>Ga0265314_10000232_pt1 | contig 83140 bp, 67 predicted proteins | sample 4126metaG_FD_203106 | JGI IMG/M metagenome (GOLD analysis project Ga0265314, IMG submission 203106) | Rhizosphere microbial communities from Carex aquatilis grown in University of Washington, Seatle, WA, United States - 4-1-26 metaG | ecosystem: Host-associated > Plants > Roots > Rhizosphere >...
TCGGCCGCCGCAGCGTACTTGCTGGTGGTCACCTTCGTCGGCCTGGCGCTCGGTCCGTACACCATCGGCTTTCTCAGCAGCGCGCTGGGCAGCCTGCGCACCGCGATGGTGATCGCGCTGGCGGTCAATCCGATCGCGGCGGCATTGCTGTGGATAGCCGGCAAGCGGTTGCCGGCGGACGAAGCGCGACTCAAGGCGTTGCGCGCCTAGGCCGGCGCCAGGTGGCGATCGCCTCGTGCCATGCGGCGGCGCGCCGCTAGCCGCGTATGCGTTGAACGAGTCGCGTCGTGGAATAACCGTTCGCGAACGCGAGCGACTTGACCCTGCCGCCGCGCGCCAGCACCAGGTCCGCCCCGACGATCGCGTCGAACGCCCAATCGCCGCCTTTGACCAACACGTCCGGCTGCACAGCCTTGATGAGCGCGTATGGCGTGTCGGCATCGAAGACGGTGACGTAGTCGACCATCTCCAGCGCGGCGAGCAGCTCGGCGCGATCGGCGGCGCGGTTCAGCGGTCGATTCGGCCCCTTGTCGAGCCGGCGCGCCGAGCGATCGCTGTTGATGCCCACCACCAGCACGTCGCCGAGCCGCTTGGCAGCGCGCAGATAGCGCACGTGGCCGGGATGCAGCAGGTCGAACACGCCATTGGTGAAGACGACGCGCTCGCCGCGGCGGCGGTGAGCAGCGAGCCGCCGGCGCAAGCTGGCAAGGGAGAGTGCAGCGGTAGGCGCGGACACGCGCGGTTGACTATGGGGCCGCGCCGGTCCCGTCAACGGCGACCGCCGTAGGGTCGGGCCGCAACCATCGCGCCGCAGAGCGAAGCGACGAACGCCTGCCGGGCCATCGACCCCGGTACTAGAGCCGTCGCCGACGCCGACGTGAAACGACCCTGGCGCGGCGCGGCTGATCCGCGTCATTCGGCCAAGCGGACCCCCGGCGTCCCGTGGCGAGTGCGAAGCCTTCAACCCGTGCCCAGCGTCGACAACGTCCGACGGCCGCGCGGATTGGCGGTGTGGCCGCGGCGCAACGCTGATCGCCGAACGGCCCGTTCAGCAATCCCGCGGCGGGGCACCGGCGTGCGCGGCGGGACTAGGAAGCGCGGCGCGCGGTGTGTTAACCAGCCGGCATGCCAGATTTCCGCCGCAAGGCGGTGCGGGAGCGCATGACGGTGCGCCTCGACGCGAGCGGCATGTTGAGCGAGGCGCTGGGGTCCGACGGGCTGACGCACGCCGATCTCGACGCGTTGGCGCCGCGCGCTGCGGAGGCGGTACGCACCCTGGCGGCCAAGCGCGCCGCCGGCGAATTGCCGATGTTCGATCTGGCGCAGCAGCCCGACGCGCTCAATCGCATCAGTCAGTTGGCCCGCGAGGTTCACAACGAGATCGATACGTTGGTGGTGCTCGGCATCGGCGGCTCGGCGCTCGGCAGCCGCGCCATCTTGCGCGCCCTGGCCGAAGAACCGCCGCGCGTCGAGGTCGCCGACAACGTCGACCCGTGGAGCTTCGGCCGCCTGCTCGACGGGCTCGACTTGAGCCGCACGGCGTTCAACGTCGTCAGCAAATCGGGCGAGACGGCGGCGACGATGGCGCAGTTCCTGATCGTGCGCGATCGCCTGCTGCGCGCGCTCGGCGCCATCGATTACAAGTCGCATGTCATCGTCACCACCGACGCCACCGGCGGCAGCCTGCGCCAGATCGTCAACGACGAGGGCTTTCGCGATCTGGCACTGCCGGGCGCGGTGGGCGGACGCTTTTCCGTGCTCACCGCCGCCGGCTTGTTCCCGGCTGCGGTGGCCGGGGTGCGCATCGAGGATCTGCTGGCCGGCGCGGCGTGGATGGATGCGCGCGTGCAGTCGCCCTCGTTCCGCGAGAATCCGGCCTTGCTGCTCGGCGCGCTGCTGTATTTGGCCGAAACGCGGCGCAAGACCAACGTCGTCGTGCTGATGCCGTACAGCGACCGCCTGCGCGCCTTCGGCCGTTGGTTCGCGCAGCTGTGGGCGGAAAGCCTCGGCCAGTCGGTCGATGTCGACGGCCGCCCGACGCACGCCGGCTCGACGCCGCAGCCGGCGATCGGCGCGACCGATCAGCATTCGCAGATGCAACTGTGGCTCGACGGGCCGGCCGACAAGGTGGTGCTCTTCATCCGCGTCGAGGATCACGGCCGCGAGCTCGAGATCCCCAGTGCCTACGGCGATCTCGAAGGCGTCGGCTACCTGCGCGGCAAGGGCCTCGGCGCGTTGTTGAACATGGAGCAGCGAGCCGCCGAGCGCGCCTTGCAGCAGCGCGGGCGCCTGGCGCTGACGCTGTCGGTGCCGGAGCTGAACGCGTTCACGCTCGGCCAGCTGTTCCAACTCTTCGAGGCGGCGACGCTGTTCGCCGGCGCGCTGCATCGCGTCGTCAGCTGGGACCAGCCGGCGGCGGCGGAAGTGGGCCGGCGTCTGACGTTCGGTCTGGCCGGCCGCAAAGGGTGGGAGGACGGGGCGCGCGAGGTGGAGGCGTGGCTGGCGGCAAAGCCGACGCGCGACGTGGTGTGAGCGAAGCGCCGGCCGCCAGCGGCGTGCGGCGCGTGCGCGTGCTGCCGCCGGAGATCGCCGATCAGATCGCCGCCGGCGAAGTCGTCGAGCGGCCGGCCTCGGTGGTCAAGGAGCTGGTCGAGAACTCGCTCGATGCCGGTGCGCGGCGCATCGCCGTCGAGTTGGAACAAGCCGGCACCGGCCTGATTGCCGTCGTCGACGACGGCGAGGGCATGCATAGCGAGGACGCCGTCACCGCCTTCGCGCGCCACGCCACCAGCAAGCTGGCGACGGTCGACGATCTCGCCGCCATCGCCACGCTCGGCTTTCGCGGCGAGGCGCTGGCGAGCATCGCCGCGGTGTCGCGCACGACGCTGACGACGCGCCGCCCCGGCGATCTCGGCGGGACGCGCGTCGTCGTCGCGCACGGTGCACTGATCGAAGCGCGCGAGGTCGGCACGCCGGTGGGCACGCGCGTCGAGGTGGCGGATTTGTTCGGCAACGTGCCGGCGCGGCGCAAGTTCCTCAAGGCGCCGGCGACCGAGGTCGGGCACGTCAGCGAGCTGCTGACGCGCACCGCGTTGGCCTGGCCGCGCGTTGGCTTCTCGCTGCGCCACAGCGGGCGCACGCTGGTCGAGCTGGCGGCGGTCGAGGAAGACACCGAGCGCATTCGCCAGGTGTTCGGCCCCGAGCGCGCGGCGGCGATGCTGCCGTTCGGCACGCGCGCCGCCGGAGGATTGGCGCACGGCTGGCTGACCGATTCGCACCTGACGCTGCCGAGCCAGCGCCAAGTCTATACGTACGTGAACCGCCGTTACGTGCGCGACAAAGTCGTCACGCACGCGCTGATGGCCGGCTACAGCACGCTGCTCATGCATGGCCGTTACCCGGCCGCGGCGGTGTTTCTGGAAGTCGCGCCGGACGAGGTCGACGTCAATGTGCATCCGGCCAAGTCCGAGGTGCGCTTTCGGCGCGCCGGCGCGGTGCACGAGCTGCTCGCCCAGGCAGTCCAGGCGCGCCTGCGCGAGCAGCAGCGCGACGGCCAGCGGCCGACCATCTCGGTCGCCAGCGCGGCGGCGCGCCAGCTACCGTTCGGCCTCGGCCGGCGCGCCGACGCCGCGACGTTGGCCGGTGCGTCGCTGCGCCTGGTGGATGCGCCGCCGCTGGCTGCAGATGCGCCGGCGCCGTTCGGCGCGGCGGCACCCGCGACGCGCGCCGACGCCCCGCTCGCGCCGCCGTCGGCCTACCGCCCGATCGCTCCGCTGCCCGACGTCGAGCCCGGCGCCGCCGCTGGCTTCTTCGCCGCCTTGCGCCCGCTCGGCCAGGTGTTCGATGGCTATTTGATCTGCGAGGGGCGCGATCAGCTGGTGCTCATCGATCAGCACGCGGCGCACGAGCGCGTCACGTTCGAGCGTTTGCGCGGCGCCTACGCCAGCGGACTGGTGCCGCGCCAAGCGCTGTTGGTGCCGGCGGTGGTGGAAGTCGGACCGCGCGAAGCGGCGCTGCTCGGCGAGCAAACGGCGACGCTCGATGCGATCGGATTCGAGATCGAGCCGTATGGCGGCAGCGCCTTTGCCGTGCGCGCCGTGCCGGCGCTGCTCGCCGATGCCGACGCGGTGGCCCTGCTGCGCGACGTGGCCACGGACCTGGTCGACGTCGGGCGCTCGCGCCGGCTCGACGAAGCGGCCGAGTCGGTGTTGGCACGGCTCGCCTGCCACAGCGCCGTGCGGGTTGGCCAGAACATGGGGCCGCAGCAGATGCGCGCGCTGCTGCACGCCATGGACGCGATCGACTTCTCCGGCAACTGCCCGCACGGACGCCCGGCGTTCCTCGTCTTGGCGCGCAGCGATCTGGAGCGCTGGTTTCGTCGCACCTAGCCGGCGCGGCGGCGTGCAGGGCAGCCGCCGCGCGGGCAGGGCCCGAGGACTCCAAGACGGTGCCGACACGCCCGGCGATGCGCTAGAGCAGGGCGGCGACCATCCCATGTCGAGCTCAGCGCGCATTCTGGCCCTCGTCGGTCCGAGCGGTACCGGCAAGACTGCGCTCAGCTTGGCGTTGGCGGCGCGCTGCAACGCCGAGATCGTCAACTGCGATTCGCGGCAAGTGTATCGCGGCCTCGATATCGGCAGCGCCAAGCCGAGCGCGGCGCAGCGCGCCGCCGCGCCGCATCACCTGTTCGATGTCGTCGAGCCGGACGCCGAATTCGACGCGGCGCGCTATGCCGGACTGGCCAGCGCCGCGCTGGAGACCATCGCGGCGCGCGGCCGTCCGGCGCTGGTTGTCGGCGGTACGGGTCTCTATTTGAAGGCGCTGCGCTTTGGTCTGTTCGCCGGGCCGCCGCGCGACGCCGCGCTGCGCGCTCAACTGGTCGCCGAAGATCAGGCGAAGCCGGGAGCGCTGTATGCGCGCTTGGCCCAGGGCGATCCCGCGTCCGCCGCGCGCCTGCCGCCGCGCGACCGCCTGCGCGTGATCCGCGCCCTCGAGGTGCTGGCGCTCACCGGGCGGCCGCTCAGCGCGTGGCAAGCGGAGCACGCCTTCGCCGGCGAGCGCGTCGCCATGCGCGTCATCGGTTTGCACCTGCCGCGCGCCGAGCTCTGCGCGCGCCTCGACGCGCGCTGCGTCGCCATGCTCGACGCCGGCTTGCTCGATGAGGTGCGGAGCCTGCGGGCGCGCGGTTACGGGGCGACGCTGCCGGCGCTGAAAAGCATCGGCTATCGCGAGATGAGCGCGCATCTCGACGGCGCCTGCGATCTGCCGAGCGCGCTGGCCGCGATGCAGCAGGCGACGCGGCGCTTCGCCAAGCGCCAGATGACCTGGTTTCGCGCCGACCCGAGCGTGCAGTGGCTCGACGCGCGCACGCTGCGCCCCGAGGAGATCGATGTGCCCTGATCCGCGGTGGCGGCAACGGACCTCTCCCCGCCATTCTCACTCAACGCCCCGCCCGGCGCCGCCGCAGATGCCCGCTTCGGATGGGCCTCTGTCGGATGCCAAGCCGGAGGGGCAGTCGAGCGGCGGCGTCTCTCGTATCGGGTCCGTCGCCGTCGGTGCGATGGTCGACAGGCATGTCTGCCGCGGCACGCGGGTGGATGTGCCGTGGGGCCCCTGCTAGGGGAACGGGTCGTGTCCCGCTCGCGATCACTCGACACGCTGCGCAAGCAAATCGACCAGGTGGACGACGAGCTGGTGCGCCTGCTGAATCAGCGCGCCGGCCTGTGCGTCGAGGTCGGCCACACCAAGGCCGCCAACGGCAGCACGGCGAAGTATGTGCCGGGGCGCGAGAAGGGCATCTTTCAACGCCTGGCGCAGGAGAACGGCGGGCCGCTGCGCGCCGAGCACGTGCGCAGCATCTTTCGCGAGATCATCTCCAGCTGCCGCGCTCTCGAGCAGGCGCTGCGCATCGCGTATCTGGGACCCGCCGGCACCTACTCGCAGCAAGCCGCGGCCGAGCAGTTCGGCTCGGGGCCCAACTTGTTGCCGTTCGGCTCGGTCGACGCGGTCTTCGACGAAGTCGAGCGCGGCCGCGCCGAGTACGGCGTCGTGCCGGTCGAGAACTCGACCGAAGGCGTGGTGGCGCAGACGCTCGACCGCTTCATCGCCTCGCCGCTGACCATCAAGGCCGAGGTGCTGCTGCGCATCGACCACTGCCTGCTCGCCAAGCACGCCGAGCCGCAGCGCATCCGGCGCATCGTCTCTCACCCGCAGTCGCTGGCGCAGTGCCGCGGCTGGTTGGCGCAGCATCTGCCCGGCGTGCCGCTCGGCGAGGTGGCGAGCAACGCCGTCGCTGCGGCCGAGGCGGCGCGCCATGCGGGTACGGCAGCGATTGCCGGTCGCAGCGCCGCCGAGCGCTATCGGCTCAAGCTGGTGGCGGCGAGCATTCAGGATCAGCCCAACAACGTGACGCGCTTCCTGGTGGTCAGCAACGACATCGGCGCCAAGCCGAGCGGCGACGACAAAACCTCCATCCTCTTCGCCGTGCCGCACGAATCCGGCGCGCTGTTTCGCGTCCTCGAAGCCTTCGCCCAGCAGCGCATCAATTTGAGCACCATCGAGTCGCGCCCGCTCAAGGGGCGCGCCTGGGAATACGTCTTCTTCATCGACCTCGCCGGCCATGCCGACGAGCCGCGCATGGCCAAAGCGCTCACGGCGCTCAAGCGGCGCGCGCAATTCGTCAAGGTGCTGGGCTCCTATCCTGCCTGGCGCTGGCCCGAGGGAGAGGCAAAGCCATGAACGTCAAGAATCTCGTCCGCCCCTGGTTGCACTCGCTGCAGCCGTACCCGCCCGGCAAGCCGATCGACGAGTTGGAGCGCGAGTACGGCGTCACCGATTCGATCAAGCTGGCGTCGAACGAGAACCCGCTCGGTCCCTCGCCGAAAGCGCTGGCGGCGCTGCAGGGCGCCATCGCCGACGTGCACCGCTATCCGGACGGCAGCTGCTACCACCTCAAGCGCGGCCTCGCGCGCAAGCTGCGTGTCTCGCCGGAATCACTGATCTTCGGCAACGGCTCGAACGAGATCATCGAGCTCGTGGTGCGCACCTTTCTGCACGCCGGCGAAGAGGCGGTGATGGCCGATCAGGCCTTCGTCATCTATCGCATGTTGGTGCAGGCGCAGGGCGGCAAGGGCCTCATCGTGCCGCTGCGCCATTTCACGCACGACCTGGAGGCGATGGCCGAGGCGATCACGCCGTCGACGCGGCTGGTCTTCCTGGCCAATCCCAACAACCCGACGGGCACGATCGTCTTTCAGGACGCCTGGCGCGACTTTCTCGCCGCGGTGCCGCGCGACGTCGTCATCGTCATGGACGAAGCCTACGCCGAGTACGTCGAGGACGCGCGGTATCCCGACGCGCTGGCCGACGTCGGCGGCGAGCACCTGCTGATCGTGTTGCGCACGTTCTCGAAGATCTACGGTCTCGCCGGATTGCGCGTCGGCTACGGCGTCGCCCACCCGGCCATCATCGATCTGCTCAATCGTCTGCGCGCGCCGTTCAACGTCAACACGCTGGCGCAGGTGGCGGCGCTGGCGGCGCTCGACGACGACGCGCATGTCGAGCGCACCCGCGAGGTGAACCGAGACGGCATGGCGTACCTCCGCCAGTCGTTCATCGATCTCGGGTTGGAATGCGTGCCGAGCTGGGCCAACTTCATCCTGGTGCGCGTCGGCAACGCGTCGCGCCTGTACGACGCGCTGCTGCGCCAAGGGGTTATCGTGCGGCCGGTACCGGTCTACGGCTTCCCCGAGCACGTGCGCGTCACCGTCGGCACGCGCGCCGAGAACGAACGCTTGGTAACGGCGTTGACCGGTCTGCTGCGCGGTCAGGACGGTCGCGGCCTTGCGCTTTGAGCGCGCCGCGATCGTCGGCGTCGGGCTGATCGGCGGCTCGCTGGCCTTGGCGGCGCGCCGCGCCGGCTTGATCGGCGAAGTCATCGGCATCGGCCGCAGCGCGGCGAACCTCGAGACCGCGCGCGCCCGCGGCATCATCGATCGCGCCGTGCGCGATCTGTCGGGCGTCGAACCGGTCGATCTGGTCGTGCTGGCCGTACCGGTGCGCAGCACGGCAGCCGCCATGCGCGCGCTCCTGCCGCACGTGCGGGCGGGCACCATTGTCACCGACGTCGGCAGCGTGAAGGGCGACGTGGTTGCCGCCATGGCCGAGGTGCTGCCCGCCGATCGCCCGTTCGTCGGCGCGCATCCGATCGCCGGCAGCGAGCGCGCCGGGGCGGGCGCGGCGGATGTGGAGCTGTTTCACGGCGCGCCGTGCGTCGTGACGCCGACGGCGGCGACGCCGCGCGCCGCCGTCGCGCGCGTCCGCGCGCTGTGGGAGGGCGTCGGCGCGCGCGTGCATGAGATGTCGCCGGCGGCCCACGACCGCGCATTGGCCTACGTCAGCCATCTGCCGCACGTCGTCGCCTACGCGCTGGTGCGGGCGCTCGACGATGCGCAGCTGGCGGCGTTGTCCGGCGGCAGCTGGCGCGATGCGACGCGGGTCGCCGAGAGCAAGCCGGAACTGTGGTGCGACATCCTGCTGGCCAACGCCGAGGCGGTGATCGCCGCGACCGATGCCTTCGCCGCGCAATTGACGGCGCTGCGCGCCGCCGTCGTCGCCGGCGACGCCAGTGCGCTGACGGCGCTGCTCGAGCAGGCGACGGCGGCCAAGCAGCAACAGCTGCGCGCCGCGCCGCTGGCACGCGGGGCGACCGAGCCGTGAGCCCCAGCGTGCACGTCATGCGGCCGCTGGCGCAGCCGCCCGATGCCGAGGTCGCCGTGCCGGGGTCGAAGTCGATCAGCAACCGCGTCGCCCTGCTGGCCGCGTTGACCGACGGTCGCTCGCAGCTCGACGGCGTGCTGTTCAGCGACGACACGCGCTACATGGCCGCGGCGTTGCGCCAGCTCGGCGTCGCGGTCGATGCGGACGAAGCCGGCGCGCGGCTGGTGATCGACGGCTGTGGCGGCCGCTGGCCGCAGGCGCGCGCGCAGCTCGATGTCGGCAACGCCGGCACGGCGATGCGCTTCCTGGTCGCGGCCCTCTGTCTGGGCGACGGCGTCTACCATATCGACGGCTCGCCGCGCATGCGCCAGCGGCCGATTCAGGAATTGGTCGACGCGCTGACGCCGCTCGGCGGCGATGCCGTCTCGGAGCACGGCAGCGGCGCCCCGCCGGTGCTGGTGCGCGCGCACGGCTTGGCCGGCGGGCGGACGACCCTCAGCGCGGCGCGTTCCAGTCAATTCCTGTCGGCGCTGCTGCAGGTCGCGCCGTACGCGGCGCGCGACGTCGACATCGTGTTACAGGGCGAGGTGATCGCGCAGCCGTATATCGACATGACCATCGCGGTGATGGCGCAGTGGGGCGTGCAGGTCGAGCGCGACGGCTATCGCGCCTTCCACGTCCGGGCGGGGCAGCGCTACGCCGCGCGGCGCTATGCGGTCGAGCCCGACGCCTCCAGCGCCCACTATTTCTGGGCCGCCGCAGCGGTGACGGGTGGACGCGTCCGCGTGCCCGGGCTGTCGCGCGACTCCTTGCAGGGCGACGTGCAATTCGCCGCCCTGCTGGCGCGGATGGGCGCGCAGGTGGTGTGGGACGACGCCGCGATCACCGTGCAGGGACACGGTCAGCTGAACGGCGTGCCGGTCGACATGAACGAGTTCTCCGACACCGCACCGACCCTGGCGGCGATCGCGCCGTTGTGCAGCGCGCCGGTGCGCATCGACAACGTCGCCCACTTGCGCCTGCAGGAAAGCGACCGCCTCGCCGCCGTGGCAACCGAGCTCGGCAAGCTCGGCGCGCGCGTCGAGGAGCGCGCCGACGGGCTCACGGTGTGGCCGTCGGCGTTGCACGGCGGCGTCGTCGATACCTACGACGATCACCGCATAGCCATGGCCTTCGCGCTGCTCGGCCTCGTCGTGCCGGGCGTGTCGATTCGCGATCCCGGCTGCGTCGCCAAGACCTTTCCCGACTACTTCGCGCGCCTGGAGTCGCTGCGCCGTTGAGCGCGGTGGACACGCGGCACAGGCGGCGGGCGGGTTGAGCGGCGGCGAGCGGCGGACGGAACACTCGGGAGCATGTGCATGAAGCCGACGGTGGCAATTGATGGGCCGGCGGGGGCCGGCAAGAGCTCGGTGAGCCGCGCCGTGGCCAGCGCGCTCGGCCTGCGCTACGTCGACACCGGCGCGATGTACCGCGTCGTCGGCGTGCTGGCCGACGCGGCCGGCATCGACTTTGCCGACAGCGCCGCGCTGGCCGCGCTGTGCGATGCGCTGGAGCTGGCGTTCGAGGAGTCGGATCAGGGATTGCGCGTGATCGCCAATCGGCGCGACGTAACGCATGCGATCCGCTCAGCGGCGGCCGGTCAGCTGGCCTCGAAGGTGTCGGTGATGCCCGTGGTGCGCGAGCGCCTGGTGGCGCGCCAGCGCGCGCTCGCCGTCGGCGGCGGGGTGGTGATGGAGGGGCGCGACATCGGCACGGTGGTGCTGCCCGACGCGACGGTGAAGATCTTCCTGGTCGCCAGCGCTGCCGAGCGGGCGCGCCGCCGTGCCGCCGACCTAGCCGCACGCGGCGAAGCCGCTGATGTGGCGGTCATTCGGCGCGAGATCGAGGAGCGCGACCGGCGCGATCAGGAACGCGCGCACTCGCCATTGGTGGCGGCGGCGGACGCTTTGCGGGTTGATACGACCAGTGAGCCGCTGCTCGAGGTCGTGGCGCGCGTCAAAGCCTTGATCGCCGCGCGGGGGAACCCTTGAAACCCCGGACCGGCGGCGATATGTACCCGGAATCTCGTCCCTAGGGGGTACACCTCACATGAGTCAGCAACCCAAAGCGACCGCGCCCGGTGGCGGTAGCGACGAGTTTCGCCGGCTTTTCGAAGAAAGCCTGCGTCCCGTCAAACCGGGCGATGTGGTCCGCGGTCGCGTGGTCAACGTCGGCCGGGATCAGGTCACGGTCGATATCGGATACAAATCCGAGGGACAGATCCCCATCGACGAGTTCATTACGCGCGATGGCGAGTGCACGATCCACGAAGGCGATGAGATCGATGTCTTCTTCGATTCTGACGAAGGCGAGCATGGTGGGATCCTGTTGTCGCGCAGCAAGGCCGAGCAGGCCAAGGTGTGGCGCGACGTCGAGGAGGCGTTCCAGAACGATGGCGTCATCGAAGGCATCATCGTCGGCAAGGTGAAGGGCGGCCTCAAGGTCGATGTCGGCGTCGCCGCCTTCCTGCCCGGCTCGCATGCCGACCTGCGCCCGGCGCGCAACCTCGATCGCTACATCAGCCAGCGCGGCCACTTCGCGGTGCTGAAGTTCAATCGCGCGCGCGGCAACGTCGTCGTCTCGCGGCGCGCGGTCATGGAGCGCGAGCGCGCCCAGCTGAAGCAGGAAACGCTCAAGGTCCTGGAGGAAGGCGTCATCCTCGAAGGCATCGTCAAGAACATCACCGACTACGGTGCGTTCGTGGACCTCGGCGGAATCGACGGTCTGCTGCACGTTACCGACATGTCGTGGGGCCGCGTCAACAAGCCGGCCGACGTGGTCAACGTCGGCGACCGCGTGCGCGTCGTGGTGTTGAAGTACGATCCGGAGCGCGGCCGCGTCTCGCTCGGCATGAAGCAAATCATGCCCGACCCGTGGGCGAGCGTCGCCGAGCGTTATCCGGTCGGCCTGCGCGTGCACGGCAAGGTCGTCAGCCTAGCCGACTACGGCGCCTTCATCGAGCTCGAGCCGGGCATCGAAGGTCTGGTGCACGTCTCCGAGATGTCGTGGACCAAGCGCGTCACGCATCCCTCGAAGGTGCTGGAGGTTGGGCAAGAGGTCGATGTCATGGTGCTCGACGTCGATACCGCCAACCGGCGCATCTCGCTGGGTCTCAAGCAGGCCGAGCCGAATCCGTGGGAAATGGTGCGCATCAACCACCCGGTCGGCAGCCACATCAAGGGCCCGGTGAAGAACCTCACCGACTTTGGTGTCTTCATCGGCGTCGAAGAGGGCATCGACGGTCTGGTGCACATCTCCGACCTGCACTGGACCAAGAAGGTCCGCCATCCGTCCGAGCTGTTCCAGAAGGGCGACGAGGTCGAGGCGGTGGTGCTCGGCATCGACGTCGAGAACGAGCGCATTTCACTCGGCGTCAAGCAGCTCAGCGAGGATCCGTGGTCGGCGATGCACCAGCGCTACCCGGTCGGCACCAAGGTGAACGGCAAGGTGACCAGCGTCACCGACTTCGGCGTCTTCATGGAGGTCGAAGAGGGCATCGAAGGCCTCATCCATGTCTCGCAACTGAGCATGGAGCGGGTCGACAAGCCGCAGACGTTGTTCCAGCCCGGCCAGGAACTCGAAGCCGAGGTCACTGCGGTGGACAGCCGCGATCGCAAGATCGCGCTGAGCATCAAAGCCCTGCGCAAGTCGGAAGAGCGCGAGGAGATCGAGACGTATCTCCAGAAGGAACGCGAAGGCGGTCGCTTCTCGTTCGAGGACATCCTGCGCTCCGATCTGCGCCTGGATCGCGAAGAAGGGGCCGGCGCCAAGCGCAGTGGAGAGAACGGCGAGACCAAGTGAGGCGCTGAGCGTGACCAAGCGCGGCCTGATCGACCAGTTGGTGGCGTTGTATCCGCGGTTTTCGCGGCGCGATGCCGAGGTCATGGTCAACGCCGTCTTCGAAAGCTTGGCCGATGCACTGCGCCGCGGCGAGCGCATCGAGATCCGCGGCTTCGGAAGTTTCGTCGTCAAGCATCGCGAGGCACGCGACGGCCGCAACCCGCGCACCGGCAAGCGGGTGGCCGTCGCTGCCAAGCGGGTGCCCTTCTTCAAAGTCGGCAAGGAGCTGCGCGTCCGTGTCGACGGCGACGAGGACGCGACCCCGGAAGCAGCCGCGCAGTCGTAAACGCGGCCGCCGCGGTACCGGACTTGTCGCTATTCGCCTGGCGCGCTCACCGAATCACAGGCCACGGCCTTCTCGATGATCGGTGAGCGGACGGCAGCGTCAGGTCGCTTCACAGCCAGCCCGCCTTTTTGAAACGCGAGTACAGCACGCCGCAGGCGCCGACCATCACCAGCAAGACGGCGTAGTAGCCGAAGCGCCAATGGACCTCCGGCATGAACTCGAAGTTCATGCCGTAGATGCCGGCGATCATGGTCGGCACGGCGATGATCGCAGCCCAGGCGGCGAGTTGCTTGGTCACCTCGCCCATCGCCATCGACGCCAGGGAAAGCTTCGCTTCGAAGGCGCTGGTCACCAGCTCGCGCAAGGTGTCGATCGTTTCGTTGATGCGGATGGCGTGGTCGTAGACGTCGCGAAAGTAGGGTTGCGTGTCGTCCGGAATGACCGGCAGGTCGAAGCGCGTCAGCCGATTGCAAATGTCGACCAACGGCGAGACGCCGCGCTTGAGCTCCAGCAGGTCGCGCTTGAGCGCGTAGATTTCCTCGATCGCGGCGCGGTCGGCCTCGCCGCCGAAGATCTGCGCCTCCAACGCGTCGAGCCGCTCCTCCAGCTCGCCGACCACCGGGAAGTAGTGATCGACGACGAAATCCATGACCGCGTAGAGAACGAAGCCCGGTCCCTTGCGCAGCAGGCGCGGCGTCGACTCGCAGCGCGTCCGCACCTCTGTGTAGGCTTGGGTGTCGCCGTGACGCACGGTGAGGACATACTGCGGCCCGATGAAGATGTGCGTTTCGCCGAGGTCGACGCGGCCGTCGTGAATGTGCGCCGGGCGCAGCACGACGAACAAGCTGTTGCCGTACTCTTCCAGCTTGGGCCGCTGATGGGCGCGCAACGCATCCTCGACCGCCAGGTCGTGCAGACCGAATTCCTGCTGCATCTTGCGCAGCAGCGCTTCCTCGGGCTCGAGCAGGCCGACCCAGACGAACTGGTCGGGAGTCTTGAGCGCGTCGCTGATCTCGTCGATCGAGATGTCGCGCAGGCGGCAGCCGGCCGCATAGACGGCGCAGTTGATGACAGCGGCCATGCGTGGGCGATTAGACGAGCGCCGCATCGGGAGCAACCGGCACAGCGCTGATTGCGGCCGCGAGCGAAGCAACCGCGTGCCCGGGCGTCGACCGCCGGCCGCGATCTCCTGCGCCGACCGCTGGCGCGCCCGCAGCGATCGTTGAAGCGCTGCTGCGACGCGACGCCAACGCGCGGTTGCCCACCCTCTGGGCGCCGCCTATAGTCCGCGCGATGTCCGACGACGCCACTGGCGCGGCACCGGCGCGGCCGCGCACCCTCGGGGAGTTGCGCGCCGCCGGCGTCACGACGCGCCCGGTGCGCGAGGAGATGCGGCAGAATCTGCTGGCGCGTCTGGCGCAGCGGGCGCCGCTGCTGCCGGGCATCGTCGGCTTCGACGACAGCGTCATTCCCGAGATCGAGAACGCGCTGCTCGCCGGGCACCACATGGTGTTCCTCGGCGAGCGCGGCCAGGCCAAATCGCGCATCATCCGCAGCCTGACGTCCTTGCTCGATGAGGTCATTCCGGCCATCGACGGCTGTCCGCTGCACGACGATCCGTATCGGCCGATTTGCAAAGCGTGTCGTACGCGTGCCGCGGCTGACGGTGACGCGTTGCCGATCGCCTGGATCGGGCGCGCGGCTCGCTACGGCGAAAAGCTGGCGACGCCGGATACGTCGATTGCCGATCTCATCGGCGAGGTCGACCCGATCAAAGTCGCCGAAGGCCGCTATCTCGAAGACGAAGACACCATTCACTTCGGTCTGATCCCGCGTTCCAATCGCGGCCTCTTCGCCATCAACGAGCTGCCCGACCTGACCGAGAAGGTGCAGGTCGGGCTGTTCAATTTGATGGAAGAGAAAGACGTCCAGATCAAAGGCTTCACCATTCGCCTGCCGGTCGACGTGGTGATCATCGCCAGCGCCAACCCGGAGGACTACACCTCGCGCGGCCGCATCATCACCCCGCTGAAGGATCGCTTCGACGTGCAGATCCGCACGCACTATCCGAAAACGCCGGCCGACGAGATCGCGATCATGGAGCAGGAGCTGCCGGTGCTCGACCGCGGCGGCCGCGCCGTGCACGTGCCGGATTTCATCAAGCAGATCATCGCGCAGACCACGTTCGAGGCGCGCGGCTGCGCCGAGATCAACCAGGCCTCGGGCGTCAGCGTGCGCGTGACCATCAACAACTACGAGAGCGTGCTGAGCAACGCCGAGAAGCGCGCCGTGCGCGCCGGCGAGGTGGAGATCGTGCCGCGGCTTTCCGATCTGCACGCCCTGCACGCGTCGACCGCGGGCAAGATCGAGATCGAGTATGCGGCCGAGGAGCGCAGCGCCGCCGACATCATCGAGCGCCTGGTCAATCGCGCCATCCTCAGCGTCTTCGATCAGCATCTCAGCCTCGACGCGTTGCAGCCGATCATTGCGCACTTCGAGTCCGGCTGGGGTGTCGAGGTCAGCGACGTGATGCCGGCGCAGGACTACCTCGAAGGGGTCGAAAAGATCCCCGGCCTGCGCGATGCCGTACGCACCCTCGGCCCCTACGAGAGCCCCGGCTTCATCGCCGCCGCCACCGAGCTGGTGCTGGAGGGACTGCATCTCCATCAAAAGCTCAATCGCGACAGCGAGGGCGCGCGGTGGAGCTATCGCTCGTAGGAAGGTTGTTGGTTGTTAGGTTGTTGGTTGTTAGGTCAGAACGATGACGCCTGGGCTGGCCGCCTCTCGATTCATGGACGAAGCTGTCCGACCTAACAACCTAACAACGTAACAACCAACAACCTGCCGCCATGCATCTCCTCCGCTACACCGAATGGGACGGCTCCCAGAAGGTGCGGCTGTCGGCCGAGCGGGTGTTCGAGAAGCTGGCCGAGTACCTGTCGTACACCGACGACGTACAGCAGGCGTGGGAGTGGCTGCTGCGCCACGGCGGCGAGTTCGACGGCGTGCAGGTGATGGGGCTCGACGAGTTTCTCGAGCAGCTGCGCGAAGTGATGCGCGAGCGCCAGCGGCAATACTCGCTCGATCGCGCGCTCGATCCGATGGCCGAGCGGCTCGAGGAGCTGCTCGACCTGGAGCGCGAGGCGCTGGAGCAGAAGGGCGACGCGGACGCGCAGAGCAAGCGCGAACGCCTGGAGCGCTTGTCGCGCCGCTTGTCCGAGGCGCTCGAGCAGCTGCGCGATTACGAGTTCGAAGATGCCGACGCGCGCGCCGAGTACGAGCAGCTCGTGGAAGAGCTCGAGAACATTCGCGCCCTCGAAGACTTCCAGCGCCGCTTTGGCGAGTTCTTCCAGGGACCGACAGCGCTCGATTACGAGCAGGCACTCGATCTGATGCGCGAGATGCAGCGCCTCAAGCAGCTCGAAGAGGATTTGCTCGCCGGCCGCCTGGAGACGCTCAACCTCGACGATCTGCGGGATGCGCTCGGCGATGAAGCAAGCCAAGGGCTGCAGCAGCTGCGCCAGTTCCTGCTGTTGCTGCAGCAAGCCGGCTACGTCGGGACGCGTGGCGGCCGCGTGCAGCTGTCGCCGAAGGGTATGCGCAAGATCGGCCAGATTGCGCTGCGCGACATCTATCAGGGCTTGCTGCGCGATCGCGCCGGCGGCCATCAGAACGACCATCGCGGTCTGGCCGACGTGCGGCCGGAAGACACCAAGCCGTATGCGTTCGGCGATCCGCTGCACGTCGACGTGGCGCGCACCCTACGCCACGCGTTGGCGCGCCAGGCGCACTCGCCGTTGTCGCTGCGCGCCGACGATTTCGAGGTCTACGAGACGACGCACACCACCACCGCCTCGACCGTGCTCCTGCTCGACATGAGCTGGTCGATGAGTTGGGAAGGGCGCTTCGCCGCGGCCAAGAAAGTAGCGCTGGCGATGGAGAGCCTGATCCGCGCCCGCTACCCGCGCGACTATTTCGCCGTCGTCGGCTTCTATACGCGCGCCACCGAGCTCAAGCTGCGCGACTTGCCCGAGGCGAGCTGGAACATGGGCGATCCGTTCACCAACCTGCAGGACGGCCTACGCCTGGCGAGCGACCTGCTGAAGAAGCATCCGAGCCCGAATCAGCACATGATCGTCATCACCGACGGGCAGCCGACGGCGTACTATTCGCGCGGCCGCCTCTACTGCGAATGGCCGCTGTCGTTCGGCGGCATCAGCATGCGCGCCGCGCAGGAGACGCTGAAGGAAGTCGAACGCGTCACGCGCAGCGGCGTCGTCATCAACACGTTCATGCTCGACGACAGCCCCAGCCTGCGCGCTTTCGTCGAGCGCATGACGCGCATCAACCGTGGCCGCGCCCTGTTCACGCGTCCCGACCGCCTTGGCGAGTACCTGCTGGTCGACTACATCGCGCGCAAGCGCAAGCGAGTGTGAGCGCGTCGGGCGTGAGCGCGACCGGGTTGTGCCCAAGAAAGTTGCCAGGTTGTCGGTCATTAGATTTTTGGGTTCCAGAAGACTCCCGACCGAACAACGAACAACCTGACAGCCTGAGGCCGCCGTGGTGGGCCGCCGATCCTCGGGCCCGGTAACGGTGCGGCGGGGATGCGGCCGCAGGCGGCACGCACCGCGTCGCGGTGGCGAGCGACGAGAGTGTGGTGTGCAGGCTGAGCGAGCGCGCCTGCCCGCCGGCGTGCGCCGCACGCGCCCGGCGGCGCGCTGGCGCGGAATCGGGCGACGTTCGTGCGATGGCTGTTGCGCGAGCCCGCCGTCCGCACTTTGATGTCCCGCGATGCGGTGCGGTGGCGCGTGGGACGCGTGAGATCCGTTGCGGGGCTGCTGCTCGCGCTGGCGATCGGCGCCGGGTTGGCTGGCTGCGGCAGCGCCGAGCGTCGCCGCCTGCCGCCGGCGCGCTCGACGGCGGCCACGCTGCCGCCCGCGCTGAGTGCCACGCCGTCGATCGACGATCGCGTCGCGCAGTACGGGCCGGCGGCGCGGGCGCGCCTGCAGCCGTACTTCGCCTCCGCCGGCGTGCCGTATCCGCCGGCGCGCTTCCTGCTCCTCGGGCTCAAGCAGGAACGTGAGCTGCAGCTCTATGCCGCCGGACCGGACCAGCCGCTGGCGTTCGTGCGCGCCTTCGCGATCCTCGGTGCCAGCGGCGGGCTGGGACCGAAGTTGCGCGAGGGCGATCAGCAAGTGCCAGAGGGCATCTACTCGATCGTCTATTTGAACCCGAACAGTATCGCGCACCTGTCCATGGCGCTGAGCTATCCGAACGACTTCGACCGCGCGCGCGCCGCCGACGATGGTCGGGACGACGCGACGCTCGGCGGCGACATCATGATCCACGGCGGCTGGAAGTCGGTCGGCTGCCTCGCCATTGGCGATCAGGCGTCCGAGGAGTTGTTCGTCCTCGCCGCCGATTCGAGCTGGCAAGACGCCGTCGTCGTGATCAGCCCGGTCGACTTCCGCCAGGACAAGTTGCCCAGCGGCTATCGCCCGCCGAAACCGTGGGTGAACGCGCTCTACAACTGGCTGCGCTCGACCCTCGCCGCGCTGCCGCCCGCGCCCCCGCCGGCCCGCTCCGTCGCGGCCGGCCGGCAGTGAGACACAGGGCTGCGTGCGGAGGGAGGTGCGGAGGTGCGGAGGTGATGACGTGCTGACGTGTGGACGTGCTGAGGTGTGGAGGGGCGGAGGTGCGGACGGGCGGCAGTGGGGGTGTTTCGGCAGTCGCAGCGTGCACCGCGGCGTTGCTCCGGCAATAGCGCGGTGACAAGATCCGCCGCCGTGTCGTCGCCGTTCCCCCCGTATTTGCATCGCCACCTTCGCGACGCCCGCACGTCCGCCCCCGCCGAGCTTGCGTCCCTGCGCACGTCCGCACGTCAGCACCTCCGCACCTCCGCCCGTCCGCACCCCCGCACATCAGCATGTCCGCCCGTGCGCCCGTCCGCACGTCAACACCTCCGCACGTCCGCACGTCAGCACGTCATCACCTCCGCACCTCCGCACCTCCGCACCTCCGCACGCCTCTCTCCCCCCGCATGAAGCTCACGCCGATGCTCGAGCAGTACCTCCGCGCCAAGCAGGAGGTGCGCGACGCGTTGCTGATGTTTCGATTGGGCGATTTCTACGAGCTGTTCTTCGAAGATGCGGAGGTGGCGGCGCGCGCGCTCGACATCACGCTGACGACGCGCAGCAAGAAGGACGAGACGCCAATCCCAATGTGCGGCGTGCCGCACCATGCCGTGCAGCAGTACGTCGCGCGCCTGCTCGCCGCAGGGTTCAAAGTGGCGCTGTGCGATCAGACCGAGGACGCCAGCCTGGCGAAGGGTCTGGTAGCGCGCGCCGTCGTGCGCGTGGTGACGCCCGGCACGGTGACCGAGGACGAGTATCTCGATCCGCGCGAGCCGAACTATTTGGCGGCGATCGCAGGCGCGGGGGAGTCGCTCGGCGTCGTCGCCGCCGATCTGTCGACCGGCGAGATGCGCCAGGCGCTGGTGATCGGCGAGGCGGCGCTCGGCGAGCTGCTCGGCCGACTGTCGCCGCGCGAGTGTCTGTATCCGGTCGACGATGCCGCGCTGCGCGATGCCCTCCGCGTCGCCGCGCCGACGGCAATGCTCAGCGCCGTCGATGCCGAGCGTTTCGACGCCGCGACCGGCACGGCATGGCTGGCGTCGCATGCGACGACGGCCGCGGCGCCGGTGGCTGCGGCGCTCGGCGCGCTGCTCGGCTACTTGGCGGCGACGCATCGCGCCAGCATCGCGCATCTGCGCGCGCCGGAGCGCGACGCGGCGAGCGCCGTGCTGGTCATCGACGAGGCGAGCCGGCGCAACCTCGAGCTGCTGACCACGACGCGCGGCGAGCGCCGCGGCTCGCTGCTCAGCGTGCTCGACCAGACCGTGACGCCGATGGGCGGACGCTTGTTGCGCCAGTGGCTGCTGGCGCCGCTCACCGACCTCGCCGCCATCGGCGCGCGGCTCGATGCGCTGGAGGCGTTGGTGCGGCAGCCGAGCCGGCGCGGCAGCCTGACGGAGCGCCTCGGGCGCATCGGCGATCTCGAGCGCCTGACGGCGCGCTTGGCGGCGGCGCGCGTCGGACCGCGCGATCTGCTCGGCCTCGGTGCCGCGCTGGCGGCCGTTGGCGCCGTGCGCGACGGGCTCGACGACCTCGATCCAGCGGCATTGCGCGGCGCTGCGGGCGAGCTCGATCCGCTGCCGCACGTGCAGGCGCGCATCGCCGCAACGATCAGCGACGACGTGCCGCTCAAGCCGCGCCCCGGCCAGTTGCTCAAGCCGGGCTGTGACGCCGAGGCCGACGAGCTGCGCCAACTGGCACTGCACGGCAAGCAATTCTTCGGTGAGTATGAGGTTCGCGAGCGCCAGCGCACCGGCATCGCCTCGCTCAAAGTGCGCTACAATTCGGTGTTCGGCTATTACCTCGACGTCACCAAGCCGAATCTGCATTTGGTGCCGCCGGAGTACCGGCGCAAGCAGACCGTCGCCACCGGCGAGCGCTTCGTCACGCCGGAGCTGGAGCAATACGAAGCCAAGGTGCTCGGCGCCGAGGAACGGCTGGGCGCGCTGGAAGCGCAGCGCTTCGCCGCGCTGGTCGCCGAAATCGCCGCCGAGCACGCCGCGCTGTCGCGCAGCGCCGCGGCGCTGGCGCGCGTCGACGTGTTCAGCGCGCTGGCGCTGGTCGCCGAGCGCCAGCGCTATGTGCGGCCGGTACTGGGGCGAGACCGGCGGCTGGTGATCGAAGAGGGGCGCCATCCGGTGGTCGAAGCGATGGCTGGGCGCGACGGTTTCGTCGCCAACGATTGCCGTCTCGATCCCGACGGCGAGCAGATCCTCGTCCTCACCGGCCCCAACATGGCCGGCAAGTCGACCTATCTGCGCCAGGTCGCGCTGATCGCGCTACTGGCGCAAATGGGCAGCTTCGTGCCGGCGACGCGCGCCGAGATCGGCGTCGTCGACCGCCTGTTCACGCGCGTCGGCGCCTCCGACAATCTCGCCGGCGGCGAGTCGACCTTCATGGTCGAAATGAAGGAGACGGCGCACATTCTGACGCAGCTGACGGCGCGCAGCCTGGCGGTGCTGGACGAGATCGGCCGCGGCACCAGCACCTTCGACGGCATCTCGATCGCCTGGGCGGTGGCCGAGCATCTGCACGACGCGGCCGAGCGGCCGCTGGTGCTGTTCGCGACGCACTATCACGAGCTCACCGACCTGGCGCGCAGCAAGCCGCGCGTGCGCAACTGGTCGGTGGCGGTGCGCGAGTGGCAAGGCGATGTCGTCTTCCTGCGCCGCATCATCGCCGGCCCGGCCAGCCAGAGTTACGGCATTCAGGTTGCCAGGCTCGCCGGCGTGCCCGAGCCGATCATCGCCCGCGCGCGTGCGATCCTCGCCAACCTCGAGCGCGACGAGCTCACCGCCGGCGGCGAAGCGCGCCTGGCCGCGGGCGACGACCAAAGCGCTGGCGGCGCGCAGCTCGGCCTCTTCGCGCCGTCCGACGACCGCCTGCGCATCGACCTGGCGGGGCTCGACGTCGAGGCGCTGACGCCGCTCGAGGCGCTGAACCGGCTCCACGAGCTGGTGCAGCGGGCGCGCAAAGCAGCACGGTGAGCTGGCCGCATGGCGCCTGCGCGACCGCGGCGGCGTGACGTCCGTCCGGCTAACAAAATAGTGAATCTCGGTTCGAAGGATCGGTGGAATCGGCGCTTGGCAACAACTGAATAGTTGTGATTAGCGTTGGGTGTTCGAATCGAGGGCGGCGTCATTCGGCGTCGCTTTGGGGGTGAGCCGCGAGGCTCGTTGGATAACCGTTTAGAGACCGAGGAGGAAAGATCGTGTTGAGCAAGCGTGTGTTGACAATGACTGCTGCAGCCGTGGCGCTGTCGGCATCGGCCGCCCTGGCGGGCACCAAGTACCAGGCGAACATCGTGCCGGCGAGCGCGACCAATCCGCCCACCAATCCGACGTTGTCGTCGAAGGGCAAGGCGGCGCTCGACGACAAGGGCAACGTCAAGGTCGGCATCAAGGGCGTGACCGACGGGGCCGGCGCACCGGCCAATTCCAGCACGTCGCTGAAGGACACCAACACCCTGGACGGTACGGAGTACTTCTATATCGCCAAGGGAACGTTCACGTCGCTCGGCGTGACGTTTGAGGTACCCGTGCCGATGGATGTGAAGAAGGGCAGCGGCGCCGCCAAGGTTAGTCTGGCCAGCCAATTCGCCCTCATCCCCGCTGGCGCTGGCCGCGGTGTAGAGATCACCGGTGGCGAGGTCTGGGGTCCGCTGGGCGCAGCGAACCTGGCGTCATGCCAGGCCGAAGTTACGGCCGGGGTGGTCGTGGCAGGCAGTTCCACGTGCCGCGGCGGCACCAAGATCGGCGTCGCCGGTCTGCTCGTTCCGTAAGACTAGGTCACAGCGTTTCAACCGACGCGGAGGCGCGCGGGGATCTTCCCCACGCGCCTTCGTGCGTTGTGGGCTCGGCGGCGTACTAGCCGCGGACCGAATGGTTGGCCTGCTGAAGCGGCCGGCAGGGTCCGACAAGGGCTGGCGGGAGCGCCCAGATCCAAAGTTGGCGCGCGCGTGCGGCCGATTCCATTTCCTATTTGACGGACGACCGCCGTCCGGCTTCGGCCGCCCTCGGAATAGCGGCACTCGTCAACGGGAGGTGCTTGCACCGGGCTGCAGCTTTTGCGGAGTATGGCGGCTGACATGGACCCGAACCCAGTCGACGTGACGCCGCCTTCGACTGGCTCCGTGCTCGCCACGCTCGGTCCGCTGCAGCTCGACGACGCGTGGGGCAAACAAGGCAAAGAGTTTCTCGCCCAGGCGCGCCAGCTGCTGTTCGAGAAGCACCTCGGCGGCGCCTCCGGAGAAGCGGTGGTGGCGGAATGGACGGCGGTCGTCGATCACCTCGTCTGGTCGCTGCACGAGGCGGCGCGCCGCGGCTATGCCGAGCGCTTCACCGTGCTGGATCAGAAGGTCACGGTCATCGCGCAGGGCGGCTATGGGCGCGGCGAGCTCAATCCAGGCTCCGACATCGATCTGCTGTTCGTCTATCCGCAACGCGCCGATGCGTACGTCGAGACGGTCAGCGAGAAGGTGCTGTACGCGTTGTGGGACACCGGCCTGACCGTCGGCCATGCGGTGCGCAGCGTGCGCGACTGCGTCAAGCTGGGCGGCAAAGATCTGAAGGTGAAGACGGCGCTGCTCGACCTGCGCTACCTGGCCGGCGACCGGCCGCTCTACGATTCGTTCACCGCCACGATGGAACGCGAGCTGCTGAAGAAGAACGCCACCCGCTTCTTCCGCGACAAGATCAAAGAGAGCCAGGACCGCCACGGCAAATACGGCGACTCGGTCTACCTCGTCGAGCCGCACGTGAAAGAAGGCGAGGGCGGCCTGCGCGACCTGCACACCGCCATGTGGCTGGCGAAGGTCAAGTTCGTCGTACACGAGCTGGACGAGCTGCCCGCCAAGGGGGTGCTGACCGATCGCGAGTACGAGGACGTCCGCGCCGCGCGCGATTTTCTCTGGCGCGTGCGCAACGCGCTGCACTTCCTCTCCGGCCAGCATCAGGATCAGCTGACCTTCGAGTTCCAGGAGCGCATCGCCGCCGATCTCGGCTTCCACGCCGACGGCGCGCACCGCGGCGTCGAAAAGTTCATGCGCGCCTACTATCTCCAGGCGCGAGCCATCAGCCGCTTCTCACAGGACATCGTGGCGCGCTGCGTCGAGCGCGGCGCGCCCTACGCGATCATCGGGCGTTTGGGCGGACGCCAGATTCGTCCCGGCGTGCGCATCGCCGGCAGCGAGCTGGTGATCGGCGATCCGGCGACCTTCCGCGACCAGCCGGCCATGCTGCTGCGCGTCTTCGCCGACGCGCAGCGTCACGGTGTGCGCCTGAGCGCGGCGACGCGGCGCTTGGTACGCGCCAGCGCGCCGCTGATCACCGGCGCCGTGCGGCGCGATCCGGCCGCGGCACAGGCGTTCCGCGACATTCTCGATTGGCGACACGGCGTCGGCGACGCGCTGCAGGAGATGCACGATCTCGACGTGCTCGACGCCTTCCTGCCGGAGTTCGGCCATCTGCGCTGCCTGGCGCAGTACGACCGCTACCACATCTACACCGCCGACGAGCACTCGCTGCGCGCCGTGGGACGATTGGAGAACCTGCTGCACGGCGCCTACAAGCAGGCCGCGCCGCTGTGCACGCAGGTCATGCGCGAGGTCGACAACCTGCCGCTGCTCTATCTCGCCATGCTCTTCCACGATGTCGGCAAGGGACGCGGCGGCGATCACTCCAACAAGGGCGCGGCGCTGGCGCGTCAGGTGGCCGAGCGGCTCGGTTTCAACGCCGATGACAAATCGCAACTCGACCTGTTGGTGCGCAAGCATCTGCTGATGCACCAGCTGGCGACGCGTCGCGACATTCACGACCCGAAGCTGATCACCGAGCTGGCGCGCACGGTCGGCACGCCGGCGACGCTGCAGAAACTCTTCGTGCTGACCTTTGCCGACCTGGGCGCCACCAATCCGAAGCTGTGGAACTCGTGGCAGGACATGCTGCTCAGCGAGCTCTACACGCTGACCATCGAGCGCTTCGAGCGCGGCGAGACGGTCGAGCGCGCCCAGACGGCGCGCGCCGACCGCATCCGCCGACGCGTCGCCGCCGCGCTGGGCGAGGTGGAGGCGGCGGCACGCGACCGCTTCCTCACCGACCTGCCCGATCGCTACTTCCTCACCACGCCGGAAGCCGACATCCCGCACCATTTCGATCTGGCGCGCCGCTTCGGCGAGGAGCCGCTGGTCACCAGCGTGCGGCATTTTCCCGAGCGCGAGTTCAGCGAGTTCACCGTCGTGACGCGCGACCAGGCCGGCCTGTTCTCCAAGCTCACCGGCGTGTTGCGCGCCTACGGCATGAACATCGGTGCGGCGCGCATCGCCACCGGCGGCAGCGGCATGGTGGTCGACGTGTTCCGCGTCACGCACCTCGACGGCGTCGTCATCGCCACCGACGTCGAGCGGTGGGAGAAGATCCAGGTTGCGGTCGGCAAGGCATTGGCCGGCGAGCTCGACGTCGAAGCGATGGTACAGCGCGCCGGACGGCCGTCGCTGCTGGCCGAGAAGATCGTGCCGCGCGAGCCGACGACGGTGCAAATCGACAACGAGGTATCGGAGGAGTATACGGTCATCGACGTGTTCACCATCGATCGCGTCGGCGTGCTGTTCGCGATCACCAACACGCTCTTCCACCTCGATCTGTCGATTCACCTGGCCAAGATCACCACCAGCGTCGATCGCGTCTTCGACGTCTTCTACGTCACCGATCTCGACGGCCGAAAGATCGGCGACGCGAGCCGCCTCGAGAGCATCACGCAGACGTTGATGGAAGCGCTGGCGCCGCTCGTCGAACCGGCGCCTGCCGCATGACCGCGCGTTGGTGCGCGAGCGCATCCGCGCGCGTCTCGGCGCCCTGCGCCGCAACCTAGCAAGCGAGCCGGAGGCAGCGGTGGACGCGGCGGTGGATCGATACCTCACCTGGCTGGCGGCCGAGCGCCGCGTCTCCCCGCACACCCTGGCAGGCTACGGGCGCGACTGCGCCGCGTTGGTGCGCCATCTGGAAACCCACGGCGTGCGCGCCCCGAGCGCGGTGTTGCCGGGCCACCTGACGGCATTTCTCGAGGCCGAGCAGCAACGCGGCCAGGCGCCGCGCAGCCGCGCCCGCGCGCTCGCCGCGCTGCGCGGACTGTTCGCATACCTGGTGCGCGAGGGTGTGCTGCAGGTCGATCCGAGCCGCGCGTTGCGACGCCCGCGCCTCGGCCGGCCGCTGCCCAAGAGCCTCGGACGCGCCAGCATCGCGCAGCTGCTCGGCGTCGGCGACGACGATCCGCTGGTGCAGCGCGACCTGGCCATGATCGAGCTGATCTACGCCGCCGGCTTGCGCGTCTCGGAAGCCATCGGCCTGACCGTCAGTCAGGTCAAGCTGGAGGCCGGCTACCTGACCGTCGTCGGCAAGGGGCGCAAGGAGCGCGCCGTGCCGGTCGGCAGCTTCGCGCGCGATCGCCTGGTCGCGTATCTGCGCGACGTGCGGCCGCAGATCCTCGGCCGCCGGTTGAGCGCACACCTGTTCGTCACGCGCCGCGGCAGCGCCATGACGCGCCAGTCGTTTTGGCGCCGCTTGCGCCGCCGCGCCGTGGCCGCCGGCCTGCGCGAGCCGCTCAGCCCGCACACGCTGCGCCACGCCTTCGCCACCCACCTGGTCGAAGGCGGCGCCGACCTGCGCGCCGTGCAGCTGATGCTCGGCCACGCCGACATCGGCACCACCGAGATCTACACCCACGTCGCGCGCGAGCGGCTGCGCGAGGTGCACAAGCGCTTTCATCCGCGCGGCTGAGGACGGCCCAAGGGCGCCGCCGGCTGCGTGGCTCGGCGCAACGGATTCTGCTAGCCAAGCCGGGTGTCTGATCTGTCACTGCCGCTCAAGATTCTCCTCATCGCGCCGCCGTTTCTGCTCGCCGTCATCCTGCACGAGATTGCGCACGGATTGGTGGCCTACCGCTTGGGTGACGACACCGCGGCGCGGGCCGGACGGCTCACGCTCAATCCCCTGTCGCACGTCGATCCGATGGGCAGCGTGGCACTGCCGTTGCTGTTGCTGGCCGTCGGCTCGCCGTATGTGTTCGGCTGGGCCAAGCCGGTGCCGGTCAACTTCGGCCGCCTGCCGAATCCGCAGCGCGACATGGTCAAGGTCGCCGTGGCAGGCCCCGCAACCAATGTCGTGCTGGCGATCGCGTTTGCCGCCGCAGCGCATGTCTGCCACGGGCTCGGCTGGCCACTGCCGACCTACATGATGAGTTACGGCGTGGTGATCAACATCGTGCTGGCGGTATTCAACCTGATCCCGATTCTACCGCTCGATGGTGGCCGCGTGCTCTTCGGCCTGCTGCCGCGCGAGCCGGCGTTGGCGTTCGCGCGCCTCGAGCCCTATGGCATGTTCATCGTCATGGGACTGCTCTTCACCGGCGCGCTCAACGCCGTGCTGAGCCCCATCACCACCATGTTGTTGCGGGTGCTGTTGTGAGGCGGCGGATGGCGCGAAGGGGCGACGCATGAGCAAGCCGCCACGCCGTATCGTCAGCGGCAGCCGGCCGACCGGTCGCTTGCACCTCGGGCATCTGCACGGCGCTTTGCGCAACTGGATCCGGCTGCAGAACGAAGACGCCGAGTGCTTCTTCTTCGTCGCCGACTGGCACGCGCTGACCACCGGTTGGCAGGACACCAGCGGCATCCGCGCCAGCACGCGCGACATGGCGCTCGACTGGCTGGCCGCCGGCCTCGATGCGCAGCGCGTCGTGCTGTTCGTGCAATCGGCGGTCAAGACGCACGCCGAGCTGCACCTGCTGCTGTCGATGATCGTTCCGACGCCGTGGCTGCTGCGCAATCCGACCATCAAAGAGCAAGCGCGCGAGCTCGGCCTGCTCAGCGGCGACGACGACGATGCGGCGATGAGCCAGCTGAACTACGGCATGCTCGGCTACCCAGTGCTGCAATCGGCCGACATCCTCATCTACCGCGCCAGCGGCGTGCCAGTGGGCATCGATCAGGTGCCGCATCTGGAGATGACGCGCGAGGTGGCGCGCCGTTTCAACCACGTGTACGAGAAGGTCTTCCCCGAACCGGAAGCGCTGCTGACCGAGGTACCGAAAATCCCCGGCACCGACGGGCGCAAGATGAGCAAGAGCTACAACAACGCCGTGTACCTGTCCGACTCCGAGGCCGACGTCACCACAAAGCTGAGCCGCATGGCGACCGATCCGCGCCGCGTGCGGCGCACCGATCCCGGCGATCCGGCCGATTGCCCGGCGTTCAACCTGCATCGCATCTACTGCACGCCGCAGGAGATCGAACAGGTCACGGTCGGCTGCCGCACGGCCGGCATTGGTTGCCTCGACTGCAAGAAGATCATGATCAAGCACGTGCTCGCCGATCTGGCGCCGATTCGCGAGCGCCGGGCGGAGCTCGAGCAGACGCCGTCGCTGATCGACGACGTCCTGCAGGCCGGTAACGCGCGCGCGCAGGTCGCCGCGGAAGAGACCATGGCGCACGTGCGCGCGGCGATGCAGCTGTAGACAGGCGTCGGGGTTCTGGGGTCTGGTGTCGGTATGAGTAGCGAGCAGGATCAGGACGTGACCGGGGCGGCCGGCGCCGTGCCGGCGGACGGCTCGCCCGATCCGCGGTCACCGACCCCCGACCTCTCTCCGACCAGCTACCGCGTACGCCTGGAGCACTTCGAGGGACCGCTCGATCTCCTCCTGCACCTCATCAAGAAAAATGAGGTCGACGTGCGCGAATTGCCGGTGGCGCAGATCACCGAGCAATATCTCGGCTACCTCGACTTGATGCGCAATCTGAGCCTCGACATCGCCGGCGAATACCTGGTCATGGCGGCGACGCTGACGCTGATCAAGTCGCGCCTGCTGTTGCCCTCGCCCGAACCGGAAGAAGGCGAGGAGGCCGATCCGCGCGCCGATCTGGTGCGTCAGCTACTGGAGTACCAGCGCTATCGCGAGGCGGCGGAATCGTTGGCCGAGCGGCCGCTGCTGCGCCGCGACACCTTCGCGCGCGAGGCCAGCGCGGACGGCGTGCCGCAAGATCCCGACGCCGCGCTGCGCATCAAGGTCACGCTGTGGGAGTTGATGGAGGCGTTCCGCGTCGTGCTGAAGCGCGCCGAGCCCGAGCCGGTGCATCAGGTCGAAGGCGAGCCTGTCTCGCTGCGCACGCGCATCGAGGGCCTGCTGCGCACCTTGTCGGTGGCGCGCACGCTGACCTTCGACAGCCTATTCGGCGAGACGCCGACGCGCAGCTACGTCATCGTCACCTTCCTGGCCGTCTTGGAGCTGATGAAGCAGCACGTCGTGCAGGCGGTGCAGGAGGCGATCATGGGCCCGATCCTGATCGAGCTGGCGATCGCCGACGTTTCGCACGTGACGATCGACTTGCTGGATGACTATAGTGGCGACGGCGTCGTGGCGCCGCAGGCGCCGCAGGATGAGTGACCGGCCGCCGGCCGGAGTGGACGAGGAGGGTGTGGTGGACGTGACGGACGAGGCGATGGGAAGCGGGGCGGCGGGCGACGCTCCGGCGCGCGAGCGACTCGACGGCATCATCGAGAGCCTGCTGTTTGCCGCCGGACAGCCGTTGGCGCTGAAGCGCATGGTCGATGTGCTCGAAGGCCCGAGCGCGAAAGAGATCAAGGCCGCAGTCGAGCGCCTGATGCTGGAGTACAATCGCGACGAGCGCGGCATTCACTTGCTGGCCGTCGCCGGCGGCTTTCAGCTGCGCAGTGCGCCGCCCAACGCCGAATGGGTGCGCACGCTGCTGCGCGAACGCCCCGCGCGCCTCGGCCGTGCCACGCTAGAGACGCTGGCGATCGTCGCCTACAAGCAACCGGCGACGCGCGCCGAGATCGAAGTCGTGCGCGGCGTCGATTGCGACAGCGCCATCGCCACGCTGATGGCGCGCCGACTGGTGAAGATCGCCGGCCGCAAGGAAGCGGTCGGCCGGCCGCTCATGTACGCGACCACCGCCGAATTTCTCGAGGTGTTCGGCTTGAACGACTTGAGCCAATTGCCGGCGCTGAAGGAAATCGGTCCGGTGCAGGAGCCGGAAGATGAAACCGTCATCGACGACGCCGACGAGTGGCGAGCGACTGCAGAAGATTCTCAGCCAAGCGGGGGTGAGCTCGCGGCGGACGGCGGAGAATCTGATTCGATCGGGGCGGGTGACGGTGAACGGCAAGACGATCACCGAGCTGGGGACGAAGGCGAACCCGCAGACGGATCGGATCGCGATTGACGGCAAGCCGGTGCGCCTGACGGCGCCGGCGATTTACATCCTGCTGCACAAGCCGGTCGGCGTGGTCACCACGCTGATCGATCCCGAGGGGCGGCCGACGGTGCGCGACTTGTTGGTCGGGGTGCGCCAGCGCGTCTTCCCGGTCGGGCGGCTCGACTATCACTCGGCCGGCTTGCTGCTGCTCACCAACGACGGCGCGCTGGCGCTGCGTCTGACGCATCCGCGCTACGGCGTGCGCAAAACCTATCACGTCAAGGTGAAGGGCAAGCCGAGCGCGGCGCAGGTGGCCTCTCTCGCGCGCGGCGTGCAGCTGAGCGACGGCACGACCAATCCGGCCAGCGCCCACGTGATGGAAGCGCGCGAGCACAAGGCATGGCTGGCGCTGACGCTGGCCGAGGGCAAGAATCGTCAGGTGCGCCGCATGTGCGAGGCGATCGGCCTGCCGGTCGAGAAGCTGACGCGCGTCGCCTTCGGTCCGCTCAAGCTCGGCAAGCTGCCGCCTGGCGCGTGGCGCCATCTGGAGGCGGACGAAGTCGAGAGCCTGCGACGCCATTCGGGGCCAGAGGTGGTCGCCGCCGGCTCGCCCGGCCGTCGCCACCACGGCCGCCGCCGTCTGGAGGTGCGTGCCGAGCCGCGCGCTGAAGCGTCGCGCGCGCGCGGCGGCAGCGCCGCCGTTGTATCGCGCGCGCGCGTCGGCAGCGCCGCGGCAACGCCGCGCGCCCGTGCGCCCGTCGCGCCGCCGAGCGACGCGCGCCGCCGGCGCAATGTCGAGACCCCGGCGCCGGCGACGACCGGCCGCCGCGGCAGCGGCGCGCCACCGCGCCGCGCACGACCGCGCCGATCGCGTTGATCGCGCCGTACCTAGTTGGTCGCGGCGCGCGCCGGTAGGCGCGCCATGACCGCCGCGACGAGGCGGTCGCAGCGCGCAAAGCCGAACGGAAAGATCTCCGTGACCGCCTCGCCGAGTTGCGACTGCAGGGAGCGGCGCAGCAGCGCGCGGGCGCGGTGCAGGCGCGTCTTGACCGTATCCTCCGCAATGCCGAGGCATTCCGCGGTCTCGGCGGTGCTCAGTTCTTCAATGGCGCGCAAGGTGAACGTGCTGCGGAACGCGTCGGGCAGCGCATCGACCGCCTGCTCCAGTGCGCCGCGCAATTCGGCACGGATCGCGTCGTGCTCGGGGCCGCGCGTCGATCGCGTGGTCGGTGGCATGTCGTGCAGGACCTCCTTGGCACGGCCGCGCTGTTGGCGGCGCCGCAACGCTTCATTGACCACGATGCGCGTCAGCCATGACGACAAGCGGGCCCGTCCGGCGAACTGGTGCAGGTGCGTATACGCCTGCACATAGGCCTCCTGCAGCGCATCCTCCGCCTCGGCGTCGTCGCGCAAGATGGCGCGCGCAACCCGATACAAGCGGCGGTTGTAGCGCCGCATGATCAGCTCGAAGAGCGCCACGTCGCCGGCGATGACGCGCGCGGCGACCGCTTCATCGGCGATCTCGCCGGCCTCACCGCCCGGTCGCTGCGCTGCCGCATCCATCGGTTCCACTCTAGGCGCCTCCCGCCCATAGGAGTCGAGCGCCGAGCGAGAGGTTCCCGCCTCGGCGCATATTGTGCCGCCGCGGCGCTTTGCCCAACCGTCGCCTTCAGCCGCCAGCGATCGGCCCTCAGCCTCGGCAAACTCAACGGCACAGCGCCAAGCCGCGCGTGATCGCTCAACGCTGAGCGCTGACGACATTCGCAAAGCCGGCAGCGGGTTCCGCCGTGTCCATCGGCCGGTCCAGCCTGCTACCCCGGGAACCTTTGCCGATTGCGCGGGCTCCAATTGGCAGGAGGTTCATCCCATGGAGCAATCGTTGCCGAACAAACTGGCAGGGCAGGTCGACGTCATGCGGGTCGCGCTGAGGCTGTGCTTCGGCGCCGTGCCGCTGCTCGCCGGGCTCGACAAATTCTTCAACCTACTGACCGACTGGCCGCACTATCTGAGCCCGCTTGCCGCCGGACTGTTGCCCGTCGCGCCGGCGACGGCGATGCATGTGATCGGCGTCGTCGAGATCACCGTCGGTCTGATCGTCTTCAGCCGCTGGACCATTGCCGGCAGCCTGATCGTCTCGGTGTGGCTGGCGCTGATCGCGCTCAACCTGGTCGCCGGCGGATTCTTCGACATCGCGGTGCGCGATCTGGTGCTTGCCGTCGCCGCCTACACCTTGGCGTGCCTCAGCGCGGCACACGAGTCCGCCGCACGTCGCGACTCGGCGGCCGGGCGCAGCGATCGCATCGCAGCCGCCCGCAATGCCGCGTAGCGCCAGCCCAATGCTTGCTGACGGCTGAGTGCCGTCGGCGTCGGGGCCCTGGAGCGCAGCCGCCGCGCCGTGATCCGGCGCGGCGGCGCCTCAGTAGCGCGTCAGCAGCAAGGCGCGCTCGCGTTCCAGCGATTCGCCGTGCAGTGCATCGTGCTCGGCACGGCGCACGGCCGCATAGACGCGCGCCAGGTCGGCGCCCAGCGCGTCGCACAGCACCGCATCGCCGGCCAGCGCCGCCAACGCCGCCGCGAGGTCGGCCGGCAAGCGCGCGATGCCGAGATGGCGCCGCTCGCTCTCGGACAGCGCGTCGGGCGTGACGTCGATGGGATCGCCAAGCCGTTGCGCAGTCGCGATTCCGTCGAGACCGGCGGCCAGGACTGCGCCGATGGCGATATACGGATTGGCCGATAGATCGACGGTCTTGAGCTCGAAGCGCGCCGCGCTCGCGGCCTCGCGATCGATCAGCACGCGCACCGCGGCTTCCTTGTTGCCGATTCCCCAGGCGGTGAAGGCGCCACTCCACGTCTGCGGCTGCAGGCGCCGGAACGAGCTCGGCGTCGGCGTCGTCAGAGCGGTCAGCGCCGCCAGATGCGTCATCAGGCCGGCGATGAAGTGGCGTGCCCGCGCGTCGAGACCGAACGGCTGCTGCGCGTCGGCGGTGACGTTGCGGCCGTCGGCCCACAGGCTGAGGTGCAGATGCGCACCGCTGCCGGTCGCATCGGCGAACAGCTTGGGGAGAAACGTCACGCTGCGGGCGTGGCGGAGCGCGACGGCGCGGATGATGTCGCGCGCCGCGACCAGACGGTCGGCGATGACGAGCGGTGACGCATGCGCCAGCGAGATCTCGTGCTGGCCGGGGCCCGATTCGGGGTTGTACCCGGCGAGCGCGATGCCGCTGCGCCACAAGTTGTCCGTCACCTCGTCGATGACGGCGCGGCTGGTCGCATGGGCGGACGCCGCCGCGTAGACATCGTGATCGACTGGGCGTGGCGCGGCGCCGTCCGCGGTGTCGCTCTGCAACAGAAAGAACTCGATCTCGACGCCGATCTGGAACGCCAGGCCGGCGGCGCTGCCGCGCCGCTCCATGCGGCGCAGGAAGTCGCGCGGACACAAAGCCCATGGCGCTCCGTCGCTGATGAAATTCGCCATGACATCGCAATGCCCGGGCGTGTGCGGCGGCGCGTAGAGCGTCGGCCAATCGGGCACCAGGCGGATCTCGCGCGTCGGCGGCAGCTGAGCGTCGGCGACCGGCGCGTCGCGCATGACCGGCAGCGCTTGCAACGCCTGGCTGATCGTCAGCCCGCGCTCGAGCCGCGCGACCAGCGCCGGGCCGCTGGCGTGCAAACGGGCCGACGGAAGATGCAGCGCCTTGAGACGGATGACGTTGGCGTTGTCGCACCACAACACGCGCAGCCAGCGCGCCTCATCGCGTTGCAGCGCCCCGATTGTGGCAGCCTCCCGTCCGTCCGACATCGACCCTCCCGCCGCGGCAGTATGCCGGCCGTTGGCCGCCTCCGATAGCGCTCAGTGCCGCGCGCACGGGTGCCCACCAACGGCTCGCAGCCGTCAACTTTTCAGCCTATGGAGCACCGACGCACGCAAGGATCGGTGCGCATCCTGAACCGCGACGGATCGATTGTTGACGGCGTTCCTCGGCGAGGCGTCCAACGGATAAAGCCGGAATCGGCGGGCCCGTTGACTTCACCAACCCCCGCCGGTATCTGTCGCGACTCACTGACGCGGGGTGGAGCAGTCCGGTAGCTCGTCGGGCTCATAACCCGAAGGTCGGAGGTTCAAATCCTCCCCCCGCAACCATAAACGGCCTGTGACTCCAACGAGTTGCAGGCCGTTTCACTTTTCCGGTGAGTTGCTCGGAATGTGGGTTGCGCCGGGTTGCGTGCTTCATCGAGCAATCGACTTCGCGCCGCCGATCCGTGGCAACGCGTGCCGTTAGGTGAATGCGGCGCTGTGGTGTCCGAGCTGCTGCGAGACGTAGAGCGGCTCCTTTGCCGGAAGTGATTCGGGGGCTCGCGTACGAATGAGGCGTCAATAAATAATGCCGTACGCGCTAGCAAGTGCATTGCGGGAGCGCCATTTTCCTCCGGCGTTGTCATGATTAATCAATGACAGGCAAATATTAGAAATGCTCCTTGCCATGCGTAGCAATTCTGATACTAGGAGAGGCCGTCGGGCACCACCGTCCCCAAGGGGGGGACCACAATGCGTAGACGGAACAGGCTCTGTGTGCCGTTAGGCGTGCTCGCGTCGGCAACGGCGGTCGCCCTTCTGGCTAGTGTGCCTGCCTCGGCCCAATCGCTAGGATCGGCAGCGACCTTTGCGATCGTCGGTGGCTCGGCGGTCAATGCCAACGGATCCGGAAGCATTGTCGACGGTGATGTCGGCGTCTCGCCAGGAACATCGATTACCGGCTTCCCTGCAAACGCCACGATCGTTCCACCATTCACTACGCACGCTGATCCGGATGGGCTTGCGATCGCTGCGCAAGCATCCGTCACCGCGCTATATAACTCTCTCGTCGGCGCGGGTCCGTGTATGCCCTTGGGGATGCAACTGGACGGGGTTCCGATTACCCCAGGCGTCTACTGTTTCTCGTCCACGGCGGACTTGGCGGCGACCGGGACGCTAACCCTGAATGGCGCCGGTACCTACATCTTCCAAGTCGGCAGCTCTCTGACGGCCAATGTCCTGTCGAATGTGGTCCTGACCAACGGCGCGACTGCGTGTGACGTCTTTTGGCAGGTCACGTCCGCCGCCACGATCAACGGATCAACGTTTGTCGGGAACATCGTCGCGCAGGCAGGCGTTACGCTCGGCGCGGGAACGATGATGCTGCCGGTGAATCTGACCGGGAGGGCTCTTGCTACGTCGGCCGGGAACGTCACGCTGGCAGGCTTCGACGACGTGGGAGGCTGTAGCGCCGAAGCGACACCGACCAGCACGGCCACGGCGACTGCAACGTCGTCCGAAACACCCACCGCCACTGCGTCGGCAACCCCGACAGCGTCGGCCAGCGCTACCATTACCGCGTCAGAGACAGCGACGAGCAGCGCAACAGCGACGAGCCCCGACACGCCTTCCAGCACGCCGACCAATACGGCTACGCCGTCTGTCACGGTTACGCCCTCCCAAACGGCGAGCGTGACCGCCACCGCCACGCCGACGCCGAGCTCGACCGCGACGCTGACCGCGAGCGCCACTACGACGCTCACCGCGACTCAGTCGACCACGCCCAGTGCCTCGCAGACGCCGACGCCGACAGCCACCGGGAGCGCAACCGCATCGGTGACGCCGACGGTCAGCGTTACGTCGTCACCGACGCCAACCAACAGCCCAAGCGCGACGACTACGCCGAGCGCGACGGTGACGATCACCCCAACGGAGACCGCGACTCCGCTGCAAACCCCCACCGTCACGAACACGCCGAGCGGGACAGCCACCGCCACTGGTACGCAGTCGTCGACCGTCACGGCGACAGCGACGACAACTTCGAGTTCCACCCGAACCGCGCTGCCACTTGGAACCGCGACTGTTACCGCGAGTGCCACGACGACGTCGAGTCCGTCGGGGACGCCAACCCTGTCGCCGACGCCGACCAACGTGGCCTCGCCCAGCCCGACGCGAACCAGGCCACCCATCCCGCTGATCGAACGGCCGACGTCCGGTGGGGGATTGCTGCTCGTCGGCGGGTTGATCGTCTCACTCCTGGTGATGTTACGGCGACCGATGCAACGGTGAGAGAGCTCAGTCGGGACCCGTTTGCCGTTTGGTGCTCACATAGCCCTGGTTGCCAGACGACGCTGGGGCGGCATTTCCCGAACGACCAACCTCTTCGGCCATCCGGTCGATCGCAGGGAACGGGATGCCGTCCCATCACCTCCTCGGCGTCGTGATGCGACATCGCGTAGCTAGGGCGGGAGCAGCTTAGAGAACGCACGAGCGGGCTGGCTCGCTGGCGCCTTGAAGCGCTCGCTCGTGGTCGTCTTATCGCCCTGATGCGCTGGCCGGTCTGTGCAGACGCGAAGTGCGGAATCTACTCTAGATCCGCAGTCGACGATCCGAAGCCAAACCGATGCGAGCATCGCCGCCTGGCGTAGGGCTTGCTTTGGCTTCTCGCTAGACTCGAGCCAATGGCGGCTCGTCGTCAGCATGGAGATCGATGATGACTGCGCAGGACATGCGATCTGGACAGTGCGCCCATCCCGGCTGTCGCTGCAGCATCGCCAGCGGCAAACAGTACTGCAGTCCACACTGCCAACAAGCGCAGACCGGCGCCGTGGGCGGTCAGTGCGGCTGCAATCATCCGCAGTGCCGTCACTGAGCGGCCGCCCTCCGCGGCCGCCGCGCCATAGGACCGTGATCTATCCCATTCAGCCATCGCTAGTCGTCTAGCTGGCGTCCGAATGGGTCCATTCTGCGCCAACGGCCAGTGCGGATCGCAGCGGGGAAGCGACGCTGCGCAAGCTCGACGCGGCGGCCGCAGCCGCATCCCGACGCCGGACATTCGTCGATTGACAGCGCCGGCGCGGGTCACTAACTGCAGCGCCGTTCCTACGCCAGCCGGCGTGCGCGCATGCCGCTCGCCCCCATGTCTGGAATCGCGGAGGCCTACCATGTCCAACGTGTCGGCAATGCTCGACAGCCTGACCAAACACGAAGCGACTGTCTTGTCGGAATGGATCAATCAGCAACTCGGCTCCGCCACGTTGCGGCGCGATTTGATGAACGACGGTGAGCTGCGCGAGCAGTCGCGGCGCTTTCTCGACGCGCTGCGCAGCGGCTTACGCGCCGGCGGCTTGGCGGACGTCAGCGGCGCGGCGTGGGACGAGGCGCGCACGCTGTTGGAAGAGATGTCGCGCTCGCGCGCCCGGCAGGGGTTCACGCCGTCGGAGACTGCGACGTTCGTCTTCTCGCTGAAGCAGCCGTTGTTCGAGCAACTGCGCAAGGACCTCAGCCGCGATGTCGCCGCCTTCGGCGATGCCGTCTGGGACGGCACCAAGCTGCTCGACGCGCTCGGCTTGTACACCACCGAGGTCCATCAAAAGGGGCGCGAAGAGGTGATCGCGCGCCAGCAGCAGGACATGTTGGAGCTGTCGACGCCGGTGGTGCAACTGTGGGACGGCGTGGTCGCCGTGCCGCTGATCGGCACGCTCGACAGCGCGCGCACGCAAGTGGTGATGGAGACGCTGCTGCAGCGCATCGTCGATACGGGCGCCGGCATTGCGATCATCGACATCACCGGCGTGCCGACGGTCGACACGCTGGTTGCGCAGCATCTGCTCAAGACCGTCGCCGCGGCGCGCTTGATGGGCGCGGACTGCATCATCAGCGGCATCCGGCCGCAGATCGCCCAGACCATCGTGCACCTCGGCGTCGACCTCGAAGACGTCACCACCAAGTCTACGCTGGCCGACGCCTTCGCCGTCGCGCTGGCGCGCACCAACCGCACGGTCGTCGCCACCCGCGCGGCGGGCTGACATGGAACGGATTCCCATCCTCAAGCTTGGCGCATCGCTGATCGTCAGCATTCAGGTCGACATGCACGACCGGCTGGCGATGACGCTGCAGGACGATCTCACCGAGCGCATCGTCGCCACCAGAGCGCGCGGCGTGCTGATCGATATCTCGGCATTGGAGATCGTCGATTCGTTCATCGGCCGCATGCTGGCCAACATCGCCGCGATGGCGCGCGTGCTCGACGCGCGCACGGTCGTCGTCGGCATGCGCCCGGCGGTGGCCATCACGTTGGTCGAGCTCGGGCTCTCCTTGCCGGGCGTGCGCACCGCGCTCAACGTCGAAAAAGGCATGGCGCTGATCGAATCGACGACGACGCCGTAGGCCGATGACCGTCGGGAAAATCGATTCGCGCGAGGTGCGCTCGAGCGAGGACGTCGTCTTGGTGCGCCGGGTGGTGCGCGAGTCGGCGGTCGCCTCGGGGTTCAGCTTGGTCGATCAGACCAAGCTGGTCACCGCTGCCAGCGAGCTGGCGCGCAACATGGTCATCTACGGCGGCGGCGGCACGCTGCATGTCGCGCTGCTGAACGACGGCGCGCGGCGCGGCGTGCGCCTGACCTTCGAGGATCGCGGCCCCGGCATCGCCGACATTGCGCAGGCGCTGCGCGATGGCTTCACCAGTGGCAACGGGCTCGGCCTCGGCCTGGGCGGCGCCAAGCGCCTGGTGAACGACTTTGAGATCTACTCGAAACCCGGCGAGGGGACGCGCGTGGTGGTGGCACGGTGGAGGTAGCGGCGGTCCATGTGAAGATCGGCGACGCCAGTGCCGTCGGCGCGGCGCGTCGCCGTGTCGGCGATCTGGCGCGTCAGGTCGCGTTCGCCGATGAAGATGCAGGGCGCGCGGCTCTGATCGTGACCGAGGCGGCCAGCAATGTCGTCAAACACGGCGGTGGCGGCGAATGCGTGCTGCGCGCCAGCCGCGACGGCGACGGTGCGTCGATCGAGCTCGTCATGTTCGACGCCGGCGCCGGCATCGCCAACCTGCCGCAGGCGCTGCGCGATGGCTTCTCCAGCGCCGGCACGCCGGGCACCGGACTGGGGGCCATCGCGCGCCTGGCGTCGGCCTACGACATCTACTCGCGCCGCGGCCAGGGCACGGTGCTCTACGCCGCGATCTGGCCGGCGTCGCGCGCGGCGGGCACCGCGCCGCCGGTGGGCGCCATCGCCGTGCCGTATCCGGGCGAGACGGTGTGCGGCGACGATTGGGCGGTCGACCAGGCCGACGGCCGTTCGCTGGTAATGGTCGCCGACGGGCTCGGCCATGGCATCGACGCGCACACGGCGGCGCGCACCGCGCGCGATGCCTTCGTCGCCGGACGCGCCGACGCCCCGGTCGCGATCCTCGAGCGCATCCATGCGGCATTGCGCCCGACGCGCGGCGCCGCCGTCGCCATCGCCGAGATAGACCGGCGCCGCGGCGTCGTGCGCTACGCCGGTCTCGGCAACATCGCCGGCACCGTGCTGGGTGGCGGCAAGACGCGCAGCTTGGTGTCGTTGCACGGCACGGCGGGCCATGACGCCCGCCGCCTGCAGGAATTCGCCTCGCCGTGGAATGCCGGCGAGGTGCTGGTGCTGCATTCCGACGGCATCAGCAGCCGCTGGACGCTCGATGCTTATCCGGGGCTCATCGCGCGCCACCCGATGCTGGCTGCGGCGGTGCTCTACAGGGACTTTCGCCGCAGCCGAGATGATGTAACGGTGGTCGTCGTGCGGGATGCGGCGTGAGCCTTTTGATACTGACTGTGTCCATCGACTCGGAACGCGACGTCGTGCTCGCGCGTCAACGCACGCGCCAGTTGGCCGTGTTGCTCGGCTTTGAAGCGCAGGATCAAACGCGTCTCGCGACCGCCGTATCGGAGATCGCGCGCAACGCGTACGCGTACGCGCGCAAAGGCAAGATCGAGTTCCGTCTGGAGGGCAGCACGGCGCCGCAGGTGCTGGTCGTGCGCGTCGCCGACGAGGGGCCCGGAATCGCCGACCTCTCCACCATCCTCGAGGGGCGGTATCGCTCGGCCACAGGCATGGGCATCGGCATCATCGGCGCGCGCCGCCTGATGGATCACTTTCACATCGAAACCACCGCCGGGCGCGGCACGACCGTCGAGCTGAAGAAAACCCTGCCGCGCCGCGCCGACCTGATCCGCCACGCGCAGTTGGGCCGCCTCACCGAGGACCTGGCGCGACGTAATGCGAACGACCCGCTCGAGGAGGTGCAGCGGCAGAACCAAGAACTGCTGCGCGCCTTGGACGAGCTGGCGCGCCGGCAGGACGAGCTCAGCGCGCTGAACCGCGAGCTCGAGGACACCAACCGCGGCGTCGTCGCGCTGTACGCCGAGCTCGAAGAGAAGGCTGACCACCTGCGCCGTGCCGACGAGCTCAAGTCGCGCTTTCTCTCGAACATGACACACGAGTTTCGCACCCCGGTGAACTCGATTCTCGCCCTGGTGCGCATGCTCCTGGAACGCAGCGACGGCGATCTGAGCGTCGAGCAGGAGCGTCAGGTGACCTTCATTCGCCAGGCGGCGGATGCGTTGGCCGAGCTGGTCAATGACTTGCTCGATCTCGCCAAGGTCGAAGCCGGCAAAACCGTCGTGCGGCCGATCGAGTTCGATGTCGAGCATCTGTTCGGCGCGCTGCGCGGCATGTTGCGCCCATTGCTGGTCAACGAATCGGTAGCGCTGGTGTTCGAGGAGCCTGCGACGCCGCTGTTGATGCACACGGACGAGGCCAAGGTCTCGCAGATCCTGCGCAACTTCATCTCCAACGCGCTCAAGTTCACCGAGCGTGGCGAGGTGCGCATCAGCGCCGAGCTGATCGATGACGGCCACGCCGTCGCCTTGCGCGTCAGCGACAGCGGCATCGGCATCGCTCCGGAGGACCAGGAGCGCATCTTCCAGGAGTTCGCGCAGATCGACAGCCCGATGCAGCGCCGCGTGCGCGGCACGGGCCTCGGCCTGCCCTTGTGCCGCAGGCTCGCCGAGTTGCTCGGCGGCAGCGTGTCGGTCGATAGCCGGGTCGGCTGCGGGGCGACGTTCACCGCCGTCATTCCGGTGCTGTATGGGGCGCGGGCGCCGGACGAGCCGGAGTGGCACCTCGACGCCGATCGCCTGCCGGTGCTGGTCGTCGAGGACAGTCCGGAATCGCAGGTGATGTACGAGCGCATGCTGAGCGGCTCGCTGTTCCAGGTGCTGGCGGCGCGCACGCTGCGCGAGGCGCATCTCGCGCTCGCCGCCTTTCATCCGCGCGCCGTGATCCTCGACCTCTTGCTGCGCGGCGAAGACAGCTGGGGCCTGCTCGCCGAGCTGAAGCGCCGGCCCGAGACGCACGAGGTGCCGATCCTGGTGATCAGTACGCTCGAAGATCAGAGCAAGGCGATCGCGCTCGGGGCCGACGCCTACTGCAGCAAGCCGATCGACCGGCAAACGCTGCTGCGCCACTTGTTGCGCCTGGTCGAGCCCGAGAACGTGACGCGCGTGTTGGTGGTCGATGACGAAGAGATCTTCCGCTACGTGCTGCGCCAGCACTTCGTCACGCCGCGCCATGCGGTGTTCGAGGCGGCGTCGGGGCGCGAGGCGCTGCAACTGGCGCAAGCGGAGCACCCCGACGTCATTTGCCTCGACCTCATGATGCCCGATGTCGATGGGTACGAGGTCCTTCGCCAACTGAAGGACGATCCGGCGACGCGCGGCATTCCGGTGGTGGTCATCACTTCGAAGGCGCTGGAAGACGACGAGCGGCGCCAATTGATGCGCGCCGCATTCACCATCCTGCCGAAGGATCGCGTCTCGCGCGAAGATGCCATCGCCGCTGTCGACGAGGCGCTGCGCAGTGCGGGAGCCGCCGCATGAGCGCGCCCGATCTGGTGCTGGTCGTCGACGACCTCGACTCGGCGCGCTACCACAAGGCGCGCACCCTGCAGCGCGCCGGCTTCGAGGTCTTGGAGGCGGCGAACGGCCGCGAGGCGCTCACCGTCGTCGCCCACAGTCGGCCGCGGCTGGTGGTGCTCGACACCCAGATGCCCGAGATCGACGGCTGGGAGGTCTGCAAGCGCCTCAAAGGCGATCCGCAGACCGCGTCGGTGCTGGTGCTGCAGGTGTCGGCGACCTACGTGCGCGAGGAAGACACCGTGCGCGCGCTCGAAGGCGGCGCCGATGCCTGCTTGACCGAGCCGATCGAAGGCACGGTGCTGATTGCCACCGTGCGCGCCTTGTTGCGCGCGCGCCGCGCCGAGGATGCCCTGCGCGACGCCTTGGCGCGCGAGCAATCGGCGCGCGCGGCGGCCGAGTCGGCCAATCGCATCAAGGACGAGTTCCTCGCCACGTTGTCGCACGAGCTGCGCTCGCCGATCGGCGCGGTGCTGACCTGGGTGACGCTGCTGCGCGCGGGGCACGTCGACGCCGCGCGCACCCAACACGCGCTCGAAGCGATCGAGCGCAACACGCGCATTCAGGTGCAGCTGATCGAAGATCTGCTCGATGTGTCGCGCATCATCTCCGGCAAGCTGCGCTTGGAGATGGCGCCGGTCGACCTCGGCGCGGTGATGGCGTCGTCGCTCGAAGCGGTGCGGCCGACGGCGCTCACCAAGGGGATTCAGCTGTTCGCGCCACCGGTCGCCAACCTGCCGCTGTTGTCGGCCGACGCCGCGCGCCTGCATCAGGTGCTGTGGAACCTGTTGTCGAACGCGATCAAGTTCACGCCCAAGGGCGGGCGCGTCGAGATGCAGCTCGAACAAGCCGCGTCGCACATCGAAATTCGCGTCAGCGATTCCGGGCGTGGCATCGAGCCCGCGTTCCTGCCGCATATCTTCGAGCGCTTTCGCCAGGCCGACTCCTCGAGCACGCGCGTCGAGGGCGGCTTGGGCCTCGGCTTGGCCATCGTGCGCCATTTGATCGAGATGCACGGCGGCACCGTGTCGGCACATAGCCCCGGCTTGGATCAAGGGGCGACGTTCACGGTGCGCCTGCCGATGCCGGCGGTGCTGGTGCCGGCGCCAACGCCGGTGGCGGGACAGCTGCTGCCGGCGCTCACCAGCGCGCACTGGCAGCAGCTCGACAAGCTGCGCGTCCTGGTCGTCGATGACCAGCGCGATGCGCGCGAAGCGGTGGCGGCGGTGTTGGAGCAGTACGGTGCAGAGCTGACGCTGGCGGCGAGTGTCGAGGAAGGGTTCAACGCCGTCGCGGCGGGCGCGATCGATGTCGTGATCAGCGACATCGGCATGCCGGTGCTCGATGGCTATGAGCTCATTCGCCGCATTCGCGACGCCGGCGACACGCGCGTCGCCGGCCTGCCGAGCCTTGCGCTCACTGCCTACGGCGGATTGGAAGACGAGCGCCGCGTCTTCGTCGCCGGTTTCGATGCCTATCTGCCCAAGCCGGTGGATGCGACGCAGCTGGTCAGCGCCGTCGCCCGTCTGGCGGCGCGCCGCGTGCCCTGACGCGCCGCGCCGCTCAGTGCACGTCGCCCTCGATGTTTTCCTTCGGAGCGCCGGGCGCCACCGGGGTGTGCGGCGGCGTCGGCGCCCCCGGCACCATGGGCGGCGATTCGGCGGCGCGCCCATCGAGCGCCTGCTGTTCGCGCCGATTCTGCGCGTCGGCGCCGGTCGCTTGCCCATTGGGCAGGTCGAGATCGTGTGCCGCGCCGGGCGGCGTCTTCATGTCGTTCTGCACCAGGGTGACGCCATACACGCCCTTGGCGAGCCGCAGCGCGCGCAGCTGATCGTCGAGGCTGTTGGCGAAACCGCTGAGCACGACCACGCCGCCGCTGACCTTGGCGAGTTCGATCCGGCTGTCGTTGAGCGCCGTGTCCTTGGCGAGCTTGCTCGTCACGTCGGCGCGCAACGCGCTGTCCGGCGGGCGCGGGTTCGGCGTCGGCACGGCGGACTTCGCATCGACGGTGAGCGCGCTGTCGAGCGATTTGACGCCCTCCATCTGCCGCACCATCGATTCGAGGCGGGTTTTGACGTCGGCGGTCGGCACCACGCCGACCATGTGCACGACGCCGTTCTTGGTCTCGACGACGATCGACTCGGGATCGATCTCTGGCGCCGTATAGAGCGCTACCTGGATGCGCATGGTGATCAGGTCGTCGGGCCGCCACGCCGCGCGGGCGGTGTGGCTCACGGCCACCGCGGTCAACAGGACGGCGAGGGGAAGTCGGAGCGAGGCCATCGGTTCCTCCTGTGTGTGGCGAGCTAGTGGCGCGCGGCGCGCCGTAGGTCGGCGACGAAAGCGGCAAACGCGGCGGCGCGCGCCGCCGCGTCCGGTTCGCGCAGCAGCGCCGACGGGTGGACGGTCACATACAGTGCCGGGGCCAGCGACGAGGCGAGCGGCGCGCCGCGATCGCGCAACACGCGCACCTGCGGGCCGGCGAGCGACTGCGCCGCGGTGGCGCCGAGCGCCACGATCACCGCGGGTTGCAACAGGGCAATTTCGATCAGCAGCCACGGCCTGCAGGCGCGCGCCTCGGCCGGGCGCGGCTTCTTGTGGATGCGCGACTTGCCGCGCGACTCCCAGCGAAAATGCTTCACGGCGTTGGTGACGTACACCGCCTCGCGCTCGATGCCGGCCTCGCCAAGCGCCCGATCGAGCAACTTGCCGGCGGGTCCGACGAACGGCTCGCCGCGCCGGTCTTCCGCGTCGCCCGGCTGCTCGCCTACCAACATGAGGTGCGGGCGCGCCGCACCGCGGCCAAATACGGTCTGCGTCGCGCGCCGCCAGAGCGCACAGCCGCGGCAGTGCGCCGCGGCCTCGCGCACGCGCCGCAAGGTCGCACCATGCTCGAGCGCTGCGGTGGTCCATGCCGCCGGGTCATCGATCGGCGCCTCGTCGACGCGGCGATCCAACGTGACGCGTGCCGTCATGCGGCCTTCTTGCGCCGCGTCTTCGCGGCGCGTTTCGCCGCCGCCGGCTTGCCGCCGCCGCGGCTCGATAGGCTGGCTTTCAAGCGCTCCATCAGGTCGACGACCTGCGCATCGTGCGGCTCGACGTCGCTGTCCAGCGCCGCTTCGCGCCCCTTCAGCTTGGCCTGGATCACCTTCATCAGATTGGCGCGGTAGTCGTCGTGGTATTGCGCCGGATCCCACTTGCCGCTGAGGCCATCGATCAGCTGTGCGGCCATCGACAGCTCGGCCGGGCGCACCAGCTTGGCGGCCGGAAAGTGGAAATGGTCGATTTTCACCAGCTCATCGGCGAAGCGCATCATCGTCAGGACGAGCGCGTCGTCGACGGCGCTCAATTCGGCGAGATGCTGTGTCTCGCGCAGCACGATCTTGCCGATGCCGACCTTGCCGCTCTTGCGCAGCGCCTCGCGCAGCACGGCATAGGCGCGTTCGCCGCCTTTCCTGGGGACGGCGTAGTAGGCGTTGTCGAAGAAGCGGTCGTCGATGTCATCGGCGGGAACGAAATCGAGGATATCGATCGTCTTGCTCTTCTCCACCGCAGCCGTCTGGAAATCGTCCTTGGTGACCACCACGAACTTGCCCTTGGCGTATTCGTAGCCCTTGACCAGATCGCCCCAGGCGACCGACTTGCCCTCGCGCTGGCAGACGCGATCGTAGTGCACCGGCGATTTGTCTTTCGCATGCAGCAGGCGAAAGCGCGGCCGGTCGTCGCGCACCGCCCCATGCAGCTCGATGGGAATACTGACCAGTCCAAATGCGATCGTGCCCTTCCATGTCGCGGCCATGGGGTTCGTGTCTGAGCAAGGCGAAGGCCATAGCGAGCGCGCGGAGCGATGAATGCCGCTCGGACCTTTCTGCGCAGCCGCCGTGTAAATCGTTCCGCCGCGTGCCGTTGCTCCTGCAGCGCGAAGCGTGCCCCGGCACCTGCGCCCTGGCATCGCTTTAGCTGTTATGGCGCTGCGTGAGCCTACTGCGCATTCCGTTGCGTCTGTTTCTCCTCTCGCCTGCCGACTGCGGCGGCAAACGGGCGCAGATGCTGCTCAGAGCCGAGGCCAGCTTTCCGCTCGCCCGCGCCGTCCAGCACGGCACTGCGACATTGGGCGAGGTGTTCAGTTTCGTCAGCGGCCTCTATTTCCGCGGCAAGCTCACCTATGCGAGCGCTTTCGGCGGGCTCGATTGTCTGATCATCACTCCGGCCGCCGGTCTGCAGAGGGCGTCGCGCCGCGTAGCGCGCGACGAGCTGCTGCGCTGGGCCGGGGTCGAAATCGACCTGAGCAATGGCGACTACCGCGACCCGCTGGCGCGCCATGCCGCGGCGTTGGCGGTGTCGATGCCGCGCGGTGCGCGCGTCGTGCTCCTTGGCAGCGTGGCGACGCCAAAGTATCTCGACGTGTTGCGGCCGATCTTCGGCGAGGCGCTGGACGTGCCGAGCGAATTCGTCGGGCGCGGCGATATGAGCCGCGGCGCGCTGTTGTTGCGCGCGGTGCGGGCCGGCCGCGAGCTGGAATACGTCCGAGCCAGCGCCTTGACGCGTCGCGCGACGCGGAGCGCCGCATGAGCGGCGCCGAGTCGGCGGCGGCGCATCGCGCCCGCCTGCGGCACGTGCGCGGCGGACGCGACCCGGTGCGGCTGCGGCGCGTCGAGCTGCCGACCGACTGCGACGCGCTGACGCTGCGCTTCGGCACGCGCGAGGTGCATCTCACCAACTTGCGCAAGCTGTTTTGGCGCGAGCCGCGCATCACCAAACGCGATCTGCTGCAGTACTACGCCGACGTCGCTCGCTGGCTGCTGCCGCATCTGCGCGATCGGGCGATGGTGATGAAACGGTATCCGAACGGCGCCGCCGGCGACTTCTTCTTCATGAAACGCGCGCCGTCGCCGCACCCCGAGTGGCTGGCGCTCTGCGAGATCGGGCACAAGTCCGGCAACGTCATCAATTTTCCGCTCATCCAGGATCTGCCGGCGCTGCTCTGGGTGGTGAACCTCGGCTGCATCGACCTCAATCAGTGGTACGCGCCGTGCGACGACGTGGACCGGCCGGACGCGATCAACTTCGACCTCGATCCGGTCGAGGGCACGGACTTCGCCCGCGTGCGCGAGACGGCGCTGCATGTGCGCGACGCGCTGCGGGATCTCGGCATGCCGAGCTACGCCAAAACCACCGGCGCCAGCGGCATGCACATCTATGTCCCGATCGTGCGCGGTCCGACGCAGAAGCAGGTGTGGACGTTTGCCAAGCAATTTGCCGGCGCGCTGGCGGCGCGGCATCCCGCGCTGATCACGGCCGTGTACCGCGTGGCCGATCGGCCGGCGGACCATGTCCTGGTCGACTACAACCAGAACGCATGGGGGCGCACGTTGGCCAGCGTGTACTCCGTGCGTCCGCAGCCGCGCGCGACGGTGTCGACGCCGCTGCGCTGGTCCGAAGTCGAGCACGGCGTGCAGATCGAGGACTTCCGCATCGACAACGTGCCGCAGCGTCTGGCGTCGGTCGGCGATCTGTGGGCGCCGCTGCTGGCCAAGCGCGGCCGCTTCAAGCTGCCGAGCCTGCCATGACGCTGCCCCTGTCGCGCCGCTTCGCGCCGATGGAAGCGGAGCTGGTCGACGAGTTGCCGAGCGGCGCCGAGTGGCGTTTCGAGCCGAAGTGGGACGGCTTTCGCTGTCTCGTCTTTCGCGACGGCGAGCGCGTCGAGCTGCTGTCGAAGCGCGGCCAGCCGCTGCAGCGTTACTTTCCCGAGATCGTCGCCGCAGTCGGGGCGCTGGCGGCGCCGCAGTTCGTGCTCGATGGCGAGCTGGTCGTGGCCGTCGGCGCGCACCTGTCGTTCGACGACCTGCTGCAGCGCATCCATCCGGCGGCGAGCCGGGTTGCGCAGTTGGCCGCCACCCATCCGGCGCAGCTCATCGTCTTCGATCTGCTGGTCGATGCCGAGGGCGCGCTGCGCACCGGCGAGCCGCTGACCACCCGCCGCCGCGCCCTGGAGGTGTTTGCGCGCCAGGTGCTGCGCCGGCACGCGACATTTCAGCTGTCGCCGATCACCGCCGACCTTCGCCAAGCACAGGCGTGGCTGCGCGGCAGCGGCGACGCCATCGACGGCGTGATCGCCAAGCGCGCCGATCTGCCCTACGCCTCCGGCGCGCGCGCCATGCGCAAAGTGAAGCGCCGTCGCACGGCGGATTGCGTCGTCGGCGGCTTTCGCACCGCCAGCGAATCGAAGCGGGTGTTGGGCTCGCTGCTGCTCGGGTTGTACGACGACGCTGGCCTGCTGCATCACGTCGGCTTTTGCTCCGGCTTTCGCCGTGACGATCGGGCCGCGTTGCTCGAGCAGCTGCTGCCGCTGGTCGAAGCGCCGGGCTTCACCGGCCGCGCGCCTGGCGGCCCGAGCCGCTGGAGCACGGCGCGCAGCGCCGAATGGCAGCCGCTGCGGCCGCAGCTGGTCGTCGAGGTCGAATACGATCATTTCTCCAGCGGTCGCTTCCGCCACGGTACGCGGCTGCTGCGCTGGCGCCCCGACAAGGCGCCGCGCCAATGCACGCTCGCGCAGGTCGCGCAGGACAGCCGTCTGACGCCGCGGAGGGTATTGCACGCGGCGGCCGGCGGGCGCGCCAAAGCGCGCCGCGCGGCGGCGAAGAGTTAGCCGTGGCGCTGCGCGAGTACGCCCGCAAACGGCGCTTCGATGTCACCCCCGAGCCGCCGCCCAAACGCCCGCGACGGCGGGCGCGCACGCTGCACTTCGTCGTGCAGAAGCATCGCGCCTCGCGCCTGCATTACGATTTTCGCCTCGAGTGGGACGGCGTCCTGTTGTCGTGGGCGGTGCCGAAAGGGCCGTCGCTCGATCCCGCGGTGAAGCGTTTGGCCATGCAGGTCGAGGATCACCCACTCGCCTACGCCAGCTTCGAGGGCATCATTCCGGCCGATGAGTACGGCGGCGGCACGGTCATGGTGTGGGATCGCGGCACGTACGAGCCCGAAGAGGCGGACGTCGGCCGCGCCCAGCGCGCCGGCGAGATCAAGTTCCGCCTGGCCGGCGAAAAGCTGCGCGGCGGTTTCGTGCTGCTGCGCACGCGCGGTCGCGACAGCCGCAGCTGGTTGCTGCTCAAACGCCGCGACGAGGTCGCGTCACGCGCCGACCTGACCACGACGGCGCCGCGTTCGGTGCGCTCGCAGCGCTTGATGGCCGAGATTGCCTTCGATGAGCACGGCGATGTGACGCGCGCCGCCGACGCCGATCCGCCTGCGGCAATCCGCGCGCTGCTGCGCGATCCGCGCACGCCACGCCGCCGGCCGCGCGCCAAGCCGGCCGTGTGGCGCTCGAAGCGCGCCAAGTCGGCGGACTAGAGCGGCGCCGCTTGCACGCCGGCGCGGCTCAGCCGGCCACGTCGACCGGCGCCGGCGCTTGCTGATCCAGGTTCGATGGCGGCGGCGGGCCGGCGGCGACATCCCAGCCGCCGCCGAGCGCCTTGTAGAGCGCCACCAACTCCAGCGCGATGTCGCGCTCGCTCTGCGCCAGCTGATCCTGTGAGGTGAACAGGTTGAGCTGCGCCTCCAACACGCTGAGGAAGTCGGTCAGGCCCTGCGTATAGAGCTGCAGCGAACGATCCGCCGCGCGCTGATTGGCGTTGACCGCGGTGATCAAACTGTCGCGCCGCACCTGTGCCTGCGCGTAGCCGACCAATGCATCCTCGACCTCGGCGAACGCCTGCAGGACGACCGAGCGGTAGGCCGCCACCTGCTGCTGCTGCTGCGCGGTGCGCAGCTTGACCGTGGCGCGCGTCAAGCCGGCGTCGAAGACGGTCCAGCTGATGCTCGGACCGAGCGACATGGCGCGGCTGTTCCAATCGAACAAATCCGACGCGCGGATGCTCTGCAGCGCGCCGAGGCCGGTGATGAAGAAGCGCGGATAGAGATCGCGCATGGCGACGCCGATCTCCGCGGTGGCCGCCGCCGCGCTGCGCTCGGCGGTGCGCAGATCGGGCCGCTGCAGGAGCACGTCGGACGGAATGCCGACGTCGACCACTGCCGGCCCGCGCGGGATCGGCGCGGCGTAGGACAGCTCGTCGGCCAGCGTCATCGGTGGCTCGCCGAGCAGCACGCCGAGGCTGTGCATGGCCTGTTGCGCCTGGGTGATGAACTGCGGGATCTGCGCCGCCGTGGTGGCGACCTGCGCTTCGGCGCGCGCCACGTCGAGGTCGGTGGCCAGGCCAGCGTTGAACAGCCGCTGCGTCAGCGCCAGCGTATCCTGCTGCGTCTTCACGTTCTGGGTCGCGATGCCGATGCGCTCCTGCAGGCTGCGGTAGGCGATGTAGTCGCTGCCGACCTCGCCGAGCAGCGACACCAGCACCGCGTCGCGCTGCAGCTCGGCGGCCTGTAACTCGGCTTCCGCTGCCTGCACGGCGCGTCGATTGCCGCCGAACACGTCGAGCTCCCACGAGGCGTCGAAGCCGACTTGATACAGATCGAACTGATCGCCCGGCTCGAAGCTCGGCGCGTTGGCGCTGCCGCGCTCGCGCGCGTAGCTGCCTTGCGCGACCACGGTGGGCCACAGCGTGGACGCGGTGATGGTGCGCAAGGCGCGCGCCTGCTGGATGCGCGACGTCGCTTGCTGCAGATCGAGATTGTTCTCCGCCGCCCACTCGAGCAGCGAGGTGAGCTCCGGATCGTTGAATACCGTCCACCACATCGACGCCTGCGCTGCGCCTTGGCGCGTCGCTTCGTCGGGCGACGACACCTCGCCCCAGTCGGCCGGCGTGTCGGTGCTCGGCGGATGGTAGTCGGGGCCGATCAGACAGCCCGAGGTGAGCGTGCAGGCCAGTAACCACGCGATGGGCCGCCGCGCTTTCATCGCGCATCGCCATGGCCTGCGTGCGCATCGGCGCCGGCGCTGGGCGACGGCGCCGGCGCAGCGGTCAGGGTGACCGGCGCCGTGGTGTCGACCTTGGTGCCGTCCGCCAGACCGCCCGGCACGCCGACGGCGACGACGTCGGCGGCATCGATCCCCTGCAGGACTTCGATGCGATCGCCATAGTCGCGCCCGACGGCGACCCGGCGATAGTGCAGGGTCGAGTCGGGATCGACGACGCCGACGCGCACGCCTTGCGCGTCGATCAGCAGCGCCGTCGCCGTCAGCAGCAGCGGCGGGTTGGCGCGCTCGACCTTGAAGTGCACGGTGACGTAGCTGCCGGCGAGCAGGGCGCCGTCGCGGTTCGGCACCTGCACTTCGGTGAGCAGCGTGCGCGAGCTCGGATCGATGGCGCCGGCGGTGCGCGTCACGGTGCCGGGGAAGACGCGATCGGGCAGCTCGCGCACCGTGACGTCGGCGGTTTGGCCGACGTGAATGTCCGGCGCGTACGCCTGCGGCACGTACACCAGGATGCGCAGCGTGTCGACCTGCGCGAGCCGGAAGAGCTCGGTGGTGCCTTGCGTCGAGCCGGCCGAGACCAGCGCACCGGGATCGACATGGCGCGCGATGATGATGCCTTCGAACGGCGCGGTGACGCGCTCGAAGCCCTGCAGCTCGAGCAGGCGATCGACGTTGGCTTGGTTGGCGTTGGCGGTCGCCTGCGCCGCGTCGACGGCGCGCTCGGTGTCGGTCACCGCGGCGCTGCGCTCGTCCATCTGCTGCTTCGAGACGCTGCCGACGCCGGCGGCGACGTAGCGCTGCAGCGTCGAGTGGGCGAGCGCGCGGTCGGCTTGCAGCTTGGCCACCGTCGCCTGCGCCTCGGCCAAGGCCGCACGCGCCTGGCCGAGCTGTTCGTCGACTTCCGGCGCGGCGATTTCGGCGAGCGGGCTGCCGGCAGTGACGTGATCGCCGATGTCGACGTGGCGCGCCGTGAGATAGCCGTTGGTGCGCGCATAGATGCCGGTGACCAGGATCGGCTCGGTGGTGCCGGGCAAGGGGATGTCGGCGATCGGCGCGGCGCGCTCGGCGTGCGTCGTGCCGACCGACGGCGCGGCGCTGCGCCGCGCCTCGGCGCGCGTGTCGAGGCTGTGCCAGAGGCGCAGGCGCGGCAGCAGCCCGACGACGAAGAGCAGCGCCAGCGCGAGAACGCCGCCGAGAATGATCCATCGTCGCCGGCGTGAGCCGAGGAGGCCGGCAGGGGAGGTGGGAGGCGGCGTGTCCACGTCGGAGACGTCTATCATTGGAGGTCCGGGTCCGTGTTGTGATGTACCGGGCGGTGGCGCAAGCCGCTGTACACGACCGGCACAAAAATCAGCGTGGCGAAGGTGGCGAGCAGCAGGCCGCCGATGACGACGCGGCCGAGCGGCGCGTTCTGCTCGCCGCCCTCGCCGAGGCCGAGCGACATCGGCAGCATCCCGAGGATCATGGCCAGTGCGGTCATCAGCACGGGGCGCAGGCGCACCACGCCGGCTTCCAGCGCCGCTTCGAGCGGCTGCATGCCCTCGCGGCGCTGATCGTTGGCGAAGGTGACCAGCAGGTTGGAGTTACTGGTGGCGACGCCAATGCACATGATGGCGCCCATCAGCGCCGGCACCGAGATGTTGGTTTGCGTCAGCCACAGGATCCACAGCACGCCGGCGATGGCGCCCGGCAGCGCCATCAAAATGATCAGCGGATCCATCCACGACTGAAAGTTGACGGCCATCAACAGGTACACCAGCACCACGGCCAGGAGCATGCCGTAGGCCATGGTGGTGAAGCTGCTGCGCATCGCCTCGGCCTGCCCGCGCATGCTGATGAACGAGCCGCGCGGCAGCGTTGGACGGATGTCGTCGACGACGCGCTGGACGCCTTCGGCCACGGACCAGAGGTCGCCGTCCTGCGTCGAGGCCAGCACGTCGAGCACCGGTTGGACGTTGTAGTGGCTGATCACCGACGCCTGCGTCTGGCGATGCGTGCTGGCCAGGTTGGCGAGCAGCTGCGGCTGGGCTTGGCCGGGCAACACCACCGGTGTGCTGTTGAGCGCGTCGACCGAGTCGAGGAGGTGCTGCGGCGTCTGTACGCCGACGGCGTAGTTCACGCCGTTGGTCTTGTTGAGCCAGTAGCTCGGCTGCGTCTGCACCGAGCCGGACAGCGACACCAGCAAACTCGCCGCGACGTCGCGCTCTGTGAGGCCGAGTTGCTTGGCCAGGCGGCGGTCGACGTCGACGCCGATGGTCGGCGCGTCGACGACCTGTTGCAGCCGCACATCGACGGCGCCTGGAATGGCGGCGATGCGCCGCACCAGATCCTGCGCGATGCCGACGTTCTTCGGATCGCGGCCGACGATCTGCACGTCGATCGGCGCCGGCAGGCCGAAGTTGAGGATCTGCGACACCATGTCCGCCGGCTGAAAGAAGAAGATCAGATCGGGGAAGCGCTGGCGCAGGACGCTGCGCAACTGCGAGACGTAGCCGAAGGTCGAGGCGTGGTCCGGATTGAGCGCGACGAGGATCTCGCCGTCTGCGGCGGAGACGATCGACACGTCGCTGAACGCCAAGTTGATGCCGCCGGCCGGGATGCCGATGTTGTCGATGATGATCTTGATCTGCTCCGGCGGAATGACCTCGCGAATCACCTTCTCGACTTCGGCGTAGCGCGCCTCGGTCTCCTCGATGCGCGTGCCGGCCGGGCAGCGCACGTGCAGGCGGAACTGGCCGGCATCGACGACGGGGAAGAAGTCCATGCCGAGCAGCGGGAAGATGCCGAGCGACAAGACGACCAGGCCGACGAAGGCGCCGATCACCACCAGACGGTGGCTGAGCGACCACTGGAGGGCGCGGCGATAGACACCTTGGAAGCGCTCGAAGTGACGATTGAAGCGTTGGTGAACCGCCCAGATCCAGCCGCCGTCGACCGCTTCGTTGTGGTCGGCCTCGGCCTGATGCAGATGCGCTTCCGCCGGCAGCAGGTACTGCACCATGGTCGGCACGACGGTGCGCGACAGAAAGTAGCTCGCCAGCATCGCCAACACGACCGCCAGCGCCAGCGGCGTGAAGAGGTATTTGGCCACGCCGTTGATGAACAGCACCGGCACGAAGACGATGCAGATACACAGCGTCGAGACGAAGGCCGGTGCGGCGATTTGCTGCGCGCCGTCGAGGATGGCGCGCGTCACCGGTTTGCCCATGGCCAGATTGCGGTTGGTGTTCTCGATTTCGACCGTCGCGTCATCGACCAGAATGCCGACCGCCAGCGCCAGGCCGCCGAGCGTCATCGTGTTGAGCGTCTGGCCCATGGCCGAGAAGACGATCACCGAGACCAGGATCGACAGCGGGATCGACACCACGATGACCAGCGTCGAGCGCCACGAGCCGAGGAAGAGCAGAATCATCAAACCGGTCAGCGCGGCTGCGAGCAGCGCCTCGCGCACGACGTCATTGAGCGCGGCGCGCACGAACACCGACTGGTCGAACAGCGGCGTGACGCTGAGGTCGGCGGGCAGCGTCGCCTGGATGCGCGGCAGCGCATCGCGTACGCGCTGCACGATGTCGAGCGTCGACGCCTTGGCCGTCTTGAGCACGCTGAGCAGCGCCGAGCGGCGGCCGTCGACGTGCACCATGGAGGTTTGAATCGCGTAGCCGTCGTGCACCTGCGCGACGTCGTCGAGGTACACCGTCGCATTGCCGTCCTGCCGCACCGGGATGTGGTTGAGCGTATCGAAGACGTCGGGCGAGGCATTGGTGCTGATGACGTACTCGGTCGGTCCCATTTTCGCGGTGCCGGCCGGCAGGATGACGTTCTGCGCGCTGATGGCGTTGGACACATCGGATGGCGACAGGCCCTTGGCGTAGAGCGCCGTCGGGTCGAGGTCGACCATGATCTGGCGCGACTTGCCGCCCCACGGCAGCGGCACCTGCGCGCCCTGCACCGTGGCCAGTTGGGTGCGGATGAAGTTGAGGCCGTAGTCGAACAACTGCTGCTCGGTGAGCGTTGGCGACTGCAACGCCAGCTGCAGAATCGGCACGTTGGTCGCCGAGTAGCGCAGGATGAGCGGCGGCGTGATGCCGGGCGGCATGACCTTCAGGACGGTCTGGTTGATCGCGGTAATCTCGGCGACCGCCGATTCGACCGGCGTGTCGGGCTGAAAGAAGACGCGAATCACGCCGGCGCCGATGCCGGAGCCGTTCAACGACTGCGATTCGATGTGCTCGATGCCGTTGACGGTGGTGGTCATGGCGCGCTCGGAGATGGTGATGACGCGCCCTTCCATCTCCTGCGCCGACAACCCGTTGTAGATCCAGATCACCGACACCACCGGAATGTTGATCTCGGGGAAGATGTCGGTCGGCGTGCGCACGATGGTCAGCGCGCCGAGGATGCCGATGAGCAGCGCCAGGACCGCAAACGTGTACGGCCGGCGCAGAGCGAGACGAACGATCCACATGATGCGCTAGGCGGGTAGGCGCCGCTCCTCGCTTGGGCGCGGGCTCGCCGGCCGGTACGCCGGCTCGCCGCCGCGTCGCGCCGAGCCCTGGCGCCGCGCCGGATGCGTGACGATGGCGATCCTCATGCGTGTCCACCGGGGATCGGACGCGTCTGGCTCAAGGCGCCGCTGGTGCCCTCGATCTCGTCGACCACGGCGCGCAGCATCACCGTCGTGGCATGTAGCCGCGCGCCATCCGCGTGCATGGCGCGTAGCATTGCCTTGCCGGCGGCGTCGACGTAGGTCACGCCGTCGAGCTCGACGCGAATCGGCCGGGCGGCCGACGCCAGCAGCCGATTCCAGCAACGGCTGAGCTCGTCCAGCCAGGCCGCGACGACGCGTCCTTCGAGCGTGACCGTCGTGCCCTGCGGGCTGATCGCCGCGTTGACGCGCAACATAACGACAGCGCCATCGCAACGCGCATGCCGAAGCGAAGCCGTGACAAGCTACCGGCGATTGCGTCGCGCGCCCTGCCGAGTCGCGGCGTCGTCTGCTGGGGAATCGGCACACGTGCCGATATGCCGGCACGAGCTCCAATGCGCGCTGCCGCTCAGGGAAGTGGACGGCCGCCGCCGATGCCGAGCTTGCGCATGCGCGACTGCAGCGTGGTGCGTTTCATGCCGAGGCGCTTGGCGGCGCCGTGCGGGCCGCCCAAGACGCCGTTGGTGTCGCGCAGGGCGCGCAGGATCGCGTCGCGCTCGGCGGCCTCGAGCGTGCCGTCGGGCCCGGAAGCCGCAGGCTCCGGCGGCATGCGCGGGCGCAGCTCGGCGACCGGGACGTGCAGGGTCGGGCCGCTGCTGACGATGACGGCGCGCTCGATGGCGTTCTCCAGCTCGCGCACGTTGCCCGGCCAGTCGTAGGCGCATAACGCCGCCATGGTATCGGCGGCGATGCTCTCGATGCGCTTGCCGAGGCGGCGGGCGAAGCGCTGCACGCTGTAGCGCACCAGCTCGGGGATGTCTTCGCGGCGCTCGCGCAGCGGCGGCAGGACGATGGGGAACACGTTGAGGCGATAATAGAGATCGCTGCGGAAGGCGCCGGCGGCGACGCGCTCGCTGAGCTGGTGGTTGGTGGCGGCGACGACGCGCACGTCGGCGCGCAAGGTGCGCGTGCCGCCGAGGCGCTCGAACTCCTGCTCCTGCAGGACGCGCAGCAGCTTCGGCTGCAGCTCCAGCGGCAAGTCGCCGACCTCGTCGAGAAACAGCGTGCCGCCGTCGGCGAGCTCGAAGCGGCCGACGCGCTGCGCCACGGCGCCGGTGAAGGCGCCGCGCTCGTGGCCGAACAGCTCGCTCTCCAACAGGCCGCTCGGGATGGCGGCGCAATTGACTTTCACGAAGGTGCGCTCGCGCCGCCGGCTGAGATGGTGGATGGCGCGCGCGATCAGCTCCTTGCCGGTGCCGGTCTCGCCGAGGATGAGCACCGTTGAATCGGTCGGCGCGACGGTGCTCGCCTGGTGCAGGACGCTCTTCAGCGCGTTCGATTGTCCGACGATCTCCTCGAAGTTGTAGTCGGTGCGGATCTCTTCCTCGAGATAGATCTTCTCCGCCGCCAGTTTGTCCTTGAGCGCTGCGATCTCTTGGAACGCCAGCGCGTTCTCGACCGCGAAGGCGACCTGGTTGGCGACCGAGGCGAGCAGCTCGGCGTCGTCGGCGGTGAACGGCGCACCGCCGGAGCGGCCGATGGTCAGCGTACCGAGGCGCCGATCGCCGATGGTCATCGGCGCGCTGCACACCGCATCGATGCCTTCGGCGAGCAGCAGGGTGACGATCTCCGCCGGCATCGCCTCGAGCTCGCGGCGCACAAAGCGCATCGGCGTGCCGGCGGCGAACGCCATGCCGGCGGGCGAGCCGGCGATCGGCACCAGCGTGTGCTCACGGATCAGGCCTTTGACGGCGAACTCGATCGCCCACACGTCGAGCGCGTCGCGCGTGGCGTCGTGCACCGCCAGGCTGGTGTACTGGTGCGCGACGACGCGCCGCAGACATGTCGACACGGCGCGGAACAGGGCCCGCCGATCGTGCGTCGAGACCAGGGCGTTGTTCACGTCGAGCAACAGCTGCAGGCGGTCGCGTTCGCGCCGCAGATCGCGCTGCGCCTGCTCGGCGTCTTGATGATGCACGACGTTGTCGACCGCCAGCGCGATTTGGCTGGTGAGCTGCTGCAGCAGCGCGACCTCGGCAGTGGGGAAAGCGTCGCGGTCGCTGCTGGCGATGCTCAAGCCGCCGAGCCGGCGCATCGCCGAGGTGAGCGGCAGGACGCACGCCGAGCGCATGCCCTCTTGGCGCAGGATCTCGGTGACCGCGGGAAAGCGCGTCTCGCGCGCCAGGTCGGGCATGACGACCGGCTCCTGCGTGCGCCAGGCGATGCCGGCGGGCGATTCGTCGATCGGCAGGTCGATGCCCATGACGCGCGCCGTGTGCAGCGCCGACAGCGAGTGCAGGCGCATGACGTCGCGCTCGTCGTCATGCAGGACGACGGCGACCCGCTCGAAGCGCGCGAAGCGGCGCAGCACGGTGCCGAGATCCTGCAACAGGCAATCGAGGCTGCGGCACGACACGGTCGCGCGCGCCACGTCGAGCACGGCGCGCGCCACGTCGGCCGCATCGCCATCGAGGTGCCGCGGCGGGCCAGCCGGCGCGCCGGCGGCGTTTCCCGATCGGTCGAACATGCGGCGAGTCACCTCGCTTCGCTCTAACCCGCGCCCGTGAGCGAGTCCATGCGGCCGTTCCGCGTGACGTGGAGCGCAAGCGCGGCAAAGACGGGCGCGGGCCGACCGGCTACACTCGGCTCGATGAGCGACACCATCGAGCGCGTGCAGCGCGGACTGGCCTATGCCGAGGCGCATTTGTTCGATGGCGAGGTGCCGCTCGGGGACATGGCTGCGGCGGCGGGCGTCTCGCCCTGGCATTTTCACCGACTGGTGGTCGCCATCAGTGGGGATACGCCGGCGGGCTATGTCCGCAAGCGGCGCCTGAGCGAGATCTGTCGCCGCCTGATCGAGACCGATCAGCCGCTGGTCGATTTGGCGCTCGAGAGCGGATTCGAGTCGCAAGCGACCTTCACCCGCGCCTTCACGCGCCACATCGGCCTGTCGCCGGGGCGCTACCGCCGCCGGCGGCCGCACGCCCCGGCGCACCACTATGCGCCGCTCGATCTGGCCGCGCTCGTCACCCGCAACGGAAGGAACGACATGGAGCCACGCATCGCGCGCAAGCCCGCCTTTCACGTCGTCGGCCTCGCCGGGCGCTTCACGCCGGCGACCAACTCGCGCATCCCCGAGCTGTGGGCGCGCTTCGTGCCGCAGATGGACACGGTGCCGCATCGCCGCGGCTGGCACACGCTCGGTCTCTGCATGGACGCCCAACCGGGCAGCGGCGAGGACGCCGGGTTCACCTACCTCGCCGCGGTCGAAGTCGAGCGCCTCGACGACGTGCCGAGCGGCTTGCTGGGGCTTACCGTGCCGGCGAACACGTATGCCGTCTTCACCCATTCGGGGCACATCGCGCGGCTCAGCGACAGCGTGCGCCAGGTGTGGGGACGCTGGTTGCCGGCGTCGCCGTATCGGCACATCCCGGCGCCCGACTTCGAGTGGTACGACGAGCGTTTCGACCCGCAGAGCGGCATGGGCGAGGTCGACATCTACGTTCCGATCGCCGACCAGTAACGATCGAGCGGCTCTCGAGCGGACGCCACCGCCACCCCACCGCAGAGCGCGGTCGCGCGCACCGACTTGCGGAGCTTGCCGGGATGTTGGCAAGTCGAGCGCCGCGCAGGAGGAGTCGGTGATGCAGGATGCGAGCTTCGCGATGGAGCGCGCGGTGGCGCGCTGTCGGGTCTTCCTGTCGGTGATCTCGATCGTCGCGCTCTATATCGATCCGACCGTGCCGACGCTCACGCGTTGGCTGCCGCTGAGCGGCGGGGCGTTTACCGTCGACCCGCACTGGGGTGCCGTGCTGACGATGCACCTCATCTACAGTCTGGCGCTGCTCTACTGGGTGCAGCATGGGACGATCCCAACGCATCGACTGGCGACCTTTGCGACCTGCGGCGACGTGTTGTTCGCCGCCGCCATTGCGTTGGTGACGGAAGGCACCACCAGTCCGTTCTACGCCTTCTTCGCCTTCGCGGTGCTGGCGGCCGGATTGCGCTCCGGCATGCGTGCCGCGTTGGTCGTCACGGGCTTCAGCGTCGGCTTGTACACGACCATCATCCTGGTCTCGATGCCGACGCATCAGACGCTCGACATCCTGATGCGCGGCGCCTACATCGCCATCACCGGTAATTTGGTCGGCTACCTCGGACAGGAGCGCTTGAAGCAGGAAGCGAGAATTCGCCGCTTGGAAGCGATCACACAGCGCGAGCAGATCGCGCGCTCGCTGCACGACGGTTATGCGCAGGCATTGGCCGGCGTGAACCTACGCCTCGAGACTTGTCGCGAGCTGTGGCGCCGCGGCCAACACGAGGACGCCATCGCCGAGCTCACCGACCTGCAGGTCGGGGTGAATCGCGAGCAGGATCAGTTGCGCGGCTACATCCGTTCGCTGGTCGAGCTGCAGGCGCCGCCGCTGGCGGACAGCCTCGCCGGCGAGGACACGCGGGTCAGCGTGCAGGCCGAGTTTCACGGCGCAGCGGCGTACGTCGAGCACGTGCTGTTCATCATGTTGGAAGGAACGCGCAACATTCGCCGCCATGCGCAAGCGCGCGCCGCGACGATCCGCGTCGGTCCGCTGGACGGCGGCGTGGTGCTGTCGATGGACGACGACGGCATCGGCTTTCCCGACGGCGCAGCGCCGCCGTGGTCGATGGTATCGCGCGTCGCCGAATGCGGCGGCCGTCTCAGTGTGCGCGACCCCGATCGTCCCGGCGCGCATTTGCTGATCCATCTGCCCGAAGGCTGAGATGGACGGGAAGATCCGCATCGTCATCGCCGACGATCACGCGCTGTTTCGCCAAGGGCTCATGTCGATGCTGCGCCTGCAGGCGAACGTGACCGTCGTCGCCGAGTTGGAGCGCGCCGACGATCTGCAGCGCACGCTGGAGCAGACCGCGTGCGACATCCTGTTGCTCGATCTGCAGATGGAACGGGCCGCGTTCGTCGACATCGAAGCGCTCGCCGAGCGCGTGGCGATTCTGGTCGTCACGGCGACCGAGCGCGTCGAGGACGCCATCGCGGCGTTGCGTGCCGGCGCGCGCGGCTTGGTGTTCAAGCGCTTCGCCATCGAGTCGCTGATGACGGCGATCACCACCGTGATGCAGGGGCACGTGTGGTTGCCGCCGGCGCTGCAGACCGAGATCACCGCACGGCTGCGCGAACCGGGGGCCGATTTTCTGACGCGCCGCGAGCGCGAGATCGTGCGCCACGTGGCGCTGGGCATGCGCAACGCGGAAGTCGCCGAGCGCCTCGGCGTCACCGAAGGTACGGTGAAGACGCATCTCAACAACATCTTTCAAAAGCTCAGCCTGCGCGATCGCGTCGAGCTCACGCTCTACGCCGTGCGCACCGGCATCATCGGCGTCAACGAACGCCGCCGCTGACTGCGCAGCGTCGCCAGCCGGCGATGCCTACGCCTTGCGCAGCGAGCCTGCTCAGTCGAAAGGCACGGCGCGCCGTCGAGCGGTGCTGCGTCGGGACGGGTCTCTGCGACTCTCTCCACCGATCGATAGAGATCCTCCATCCATCGACCGACTGGCTGTATTCCATTCGGCAGGGCGGTCGGCCTCCAGCGCTCGCTGGCATCGACGTTGCTGATTGGGGGACGCGTCACCGTTCCGGTGACCCCACACACCAACGCGAGGGAGAGGGGTATGAAGATAATCAGAATCTGCGACCGTGCGCGTGCAGCGCGGCGCGGCACCGCGGCCGCGGTATTTCTGTCGGCGCTCCTGAGCGGCGCGACGGCATGGGCTCAAGACGGCGCCGCTGCGGCGCCGCCGGTGATCGACACCGGAGACACTGCCTGGGTGCTGACCGCCTCGGCTCTCGTGCTGATGATGACGTTGCCGGGCTTGGCGCTGTTCTACGGCGGGCTTGTGCGCACCAAGAACGTGCTGAACGTGTTCATGCAGTGTTTCATCTCGGCCGGCATCGTCGGTGTGCTGTGGATCTTGGTCGGCTACAGCCTCGCCTTCGGTCCCGGCAACGCCTTCATCGGCGACTTCTCGAAGGTCGGCCTGGCGGGGGTCACGCTCGACTCGGTGACGGCGAACTTCGCCACGCCCCCGCGCAACATACCCGAATACGTCTTCATCATGTTCCAGGCGATGTTCGCGATCATCACGCCGGCGCTGATCCTCGGCGCAATCGCCGAGCGCATGAAGTTCAGCGTCTGGTGCATCTTCATCAGCGTCTGGCTGCTGGTCGTCTACTGCCCGGTGGCGCACATGGTCTGGTCGTCGGAAGGCTGGATCTACAAGGCCAGCGCCATCGACTTCGCCGGCGGCTTGGTGGTGCACATGTCGAGCGGCTTCTCGGCCATTCTCGCCGCCGTCATGCTCGGCAAGCGCACCGGCTTCGGCAAAGAGCCGATGCCGCCGCACAGCGTGCCCCTGTGCTTGATCGGCGCCGGCCTGTTGTGGACCGGTTGGTTCGGCTTCAACGCCGGCAGCGCGCTCAGCGCCAGCCCGCTCGCCAGCTTGGCGTTCCTCAACACCAGCACCGCGACCTCCACGGCCATCGTCGTGTGGGCGATCATCGAATGGCTGCACCGCGGCAAGCCGACCGCGCTCGGCGGTGCCACCGCGGCGGTGGCCGGGCTGGTCGCGATTACGCCGGCGTGCGGCAACGTCGCGCCCTTCGGCGCGATCCTGGTCGGCGGCGGCGTCGCGCTGGTGTCCTACGCCGCCTGCACCTTCCTCAAGCCGGCGCTCGGCTACGACGATTCGCTCGACGTCTTCGGCGTGCACGCGCTCGGCGGGGCATGGGGCGCGCTGGCCTCCGGCCTGTTCGCGGTCACCCTGGGCTCCGGCATCGAGAACAACTTTCAGCAGACGATGGTGCAGCTGAAGGGCATCGTCTTCGTCGCCGTCTTCGCGCCCGTCGCCACGGCGATCATCCTCGGCGGGCTGAAGATGGTCTTCGGCAGCTTGACGGCCTCGGATGAGGAGCAGTTCGAGGGCCTTGATCTGTCCGAGCACAGCGAGTCGGCGTACACGGCGACCCCAAGCGGCGCGTTGGCTTCGCACGCCGCCCATGCCGGCGGCTCGACTCCGACGTTCGCTTACGGGAACAAGCTCGCCTGACGGCATGGTGGTGACGCCGCCCGACACAGCGGGCGGCGCGTCAGGTGATCGGTGAGGCCCCGCGACCGGGTCGCGGGGCCTCACTGCGTTTTGCGGACGAGACAAAATATGGCCGCAAGCGCTTGCGCGAATCGCAACCCTGCAGGAGCTTGACGGTGGAGGAACCGAGCGATGCGATGGTTGATGCTTGCCGCGCTGTTGTGGCTGACCCCCCACCCGGCGCGTGCGCAGTGTTGTGGCGACTGCGCGGGCGATGGCGAGGTGACGATCGACGATCTGATCGTCGCGGTGAATCATGCATTGCTCGGTTGCGCGGCGACGACGCCGACGCCGGGCGGCGCCACGCCGACGCCAACCGGTTCGCCGGCCGGCGCATGCCCGATCAACTTTCAAGACGACAACACCCAGCCGGGCACGCCCGATTGCTACTATCGCGGCGCGTGGAATCAGACTTGCGGCGCCGCCGATCTGGAAATTCTGTGGCGCAGCGACAGCGACATTCTGATCATCAGCCTGCTCGGCTTCGACAGCGGCTTGTTCCTGGGAGCGGAAGCGAGCGGTCCCAGCAGCGCCGACGTGTTCTGCTGGTATACGCAGGATGACGCCAGCGACTGCGATCAGCATCCGATCAGCGGCACGGCAACGCTGTCGTCGAACGGCGGCACGTTGACGATCGTGCCGCAGACGCCGCCATTCGATATCGAGAACTGCCCCTTCGCCGATTACAACGGCACGTTGTTCAACGTCGACACCCCCGCCGCGGCGCGTGCGAGTCAGGGCGCGGCACGCGTACCGCCGGCGCTCTTGCAGCGCTTGCACGCCAGCGCTCCGCCGCGGTCCCACGGAGCGAATTTCCAGCGCCACTCGCCGGCGGGAATTCATGTTGACTAAGCGCGACACCGCTCGTACGTGTGAGGAGATTCTTCCTTCTTTGTTTGGCCCCGGCGTCCCCACGCCGGGGGTAGTTGCCGCCGCGAAGGCCCCGGCGCCCACCGGGGCTTTCGCCACTTCTCCCGCGCCAAGCGGCGCGTGTGGCAGCACCTAGGTCAAACGATTGCTTTTGGTTGAACTTTGCAGCGGCGTCTGCAACTAGCGGCGCCGGGAGGGATCAATTGGCTATGCGACAAACAGCGGCAATCTGGGCAGTTGCACTGACATTGGCGTGGGCGGGCAGGGCCTCGGCCGCTGCGACCTGCGTTGGCGATTGCAACGGCGACGGCATGGTGGCGATCAACGAGCTGATCACCGGTGTGAACATCGCACTTGGCGTGACGGAACTTTCGGTGTGCCCCTCGTTCGACGTCAACGGTGACGGCATGGTCGGCATCAACGAGCTGATCACCGCGGTCAACAACGCGCTCGGGACCTGTGAAACCATGCCGGTCGAGACGACGCGCACCTTCACGATCGAGCCCGGCGTCCTGTTGGCCGATCCCACCGGGACGGGCACCGGATTGTTCACGACGGGCTTGTCGGGGGCCAACGCTGCGATGTCGTTCACCAGCGGTCCGCTCACGCTCGCGCTTGGTGTTCCAGACAGCGGAGGCGTCGCATCGCTGCGCTTGGTCAGCGATGTGTTGCTCGAGATCGTCGTCGTCGACAGCAGCCGTCTGTGCTTCAAGATGCTGGCGAGCGGCAGCGACGGCAGCATCGATTGCGACGGCGGCACGGCGTACGACACCAGCGGCACACAGCCGGCCGGCGATGTCGGCTTTCCGTTCACGATCGAGACCGGCCTCGGTGACCCGTCCGGTCCGGGCGATGGCAACCTGCTCGTACCGGTGATGTATCAGTTGGTGCCGGCGAGCGACTCGACGCCTTGCGACCAGGTGGTTTTCACCAACCCGGTGCAGACGTTCCCCTTCACCACCACCAACGCGATCTCCAATAAGGGATCTCTGCAGCTCATCGTCGCCGGCAAGAAGTTCGATTGCGCGAACTTCGGCACGTCGGGCTCCGGTGGGCAGCTGGCTTCGCCTGCGCCGGCGACGCAAGCGCCGATCGGCGACGTCTCGAACGTCTTCCGCCTCGCCGAGTCGGTAGACAAGTAAGATCGTGGGCCGGCGCGGCAAGTTCGTCGCGCCGGCCCAACCCCACTAGGGGGCGGCGATCTCGAGGGTGACCTTGGTCACCGCGATGGAGCCGCTCATGCACACCTCGACGTCGCGTCCGGCCTGACGAGGCCGGGCGTGATAGTCGCCGTCGTAGCGGTAGCGATCGCCGTCGCGTCGATAGCGCACTCCGTGTGGGCGTGTGTCGAGGCCGCAGAAGACGATTGGCGTTTCGTGGTCATGGTCGGGGTGCGGCAGGTTGACGCTCCAGAAATGTCCGGCTTCGAGCGGGCGGCGCAACAGATCGTCTAACACCGGCGTCAGTCGCTGCGTCGCGAGTGCCCAGTCGACGCTGCGGCCGCGGCCGACATAGTGTGAGACGGCGCAGCCGCGATAGCCGAGCAGTGCCGCTTCGCGCACCGCGGCCACGGTCCCCGACGTATAGATGTCGGCGCCGAGGTTGGCGCCGTGATTGATGCCGGCCAGCAGCCAAGCCGCGTCCGGGACGAGCTCGGTCAGCGCCAGCCGCGCACAGTCTGCAGGCGTGCCGGCGACGCTCCAGCATGCGGCAGCGAGGCGGTCGACAAGGATCGCGTCGCCGGTCGTGACTTGATGGCCGACGCCTGACTGCGGCCCGGCCGGCGCGACGACGAACGGCTCTCCGAACGGCCGCACGGCGGCCGCCAGTGCGGACAGCCCGGCGGCGTCGACGCCGTCGTCGTTGCTGAGGATGAGGCGCACCGGTGATCCCTTAGTCTCGTCGTCGATCCAGACAGGCTTGGCACGGGAGTGCCGGCGGCATTGTGGCGATGCGCGCGAAGCGAATCCAGACGGGGGTTCGCCATTGCCCGCCGTGGCGGCGATGCGATACTGCCGCGCAGCACCGTGCATAGGGCGCGGGCAGGAAGAAGGGGAACGTAGTGATGTTGCAACGAACGATCGCGGGCGTGCTCGGCGGGCTTTTCGTCATCGCCGGTGCGGCTGCCGTGCAGGCCGAGTCGTGTAGCCCGGCAATGTGTGCCGGGATGAGCCCGCTGTGTTGGCAGGCGTACCAAAAGATCATGGTCAACAAGGACACCAAGGTGCCCAGCGTCGACAAGTGCCGCAGCATGGCCGGCGACCTCGGCGACACCGGCAGCTGGCTGAAGGTGTCGGACATTACACCGAGACAAGCGCTGTGCGCTTGCGAGGCCGCCTTCTGGAGCATGGACAGCGATGCGCAGGGTCTGCCGGATATCGACGACACCACCCAGGGAGGCGACAACTCGTCCGACGACGACGAGTAACTTGCCCGATTCGGGGCAAGTGCAAAACTTTCTTGAAAAACTGCGAGGGGCTGTGCGAGGTTCCTACCTGGAACCATTGTCCAGGGGGGGACCTACCGCATGAAAATCTCGCTCGTACTTGCTGCACTGCTGGGCGTCTGCCTGACGGTCTCCGCCGCCTCGGCCCAGACGCGCGACACTGCATCAAGTCGCTTGCGCCTCATCCGCGCCTACTGCACCACCGGTCCCTGCGATCCGTTCTTCACGTTCCAGGGCGGTGCGGCCCTGATCAAGCGCGTCAAACAACCCAAGCTGGTTTCGAATCGCCGGCTCGGCAACATCCGGATCTCCGGCTTGCAGCGTTTGCAGACCTTCCCGTTGCCGACCTTCTTGGAAGCGCAGATCATCGGCACGACCTTCTACGGCAATGACCAGAACGCGGCGTGCCCGTTGGCCAACACCGTCGTCACCGCGCCGGTCGCCTCCTCGACGATGAACTGCGTCGTCGGCGCGGCAGGCGACGCCAGTTGCTTCGGCAACCTCTTCTTTATCGATTTGACGGATCCGGCGTGCTCCGACGTCACGCAGACGGTTCAGGATATCGACATTCAAGTATACGAAGGCGGTTTCGTCGGTGTTCCCGAGCGCCAGATCGCCACGTTCGGCATCAACGTTCTCGGCAAGTCACCAGACTGCGCGTCTGGGGGGGCCGGCTGCCCGTAAGGGCCCGGATCGGCGACGCGCACGGCGTCGGGATGCGGAGCGGGCCGAGGCTCGCTCCGGTCCCGGGGCATCTGCCGCGTCGTCGCGCCGCAGCGGGGGGATCGGCCAGCGCGCAGGCGGCACGACCTCCGGTCGGCAGCCTCGCGCAGTTTACGGACACCCTTGGGTGGCGTTGCGCACCGCGGTGGTGAGCTCGTCGATGGTCACGCGCTGGTTCTGGTCGCGATCGAAGCTGTGGCAGAGCACTGAGGTCAGCCCCAAGCTTTGCTCTACGCCGATCGTGAGATCCGACACAGTGACGCGATCGAGCTGCTGACACGCGCCGAGGCAACAACTTCCGAGGCGCGCCGCATCGACGCCACTCAGCTCGGCTACGCACGCCGACGTATAGCTGTGCCCATCGCACCCGCAGGCCGGGTTCCAGATCTGCGGGCATATGAAATCGCGGGCCCGGCACTGCCCGATCCCGCTGCACTGTCCGAGCGGATGATCACAGTAGGCATTGGCGGCGCACTCCTCGTTGGCGCGGCACGGCGCCTGAGCTGTCACACTCGTTGACGCCCCGAGGGTCACGACCGCGACCAGCAAGACCGCTACCCCAGGCAGCCTCATTCCGAGGCGGCTCGATAGCACAGCGCGTCGCCGCCCTCCACGGCTCAAATTGAGGCGGTCGAATCGCCGGCCGGCGCCGGTCGCGAGCCCGCCAGGGCGGCACGGGCGTGCGGCGTTACTCCGATTCGCGCTTCGCCCCGGCGGTGGCGATCGCCACGGAGCCGTCGCGCGCCGCCGGGCCCGGCGACGCGTCGGCGTCGAGCTGCCGAATGAGGAACGGCCGCAGCGCATCGACCGGCAGCACGGCATCGAGCGAGCCGACGGCGCGCGCCCGCTCGACCGTGTGCACGGCGTCGAATTCGCGCGCGACGGTGCCATGCTGCTCGAGCAGCACGGCCTGGCGGACGCGCTCGAGCTCGATCGCCAGCGCCGCGGCCCGTTCGGCGTCGCTGGCGTGCGCGAGGGCGTCCCGACACGCCCGCACGCGCGCGTCGGCATCGGTGCGCGCCTGCACGTCGCGACCAAAGACCGCGACCGCCGCGGCGCTGCCGCCGATCACCGACGCGTAGGAGCCCTCCAGCGCGACCGCGTGCAGACGATCGTTGAGCGCGCGCGAGAACACCACGTAGGCGCCGCCGTGGTAGCGCGATACGACGACGAACAGCAGGGGACCGTCGAAGTGCACGACGGCGCGGGCGATGGCGGCGCCGTGCTCCAACTGCAAGGTGCGCATCGATTCGGGCGAACCGTCGAAGCCCGACAGCGTCGCCATGATCACCGCCGGGCGGACGCCGCTCGCCGCCGCCAAGGCGCGCGCGATCTTCTTCGCCGACAGCGGGAACAGCGTGCCGGCGCTCCACTCGGCCGGTCCGTCCACGGCGCGCGGTCCGAGCCGCGGCACGGGTTGGCTCTCGATGCCGATCAAGCAGATGGCGTGACCACCGAGGTGCGCGTCCGCGACGATCGCCGTCTCGGCGCCGGCCATCGACGCCCAGCGCTCCAACCAGCCTCCGTCCTGATCGATCAGGGCGCGCAGCACCGGTCGCATGGCGAACGGCCGCTTGCGACCTGGATTGGCGGCGTCGTCGAAGATCTCTCCGACGCGCGCGAACGCCGCCGAGCCATCGTCGGTGTAGGGGGCATCGCCGATCGACCGACGGACGGGATCGCGCGTGGCATGGCGGCGCGGGCGCGCCTCGCCGGCGGTGCGATAGGTGAAGCGATAATGCGCCAGCAGCAACGCGTATGCGGCTGCGAGATCGCGCGCGTAGTACTGCGCCTGACCACTCGGGCCCATGATGCGGTCGAAGCCGCCCAGCCCCGTCTCGTCGTCGGCGGCCACGCCGCCGGACGCCTCCAATGCCAAACGTCCGGTCAACACCATGGCGGACCCCGACAACATGATCAGGATCCCGCGCGTCGCCGGCCCCATCGTCGCCAGCGCATCGAAGTAGCTCTGGGCGCCGACGTTGACCCCGGCCACGATGACGTTGATTTCGCCGCCGGCGTCCGTGAAGCGCACGATGCGCCGCACGACGCGCGCCGTGGCGTCGAGATTCTCGGTGCCGCTGTCCAGCGCGATGCGCGCGCCGGCGGATGTCGCCAACCACTCGACCGGCACGCCGCGCGCCGCGGCCACGTCCAGCGCGGCGATCAGGCGGTCGCATTCCGGCGCCGCCAGCGCCCCGAGCTCGCGCGTCGGATCGCTCAGGACGAGGACGCGCGCCATGCCGTCGGGATGCTTGGCGGTCGGTGTGCTGATGATGCCGAAGACGACGCCACAGGTGTTGCCTCCGGCGGGACGCTCGACGACCGACATGACGCGGCCGTTCGCGCCGAGATCGAGCTCTTCGAACTGCCCGCCATCCGCCGTGAAGAGTCGGATGGCTTCATAGGGGTACACGAGGCCGCGGCGCCGCGCCTCGGCAATGCGTTGTTCGGTGGCGCTGGTCGGGCGCAACGGCGCATGGTGCGGCGTCCGCCAGCCGACGTCGGCCCCGGCCGCCGTCGGTTCGACGACCAGCTCGCGTTCGCATTCCGCTGCGCCCGCATCGGTGGCGCGCAGGGTGAGGCGCACGACGAGCTTCTCCAAGCCGAGATGGCGCGTCGCCGGGGTCAACTCGGCGACCAACCGGTCGAGCGTCGCCGGCAACAGCGTCAGGGCGGGGCGCACGACGAGTGTGATGCGATTCCACTGCAGCCGTTGCCAGCGCTCGCGCGTGCCGCGCAGGCCACGCAATGCGCGCACCGCTTCGGCAAAGGCGTGCACGAACGCCGGTTCGTGCAACGTGCCGCGCGTCCCGGGCAACGCGGCGCGCACCTCGGCGAGGATGAACAGACGTTCGTCCTCCGGCGCGCTGCGGCTGCGGCCGTGGAATGCGTACACCCCGTCCGGTGCCGCCAGTCGCTCGAGGGCGAAATCTGCCAGGCGTTCCAATCCCAGCCGCCGGGCCGTCTGCGGATGCAGCCCGTGCAGATCGTGGCGCTCGCACCAGGCGGCGGCGCGGCGTTCGAAGGCGCGGTGGCGAGACTCGCCGCGCGTCGTGATGATGTTGAGGCCGATGCGCTCCACCCCGGCGCGCGCCTGCGCCGGCAATTGCGCCATGAATGCCTGCAGCGCTGGTTCCTCGGACTCGTCGTCGAGCGCGACGAATATTTCCAGGTGGGCGGCCCGCCGCTCTGCGGCGGCGACGAGAAGCGCCTGCATGGCGTCGCCAACGGTCGTCGGGCCGGCCAGCGCCGCCAGCACGCAGCCGAACGGATCGCCGGAGAAACGCACCGCCATCCAGCCGTCGCCGTGCCAGCTCTGCCGCTGCTGCGGTGCCAAGCCTGCATAGTCGCGCAGCACCAGCCCCTGCAGGGCGAGGTCGCGGCGAGCCACGTCGGCATCGCGCGCCCAGGCGGCGACGCGCGCGAACAAGGCGGGCGGGCTATCCGCCAGACGGCGGACGGTTTCCAGGTCGATCTGGACGGCCTCGCGCCGTTCGAGCGGCGCGATCGCTTCGGCGAGCGCGGCGTCGCCCCGGCGCTGTGCCGCCGGGCGCTCGAACATGACGTAGCGCGCGTCGGCGGCGGCGTCGGCGAGCGCGTCGGGGGCCTGGGCGCGCAGCGCCAGGCAGCTGCCGAGCGCAGTCGCCAGGCCGGCATCGTCGTCGAATGCGACGCCGACGGCCGCCAGCCGCGTCAGCCAGCGCAGCAAGGCGGCAACGATACGGTGGCGCGCGTCGCGCCGTGCGTGCGCGGCGAAGAGCCGCATGAGGGCGCGATCGAGCGCATCGCCCGGCGTCAGGTCGCCGCAGCCGTAGTGCGCCAGCGCGCGCCGCAGCAGCGCGACGAAGGTCTCCGGCAGGCCGTCGCCGCGCGCGCCGCGCTGTCGCACGTAGATGCGCAGCCACGCGTCGTGCGAAAGTCCGACGTCTCCCGAGGCCGCGCCGCTCGGTTGGCGAGAGAACAGCACTTCGGTGTCGACGAAACACTGCAGCGCGGCGCTGAGCGGCGCCAGCTCTGCCAGTCGCTCGGGCATGAGCCCGGTGGGCAAGGGCGCGGCGAAGAGGGCGTCCAACGGGGCGTCGAGGTCGGCGCGGCGATCGAAGCCGAGCAGCAAGCCGCGCAGCATCGCCGCGAGCGCGTCGATGGCCGATTCGCGCACCCGCAAATCCTGCGCCGCTAGGCGGGCGAGATCGATCTCGCCGGAGCGACTGCGCAGCGCCGCCAACGGATCGCTCCATTCGGGAAACGCGACGCGCGGCGCTGTGGCCGTGGTCGCGGGAGGCATGCTGGCGCTGTCGACGGTGAGCAGCACGGCGCCCGCCGGCACGCGCGCTTGCGGCCGCACGGCGATCTCACGCACGACGCCGGCGGCGGGCGCCAGCACCGGGACTTCGACTTTCATCGTCTCCAACAACGCCAAGCGCTGTCCGGCGCGCACCGAATCCCCGACCGCCACCTCGACGGCGATGACCACGGCCGGCGCAACGGCCCGCACCGCGCCGCCGTCATCGCGTCCGACGCGGTGCGGGCGTCCGTCCACTTCGATGCGCAGCCCGCCGACCGCCGGCGCGAAGGTCACCGCGTGCCGTGCCGCGCCGATCTCGAGCTGCGCGGCGTACGGCGGCTCGGCGCGCAGGCGGACGATGCACTCGCGCCCGTCGCAGGCGACGCGGTAGCGCCAATCGCCGATCGCCAGCACGTGCACGCGATAGCGCGTGCCGCCGTACGAGAGGTCGATCGCGATGCCGGCATCGGCCGGCACGCTGCGCGGCGTGCCGGTCGCGGCCTCGGCGAAGAACAGGTCGCGCGCCGCGGCCCGTGCCTCTTGGTACACTGCGACGGCGGCGGCGATCAGCGCCAACGCGGCGCGGTCGTGGTTGAACCGCGTCGGCAGCGTTCGATCGAGCCAATCGACGTCGACGGCGCCGCGCCGCACGTCCTCGTCGGCCAGCACGTCCAGCAGCAGCCCCTTGTTGGTCGCGCCGCCGTCGAGCACCAGGCGAAAGGCCTGCAGCGCACCGCTGAGACGTGCCAGTGCGGCGCGCCGCGTCGGCGCATGCGCGAGCACCTTGGCGATCATCTGATCGAACTCCGCCGGCATGGCGCTGCCGCGGGTGACGCCCGCGTCGACGCGCACGCCGGTTCCACCGGGCGGATCGTAGAGCACCACGACGCCGGGTGCCGGTGCGAACTCGGCGGCAGGATCCTCGGCGCAGACGCGCGCCTCGAAGGCATGGCCACGCGATGCTGGCACCTGTGCCGGCAGCGCTTCGCCGCGCGCCAAGCGCAATTGTAGTTGCACCAGGTCGATGCCGGTGAGCAGCTCGGTGAGGCCGTGCTCGACTTGCAAGCGCGGGTTGACCTCCAGGAACACGAACGAGCGACCGTCGTCACGCAACAGGAACTCGACGGTGCCGAGGCCGCGATAGTCGACCGCGCGCGCCAAGCGCACCGCCGCGTCGCAGAGCGCCGCGGCGACGTCATCGGCCAGGTCGGGCGGCGGCGCCTCTTCGATGATCTTCTGGTGGCGGCGCTGCACGCTGCATTCGCGCAAGCCCAGTGCGAGGCAGTCGCCCTGCGCGTCGGCGGCGATCTGCACCTCGATATGCCGCGCGCTGCGCACCAGCTGTTCGAGAAACACGCGGCCGTCGCCGAACGCGGCGGTCGCCTCGGCGGCGGCGCGCGCCACGGCGCCATCCAATTCACTCCATTGTTCGACGACGCGAATGCCGCGCCCGCCGCCGCCGGCCGCCGCCTTGACCAGCAGCGGCAAGCCGATCGCCTGCGCGCGTTGCACGGCTGTGCGCGCATCGACCGCGGCGCCGCTCCACGCCGCCACCGGCACATTCGACCGCTCGGCAAGCTGTTTGGCGGCGATCTTGTCGCCGAGCCGGCGCATCGCGTCGCTCGACGGTCCGACAAAGCACAGGCCGCGCGCCTCCAGCGCCGCGGCAAAGTCGGCGTCCTCGGCGAGCAGTCCCCAGCCAGGCCACACCGTATCGGCGCCGGTCGCGCGCAGCGCCGCGAGCACGCGCCCGTGATCGAGATAGGCCAAGCGGGGCGGGCCGCCGCGCATCGATCGCCACACCGGCCCGAGCGACAGCGCGACGTCGGCCTCGCGCACGAACGGCGCATCGCGGTCGACGTCGGTGTAGAGCGCGATTGCGGTCAAACCGACGCCGTCGATGGCGCGCAGCTCGCGGATGGCGCGCAAGCAGCGGCTGGCCGCGTCGCCGCGATTGACGATGGCAATGCGCTCCATGCGCAGCGTCAGCTACGCCTCCGCGTCGCGCTCGGCAATCGACGTCGGCCGGCCGCGTGGCCCAGTTGGACCCCTTGACCGCAACGCCGCCGGCGGCCAAGCAAGAGCGCATTGCGAGGGCACACCATGTCTGGGCACGATGCAGACGCCGCGGCGCCGGAGACGATTCCGATCCGCGCCGACGAGGATTTCGACCATCGGCGTCTCGCCGAGTTTCTGCGCGACCGATTGCCAGATGCGCGGACCGCGCCGGACATCGTGCAATTCGGCGGCGGCCACGCGAATCTCACCTATCTGCTGCGCTACGGCGAGCAGGAGTACGTATTGCGTCGCCCGCCGCTCGGTCCGGTGGCGCCCTCGGCGCACGACATGGGTCGCGAGTACCGCGTCTTGTCGGTCCTGCATCGCGTCTACGCGCTGGCGCCGCGCGCGATCCTCTACTGCGACGACGTCGCCGTCATCGGCGCGCCTTTTTTCGTCATGGAACGCCGGCGCGGCACCGTCGTGCGCCTGACCATCCCGCCACAATACGGCGGCGGTGCCGACCCACACGCCAACCGCCGCATCAGCGAAGCGCTCATCGATGCGCTTGCCGACCTGCATCAGGCCGACTACCGCACCGTTGGTCTGGCCGGGCTGGGCAAACCGGAAGGGTTTCTGCGTCGCCAGATCGATGGGTGGGCACAGCGCTACGCGCGTTGCGCGACGCGCCCGATTGCGGGGCTCGACGATCTCGTCGATTGGCTGCGCCGCGAGCAGCCGCCGTCACCGCCGCCGACACTCCTGCACAACGACTGGCGGCTCGACAACATCATGTTGGCCGATGCTGATCCGGGTCGCTGCGTTGCCGTGTTCGACTGGGACATGTGCACGCTCGGCGATCCGCTCGCCGATCTGGGTACGCTGCTGTCCAGCTGGCGCCAGGCCGGCGAAGCGATCGACGGCATGACGGCCGGCACCATGCCGTCGCACGTGCCTGGGTTTTTGAGCCGGCGCGAGGCGGTGGCGCGCTACGCCGCGCGGCGCGGCATCGATGCCGCGCCGGTGCCGTACTATTACGTGTTCGGCCTGTTCAAAGTCGCCGTCGTGCTGCAGCAGATCTTTCACCGCTACCACGTCGGCCAAACGCAGGATGCGCGCTTTGCGGGGTTCGATCGCGTCGTCGAAGCGTTGTTCGCGCGCGCCGCTGCGGCGCGTGACGGCGACGCGTTGTAGCGCGCCGGCTCAGCGCGCGGCGTGGGAAGAGTCGCTCGCCGCGGCGGTGGCGGCGTAGGCCTCGCTGCGGCTGCCGTCGTACAGCGTGCGCAACAGCGTCAGGCTGGGCCGCAGTTCGCGGCGGGCGATGGCGTGCGTCAGGTCGCGGATGCGCCGATTGATTGGCGCATCCAGCCCGAACGCATCGGCGCGCCGCACGACTTCGCCGTTGAGAAATTCCACCGCCGGTTCGCGACCGCGCTCGATGGCGATCAGCATGGACGAGCGCAGGCGGCGGTACTTCGCGCCGACCGCCAACAGCACGGCGTGTTTCGCCAGGAGCGAAGGAGAGCCGGGCCCGCTGACGTCGGCCGGCGTCAGCGCGATGCGCGCCAGGTCGAGCGTGCCGGACACCTTCTCCAAGCGTACGCCCTCGCGGTGCGCGACGCGCACTGCCTCACTCATCACTTCGAGGGCGAGCCGGCGCACAAAGCGATAACGCAACAACTCGCCGAGGCGCTCGCCGCCGATCGCGCCCAGGGACGTGATCGCGCAATTGATCGCCAGCTTGCTCCAGCGCGCGCCGGCCAAGTTGTGAGTGACTTCGACGGGGCCGATCGGCTCCAGCACGCGACTGAGAACGGCGAGGCGCGAGTCCGCCGCGCCATCGAGACGGCCGATGACGAAGCCGCCTGCCGACGTGCGTTCGTACACGCCTGGCACGGGCATCGACGCGCCCCAGACGACGATCGCGCCGAGCACGCGGTCGGCGCCGACCACGGGGGCAACGTGCGTTTCGCACAGGCCGTTCTGCAAGCAGACGAGCGCCCCGGCGGGGTGCAAATGGGCGCGCGCCGCTTCGGCGGCGCGCACCACCTGCGGCGGCTGCGTCGCCAGCAGCACCAGGTCGAACACGCCGGCGTCGTTGGGCAGCGCGGCGGTGGCCCGGCCCGGCACGCTGCGGCCGGCGCCGCTGTCGCGCAGGCGATAGCCGTGCTCATTGATGGCGGCGGCGATGCTGAGGTTGTGCGTGACGACGGTCGGTGCGCCGCCGCGTTCGGCAAGATGGGCGGCGACGACCCCGCCGATCCCGCCGCACCCCATGATCAACACCCGCGGTGCAGCAATCGTTGCCATCGCGGCGGATACTGCCGGCGTGTCGCGCCGCGCGCAAGATCACCCGCTTGACAGCGCGACGCGGCGGTCTGAAGCTGCGAGCCATGGCAGCCATTTCGAGTCGCGCAGCCGCCTTGGCCGAGGGTGCGATGGCGCAGGCGGGGCGCGGCGTCTCCGTTGCGCGCCATTTGCGCAAGGTCGACCCGCGGCGCTTGGCGCAGTTCGTGCGTCGCATCCGCCTGACCATGCGCTTGTTGCGCGACGTCGCGCGCGGCGCATACCCGCACATGCCGTGGAAGACCGTTGCCGCGCTGGCTGCGGCCCTCGTCTACTTCGTTGCGCCGATCGACGCCGTGCCGGATGTGATCCCATTCACCGGGTTCCTCGACGATGCGCTGGTGCTGGGCCTCGTGTTCGGCGCCGCAGAGGCGGATCTGCGCGCCTATTGCGTGTGGCGCGGCGTCGACCCGCGCCGCTATTTCGACGCGTAAGCGCGCCGCGCCGTCGGGCTCGGGCGTTACTGGGCGAGTGCGGCGGCGCGCCCGTCGCGCACCTGCAACAGCACCAGATCGCGTTGAATGCCGCTCGGTCCGGTGTGGAGGCTGCCGGCACCTTCGAAGTCGGTCGTGTGGCGCAGCGCCTCGAGCAACGCCCCGCGTGAGCGCGCGCCGCTCGAAATAGCGTCGCGGACCAGCGTGCCGGCATCGTAGGACGCCGCTTCGTAGCCGCTCGGATCATAGCCGTTCTCGGCGCGAAAGCGGCTGACGAAGTCGGCCGCGCCAGCGCGCGGTGCATCGGCGAAGAAGCTGTCGGCGAACACGGCGCCGTTGATCGAGGCGCCGGCCGCGGCCAGCGCGGCCGGCTGGTTCCAACTTTCGGTGCCGAGCAGGGCGATCTCGGGGGCGGCCTTGCGCGCCGCGGCGGCGACGACGACGGCATTGTCAGCCGCGTCCGGAATGAACACCGCTTGAACGCCGTCGTTCTTCGCCCACGCCGAGACGGCGTCCTCCTGCGCGGCAAACGTCTGCTGCCCGGGACGGTAGGCGTTGGTCTTTACGGTCGTTGCGCCGGCATCCTGCGTGGCGGTGCGGAAGGCTTGCATGAACGAGCGCCCGTAGTTGTCGTCCGGGTAGAGCACGCCGAGGCGCTTGAAGCCGCGTTGGCCGACGGCGAAGGCAGCGAGCACGCGCATCTGCTCCGCTTGCGTCGCGCCGGTTTGCAGGACGTACGGGCCGGAGAGTCCTTCGGTGCGCGCGAGGAGCAGGGTGGGCATCTGCAGACGCTCGGCCAGCGGCGCCACTGCGGCCGCGGCATCGCTGCGCAGCGGGCCGATGATCGCCAGCACGGCCGGGTCGGAAGCCAGCGCCGTGGTGAGTTGCGCGGCGAGGTCCGGCTGGTTGGAGGTGTCGCGCACCATCAGCATGTTGCTGGCGCCGGAAAACGCTAACCGCAAGCCGCTCAACGCGCGCTGGCCGTACGCCTTGTCGGGGCCGGTGAGCGGCAGCAAGCAGGCCACGCGGTCGCCGGCAGCCAGCGCATCGCCGCTGGCGACATCGGTCACCGGCGGCGGTTGGTCTTCGAGGGCCGCGTAGCCGGCGGCGGTGTCGGCTTCGGACTCGCGGAGCGCCGCCTTGTCGCTCATCTTCGGCGGCGGCGGTTCGGAGGCGTCGGCGCCGAGCTCGTTGACGGGTCCGAGCTTGAGGATGCCGCGGACGTCGGGATTGGTGAGCTGATCGGCCAGCGCGCTGCGATCCGCCGGCGTCAGCTGGCCGGTGGCTTCCTCGATGCGCGAGCGGATGAACACCTGATCGCTGTCCGTGCCGCGCTCCCAGGCGTTCTGCCAGGAGACGATGGCGTCGACCTTCTTGCCTTCGGCATACTCGATGTCGCCGCGCAGGACCTCCGGCTGGGCGCCGGCCTTGGGGTATTCGGCCTCCATGTCGGACAGTGTGTCGAGCGCGCCGTGATAGTTCTCCAGGCCGTATTGCGCTTGCGCCAGTTGGTAGAAGGCGCGGGCGCGGAACGTCGCCTGGCCGCTTGCCAGGTAGTCCGAGAAGCCGCTGGCGGCGGTAGCGTACTCACCGCGCCGCAGCGCGTCTTCCGACTCGGCGATCGAGCGCGTCGGCGTCATCGGCAGGTTGCTGTAGTACGGGTGGGACGCGCAGGCGGAGCAAAGCAGCAGCGCGAGGGCGAACAGAGCACGGCGACACATCGCTTGGCTTATCGAGGCAGGCGATTCGGTTTGTCAAGGTGCGACCGAACGGCGCGGCGATGCGACGCATGCGCGTCGCATCGGCGTCATCGCCGGTCGGGTGATCCACACTGGCGCGGCATAGCGACCCGCTGCGGTGCGCATGGCATGCATTCTGCTGCCCGACATGCGGCCTGACGGGAGTGGGTGCATGGACCTTGAACAGCGCGAGAGCTTTTGCATCGTCGAGCGCGGCGCGCTCCGGCTGGCTCTGTCGGCCGGGGCCGTGCGGCGCGTATTGAGCGGCGGCACGTTGACGCGCGTGCCGGGGGCGCCGGCGCAACTAGTTGGTTTGGTCGACGATCGGGGTACGGCATTGCCGGTCGTGCGCCTCGACGACTGGCTCGGCCTGCTGCCGCGCGCCTGTACCTCGGGCGACGCGGTGGTGGTCGTCGAGAGCGACGGCCTGCGCTTCGGTGTGCTGGTCGATCGCGTCGAGGGTGTTGCGCTGCTCGCCGAGGCGATGCCCGCGGGCGAGGCCGCGCTGCGCGACCCGCCAGCGCCCGATCTCATCGCGGTGTGTCGGCGCAGTCCGCGCGGACCGGTCGCCGTGTTGGCCGCCGGCGCCCTCGCGCAGGCGGCTGTGGCGGCGGCGGATCACGCCTTCGCGCACGCCCGGCCGCGACCGGCGCCGTGGTGCGACAGCTCGGAAGGCGGCTGTGCCGCCTGAGCGCGCGACCGGGGCGCAGGTGCTGCGGCTGCCGTGGCAGCTGATTGGCTTCGTCGCGCCGTTGGCGTTGGCGGCGACGCTCGGCGTGGCGTGGTTCGCTTACCAGCGTGCCGATGCGGCGTTGGAGCGCGCGGCAGAGGCCCATCTGCGCGCCGTGCGCAGCGCCGCCGAAGCCTCGGTCACCGCCGAGTTGGAACGCCGCCGCGCGACCGTGCGACGTCTCGCCGTAGACGCCCGCAGCGGCGCAGCCCTCGCTGCCTTTGCCGCCGCGACGCGGGCCAGCGAATCCGATCAGCGGCTGGAAACGGCTGCGGCGGCGCCGCTGCGCGCCACGCTCCTCGCACGTCTGCAGGAGATGATCCATCCAACTCGCCCCGAGATCGACATCGCCACATTCATGCCGCCGTCGCGTCGAGCCTTGTGGCTACAGACGCAGTATCTCGCAGGCACGGCCGATTCCGCCACCGGAGCGTATGCCGATGCCCATGCGCAGTGGCACGCGTGGCTGGCCGATCAGGCAGCGCAAGCCGGCTTCGCCGACCTGCTGTTGGTGCGCGCCGCCGACGGCACGGTCGTGTACGACGTCGCCAAGACGCCGATCTTTCAAACCAGTCTGCTCGATGGGCCGTTTGCCGACTCATCGCTCGGCACGCTGTTCCGCCATGTGCGTGTCGTACCCGAGGCCGGCGCCGTCCGCCTGGCAGATTTCGCGCCCTTTCTACCGGCGGCCGGCGCCGCACAGGCGTTTGTCGGTGCGCCGCTTTTGACCGGCGAAGCAATCGACGGTGTGCTCATCGCCGCGTTCGAGCCCGGGGCGTTGACCCGCGCGCTCACCAGCGGCGGCGACTGGGATGCGCTCGGGCTGGGATCTTCGGGCGACCTGTTCCTTTTCGGCCCGGACGGCCGCCTGCGCAGCGAGCCGCGTCAGCACGCGGCATTTGAGCGGCCGTCTGCGTCGGCCTCTTCAACTGCGGTCATTGCGCCGCCTGCGCTCGTGCATGCGCGGCCAGACGCCGAGGCACTGACTTCGTTCGCGCGCGCCGACGGTGTTCTGATGACCGCTGCTGTCGGCCCGAGCTTCGGTGAGCTTGGCTGGCGTGCCGTTGCGACGATCGATGCCGCGGACGCCCGGCACGGCGCCGCGCGCTTGGGATGGCAGCTCGCATTGGCCGCATTGGCAGTCTCCGCCTTGCTGGTCGCCGCGCTGGCGGCTGTCGGGTGGTGGCTGGCGGTACCGTTTGCTCATCTGGCGGCGGCGTTGGGTCGAATCCGCCCGAGCGATCCGAAGTCGCTCGTGCCGGTGCTCGGCGGCGGCGATGCCGCAGCGCTTGCCGTGCGCGTCAATCGCTTGCTGTCGTTGGGCCGGGACGAAGCTGCGAAGACGCGGCGCGCGCGGGCCGGCGAAGCGCAAGCGCTGGCGACCGTCGTCGACAGTTGGCGCGCTGGCGACCGCGCGCCGCGCGCCTACGCGGGCGGCGAGCTCGCCGCCCTCGCCCTCGCGCTCAACGCACTGGCGGAACAGGTGGACGCGCGGATGCCGTCAGGCGTCAGCGACGCAACGCAAGCCGCCGCGACCTCTCTGCGCGCCGAGGCGACGCGCCAGCTCGCCGCGTTGGAAGCGGCCGTGGCAGCGGCGCAGCGCACGACCGATGCCGCGCAACGGATCAATGTCGCGCTGCGCGCGGCCGGCGCGGACGGGCGGCAGGCGGAGGCGACGGCGCACGCCGCCGCATCGGCGGCGGCGCGCGTTGGCGAGCTGCTCCGGCGCGCGGGCGACGCCGACACCGCCGCGTGGCTCACGGGACTGGACGAAGCGGCCAGCTGCGGTGCGGCCCTCGCCGACGAGCTGGCGGTGCTCGCGGTCAACACGATGCTGTCGGTCGAACACGGCGAGCGTGGCGACGATGTCCTGGGTGGCGCCGCGCGCGATGCGGCCGAGCGTGCCGCGTCGGTGCATGCCCAGCTCCAGGCGTTGCGCGGCGGCAGCGTCGGGTCCGCCGCGATCGCCGAGTCGACTGTGGTCGCTGGCGATGCGGAGCGCGAGACACAGCGAGCCGCTCAGGCTGTCGCGCAACAGCGCGCCGAGATCGACGCGCTCGTTGCGGCGAGCGATGCGCTGGACGGTGTGCGCTCCGGCGACAGCCTGCGGGCGGCCCAGGCCGCGGCGTCGCGCTTCGCGCAGGCCGCCGAAGTCTTGCTACGAGAGCTGGCCGTCGTCGCCGAATCGCCCACCGACCGCGCGATCGGCGTATGACGAGCGAAACCAGCATCGCCAGCTCGCCGCTCGCCGACGGGCTCGCCGAGATCTTTGCACAAGAGCTGGCCGAGCAGCTGCAGCGTGTGATCGCGTTGTGGCCCCGCGCCGCCGCCGTCGCGACGCGTGCCGCAGCCTGCGGCGATATGGCGCGCGTGTTCCATACCATCAAGGGTGGGGCCGGGCTGGCAGGGCGTGCGGACGTCGCGAACGCGGCACGCGCGCTGGAGCGGTTTTTTGCGGATCCGGACCCCGCCGGCGTGCCGGCGCAGTCGGCGTTGGACACCCTGTTCGCGCTCGCGTCGCAACCGGCGCCCCGGCTGGAGCCCCTCTGTCGCGCGCTCTTGAACGACAGCGCCGGCGCGGCGGCACAACTGTTGGTGCCGGCGGTGGTACACGACGCGTACCTCGCGGTGCCGCTGCTGAGTATCAGTCGCGCGCTGTGCATCGATCCGACGGAGCCACGGACCATCGGCGTCGAATTGGCTGGCGCGCGTCTCCCGGCGTACGACGTGGCGGATGCGCTCGGGGTGCCGCGGCCGCGGCCGCGCGCCCCCCCCCGGGTGGGGGGCGCCCCCCCGGCGGTGGTGGGCGAAAGCGTCAGCGCGCCGAGCCTGCTGATAGTCGAGCCGGCGCATCGGCTGCTGAGCTTGCATCCCTGGCTGACCGGCACCGCCATCGACCGCCAAGGGCGCCTGCTGCTGGTGCTGGACAGCGATCGAATGCTGGCTCAACTGGCTGCGCCGACGAGCGGCGGCGACAGGGCCGTTCGCACCGCCGCCGCGGCCGACGTGCTCGTCGTCGACGATTCGCTTGTCGCGCGAGAAGCCGCCGCCATGGCGTTGCGCGGCGCGGGCATGAGCGTCGATGTGGCGCGCGACGGTCGCGAGGCGTTGGCCAAGCTCGAATGTTCGACCTACGCCGTTGTCCTCAGTGACCTGGAGATGCCGCAATTGGATGGTTTCGCCCTCATCGAATGCCTCCGTTCGAGCCCCAACCAGAGCTTGCGCGATCAGCCGGTCGTGGTGTGCAGCTCGCGGCTGGACGTGGCGGCGCGACAGCGACTCGATGCTCTGGCAGTCAGCGGCTTCATCGCCAAGCCGTTCACCGCCGCCGAGCTGCTAGCCGCGGTACGCCCGCCGAGCGGCTGCCATAAGCCAGTCGCGCTTTGACTCTTGCTGCGTCGCGCGCTAACTCGCGGGCCAATTCGTTTTCTCGGCTTACCCGCGGAACGTCCTGAATCGACGGGGTTTCTATGCAGCAATGCAGTGGTGGTAGGAGGTGCGTGATGGGGGTCGGTGGGGTACTGGCGGCGGTTTTCGTGGCCGGTTGTGGCTCAAATTCGTCCGTCGGCGCGTACATCCCTAACCCAACGGCGACGTCCGCGGCTGCCATTCGCGCCGCAGCAACAGCACTGCCGACAGCGACGGCGATGCCGTCAGAAGGCGAGTAAGCGACTTTGCCAACCTCAAAATCCGTGCTAGAAGGCGCGCGGCGCGAGGGGTTACGGAGCGGCAGCGGGAGGCCGGCGTGACGCAACCAGTCGACAGCAGCATCCTTCACGAAATAGTTCGCATCATCGATAGCCGGCGCAAAGTGCCGCAAAAGGTGATCGTGAAGTCGAAGGAGTACCTCCTGACGTATCTGGAGGACCATCAACGTCGCCTCGAAGAGGCCATGTCACGCTACGATTCCGACCGTTTGAACATGTTGTACGGTCAACTGGCGAGCAAGATAAAATACCAGGTTTTACGAAGAGTTCCGGTCCGCGCTGCGAACGCGGTTGGGCTCGGCGCGGCGAAGAAGGAAGCGACCAAAACGGCCGCCAGAGCGGCGGCCAAAGCGGCGCCGAAGGCCAAAGCGAAGGCCAAGCCAGCGCCCAAAAAAGCGGCAGTTGCGAAGAAACCGGCGGCGAAGGCGAAAAAAGCGGCGCCGCGAGCCGTAGCGCGCCGTGTGGTGGCGCGGCCGAAGGCCAAGAAGAAAGCCAGCGCCCGCTAGACACTAGCGTCAGCGTCAGCTTGCGCGCCCGCGCTTGGTCTTTGTCGTGGGAGCGCCAGCCTTGCCCAGCCGGCCTTCCACTGCGGCTTTGAACTCGGTGACGGACTGAGTGAGCGCGGTGCGCTCAGCCAGTTTGCGCAATGGGCCAGGCATCCAAAAGCCGAGCTCGATTTCCTGACGGCAGGTCGCTTCCGTTTGGTTGGCGCCGAGCTTGCGCAGCCGGTAGGCCCCTTCGATCGAACGAACGTCTCCCTCGATCGCCTTCCAGGTGAGCTGCGAGGGTTTCTTGTAGGCGTATTCCAACACGTAGCGGATCGTTTTCACCTTGGCGTCGATCTCGAACTCGACGATGCGCCCGACTCCGTGCACATCGCGCTCGACGATGCGCGCGCCGGTGACGGCGGAGGACCACTCCGGGTAGCGTTCGAAGTCCAGCAAGACATCGAAGCACTGGGCCGGGGTGGCGGCGATCTCGACGGACACTTCTTGGGCGGCATCAGGCGGCATAGGGCGCCGTCTAGCGGCGCCCATCGCGGCGTGTCAACGCGCCGGCAATGAACGACTGCGGTCAGATTCGTCCAGGTGCACGGCCACCGTGTGCGGGCGTCGGCGACGGCTCCGGGCTGCGGTTTAGGAGAATGGCGATCGTCTGCGAGCTGCGGTGCGCGACGGCGATGTCCATCCGACCGTCATGATCGAAGTCGGCGGTGACGAGCGCATGCGGATCGCGCCCCACCGGTATGCGCAGCGGCTTGCCGAAATGCCCCTCGCTGACACCGGGCAGGATCTGAATGGCGCCGCCGCCCTCGTCCGGATTGACCAGATCCATTTGGCCGTCGTGATCGAAGTCCTCAGCCGCCGATGGCTTGGCCGTGCCGCTGAGCTGATTGGTCTTCGGTTCGGCGAGCTGCGCGCCGGTCCCGAGCAGGATGGCGACCGATTCGCTGAGCTCGCTGCCGACGACGAGATCTTCGTTGCCGTCGTCGTTGGTGTCGCCGACGATCAGAAAGCTCGGCCGGGCGCTGACGCGAAAGGTGCGATTGCTGGGGAATTGGCCGCGCCCGTCACCGTACAGCACGGAGACCGAGTCGGAGAGCGAATTGACAATGGCAAGGTCGACGCTGGTTGGGCTGCTGAAGCTGCCGATGCTGATCGCGCTCGGACCAGTGCCGACGCCGATGGCGTGCGGCGCCGCGAAGCCGCCGTGGCCGTCGCCGATCAGGATCATGACCGAG
>Ga0265314_10000233_pt1 | contig 82725 bp, 55 predicted proteins | sample 4126metaG_FD_203106 | JGI IMG/M metagenome (GOLD analysis project Ga0265314, IMG submission 203106) | Rhizosphere microbial communities from Carex aquatilis grown in University of Washington, Seatle, WA, United States - 4-1-26 metaG | ecosystem: Host-associated > Plants > Roots > Rhizosphere >...
CAAGTGCTCGAACGCCTGCAGGAGAATCTATGGTTCGCCGGCAAGGCGATGGAGCGGGCGCGCCATCAAGCGTTGACGCGCACCGCGGCGGCGGAGGGGGCGGCGCGCTTCTCGTGCCTCCCGCTGCTGCTCAGCCGCCGCATGAAGCACGTCGCGATCGATCTGGAGTTTCTCGACGAGTTGCGCGTCGCCTACGAGCGCTGGCTGGTCGCGCAAACGCCGGTCGCGGTCGCGCCGCCGGCGCGCCCGCGCGCGACGCGCCGGCGCGATCTCAACGGGACTCCGCGTCGGCCGCGCCGCGCCGCGAGCTGACGATATCGGGCCGTGCCGACGTCGGTCGGCAGAACTCAACACATCCACCGACTCTACATTGACGACGCGACGCAGCGATCGGTAGGGTCGGCCACATGGCTGATCCGACCGACGCCGACGATCCGTTCGAGCTTTTCGACCGTTCCATGGGCACCGGCGTGATACGCGATCCGTATCCGCGCTTCGCCGCCATGCGGCGTGAGTGTCCCGTACAACACGGCGCGATGGGTGCGCGGTTCGGCTTACCGCTGCCCGAAGCGATGGCGTCGGCCACGGGGGAGTACTTCAGCGTCATGAGCTACGCCGGCGTGCAGCACGTGCGGCTCGACGGCGAGACGTTCTCGTCGAGCGGCTACGCGCCGACGGTCGGCATGCTGATGGGGCACAGCATTCTGGAGATGGATGAGCCGGAGCACGGCCGCTATCGCCAGTTGATCCAGCAGGCGTTCAGCCGCAAAGCCGCCGAGCGCTGGGAACGCGACATCGTCGGCCCCACCATTCACGCCCTGATCGACCAGTTCGCGGCGCGCGGACGCGCCGAGCTGGTGCGCGAGCTCACCTTCCCGTTTCCCATCCAGGTGATCGCCGCCATCCTCGGCCTGCCGCCTGCAGATCTGCCGCAATTCCATCGTTGGGCGGTCGAGCTCATCTCGATCACCGTCGACATCATGCGCGGCGTCGAGGCATCGCAAAAGCTGCGCGATTACTTTGCCGGCATACTCGCCGAACGGCGCCAGGCGCCACGCGAGGATCTGATCAGTCTGCTCGTCGAAGCCGAGCTCGACGGCCAACGCCTCACCGACGAGGAAATCTTCGCCTTCCTGCGCCTATTGCTGCCGGCCGGCGCCGAGACGACATATCGGTCGTCGAGCAATCTGTTGATCGGCTTGTTGAGCAATCCCGATCAACTCGATGCCGTGCGGCGCGATCGCAACCTGATCAAGACGGCCACCGAAGAAGGGTTGCGCTGGGAGGCGCCGCTGACCGGCATCGCTCGCTTGGCCATGCGTGACGCCGACGTCGACGGAGTGCACATTCCCGCCGGCGCCGTCGTCGGGGTCTGCCTCGGCGCCGCCAACCGCGATGACGCGCGCTGGCCGGAGCCCGACCGTTTCGACATCTTCCGCCCTGCCAAACCACACATGGCGTTCGCCTACGGCGCCCACACGTGCTTGGGCATGCATCTGGCCCGCATGGAAACACGCGTGCTGCTGGAGGCGGTGCTCGACCGCTTGCCGAATCTGCGCCTCGACCCGCGCGCCGATGACGTGCACGTCACCGGCATGGGCTTCCGCGCGCCACGGACGCTGCCGGTGCTGTTCGATGTATGAAAGCAAAAGCGGTCGCTGCGGCCCGCGCACGGGTCCGTACAGATGAGCGTTGACCACTGCGACTCGTAGATCTGCGATCGCTGCGGCGTCGCACGCGGCCGTATGCAGCAGCGCAGCGCTCACGGCGTCTGATAGCGTCCCCACTCCATCGCCGGCTGCGTGAACAGCTCGTCGGGGAGGCCGCGGTCGAACGTGACTTCACCGAACGTCACCGTGGTCTTGGAGCCCGCGCTCGGCGTCTCGACCTCGGCGCGATAGGCGACCGGGATGGCGCCGGCGCGGCGCACGTCGCCCTGCTTGAGGCGGCGGGTCGGCGTCGCCGCACCGCTGCCGATCCATCCGCTGGCCGGCGCCTCCTCGAAGAACTCGACTTGGCGGGCGACGAGGTCTTCTTTACCGAGCCACAGCACGATGCGCGCGTAGCCGATATCGGCCCGCCGCGGCGTCAGGGCGATGACGAAGCACGGCGTGCCGTCGAGCGTCGTCTCGCCTTCGAGCGCTGCGGCGGCATCGGCCTCGGTCCATGACGGCATTGCCGCCAGCAAGTCGAGATCGTGGTAGGTGAAATCGGTTCCGACGAAGCCTTGCTTGCGCACCGCGCCACCGATGCGGCGGGCGCGTTGATACTCCGGCAGGAAGAGCCACTGATCGGCTTCGCGATCCGGCCGCGTGATGGCCAAGAACGCCGTGCCCTTCACCGAGTCCGGGGCCGAGAAGTACGCGATCGTGCGCTGCTCGTCGGATGGGTACTTCTTGTCGAAGAGATCGAGCGTCAAGCGGCGCGGCGCGTGGCTCGCATCGACGACCTCCATCGTCAACTGCTGATGCCGGTCGGACCAGTGGCGCTCGGTGCGATCGAGCTGGCGCTGGCGATCGAGGATCTGACGGGCCGTTTCGGTGGCGCCGGCCGGCACCGCCAAAAGCGCGAGCGCACAGAGCGCCCCGATCACTCGATCGCGCACGCGAAAGCTCCCTGTGCATGCTGGCTGGCTGGCTGGCTGACCGCAAGCGCGATTGGCTGCTGCCGCAGACGCATCCGATCACGTCCCGGCGCCGTACAAGAAGGTGATGGAAAACGTCGCCGCGTCACTTTGGCAGAGCCGCTCGGCCGTCCCCGACCTGCCGGCCGCGGACCTCGCCGCTTTCACTGCACAGCCGCTGCAGGCCGCGGCCGTGCACGCGCTGACCTACATGGCCGACATCGAAGGGCACACCATTGTTTATTTGCGCGAGCTGTTGGCGACGCGCGCAGTCGACGAGCCGGCGGTGGCGGGCTTCTTGGCCTGTTGGTTCTATGAAGAATCCGCCCACAGTCGCGCTCTCGCCGCGGTCCTGTCCGCCAGCGGTCATCCGCTGCAACCATCGACGCGCCAGACGCGCGGATGGCGCGCGCGCCTGGAAGCTTGGGGGATCGCAGCGGCCTCCGCCACATGGCCCGACTTCGTCGCCGTGCACATGACGTGGGGCGCAATCAACGAGCTGACGACGCTGTTCGCCTACCGTCGACTCGCCATCGTCGCCGATCACGAGCCGTTGGCGGCGCTGCTGCGCCGCATCGTGCGCGACGAATCGCGCCACTTCGCCTTCTACTACGGTCAGGCCGAGCAACGTCTGGCGGCGTCGGCCACGGCGCGACGCGTGGTGCGCGCTTTGATCGAGCGCTTCTGGGCGCCGGTCGGCTTCGCCGTGCGCGGCGACGATCTCCGCACTCTGGCCGACTATCTGTTCAGTGGCCGCGATGGGCGCAGCGCGATCCAGCGCATCGACCGCACCATCCAGCGCCTCCCCGGCTTTGCCGCTGCGCCATTGGTCGAGGCGTGGCTCACGCGCCACGCGTCCCTGTCTTAGCCGCGCTCCGGCGGACGATCCGCTGTCCGGGGGGGGGGACCAACAAGAAGGCGCGCGTTCTGCGGCACCGACTCGGTCCATATCCATCGCCTGGCGCCCGGCGCTGCGGCGCATTGGCGCCAGCTGCGTCGCAGGCGCTGGTCCGCTCATCCGCGCCGCATGGGGAGCCGCACCCGTTTCGAATCTCCATGCGCTGAGACAGACGACGGCGAATCGCCGCGCCTCGCGGCGCGGCTTGAAACCGGGGCCGCCGCGCCCCTACTAACGACGGCGCATGAAACATTTCTCCATGCTGCGCAGTTTTCAGCCCGCCGATCTGTTCACCATCGCCAATGGCGGCTGTGGCGTCGTTGCGATGTTTCACGCCATGCGGTTCGTCGCCACGGGGGAGCGCGGCACCTTGTGGCTCGCCGTCGCCCTGATCCCATTGGCCCTCGTCTTCGACGTGCTCGACGGGCGCATCGCGCGTTGGCGGCACAGACAATCACCGCTGGGACGCGAGCTCGATTCGCTCGCCGACCTCATCTCGTTCGGCGTCGCGCCGGCGAGCGTTGGCTACGCGATCGGCCTCGCGACCGCCCTCGACCAAGCAGTGCTGGTGTACTTCGTGCTCTGCGGTCTCAGTCGACTCGCGCGCTACAACATCACCGCCGAGTCGCTGGCGGATGAAGCCGGCAAAGTGCGCTACTTCGAGGGGACGCCAATTCCGACCAGCCTGGTGCCGCTCGGTCTCCTGCTGGCACTGTACGGCCTCGACGCGCTCGGCGCGACGTCGTTGTTCGGCCTGCCCTTCCATCGCGCCGTGCTGTTGTTCGCCGTCTCCGGCAGCTTGATGATCAGCAAGACCCTGCACATCCCCAAGCCGTAGATCGGCGCGGCGCAGCCCGCGGCGCGTCGAAGGTCGTGTTTCGCCGGCGCGCGATGGTTCGCTCCTCAGCGATCGGTTTGCGCACGACCGCGCGCCTGCACGCCGGCGCGCCGCGCCGCCAGTGCAGCGGGTGTCACCGTGCGGGCATGAGCGCGCGCGGCGGCCTGCTCGATCGTCAGGCCGTCGGCGAATGTGGCCGCATAGCCGGCGTCGATGACGCGCTTGTACGCACGCAGCACCTCGGGCTCGCACGACAGCATCTCCGTCGCCAGGGCCTGGCACGTCGGCAGCAACGCGTCGAGCTCGACGACGCGATTCACCAACCCCCACGCCTCCGCCTGTTCCGCGCCGAGATAGTTGCCGGTCAACGACAGCTCCTTGGCCCGGTAGATGCCGATGGTGCGCGACAACTTCTGGCTCAGGCCCCAGCCCGGCATGATGCCGACGCGCGCGTGCGTGTCGGCGAAGCGCGCGCCGCGTGCCGCGATCAACAGGTCACACGCCAGCGCCAGCTCGAAACCGCCGGTGATGGCGAAGCCGTTGATCGCCCCGATCACGGGCTTGCCACAGGTCTCGACGGCGCGCACGACATCGCCGCCGGCGACCGCCGATTCGGTATCGTCCGCCGCGCCCGTCTCGCCGCCGAGTTCTTTCAAGTCGAGCCCGGCACAGAAGGCGCGCCCCGCACCGGTGAGGATGATGACGCCGACGGCCGCATCGTCGCGCAGGCGCGCGAACTCCGCCACCAGCGCGGCGCGCAATGCACGCGACAGCGCGTTCATCGCCTGCGGGCGATGCAGCGTCGTCGTGGCCACGCCGGCGGCCACCGTGGTGTGAAGGATGTCGTCCATGCGCGCCTCCCAAATCGAGTGGCGGCGACGCTTGCCGCGTCGCCGCAGTTGAGTCAACGGCAGCGGCACGCGCGCGGCGGCGTTTCTCGCTTGCGCGTCGACGGCGCGTTGACGTAGACGCTGCCGCGGGGACAGGGGGTCGCGGCGTGCTGGTGGGCGTGCGGTGCGATCGAGCAACGCGAGCAATCGGTAAGGAGGGGATCGATGACGCGGCGCTGGCGCTTCACTCGGCGATGGGCGGAACTCTGTGCGGCAGCGCTGCTGGCGGTGCCGTCGTTGGTGCATGCGGCGGCGCTCGATGAGGCCGGCGATATTACGCTCGGCGTGCGCTCCTACACCGCGGCGCGCATCGGCAGCCAGGATACCGACATCTCCATCATCAACGGCACGCCCACGCACAATCGCCAGACCTATCGCAGCCTGACGTTTCCCGTCTCGGCCGCCGGCCATCTGCGGCAGAATCGATTCTACGCCGAAGCCGAGTTGCGCCATGATTTGGACCGCTTGATCCGCGAGGGCTTCGGCCCGCTCGGCTTGTTGAACGAGTTGCCGTTCCAGGTCCGCAACGTGAAGTACAATCTCACCGGCCGCTTCGAGTACGAAGGCGTCTACGACTACGGTCCGGCCGAGTATCGGACGGCGTATCAGTACTCCAACACGAACCTCGTGCCGACGTTCTCCGGCAATGAAGCGAACATCGGCGTCGCGCGCAATACGCTGCGCAACGTCGCGGTGCACCGCGAGCGGCTGTTCCAGGCCTTTGTCGAGTTCGACGCCGGCGATCTGTACTTCCGCTTTGGCCGTCAGATTCTTGCCTGGGGGGAGACCGACGCCTTTCGCCTGCTCGACAACATCAACCCGCTCGACAACAGCTTCGGCGGCTTCCTGGTGCCGCTCGACGAGCGGCGCGTGCCGCTCGATATGCTGCGCTCGAGCTACCAAATCCCCGACAACGACTACATGCCGTTCTACGAGATGTCGCTCGAGGGCTTCGCGGCGATCGACAACGCGGTAGCGATCAACCCCGGCATTCCGAACGGCTCGCCCTGGCAGCTGCCGAACTTCCTGCCCAGCGCCACGCTCTACACCACCAAGCAGATTCCGCCGGCGAACTTCCCGCACACACGCGGCGGCGCGCAGTTCAAGTTCAGCACGCCGATGCCGATCGTGAAGGAAGCGACGTTCGGGCTGGCATACTATCTGACCTATCTCGACACGCCGGCCGTGCAGACGCTGGTGCAAGCCGATCCCAGCACCGGGGTGTTCTTTCCGCAGGGGATCCAGAGCGGCATCGCGACAAACTATCTCGCCCTCGCCAAGCAGACGGTGCCGACCACACAGATCACGGGGGCGTCGGGTAACTTTGCCATTCCGGCTTCGCTGGCGCGCTACGTCGGTCTGAGCGGCGAGCCGATCGTGCGCACGGAGCTGGCGTATTTCCGCGACGAGGCGCGCTTCACGCAAGCGCAGCTCGATCCATTCATCTACGCGCTCGGCCAATGTTCGTCCGGCGGCCGCTTGACCGGCAACGGATTTTGCACCGGCGGATCGCGCACAGGCGATTCGATCAACTTCGCCCTAGGCTTCGACCACAACCAACTGATTCCGTGGCTCAACCCCGGTCAGTCGATCTTCTTCACCACGCAGTTCTTCTACAAGCACTTGAACGGCGCGGCGAAGCGCACGCTGCTGCCGCCTACGCCGGGCTCCAGGTATCTTCCCGGACAGCCCCCGACCTTCAACGGCGAGGTGCTGCCGGTGCCGGCGTACAACATCTCGCCCGACAGTCGCGGCATTCCGAGCGCGGCCTCGGAAAGCATCTTCGTCCACAATCCCGTCGATCAATACCTGCAGACGCTGCTCATCGCGACGTCGTACTTCAGCGGCCAAGTGGCACCGGCGATCGGTGTCTTCTACGACTGGAGCGGCGCGATCGTTGCGCAGCCGCAGGTCACCTTCAGCCGCGACCCGTTCCGTTTCATCGTCGGCTACAGCTATCTGTACGCCACGTCGCTCAAGGGTGCGTCCGGGATCAGCTTGCTGCGCGATCGAGACAACGTGCTCTTCCAGTTCGAGTACGTCATCTGATCTGACGACGGGCGGCCGGCGGTCTCGCGGACCACCGGCCGCACCCGTTCATTCGACCGTCACGCTCTTGGCCAGATTGCGCGGCTGATCGACGTCGCGTCCAAGCTCGACCGCCGCGTAGTACGCAATCAGCTGCAGCGGGATGGTCAGGAGCACCGGGTTGAGCTCATCCTCGCTCGGCGGCACGACCAGGATATCGTCGACCTTACCCGGCAGGCGCTCGTCGCCGGCCTGCGTCACGGCGATCACCGGCCCACGGCGCGCGCGCACCTCCTCCAGTGAGGACAGTGACTTCTCGTACAGGTGGTCGCGTGGCAACAGCACGAACGTCGGTGTCTCAGGACAGATCAGCGCCAGCGGGCCGTGCTTGAGCTCCGACGCCGGATACGCCTCGGCATGAACGTACGCGATCTCCTTCAGCTTCTGCGCCCCCTCCAGCGCCACCGGATAACCGTTGGCGCGGCCGATGAAGAACGCATTGGCGCGCCCGGCGTACTTGCGCGCCACGGCGCGCACCTGATCGGCGTTGCGCAGGATCTCACGCATTTGATCCGGCAGTCGGTGCAGCGCGTCGATCAGTCGCTTGCCGTGCGCCGGTGAGAGGTCGCGAATGCGCCCGAGGTAGAGCGCCAGCAGCGCAAACGCCACCAACGTGCAGGTGAAGGTCTTGGTGGAGGCCACCGACACTTCCGGGCCGGCGTGCATATAGATGCCGCCGTCGCAGGCGCGCGCGATGCTCGAGCCGACGACGTTGACGATGCCGAGCACGCGGCCGCCCTTGCGTTGCACTTCATGCACAGCGGCCAACGTGTCGGCGGTCTCGCCCGACTGGCTGACGGCGATGTACAGGCAATCCTTTTCAATGACGGGATTGCGGTAGCGGAACTCCGACGCCGCTTCGGCGTCGGCCGGTACGCGCGTCAGGCTCTCGATCAGGTGCGCGCCGCCGATGCCGGAATAAAAGGCCGAGCCGCAGCCGAGGATCTTGACACGCTTGATGTCGAGCAAGTCGCGCGGCGTCAGATTTAGCCCGCCGAGATGCGCAGTGTTGAACTGCAGATCCAGCCGCCCCTTGAGCGTGCGCTCGCATGCCTCCGGCTGTTCGAGAATCTCCTTCAGCATGTAGTGTTCGTGATCGCCGCGGTCGTACGCTTCGTGCCCCCACTGAATCGTCGCCGGCGCCTTGCTGGTCGGCTGATCATCGAGCGTCACGGTGCGATAGCCACCGGCGTCGAGCACCGCCACTTCGCGGTCGTCAAGATAGACGACCTGCTCGGTGTAGCGCACCAGCGCGGCGACGTCGGAGGCGATAAACATCTCCTTGTCGCCGAGCCCGATCACCACCGGACTGCCGTTGCGCGCCGCCACGATGCGATCGGGCTGGCGCGCGTCGATGACGGCAATCCCGTAGGTGCCCTGAATCACCGAGAGCGCCTGCCGGACGGCTTGATCGAGCTCGCCGCCGAAGGCCTCGATGAGATGCGCCAGCACCTCGGTGTCGGTGTCGGAGCGAAAGACGTGCCCCTTCGCCTCGAGCTCAGCGCGCAACTGCGCGGCGTTCTCGATGATGCCGTTGTGCACCACCGCGATCTGGCCGGTGCAGTCGCCGTGCGGATGCGCGTTGGCGTCGTTCGGCTCGCCGTGCGTCGCCCAGCGCGTGTGGGCGATCCCGACGGTGCCCTTCAGGCGACGCGGCAAGGTGCCTTCCATCTGCCGAATCTTCCCCGCCGCCTTGTGGATCTTGAGGCCGCCGCGCGTCATCACCGCCACGCCTGATGAATCGTAACCGCGATACTCCAGCCGATGCAGCCCGGCGATCAATATCGGCAGCGCATCCTGCCTGCCGACGTAGCCGACAATTCCGCACATCTGACCCTCCAACTCACGTAGGTGACGCCCCTGCCCGGTGCCCCGCGTCACCCATAGATCATGCGACGTATTTGCCGTTCGCTGAGCTCCGGCGCGGCGAAACGGCGAGCCCGCAACTCGGCTCGAATGCGGGCAAAAATCTCAGGGTTGCGCAGCTCTTCGTTCTGCAGCTCGGCGTGGCGTCGGCCGACGAACGCGTCGAGCGGTTCGTTGAAGAATTGCAACACTTCGGCCACGACACGCTCCGCCTCGGTGCGGCTGAGTCGCGTGGTGCGCTCAAGATGCTCGAGCAGCGCTTCCGCTCCGGTCGACGGCTCCATTGAGCCGAGAAGACATCCATCCAGGCAGAAATGCAACTATCCTGCCCGTATTCGGGCAGAATAGCTCATTTGATGCGGGGCGTCAGTCGTGGGCCGTACCCATTTGCTGCGGTGCTCCCACTTGGCCGCAGCGCGCTTCGCGACAACGACGCGCAGCGGCAATCATCAGCGACGCGTCGCGGGCATGCAAAGTAAAAGTGAGAGAAGCGGCTGCAGAGCGGTCGATTTTCATCGCGCGAATCGACCGGGGACGTGGCGGCAGTGCGGCGAAGCGGTTGATCTACAGCACGTACTCAAACACCCGCGCCATGCCGGCTTCGAGATGAAAGGCGTTGTGGCAATGGAAGAACCAGCGGCCGGGATTGTCGGCGCCGAACTCAATATGCATGGTCTCGCCGGGCGCGACGTTGACCGTGTGCTTGAGCGGACAGCGGTCGCCGCCGCCCTGCAGGAGGCGAAAGTAGTGCCCGTGCAGGTGCATCGGGTGCCACATGCTGGTTTGATTGGTTAGCTCGATCGAGACGCGCTCGCCGCGCCGGATCGGCAAGGCGTCGGCCTGCGGATACGCTTGGCCGTCGATCGTCCAGACGTAGCGGGACATGTCGCCTTGCAGCGGCAGTCGATACTGGCGCAACGGGCCGTCGGGCAGCGTCGTCGAGGCGGGCGCGCGTAGCGCGGCGTAGGTGAGCGCGGTGCCGTCGAAGCGCGGCAGGGCGCGGTTCGGCTGCGGTGCGACACCGGGCGTATGCAGCACGCCGATCGCCTGACCGGAGCCATCCTGTGCAACGGCATGCAGCGTGAAGCTGCCAGGGCGTGCGAGAGTGACCACGGCGTCATAGGTCTCGCCCATACCCATCAACAGGTGATCGACATCGACCGGGTCGACCGACATCCCGTCGGCGTGCGTGATGCGCAGTCGATGCGCGTCGAGCCGGAGGCGGAAGTAGGTCGACGTGCCGCCGTTGATAAGTCGCAGGCGGATGGACTCGCCGGGGGCTGCAGCTAGCGTCCACGGGGCCGCGCCGCCGCCGCGCCCGTTGAGCAAGAAGGCGTCGTATTGCACGTCGGAAAGATCCGCGCCGCCGCTCATCGCCATGCCTTGTCCAGCGGGCGGCGGCGCCATCGCTGCCGGCGTTGCTGCAGCGATCGAAGCGTTGGTCGGAGCCGGCATGGCGTCACCGGCCGGACGCATGCCGGCCATCGGCACGGAACCGGGAGATGTGCCGGCGTTTGGCGTGGGGCCCATCTGCATAGCGCTGCCTGCGCGACCGCCGCCCATCGCCATGCCGCCGCGCAGCGCGGCGAACACCGCGTCGGGATCGCCATGCAGCCAGTCTCCGAGCAGAACCACCGCGTCATGCTCGACGCGCAACGGCTCGACGGCGGGCTCGATGATCAGCGCACCGTACAACCCGCGCTGTTCCTGAAAGCCGTAATGCGAGTGATACCAGTACGTGCCACTCTGCCGCAGCGGATACTCGTACACGTACATCTGGCCCGGCGGGATCGGCAGATTGGAGATTTCCGGCACCCCGTCCATGCCTGCGGGGACGAGCACGCCATGCCAGTGGATCGCTGTCGGCTGATCGGCAAGACCGTTTTCCACCAGCGCGCGGAACGGCTCGCCCTCGCGCAGGCGAATCTCAGGCCCAGGCAATGTCCCGTTCGCCAGCAACGCCTGCACCGATGCGGCGTCGTCGGGATCGATCGCCGTCGCCGCGATGCGCAAGTCGTACTGGGTGCGGCCTGGGCTCGGGACGTAGGTCGTGGTGCGCGTGGCGGCGCGCACGCTGTGCGGCGACGCCAGCGCTGCGGCACCGATGACTCCGCCGCGCAGCACGTCGCGGCGACTCAACCCACCTCTCTTGCGCCATCCCACGTCCTCCACCTCCGCGCCGCCGCTATACACGATGCCGGTGGGAAACGCGCAACGCGCACATGCTCTCGGTCGCGCTCGGGCGAGGAGGAGAAGAACGTCGCTGCCGGGCCGGAGGCGCTTTCGTCTCAGACCCAGCACCGAGTCGACCGATGCAGCGCCTGTAGGGTGCCGAGCCGATGGAACGCGTGGCCATCCCGGCATCGACATCGCTCGCGGCAGGTCGCGCCGGAAACCGGCACAGCAAGTCGCACAGTGCATCCGGTGTGTAGGGTTCCCGCCCAGGTGCGGAGTCGCGGCGGCGTCAGCCGGATATGCCAAGCGACCGGAGCGCCATCGCTTTTTCTGCGCCGAGGCCGCGCCGCTGGAAACAGGGTCCGGCGGATCGGCAGGGCACGCCTGGCATCCGGGTTGCGTATGCGCAGGCAGAGACGACCATGATCGTACGAGTGCTGATCGTAGACGACGACGAAGACGCGCGCATCTTACTGACACGCGCACTCAACAAAGGCGGTCTGAGCGTCGAGGTGATCAGCGCCACGGACGGACGGGACGCGCTGGAGCGCACGGCCGACGCCCCGCCGCATGCGGTGATCACCGACGTCATGATGCCGCGCATGAACGGACTGGAGCTGTGCGCGGCCTTGCGCTCGGCGCCGGCGACGGCGCGCGTCCCCCTGATCATCGTCAGCGCACTGGAAGACGAACGCGACCGCGCCGCCGGTCTGGCCGCCGGGGCGGACGACTACCTGACCAAGCCGTTCAATTGGGCCCAGTTGACCGGTCGTTTGGGGGAGCTGGTGCGCCAGCGCTACGGCGGCGGCGATTAGGTTTTGGCAGGACGCTTTTCGCGCCGCGCCCCATTGCAGAGTCAGCGCGCGATGCGATGCTGGCAAGGCGCATGTCACCGCGCTCCCTCTCGCCGCCCGAATCTGCTGCCCGACTTCGTCCGCCGGCGTCGCAGGCTTTTGCCCGTCTCCATGCGGCGGCGACGCTGACCACCCTCGGCCGCCGGCTCGTGTCGATCACGCTGTACGCGTCGTTGACCTGGCTCGCCGTCTTCGGCCTGCCACTGCTCGTGCCGCTGGCCGTCGCGATCGACCTGGCGCGCGGGACATACCGTTGGCCGACGCTGCGCTGCTTGCTGTTCGTGACCGTCTACTTCGTCTGCGAAGTCGTCGGTGTCGCCATCAGCGCGCTGCTCTGGTTGACCGTCAGCCGGCGCGGGGCGCGCACGACGCCCTCGGCGCGTCTGACGGGACACGCCGACGGCTACTTGGCGGCGAACTTCCGTCTGCAGCGCTGGTGGGCGCGCACGCTCTATCGCAGCGCCGAGCGCATCTTTGACATGCACACGGTGGTGACGGGCGACGACGCGGTGCACCACGGTCCGTTGCTGCTGCTCAGCCGCCACGCCAGCATCGGCGATACCGTCATCCCCGCGGTCTACGTCGGCGACCGCCACGGCATCATGCTGCGCTTCGTGATGAAGCGCGAGCTGCTGTGGGATCCGTGCCTCGACATCATCGGGCACCGCTTGCCGAACTACTTCGTGCAGCGCCGTTCGGGCGACACCGAGCACGAGATCGCCGCACTGCAGCGCTTGGCGCAGCACCTCGGCCCGACCGACGGCGTGCTGATCTTTCCCGAGGGCACGCGCTTCTCACCGGCGAAACGCGCGCGCGCCGTCGAGCGGCTGCGCGGCATCGCGACGCCTCGCGTGCTCGCCGCGGCGATGCGTTTGCGCCACACGTTGCCGCCGCGCCTCGCCGGGACGCTGGGCCTTCTCGACGGCCTTCCCGGCACCGACGTGGTGCTGTGTGCGCATACCGGCTTCGAAGGCGCCGCGACCTTTCGCGATCTCCTCGCTGGCGCGCTCATCGGACGGCAGGTCCGCATCGAGTTCTGGCGCGTGCCGTGCGCCGACATCCCGCGTGATGCGGATGCCCGCGCCGAGTGGCTGTACGCGCAATGGCTCCGCATCGACGCGTGGATCGACGGCGGCACCCTGCCGCTCCATGTCAGCGCGCCGGCGGCCGCGGCGACGCCGTGAGCGCTCTCGGCGCACCTATGGTGACGATCCTCGCCGCGTTGCTGTTGGTGATGGTCGGGCTCTGGCTGCTCAGCCTGCTGCGCCGCGACGCGAGCCTCGTCGATATTTATTGGGGGCTCGGTTTCGCGCAGATCGCCCTGCTCGGCTGCTGGCTGGCAGACGGTTGGAGCGGCCGCAAGGTCCTTCTCACGTTGCTGACCGTGGCGTGGGGCGTCCGCCTCGGCGTCTACCTGCTGTGGCGCAATTGGGGACAGGGCGAGGACTTTCGCTATCGCGCCATGCGTCGCACGCATGGGAGCCGCTTCGCCTGGGTGAGCCTCTACCTTGTCTTCGGCTTGCAGGCCGCGCTGATGTGGTTCGTCTCGTTGCCGGTGCAACTCGCGCAGCGGCAGCCGGCGCCGGCGCACTTCACGGCCCTGGATGCCGCCGGCGTGCTGCTGTGGGCAATCGGTCTCGCCTGCGAGTCGATCGGCGATTGGCAACTCGCGCGCTTCAAAGCCGATCCGGCCCATCGCGATACGGTGCTGGATCGTGGCCTGTGGCGCTACACGCGGCATCCGAACTACTTCGGCGATGCGTGTGTCTGGTGGGGGCTGTATCTGATCGCTGCGGCGGCGGGCGTGTGGTGGACGATCTTGAGCCCGTTACTGATGACCCTGCTGCTGCTCAAGGTCTCTGGCGTGCCGATGCTGGAACGCACGATCGTCAAACGGCGGCCCGACTACGCCGCCTACATCGCCCGCACGCGCGCATTCGTGCCCTGGGTTCCGAAGCCGCGCTAACGGCTTGGAGGCGCCGCTGCGCGCAGGTTGTGACCGCAAGGCTCGCGTCCTGTACGAAGACCAGGGAGGAGAGTGCGCTCATGCATATGACCCGTCGGCTCGCCGTCCTGATCGGTCTTGGTGTCGTCAGCCTACCCGCAGTAGCGCTGCATGCGGCGTCGCCGACGCCGCGCTCTCCAGCGGGCGATTGGGGACCGCTGCGCATCCTCGGTCACGAGGTCGCCCCGGGACAGCGCGAGAAGCTCGCCTTTGAGATGATGCCCTCATTCGTCGACAGCCTGGTCAACACGCAGGTGGTGGCGCTGCGCGGGCAAACCCCAGGCCTGACGCTCTGCATCACCGCCGGCATCCACGGCGACGAGCTGAACGGCGTGGAGATCGCGCGCCGCATCGCGGCATCCGTCGACCCACACACGCTCGCCGGGACCTTGATCGTCGTCCCGATCGTCAACGCCGCGGGCTTCCGCAGCGGCGAACGCAATCTCGCCGACCGGCGCGATCTGAATCGCGCGTTTCCCGGCGATCCCGAAGGCAGCACCGCCAGCCGCGTCGCCAACGCCTTGTTCGAACAGATCATCCGCCAGTGTCACGGGCTGATCGATCTTCATACCGAGCCGCCGCGGCGTGCGGCGCTGCCGCAGACGCGCACCGACCTCAGCGACTCGACCTCGATGAGCATGGCGCGCAGCTTCGGCATCGGCGTGGTGCTCGACGACCGCGGACCGGCCGGCAGTCTGCGGCGCGCGGCGCTCGACGCCGGCATTCCGGCGATCTTGTACGAGGCCGGTGAGCCGCGCCGCTTTCAGGAAGATGAGATCGCGCGCGGCGTGGAGGGCGTGCGGCACGTCATGGCGCATCTCGATCTCATAGCGGGGGAGGCCTCACCGCCGCAGTCGGTCGCCTATCGCCACGCCCAATGGGTGCGGGTGCCGACGGGTCTCGGCGGCATCTTCACCACCCCGCACAAGCCCGGCGACACCATCGCCAAAGGCGAGGTGATCGGGACGGTCGTCGATCCGATCAATGACGGCCGCGTCGAGATCATCGCACCGCTCGGCGGCCGCATCGTCGACATGGCCGTACCGCAGGTCGTGTTGCCCGGCTCAGCCGTCTTTCGCCTCGCCTTCGACGAGGCACCGCCGGAGAACGACTAGCTCAGGCGGCGCCCTGCGCTGCGCGGCCGCGCCCATTCTCAGCCTTGGCCAGCACGGTTTCGTAGACGTGCTCCAAGCTGCGCGCCGAGCGTTGAAAGTCGTGCTGCGCGACGCGCTCCAAGCTGCGGCGCGCGCCAGCCGCCAACGTGCCCGGCGCCTCGAGCAGCCGGTCGATGTGCGCGGCCAGGTCGAACGCGTCGCCGGGACGGAACCGGAACTCCGGGCCCGATGCGAGCGAGCGCGCCGCGCTGTCCGGCGCGTCGGCGACCAGGACCGGCAATCCGGCAGCCATGGCATCGAGCACCGCCATTCCCTCCAGCTCGACTTCGCCGGCGTGAATGAACATCGTCGCCTCATCGTACAGCTCGGCGAGGCGTTCGTTGCTGACGTAGCCGAACTCGACCGCCAAGCCATGTCGCTCGGCTCGCGCCCGCAAGCGCGCCTCCAAATGACCGGCACCTGCCAGCACCAAGCGGACATGCTCGCGATGCCGGCAGCGCGCCACCGCATCGATGATCACGTCTTGCCGCTTCTCTGGCGCCAGGCGCCCGACGCTGAGCAGCAGGTAGGGCTCGCTGCGCCGTTCGGCGCGGCGCGTCGACCGTACGCGAGGCGCCACCGCGCCGTTGGAGATCACCCACGTCGGTTTGGTCAATCCGTAGCGGCGCAGGCGCTCGGCAGCGAAGGGCGACGGGACGACGACCGCATCGGACGGCTCGAAGACGTGGCGAATCCACCAGCGATGCATCCACGCCGCGACGCGCGGCGAGCGCACGTTGATATTGTAAAGGATGTTTTCCGGCTGAACGTGGAACGCGGAGACGAGCGGCACGTTCAAACGCCGCGCCACGCGCACGGCGGCGAAGCCGAGATAGAACGGGAACTGGACGTGCACGAGGTCGACCTCGCGGAAGACTTGCTCCAGCTGCCGGTCGGTCGGCAAGCCGAAGGTGATGCGGTTCTCGCGCATGGCGCGAATCGGCAGCTGGAAGCCGCGCACGCAGACCTTGTCCGGCGCCGCGGCGCCGGTGGCGACCACCGTCACCTGGTGGCGTTTGCGCAGTGCCTCGACGAAGCGAATGGCCGTCACGGTGCCGCCGGCAATGCCGTCTTCGTAGGTATCGGTCACGAATGCGATCCGCATGTTTACCTCCGCTTCCGCTGCCGTTTCACGCCGGACGCTGCATCAACGCCGGCCGACTGCGACCACCACCGCGCCACATCCGTGCAGCAAACGCTCGGTCCTTCCCGTCGCGAATGTCACCGCGACAGTCTTCCTGAAGTCGCATGCCACTACAAGGCGGGGATCCTGCAAACGGCGGCTAACGTCGACTGTCAGGACAGCTAATCGTCGCGCGAGACCACCGACCTCCCAAGCGGCGGCAGGGCCGCGAAGCGCTTGCCTGCAAAGGGCCAGCGCGGTGTCGGCATTGACCATCAGCGTGGCTGGCGTCCACGCCGAAGACGCGCCGCGATTCCAGACGCGCCGCCGCAGCGAGCGGACTGGCCCGGCCGTCAGCGGCCTCCGCTCGCCACCTGACACATGGGGCGCACGCGATGCGCGAGGCGGCCGCGCGGTCGAGCTGTGACTGCGTTCCTTGACGCCGCGCGATCGGCCTGGCTAGGCAGGGCGCCGGACGGAGAGGGTATTAGCGACATGCGATACGGCGCCGTTGCCTGGGCAGTGACGATCCTCAGCGCGTGCACGGCGGTGGGCTGCGGCACGACGCAGCTGGTCGCGCCGCCCGGGCACGACGTGCGACTCCTCAGTCCGGACGCACCGGCGCAAATCCGTTCGCAGCGCACCGTCTGGTACTGGGTGTGGGGATCGAAGCCGATCTCCGACAACACCACGCAGGAAGACATCCTGAAGTACAACCTGCGCCAGGTGCGTTACACGACCTACCAGACGTGGTTCGAGATGATGACCAACCCGCTCACCTCGCTGGTCAGCGTACAGCGCCGGCAGATCGTCGTGGAGGGCAATCCGTGAGCCGCTCGACCGCCGACCATCGCCGCATCGTCTCCCTGTCGCTCGCCGCGCTGTTGTCGACGGCGCAGGGCTGCTTTTACATCCATGGCGCTGCGCCGCCGCTGCCGAAGAACATCCGCCTCCTGCCGCCCGACGCGCCGGTGGAAGTGACGCGCAAGTACCAGACGTTTTACTACGCGTGGGGGCTGTTCCCGATGAACCGCTCCGATGAGCCGCAATATATCATCGAGCAAGAGCAATTGGTCGAAGCGCGCATCACGCAAGGCGGCCTCACCGAGGGCATCATCGCCGGCTTCATCGGCGCCCTTGCGATCGAGGGATTCATCGTGCCGCAGAACATCACCATCGAAGGCAACCGCACGCCGACACTCGGTCTGACGGCGGTGGTGCAGGCGGACGACGACGCGAACGCCTGCCGCGCCGGGGCTGAAACCAGCGGCCGATAAGCCGCGCAACACCCGGCCGCGGCCGCTAAAAGCTCGCCGCGCCGGGCGTATTCACGCCACCGACCCGCCTTGACGTTACGAGTGATTACTCTAAGAGTGATCACACATGAATTACTCGGTCGAGCAACTGGCCAACGCCGCCGGCGTTGCCGTCGACACCGTGCGCTTCTATCAGGGGCAAGGGTTGCTCAAGCCGCCGCGGCGCGCCGGACGTCGCGCCGTGTATGACGAATCGCACCGCGCCGCGCTGCAGCGCATCAAGCAGCATCAGGCCGCAGGATTGCCGCTGGCGGTGGTCAAGAAGGTCCTCGCCAATCCGCGGCGCGGCTCGAAGCGCGCCGCGCTGCTGGCGGCGGTAACAGAGGAAGCCAGCCCGCCGGCGCTGACGCGCGCCGAGCTGGCCGCCGGCTCGGGCGTACCGGAAGCGTTGCTCGCGTCGCTGGAGGCCGCCGGGCTGCTCGTACCGGTGATGGTGGGCGGCGCGCCGCGCTACAGCGAAGCCGATCTGCGCATGGCACGCGCCGGGCTGGAGATCCTCGGCGCCGGGTTTCCGCTGCCGGAATTGATGCAGCTGGCGGTGCGCCACGCGACACACGTCGATGCAATCGCCGACGATGCGGTGGCGCTGTTCGATCGCTTCGTGCGCAAGACCGACGGCGCCGGCGCCGATCCGGCCGCCATCGCGGCGACCTTCCGCCGCGTCATGCCGGCGGTGACGGCGCTCGTCGCGCAACACTTCCAGCGCACCGTCCTGCGCCGCGCCCTGGAGCGGTTGCGCGAGCATCCCGACGCCGCGGCTCTGGAGCAGGCCGTGCAGGTGCTCGAGTCCGGCCACCTGGAAGTGAGCTGGCGATGAGCTTGCCCGCGCCGCATGAGAAGGCGGCGATGGTGGAGGCGATGTTCGATCGCATCGCGCCGCACTACGACCGCATGAACGGGCTTCTGACGCTGCGGCTCGACCGCCGCTGGCGGCGGCGCGCCGTGGCCCGACTGGCGTTGCGCCGCGGCGAGCTGGTGCTCGATCTCGGCTGCGGCACCGGCGACATGGCCGCACTGGCACGCCAGGCCGGCGCACGCGTCGTCGGCGTCGACGTCGCCGCGCGCATGCTCGAGGTGGCGCGGCGGCGCGACGCCGCCGATGCCCTGCTGCGCGCCGATGCGACGCGCCTGCCGGTGCGCGCCGCCGCCGTCGACGCGGTGATGTCGGCGTTCGCTTTGCGCAACCTCAGCGCGATTGCGCCGATGCTGGCGGACGCCGCTCGCGTCCTGCGCCGCGGCGGCCGGTTGGTGTTGCTGGAGGTCGATGAACCGAGCTGGGCACCCCTGCGCTGGGGCCACGGACTGTATTTCCGTCATGCGGTGCCGCTCCTCGGCGCGCTGCTCGCCGACCGCGACGCCTATCGCTACCTGCCACAGTCGACCGCCTACCTGCCGTCGGCCGAGGCGCTCGCCGCGATGCTGCGCGCCGCGGGCTTCTCGCACCTGCGCAAAGAGCGCCTGGGCGGCGGCGCCGCGCAGCTGCTGAGCGCGGAGCGCTGAGCATGGATCTCGCCGCCGTCGATCCGACGCCGCCCCTCGGCGCGGCCATCGACGCCGCGCTGACGCGCGCGGCGCAACTCGCCCGACCGGTTCTGCTCAGCGTCAGCCGTCCGCTCAGCGGCGCCGAAGATGCGCTCCCGCTGATCGCCGCGGCACACGCCGCGGGCGTCGCGACCGCGTTCATGGAACGCCGCGCCGGCGATTGCGTCGCAGCCTTTGGCGCGGCGTGGTCGTGCGAAGCCGCCGGCCCCCAGCGCATCGAGGCGCTCGGCAGCGCGGCCCGCGTCGTCTTCGAGGTCGCGCACCGCGACGGCGATCTGCCGCCGCTGGCAGTGGCCGCGTTCGGCTTCGGCGACGCGATCGGCGACGACGACGTCTGGCGCGGCTTCCCATCTGCCCGGGTCGCCATCCCGCGCGTCGCGATCGTGCGCCGCGATGGCCAGGCCGCCTTGCAGATGCAGACGATGGTCGAGCCCGGCAGCGCTGCGACAGCAATCGCGCAGCGCCTGACGCACACCATCGAACGCTTGCGCCGTTGGCGTCGTGCCCCCATCGTCGCAGCGGACGACGAGATCGGCGCTCGCTACGACACCGTCTCCGTGCCGGCGCCGGCGGCATGGCAGCGAGCCGTCATCGCCACCACCGACGACATCGCCGCCGGGCGTTTCGTCAAGCTGGTGCTGGCGCGTTCCTGCCATCTACGCGCGACACGCGAGTTCGACTGCGCGCGCGCCGTGACCCGCCTGCGCGACGCGTATCCGAGTTGCACGACGTTTTGGTTCGGCAGCGCCACCGGCAACTTCCTCGGTGCCACACCCGAGCTGCTGGTGCGCCTGCGCGGTGGCATGCTCGCGGCCGCGGCGCTGGCGGGAACCGCCGCGCGCGGCACCAGCACGGCGGCGGACGACGAGCTGGCCTGTGCGCTGCTCGCCAGCGACAAGGATCGGCGCGAGCATGCCGTCGTCCGCGACGCGCTGGTCGCGGCGTTGACGCCGCTGTGTAGCGATCTGCAGGTCGCCGCCACCCCGCAGGTGCTGCGCCTGCCCAACGTGCAGCACTTGCTGACGCCGATCCGCGGGCGCCTGAGGGCCGCGCTGCATCTCGTCGATGTCGTCGCGCGCCTGCATCCGACGCCAGCCGTCGGCGGCGCTCCGCGCGCCGCCGCGCTGGCGGCCCTGCCCGAGCGCGAAGCGCTGGCACGCGGCTGGTACGCCGGACCGATCGGCTGGTTCGACGCCGCCGGCGACGGCGACATCGAGATCGCCATTCGCTCGGCGTTGGTGCGGGAGCGCCACGCCGTCCTGTTCGCCGGCGTCGGCATCGTCGCCGGATCCGATCCCGACGCCGAGCTGACCGAGACGCGCCTCAAGTTGCAGCCGCTGCTGAGCGCACTGCTGGAGCTGTGAGCGTCGCTCGCCCACGCCGATCGCTATGGCCACATCGCCCATGGACATTGCCCCGCCGTCTTCCGCGCGTCTCGGTTTGCCTGCGCCACATGCTGCCGGCGCCGCCGATGAGCGCGCCGGGACGAAGGTCGGCGCGCGGCGCGGGCTCGGCGACGACGCGGGCACCGTTGCACGGCCGGCCGATCCCGCGGCGGCGACGTACGCGGCCATGCAGCGCTTCGTCGGAGCGCTGGTCGACGCCGGACTGCGCGACGTCTGCATCGCCCCGGGAGCGCGCTCGACGCCGCTGACGTTGGTCTTCGCCGCCGAGCCGCGCCTGCGCTGCTGGTCGCATCTCGACGAGCGCAGCGCCGCCTTCTTCGCGCTGGGCGCGGCGAAAGCGGCGCGCCGACCGGCTGCGGTCGTCTGCACGTCGGGAACCGCGGCGGCAAATTTCTTTCCGGCCGTCGTCGAGGCGGCGGCGGCGCACGTCCCGTTGCTCGTGCTCACCGCTGATCGCCCGCCCGAGCTGCGCGATTGCGGCGCCTTCCAAGCCGTCGATCAACTGAAGCTGTTCGGTGCACACGCCAAGTGGTTCTGCGAAGTCGGCGACGCGGCGGCCGAGCTCGCGTACTTCGCGGCGCTCGGCCGGCGCGCCTTTGCCACCGCCGGCGCCACGCCGGCCGGACCGGTGCACGTGAACTTTCCGCTGCGCGAGCCGCTGACACTGCGCCGCGACGCCGAGGCGCCGTCGGTGCGCCGAGCGGCAGCTGCAGCCGCGGCACCCCCCTACCGCGCACCGCTGCGCACGGCGGACGAGGCAACGCTCGAACAGCTCGACGAGCAGCTACGCGCCGCGCCGCGCGGAATCATTGTCTGTGGCCCACTCGATGCGGACCACGCCACCGCGACGGCGCTGGCAACATTGGCGGCGCGCTGCGGCTATCCGATTCTCGCCGACGCGACGTCGGGCCTGCGCGACGGGGCACACGATCGCGGCCAGGTGATCACCGCATATGATGCGCTGCTGCGCCAGGCCGCGGTCGCTCATCGGTTGGCCCCGCAGCTGGTGCTACGGGTCGGCGCGCTGCCGATCGCCAAAGCGCTGCTGCTGTGGCTGCGCGACGGCGGCGCGCGCCAGGTCGTCGTCGATCCGCACGGCGACTGGAACGACCCGCTGCATCGTGCCGCGCACATGGTGCACGCCGACGTGGCGCCGCTCGCCGCGGCGCTCGCGGCGCGCATGGGCGCGCCGCGCGACGCTAGCTGGCTCGCCGCCTGGCGCGCGGCGGACGGTCGCGCGCGCGCCGCACTCGATCACGTCGCAGTGGCCGGCGACGTATTCGAGCAGGACGTGGTCGCTACCCTCGCGGCGCGCCTGCCCTCGGGCAGCACGCTGCTGGTCGGCAACAGCATGGCGACGCGCGACCTCGAGTCCTTCTGGCCGGGCAGTGAGCGCCGCGTACGGGTGTTGTGCAACCGTGGCGCCAACGGCATCGACGGCTTCGTCTCCACGGCGCTCGGCGCCGCGGCTGCAAGCCGCGGCCCGACGGTCGCCCTGACCGGCGATCTCGGCTTCCTGCACGATCTGCACGGCTTGCTCGCGGCCCGCCGCGAAGGCGCGCGCGCCGTCTTCGTCGTCTGCAACAACGACGGCGGCGGCATCTTTTCGTACCTGCCGCAGGCGGACGGTAGCGAAACGTTTACGCACTTCTTTCGCACGCCGCATGGGCTCGACTTGCGCGGCGGCGTCGAGATGTACGGCTGCGGCTTCACGCGCGCGGCGTCGCGCCCCGCCCTCGCCGCGGCTCTGGATAGCGCGCTGGCATCGCCACGCTGCGAGGTGATCGAGATCCCGATCGACCCAGAGCGCAGCATCGCGGAGCATCGCGCGCGTTGGAGCGCAGCCGGCGCCGCGGCCGTGGAGGCCTTGCAATGACCGCCGGCGCCCGGCGCCGGACGCCCCGCGATCCCTGCGCGCCCAGCGCGTCGCCGGCCGATCGCAAGCGGACGGCGCGCAGTGTCGCGGTCGGGGACGTTCGCTACGCCGTGCGCACGTGCGGCGACGGGCCGCCGCTCGTTCTGTTGCACGGCTACACCGGCTCGAGCGCACTGTGGACGGCGCTCGCCGCGCAGTTGGCACCGAACTTTCGCTGCATCGCCATCGATCTGCTCGGCCACGGCGACTCCTCCGCGCCGCCCGATCCGGCGCGCTACGCCATGGCGGCGACGCTGACCGACCTGGCAGGGCTGTTTGACGCGCTTGGCCTCGAGCGCGCCGCGCTGCTGGGGTATTCGATGGGCGGCCGCGTCGCCTTGGCGTTCGCCATCGAGCATCCGCAACGCGTCACCGCGCTGCTGCTGGAGGGCGCCTCGCCCGGACTGGCCGACGCCGGTGAGCGTGCCGCGCGCGCGTCGGCGGATGCCGCGCTGGCGGCCCGTATCACGCGCGACGGCACGGACGCGTTCATCGACACGTGGATGGCACAGCCGCTGTTTGCCAGCCAGGCGCGCCTCGACGCCGACACGCGCGCCCGCGCGCGCCGGCAGCGCGCCGCCAACTCGGCCCTCGGGCTGGCGGCATCGCTGCGTGGCATCGGCAGCGGCGCGCAGCCATCGTACTGGCATCGCTTGCACGAGCTGACGATGCCGGTGCTGCTGCTCGCCGGCGCCGACGACGCGAAATTTCAGGCGCTGGCGCGCGCCATGGCACGGCGGATTGCCGATGCCACGCTGCAGCCGATCGCGGCCGCGGGCCACGCGACGCATCTCGAACAGCCGGCGGCCTTCGCGCACGCCGTCGAGGCCTTTCTCGCGCAGCGACTACAGCGCTCGGCGCGCCGACCCATAAACGTCGACGCCCGGCCCCCGCCCACCGAAGCGTCGACTGCGATGCGGCCGACGACCGCTTCGGCAACCGAGGAGTAGCTCCATGAACTGGCTCTCGACTCGCACGTACACCGACATCCGCTACGAAACGGCGGACGGGATCGCCAAGATCACGATCAACCGGCCGGAAGTGCGCAACGCCTTTCGACCGCAAACCGTGGCGGAGCTGCTCGACGCCTTCGCCGCGGCGCGCGAGGACCGGCGCATCGGAGTGATCATCTTCACCGGCGCCGGCAATCAGGCATTCTGCTCCGGCGGCGACCAGCGCGTGCGCGGCGACGCCGGCTATGTCGGCGACGACGGCGTGCCGCGCCTCAATGTGCTCGATCTGCAGCGCCTGATCCGCACCATCCCAAAGCCCGTGATCGCCATGGTGGCCGGCTATGCGATCGGCGGCGGTCACGTGCTGCATCTCGTCTGCGATCTGACCATCGCCGCCGACAATGCGCGCTTCGGCCAGACCGGGCCGCGCGTCGGCAGCTTCGACGCCGGCTACGGCGCGACGCTGATGGCGCGCATCGTCGGCCACAAGAAGGCGCGTGAGATCTGGTACCTGTGCCGCCAGTACGATGCACAGCAAGCCCTCGACATGGGGCTGGTGAACGCGGTCGTGCCGCTCGCCGAGCTCGAAGCGACGACGCTGCAATGGGCGCGCGAGATGCTCGCCAACAGCCCGCTGGCGCTGCGCTGCCTGAAGGCCGCGTTCAACGCCGACACCGACGGTCTCGCCGGTGTACAGGAGCTGGCCGGCAACGCCACGCTCCTCTTCTACATGTCGGAAGAAGCGCAAGAGGGCCGCAACGCCTTCCTGGAGAAGCGCCCGCCGGACTTCAGCAAGTTCCCGCGCCTGCCGTGACGTCGGCGATGCCTATGGCTCCGCTCCGCGTCGCGCAGCCGCGGGGAATCGGCGCGTGGCTGTTGGCCGTGCGGCCGGCGACGCTGACCGCTGCCGTCGTGCCGGTGTTGGTCGGCTCGGCGCTCGCGGCACGCGCCGGTGCGTTGCATCCGGGGCTGGCGCTGGCCGCGCTGCTCGGCGCGTTGCTCATCCAAATCGGCACCAACCTGACCAACGACGTCGCCGACTTCGAGCGCGGCGCCGACACGGTCGCGCGGCTCGGTCCGACGCGCGTCACACAGAGCGGCCTGATCCCACGGGCGCAAGTACGGGTTGCCGCCTGGCTCGCGTTCGCCGGCGCGGCCGGCCTCGGGCTGGTCCTGACCGCCGCCGGCGGGTGGCCGATCGCACTGCTTGGCGCCGCGGCGATCGCCTCGGGCTGGGCCTACACCGCCGGTCCATGGCCGCTCGGCTATCACGGGCTCGGCGACGTCTTTGTCTTCGCGTTCTTCGGCCTAGCCGCCGTGCTCGGCACCGTCTATCTGCAAACCGGATCCGTCAGCGGCCTGTCGTTCGCGGCGGCGCTGCCCGTCGGCGCGCTGGTGACGGCCATCCTGGTGGTCAACAACGCGCGCGATGCCGCCACCGATCGCGTCGCTTGCAAGCGCACATTGGCCGTGCGATTCGGCGTCGCCGCAGTGCGCTGCGAATACGCCGCGCTCCTGCTCCTCGCCTTCGCCACGCCGGCCCTGCTGGCGTTCACCGGCTCCGGCGCGGCCTGGGTGCTGCTGCCGCTGTGCACCCTGCCGCGCGGCGCGCAGCTGGCGCGGCGCATGTGGCGAGCCAACGACGGTCGGACGTTCAACGCCTTGCTGGCGCAGACGGCGCGGCTGCATTTGCTCTTCGGCATTCTGTTGGCGGCAGGGCTCTGGGCGTGAGCGCGCGCGCCACCCCGTTCGCCGTGCCGCTGCGGCGGCCGCTGGCGATCGGCGGCGACACCGTCGCCGCCCGCTACGGAATGCTGGTCGAGTTGGGCGAGGAATTGGCGCCGCGCGCGCGCGCGCCGCTGGACGGCCCGTCGAGCGGCGGTCTCGCCGAGGTCGCGTGGCTGCCGCGATCCGGGATGCCGGATTGGAGCGACGCGCGCGCGGCGCGGATCGGTCTCGAGGCGGCCGAGCTCGACCGCGTGGCGCGGCGGCGCGGTCAACCGCTCGCCGATGCGCTGGGTGGCGTGCGGCGCACGCGCATCGCGCTCAATGCGCTGCTCACCGAGCGCGCGCCCGAGCGGTGCGCCGCCGAAGGGCTGGCGTACGTCGCGGCCGGCTTTCGCTGCCTGAAGCTCAAGCTGACGCCGCGCGATCTCGCAGGTGACTGCCAGAGGCTGCGCGCGCTGCGCGCGGCGCTTGGACCCGACATCGCCCTGCGCGTCGACGCCAACGCGGCGTGGTCGGTCGACGACGCGATTGCGGCGCTGCACGTCCTGGCGCCGTTCGACCTGGAATATGTCGAGCAGCCGGTCGCCGCGATCGCGGAGCTCGCCGCCGTGCGCCGTGCCGTGCCGATGCGTGTCGCCGCCGACGAATCCCTCACCGGCGCCACGGCGCTCGGCCAGATCATCGCGGCGCAAGCGGCGGATGTCGTCGTGCTCAAGCCGACACTCATCGGCCTGCGCGAGAGCGTGGCGCTGGCGGCGCGCGCGCACGCCGCCGGGCTTGGGGTCGTCGTCACCTCGGGGCTCGACACGACGCTCGGCATCGCGGCGGCCGCCCACGTCGCGGCGGCCATCGAGGCGCCGCTGCTGCCGTGCGGCCTGGCGACCGCCGAGCTGCTGGCCGGCGATCTCGCCCTCGCGCGGCTAGCGGTCGAGACCGGCGAGCTCATACTACCGCTGGGCCCGGGCCTCGGCGTCGAGCTCGATCGCGCGGCGCTCGACCGCTGGCGCCTCGCGACCAGCTTCGCGCTGGACGAGCGAGCCCCACAGCGCGGCGCCCCGGGGTCGCCCGGTGAGGCGACGGCGCGCACCCATGGCGACCGCATCGCGCTGCAGTGCGGCGCGGCGGCGTGGACCTTCGCCGAGTTGGCGCGACGCGCCGGCGCAATCGGCGCGCACCTCGTGGCACACGGCATCGGCGCCGGCGATCACGTCGCACTGTTGCTCACCGATCGACTGGCGTTCGCCGCGTGGCTGCACGGCATCACGCGAATCGGCGCCGTCGCGCTGCCGCTCGGCGAGCGTCTGACGGCGGGCGAGCTGGCGCGTCAGCTCGACGCCTGTCCGTGCCGCGCCACCGTCACCGACGCCGGTCTCGCGCCGCTCGCCGCGACATTGCCGGCGCACCAGCGCGGCGTGCTGCTCGACGCCGCGGACTACCGCGACGACGCGTCGCCGTATCGCGGCGTCGCGCCGCCGCACGAAGCGCCACACACCGTCGTCTTCACCTCCGGCAGCACCGGCGCGCCGAAGGCCGTCCTCCTGACGCATCGCAATCACCTTGCCAGCGCCGTCGGCGCGGCGCTGGCACTCGGCGTGCGCGACGACGATCGGTGGCTCGCCTGCCTGCCGCTGCACCATGTCGGCGGCTTGGCGATACTCATGCGCAGCGTCGTGTCGGCGGTGCCGGTCGTGTTGCACGGGCGCTTCGACCCGGTTGCGGTCAACGACGCGATCGACGCCGAGCGCATCACGCTGGTCTCGCTGGTCGCCGCCATGCTCCAGCAGCTGCTCGACACGCGTGGCGCGCGTCCGTTCCCGGCGACGTTGCGCTGGATATTGCTCGGCGGCGGCCCGGCACCGCAGGCGTTGCTCGACGAGTGCCGGCGCCGCAGCCTGCCGGTGGCGCTGACCTACGGCATGACCGAGACCGCCTCGCAGTTGGTGACCAATGGCATTCCACTGCTCGGCGCCGGCGTCCGCATCATGCGCGACGGCATGGCGGTCGGCGAGGGGCAGACCGGGTTGATCGAGGCGAGCGGCCCGATGATCAGCCCCGGCTACCTGCGCGACGCAGCGCTCGTCGCCGCCGGCACGTGGCTGCGCACCCGCGATCTCGGCCGGTTCGCCGCCGACGGCCGGCTGGAGATCGTCGGACGCGCCGACGATATGCTGATCAGCGGCGGCGAGAACGTTCATCCGCGCGAGGTCGAGCTGGCGCTCGAAGCACATCCGGCGGTCGCCGAGGCGTGCGTCTTCGGCCTGCCCGATCCCGCCTGGGGCGAGCGCGTCGCCGCCTGGGTGCGACCGCGCGCCGGACAGCGCATCGACGCCGCCGCCCTCGCGCGCTACGCGCGTACCCGGCTCGCCGGCTTCAAAGTGCCGCGGCGCATCGAAGTGGTCGCCGACTTCCCGCGCACGGCGGCGGGCAAAATCGTCCGCCGAGCCGTGCGCGACGCCGCGCTCGGCACCTCCTGCGCCGCTCGCGGTGGGCCTTGATCTGCGACTCGCGGTGGCGGGCATCGCGGCCCCGACCGACCGTCCTTACCGGTCTCACCCGGTGACGTAACGCGCTCATGCTGGGACGCGCGCCACCGGTGAAGCGGCGCATATTCGTCCGGCGCCAGGTCGTCAGGCAGTCCGCAAGACACGCCGCAAGCTGGCGTTGATATTGCTTCGGTCAGCCGCCGTGTTCGACGAGTCGCCACTCGAAGCGGGTTATCGGAGCGAGACCGAGCACCTCACAGCCGAGCGGCTACCGCTGACCATCACCCTGTTTCTCGGGCTGGTCGGCGCCTCTGGCATCCTCGAGTACGCGCTCTATCCGGACCATCTCTGGACCTTTGCCTCGATCTACGGAATGCAGGCGCTGGCCTTCGTACCGCTGCTGCTCGGGCGACGCCTGTGGCTGCGGCGCGGCTGGCTGCAGCGCGTCAACATCGTCACCTGGTGTGTGGTCGCCGTGCTGATGCATGCCTATGGCGCCGCCGCCGGCTCGCCGCGCGAGCTGACCGTACAAGCCGGCATCTGCCTGATGACCGGTACCTCGTTGCTGCTGCCGTGGGGATTGCGCGGACAGTTGGCGCTGGTGATGACGACGGCGCTGTCGATGGCGCTGCTGTTGAGCCAGCCGCCGCTGCCCAGCGTTCCAAGCGTATATCTCTTGTTCGGCGATCTGGCGGCGGGCGCCATCTCGCTGTTCGGCGCCTACTACTTCGAGCTGCACCGCTTCGCGATCTACGTCGAGGCGACCCGCAGCGAAGAGGAGACGTCGATCAGTCACAGCCTGGTGGCGATGGCGAAAGAGATCAACGATTCACTCGACGCCGACGACGTGCTCGATCGCATCGCCGGCGTCGTGCGCAGCGCCCTGCACGCCAGCTGGAGTGTCATCATCGTCCAGGCGCCGAACCGCGACGGGTTTCAAATCGTCGGCAGCACCGGCGGCGTTCCGGCGCCGATCGGCTCGCTGCGCGGAGTAGATTTCGATGCCGCCTCGTTTCCGCTCGTCGAGCGCGTGCTGTCGACCCGCGATCCGACACTGATCGAAGACGACGCCGACCCGGCGATTGCCGGGCTCATGCAACGCTGCGAGACGCGCGCCCTGCTCGGTGCCGCACTGATGCGCCGCGACCGCACCAGCGGCGTGCTGCTCACCGGCACCAACGGCGCGACGGGGCACTTCTCGGCACGCGGCCGCGAGCTCTTCCGCGGCGTCGCCCAGCACGTCGCCATCGCGCTCAACAACGTCCGCCTGGTGAACGACCTGAAGCGCGCCAACAACCTGAAATCGGAATTCCTCTCGACCATGTCGCACGAGTTGCGCACGCCGCTGAACGTCATCATCGGCTACGCCGATCTGCTGCGCGACGAAGCCTTCGGCCCGGTGGCCGGCGAGCAGCCCGAGGTGCTCGGCCGCCTGCGCGACAACGCCCATTCGCTCCTCGAGCTGATCAACGCGACGTTGGAGGTCAATCGACTCGAAGCCGGCCACGGCGGCGTCTCGCTGCGCGAGATGGATTTGCGCACGCTGTTGAGTGAGTTGCAGCACGAGACGGACCAGATTCCGCGCCAACCCGGCGTCGCGCTGCGTTGGGACCTGCCGCGCACCAGCGATTTGGTCCGCACCGATCCGGTGAAGTTGAAGATCGTCGTGCGCAACCTGATCGGCAACGCGCTCAAGTTCACCAAGCGCGGCGCGGTCAGCGTCAACGTGCAGCTCGACATGCGCGCCCGTCAGCTCGACGTGCAGGTGCGCGACACCGGCATCGGCATCGACCCGGAACAGCTGCCGAAGATCTTCGACATGTTCCACCAGGCGCCGACGGATGCGTCGACGGCCGGCGTCGGCCTCGGCCTCTACATCGTCAAGCGCTTCGTCGATCTGCTCGGCGGCCGCATCAGCGCCAGCAGCAAGCTCGGCGAAGGCTCCGTCTTCCGCCTCTCGCTGCCCGCAGGTCTGGTGCTCTCGCAACCGGTATCGTTCGAGGAGCACCGCCGCCGCCGCAGCGCCTAGAAGTTGTTGAGCATCGACTGATCTGCAGATCGACAGATCTCCAGATCGCCACGGATGCGCCGGGTCGGTGCCGAACAACGCTCCCCCTTCAGGAGATTTCGCTCAGGAAGCGCTTGCTGCTTCGGTCCCCGATTCTTCGTGGACCCGCTGTTGATCTGGACTTATCGGCGGGCGGCGCGGCAGGGAGCTGCGTTCATCTGGTTCTCGTTCTGTCGCTACTCGCGCCCCATCACCATGCGCGCGACGCGGCGGCCGATCTCGACGGCGTAGTTGGTGCCGCGGTCCCACGGATAGACCTGACTCATGCTCGCCAGCCACAGGCCGTTCAGCGGCGTCTTGATCGCCGGGATGTTGCGCGAATGATTGAGCAGTGGGATCGGCTGCGCGTACTCGGTGCGCCATACCCACGTCTGCTTCACCCAACTGCGGTCGAAGCTCGGGTTGAAGCGCGCCAGCGCCGGCAGGAAGCGCTCGAGCAGCGCCTCGGGCGAGAGTTGGAAGAACTCGTGATCGGCCGGCAGGTAGTCGCCACAATAGAGAATGTGGTCGCCGCCGTAGTGCTCGGGTGGCAAGAAATTGGTGTGCTCGACCAGCGCCAGGAACGGGAAGCCGGCTTCCTTCGGCAGATTGAACCAATAGTAGTCGGTCAGCCGCTGCTTCAGCGTGATGACCATGACCACCGCGCCGAGGCTCTTCAACCCGAGCAGCTGCGACTTGTACGGATCGGGAATCTGCGGCGCGAGACGCGCCAGCAAACGCGGCGATGTGGTGGCGATGCAGTGATCGACGGTCACCGGGCCGTCGGGCGCGGTCAGCGTCAGCGTGCCGTCCGCATTCGACGTGATCTGCGTGATCGGTGCGTCGAGCGTGAGCATTGCGCCCTGCGCCCGGACCCGCTCGGCGAGCAGATCCAAGAATGCCTGGAAGCCGCCCTGGAACGTGCCGAGCTTCATCGTGCGCGATTTGATGCGCGCCCATAGCCACGCCAGGTTGATGTCGCGGTACCATTCTTCGCCGAACTTGCCGACCAGCATCGGGCGCCAGATCAGATCGTAGACGCGCTGCCCGAGCCAGCGCCGCAACCAGGCATCGGCGGTATAGCGCTCGAGCGCGATGCCGTTGGGCAACGCTTTGAAGTACGCCCCGACGGCGCCGAAGCGCAGCACGTCGAGCATCGAGAAGCCGGGGAAGGTCAACCAGCGCGCCGGCGAATCGAAGGGATAGAACTTGCCCTCGTAATATACGACCGTCGTCGGCCGCTTGAAGATCACCTTGTCGCTGGCGCCGAGCTCGTTGATCAGACCGAGCATTTCCGCGTCGGATTGGAACCAGTGGTGGTAGAACTTCTCCAGCGTCCAGTCCCAGTGGTCAGCCTTGAAGCCGGCCGCCAAGCCGCCGACGCGCGCGCCGGCTTCGAAGATACGGACCTCATGGCCCGCTTTGGTCAGGTCATACGCGGCGGATAGTCCCGCCGCGCCGGCGCCGATGATCCCAATACGCATGACCTTGGAGCGTTACCGGAAGGCCCGCGGCGTTGCCAGCGCAGGACGGATTTCTCAGGAGCCAATGTCGCGGCGACCCCGGGCTGCGCCTGGCATCAATTGCCGAATCGTTGCGCGATCGCCGCGAGGTCGCGGTCGTGCGCCCCGATGCGTCGCTCGGGCTCGGCGAGCTGGCGCGGCAGAGTCCGTTGACTGCGCAGAGCCTGACCCGCTGACCGCGCACCTCGAAGATAGAGCGCGGGGATCTCGGCAATGCGCGCGTGAGCGCGCGCTGGCTTTGGCACGGCTCGCTGCCAGCGTCGTCGCGCTCGACCCGTCGATGACCGCCGTGCGTCTCATCGTCGGTATGCGCCGGCGGCAGGACGCCGGTGAGTCGGTCGGGCGCAGCGCGCTGGCTGGGCGACGGCGTGTCCTGCTATTGGCCAGCGATGCCGATTCTCATCTGGTGGCTGTTGTTGGAAGCGCTGGGACTGCTGGCGCTGCCGCTGCTCTTCCCGCTCTTCGGCCGCGCCAACGCGCACGGCTATCCGTACGCCAAGATCGTCAGCCTGCTGCTGATCACCTGGGTGGCGTGGCTGCTCGGTTTCGTCATGCCGTACGGGACCGGGCTGCACATCGCGCTCGTCGGCGTCATCCTGCTGAGCGCCGTGTCGGCCTATCTGCAACGCGCCAGCCTGTCTGCATGGCTGCGCGACGGCGGCTGGGCGCAGATGGTCCGCGCCGACGGGCTGTGGACGATCGGCTTTCTGTTCTTCGTCCTGCAGCGCTGGATGGCGCCCGACATCTTCGGCGCCGAGAAGTACATGGACTTCGCCTTCCTCAACAGCTTGGTGCGGGCCGACACCATGCCGCCGGGCGATCCATGGATGAGCGGCGAGACGATCAACTACTACTATTTCGGCTATCTGATGTTCGCCAACCTGATCCGCTGGGCCCCGATGGCGGCGACGATCAGCTACAACCTGTGCGTCGCGACGCTCGGCGGCCTCGCGTTCGGCCAAACCGCGTGGCTGGCGCTGACGCTCACCGGCCGCTGGTGGCTCGGCGTGCTCGGCGGCTGCATGTCGGCCTTCCTCGGCAACCTCGATGGCGCCTGGCAGTTCATCGAGCGGGGCACGCTGCGCGGCATGGACTATTGGCGCTCGTCGCGCGTCGTCGCCAAGGGCGACACGATCAACGAGTTCCCCTTCTTCTCGACGATCCATGGCGATCTGCACCCGCACTTCATGGTGCTGCCGGTCGGCATCCTGCTGTTGGCGCTGCTGCTCGACGAGCGCGCCTTTCCGTCGCGCCCCGACGAGGCGCCGGTGTCACCATGGCGCGCGCTGCTGCCGTGGCTGGCAGTCACCTTCGTGCTCGCGGCGATGGTGGCGATCAGCAACTGGGAGCTGCCGATGGGCGTGTTGGTCGTGGCGCTGCTGAGCGGCCGCGCCATCCCGCTCACGCCGCTGTTCTCGACGCGGCGGCTGCAACTCGCCGCACGACTGATCGGCATGCTGATCGGCATCTACGTCCTGTTCCTGCCTTTCTATCTCAACTTCGTGCCGCCGCTGGTGAAGCCGGGCCCGAACGAGCCGTGCGTCGGCTCCGCCTGCTTCATGGTCGCGCGCACCTCGATCGCCGAGTTCCTCACCGTATACGGGTTGCTGCTGTTCCCACCGGCGGTGCTGATCGCCGTACGCGGCGTGCGCCTGTTGCCCACCGGTGGGGGCGAGGGACAGCACCTGCTGTACGCGGTTGTCGCACTCGCGCTCATCTTCGCCGCCGTCGGCGGCAACGCGGTGCTGCCGCTGCTGGCGATCTTGGCGCTCGGCGGTTTGGTGCTGGCATATCGCGACAGCGACGGCCCCGAGCGCGCCGGATTCCTGCTCATCGTCGCCGGCGTCGCCGCGCTGCTCGCCTGCGAGCTGTTCTTCATCAAGGACTCGTACGGCGACAAGCTGTATCGCATGAACACCGTCTTCAAACTCTACTTCCAGGCCTGGACGATCCTCGCCGTCGCCGCGCCCTGGGCGCTCGGCCGCTTACTGGCGCGCGACTGGACGTGGGCGCCGGCGCTGCGCCTGGTGACCGGCGCCACGGCGCTGCTGGTGGCGATGTCGGCGTGCTATCCGCTCGGCATCACGCTCGATCGCCTCGGAAATCCGCGCGGCACGCTCGACGGCAACAACTATCTGCGCCGCGAGCATCCGGGCGACTTCGCCGCGGTCGAGTGGCTGCGCAGCAACGTGCACGACCCGGAGGTCATCCTCGAAGCCACCGGCAATCCGTACTCCTACTTCGCGCGCTTCTCGGCCAACACAGGACTGCCGACGGTGCTCGGCTGGGCCAACCACGAAGGCTTGTGGCGCGGCCACGACAACCTCGTAATGGCGCGCCGCGACGACGTCATGCGCATCTACAACGCGCCGACGCTGGTCGAGGTCGAGCCGCTGCTCGACCGCTACAAGGTCCGCTACATCCTCGTCGGCGACGTCGAGCACGAAGAGCACGCCACCTCGCTCGACAAGTTCGCCTCGCTCCAGGAAGTGTTCCGCTCCGGCAACACGGTGATTTACAAACGCTGACCCTGATCAGGTTGTTACGTCGTTAGGTTGTTGGTTGTCAGGTCAGCCGGGCGCCGGTCGTCCGCCCAGCTTCTTCGACCTAACAACCTCACAACGTAACAATCTAACAGCCTCGCCATGCGCATTCTGATCGCCCTCACCTACTACCGCCCGCATGTCAGCGGCTTGACGATCTACGCGGAGCGGTTGGCGCGCGGCTTGGCGCGGCGTGGGCATCGGGTGACGGTGCTGACGTCGCGCTTCGCAGCGGCGCTGGCGGCGCGCGAAAGCGTCGACGGCGTCGACATCGTGCGCGTGCCGGTGGCGACCAAGCTCAGCAAAGGCGTCATCATGCCGCGCTTCGCGGCGTATGCCGCGGCGCAGATTGCCGAGGCCGACGTGGTCAATGTGCATATGCCGCAATTCGAAGCGGCGCTGCTCGCCGGCTTGGCGCGTTCGCGGCGGCGCGGCATCGTGCTCACGTATCAGTGCGATCTGCGCATGCCGCCCGGAGCGCTCAACCGCATCGTCGAGCTGAGCTTGCGGCCGCTCAACCGTCTCGCCGCGGCAGCGGCCGGCGCCATCGTCACCACCACCGACGACTACGCGCAGAGCTCGACCTTCTTGTCGCGCTACGCGGCGAAGCTACGCGCCATCGCGCCGCTGGTCGACTTGCCGGCGGCCGACCCGGTCGTCACCGCGACGCTGCGCGCCAGCTGGCAGGTCGGCGGTGGACCGCTGATCGGCTTCGCGGCGCGCTTCGCCGCCGAGAAGGGCGTCGAGTATCTGCTCGGGGCGCTGTCGCTGCTGCTGGCGACCTATCCCGAGGCGCGCGTCGTGTTCACCGGCGCATACAAGGACACGGTCGGCGAAGACGATTACGCGCGCCGGCTGGCGCCACTCATCGAGCAGCATCGCGCCCGGCTCATCTTTCTCGATCTGCTGCCGCTCGAGGCGATGCCGAACTTCTTCGCCGCCTGCGACGTGCTCGCCGTCACCAGCCTCAACTCGACGGAAGCGTTCGGCATGGTACAGGTCGAGGCCATGCTGTCCGGGACGCCGGTGGTCGCCACCGATCTGCCCGGCGTACGCGAAGCCGTACGCCGCACCGGCATGGGGATGATCGTGCCGCCGCGCGACGCGGCGGCGCTTGCCGCTGCGCTGGTGCAAGTCGTCGAGCAGCGCGAGCGCTTTCTGCGCCCACGCGCCGCGATCAGCGAGACGTTCGATCTGGAGCGCTCGCTGCGGCAATACGAAGCGCTCTTCGAGCAGGTCGCGCGGCGATGATGCCGCGCGCGGCCGACTCGGCTTGCGCCCTAGTGCCCGCGCCGCGCGGCCGCGCGGCGCGGGCGACGGGCCGATAAGGGCGGCTTCGTGGCAAAGTCCCCGTACAACGAGACGTACTACGATCGGCACGGCCTGGCCGGCGATCGCGTCGCCTTGTGGTTCTACGCGCGCCTGGTGCGACGCCTGCGCCCGCGCGGCGGCCGCGTGCTCGATTTCGGCTGCGGCACCGGCCATCTGCTCAAACGGCTGAGCGAGCACTTCGAAGCCTACGGCTACGATGCCTCGGCCGAGGCGCGTGGCGTCTGCCGCATGACCGCTCCCGACGCCGTGGTGCTGGAGGAATGGGAGTCGCTGCCGCTCGACCATTTCGATGCCATCGTCTCGCTGCACACGCTAGAGCACCTGCCGCAGCCGCGCCCGGTGATGGACGGCCTCGTGAAGCGCCTGGCGCCGGGCGGCGTGCTGCTGTTCGTCGTGCCCAATCCGGGCGGCCTCGGACACAGTATGAAGGGCCGCAAATGGTTCGCCTATCGCGACCCGACGCACGTCAGCGTGCTGAGCCGCGGCGAGTGGCTGACCATCGCGCGCCGCCTCGGGCTGACCGTCCTCTGGGTTCGCGGCGACGGCATGTGGGATGCGCCCTACGTGCGGTTGCTGCCCGTTGGGCTGCAACGCGTCCTGTTCGGCGCCCCCGCCGGGCTGCAGCTGGCGCTGCCGCTGCGCCGCCCATTCCTGCCCGACGCCTTGGGCGAATGCCTGATCATCGCCGCCCAGAAGAAAGCGTCAGCACCGCCACAGACAAAGAACCAGGATCAACGCAGATGAACAGCCCCACCCGGCCCCGACCGGGTGAATCCGGAGGCGAGCCGCTGACTCGGGATCGCCTCGCTCCGATCGCGTAAATTCTCTTTCGGGGTCCTGGCGGGGATCGTTCGCATCGGTAGAAGGGGCGGCGGGCATCTGGGGTTTATCCGTGTTGTTCTTTTCCTTCTTGCGCTTCGATAGGCGCGCCGACGTTGCCTCTCTTCACCGATCCGTATAAGCGGGGCGGGATTGTCCTCGCGCCATGAGTGATTTGCACAGCTCGCCTAGCCGGCTGCGCCTCTGGCTCGTCGCCCTGGTAGTGTTTGCCGCGGCGGTGCGGCTGGTGGGGCTCGATTTCGACGACCGCCACTTCTTCCATCCGGACGAGCGGCGCATCGCCTTCGCCATCGAGGAGATGTCCTTTCGGCCGCTGCAGCTGAATCCGCATTTCTTCGCCTACGGCTCGTTCCCGCTCTACATCGTGCGCGGCGTGACCAGCCTGCTGAGCAACGTCGACCAAAACATGGGGCACTACGATGGCGTCATGATGGCCGGGCGCGCCGTCAGCGGCGTGGTCGGCACCCTGACGGTCTTGCTCCTCACCGTGCTCGGGGCGCGGCGTTACGACCGGCGCACCGGCCTCCTGGCCGGCTTCCTGCTGGCCGCCTGCGCGCTGCACATTCAGAACTCGCACTACGGCACCACCGACATCTTTCTCACCTTCCTGGTCACGCTCGCCCTCTATTGCTTGGTCGGGGTCGTCGAGCGCGGCTGGACACGCGACTACATTTTCGCCGGTGTCGCCATCGGTTTCGCCACCGCGACCAAGTTCAGCGCCCTGCCGCTGTTGGCGCCGCTCGGCGTCGCCTGTCTGATCCGCTGGTCGCGCGACGGATTTCTCGCTGTGCTGTGGCGCGGCGCGCTGGCGCTGTTGTGCATCGTCGGCGCCTTCGCGCTCGGCCAGCCGTACGCCTTCCTCGACTTCACCGCCTACCGGCACGACATCGTCGAGCAGAGCGGCATGGTGCGCGAGGCGGGCCGCCTGCCGTACACCAACCAGTACATCGGCGTGCCGAAGTACTTCTACGACCTGCAGCAAATGGTCCTGTGGGGCATGGCGCCGCCGCTCGGCTTGGTCGCCATCTGGGCCACGGCGACGCGCGTCGTCGGCGCGGTGCGCGAGCGCTCGGCGATCGACATCATGTTGCTCGCCTGGGTGGTGCCGTTCTTCCTCATCACCGGCTCGTTCGAAGTCAAATTCGTCCGCTACCTGCTGCCGATCTATCCGATCGTCATCCTGTGGGCGGCCGCGTGGCTGATGCGCGTCGCCGACCGCTCGTGGCTCGGTCGCGCGGCGCTGTGGAGCGTCGTCGTCGCCACCGGTCTCTGGGCGCTGGCGTTTCTGTCGGTCTACACGCGGCCCCACACCGTAGTGACGGCGTCGGAGTGGCTCTACAAGCACGTGCCGGCCGGCAAGACGATTCTGACCCAGCACTGGGACGAGGGCTTCCCGCTGCCGCTGCCGGGTCAGAACCCGGGCAAGTACAAGGTCAAGGACGAGCCGTATTACGAGCCCGACACGCCGGCGAAATGGCGCGCCATCGCCGACGACCTGGCCAACGCCGACTACATCGCCTTCCAGACCAAGCGGCTCTACGGCGCGCTCACCATGGCGCCGGCGAAGTACCCGATCTCGAACAATTACTTCAACCTGCTGTTCGCCGGCGACCTGGGCTACACGCTGATCTACGACCACGCCTCGCGGCCCGGGCTGTTTGGGCTGGAAGCGCCGGACGAGCTGGCCGACGAATCGATCACCGTCTACGACCATCCGAAGGTTCTGATCTTCGAGAACACCGCTCACCTGCCGGCCGACGTCATTTTCGACAAGATTCAGCACGCCATTCCGTCGGTGAAGCTGACGCGCAACGACCTGCTGCTGGCGCGCGCCGATCAAACGCACGGCGACACCACCACCGCCGAACCGATCCGCGCCAGCGTGCCGGCGCTGCTGTGGTTCGCGCTGGTGGTGCAGATCCTCGGCATGAGCGCCTTCGCCATCATGCGCCGCTGGCTGCCGGTGCCCGGCGTCTATGCGCTGTCGAAGATTACCGGCATTTTGTTTTTCGCCTACGTGCCGTGGCTGCTCGCCAGCACCGGCCAAGCGCCGTTCACGCGCGGCACGCTGGCGGTGATGCTGGTGGCGCTCGCCGGCTGGGGCGTGATCGCCTGGCGGCGCGGCGGCGACGCACCGGCCAGCGCCGGCGAATGGCGCGTCACCGAGCTGCTCTTCTGGGGCACCTTCCTGCTGTTTCTGACCGTGCGCGCCTTCAACCCGGAGATCTTCTGGGGCGAGAAGCCGATGGACTTCTCGTTTCTCAACGCGCTGACGCGCGCCACGACGCTGCCGCCGCCCGAGCCGTGGTTCGCCGGCTCGACGCTGCACTACACCTACTTCGGCCACTACATCGTCGCGGCGCTCGGCAAGGTCTGTCACATCCATCCCGGCCTCACCTTCAACCTCGGCATCGCGCTGTTCGGCGCGCTGACTGCGATGGGCGCCTTCGCGCTCGGCTGCGCCATCACCGGCCGGCGCGGCGTCGGATTGCTCGCCGCCACCTTCGTCGTCCTGCTCGGCAACCTCGCCGGCCTGCGCGAGATCCTCGAGCGCCGGACGATGAACTTCGACTATTTCTGGGCGACGTCGCGGGTCATCAAAGACACCATCAACGAGTATCCGTTCTGGAGCTTCCTGTTCGCCGACTTGCACGCGCACGTGCTGGTGATGCCGTTCTCGCTCAGCTTCTTGGCGCTGGCGGTGTGGTGGGTGCGGCGCGCCGAAGCGCCAGTCGGCGTGCGGCCGCTGCGCCTCTATCTGCTGCTCACCTTCATGCTCGGCGCCATCATGGTCACCAACGGCTGGAGCGCGCCGACCTACGTGCTCTTCCTGCCGTTCCTGCTCGGCTGCCTGCAGTTGGCGCGCGGCCCGATCGGTCGCGGCCGCGTCATCCTGCTGCTGTTGCTGGGATTCATCGCCGTCGCGGTCGTCGGGGCGCACCTCGCCGTGCCGGAGATGCCGCCCGCCATGGCGCAGTACCTCGGCGACAACGCCGGCGCCGCGCTGCCCTTTGCGCTCGTCGGCATCGCCGGTCTGATGGCGTTCGTCCTGATTCCTGCGCCGCTGTTGCTGACCGGCGTGATGGTGGGCGTCGCCTACCTGCTGTTCCTGCCGTTCTGGCGCGATTTCGAGGGGCCGCCGCGCAACATCGGCCTCGAGACGCAGAACTTCGCCAACGCCTGGGACTTCGCCAACATCTTCGGCCTCTTCCTGTTCATCGCCATTCCGTTCCTCTTCGCCCTGTGGCGGCGCAACCTGCGCGCCCCGGAACAGCGGCTCGGCGCCATGCGGCGTTTGGCGATGTGGGCGATCGGCCTCACCGTGCTGATCTGTTGGCTCGCCTCCGTGCCGCCGATCGAGCGACTACTGCCCTTCGGCTTGCACGGCTCGCTGCGCCTCGGCCTCGCCGTGCTGGCGGTGCTGGCCTTCTCGGTCGCCGTGCAGGGCGTGCTGACGTCCACGCAGCGCGTCATCGCGGCCATGCTGTCGTTCGCCTTCGCGGTCACCGCCGGCACCGACATGGTGTTCGTCTGGGATCGCATGAACACCATCTTCAAGTTTTATCTGGAGGCCTGGTTCCTGCTCGGCAGCGCCTGCGCCGCCGCCGCCGCGGAGCTCTGGCAAGGCCTGATCCGCTCCACCGCGCTGCGCCGCATCTGGCAGGCGTGCATCATCGTGCTGGTCGCCCTCTCCGCTTTCACCGCCGGCAGCGGCATCGTGGCGGTGGTGCGGCTCGACCGCGTCGAAACGCCGGAGCCGACGCTCGACGGCACCGCGTATCTGCCGCAGCACTCGCCGCTCGACCGCGCTGCGTACGAGTGGCTGAACGAAAACGTCGCCGGCATCCCGGTGCTCGCCGAGGCGTACGGGCCGTCGTACCAGGAGTTCACGCGCGTCTCGATGAACACCGGTCTACCGACGGTGCTCGGCTGGGACTACCACGTGCACCAACGCGCGCACGGCTGGCCGGACATCAACAAGCGCAAGGACGACGTCAAGAAACTCTACACCACCGACAACAAGCAGACCGCGGCCGACATTTTGCGCAAGTATCACGTGGCGCTGGTCTATGTCGGCCCGCTCGAACGCCGCACCTATGCCGGCGGCAACGCCAAGCACTTCGAGGAATGGAACGATCTGCTGACGCCCGTCTACTCCAACGCCGGCGTCAACATCTTCGCCGTGCAGGGCCAGTATGCCGGCGCCATTCCGGTCAGCACCATCGAGACCGTGCCGGTGGTCACCGAGGAAGAAGCCGCGCCGCCGCCGCAGGGAGCGCCGGGGCAGCTCAGCCAGCCGCGCGGCCTCGCGCTCGACAAGGACGGCAACGTTTACGTCGCCGACTTCGGCAACGATCGCGTGCAGAAGTTCGACGCCGGCTTCGGCTTCCAAAAAGAGTGGGGCGCGCACGGCGATCTGCCGTCGCAGTTCAAGCAGCCGGGCGACATCGCGGTGGCGCCCGACGGCGACGTCTACGTCGCCGACACCTGGAATCAGCGCATCCAGGTCTTCTCACCAGACGGCGAGTACAAGAAGGAGTGGGCCGACAAGTACTACGGCCCGCGCGGCATCGCCGTCGGTCCGAGTGGCGCGGTCTATCTGGCCGACACCGGCAACCACAAGATCCGCCGCTTCAACAAAGACGGCACCGAAGAAATCGCCTGGGGCAGCCTCGGTAAAGAGCCCGGCCAGTTCACCGAGCCGGTCGGCATCGCCGTCGACAAGAGCGGCATGGTCTATGTCGTCGACAACGGCAACGCGCGCCTGCAGATCTTCGACAAGGACGGCGCGCTCATCACGACCTTCCCGGTCGAGGGCTGGCAGCAGAAGGTCTTCTCCGAGCCGCACGTCACCGTCACGCCCGACGGCGTCATCTGGGTCAGCGTACCGACCGAGCAGCTCATCCGCGCCTACGACAAGACCGGCAAGCTGCTCAAAGAGGTCAAGGGCGGCGACGATCCCGGCCTGCCGTTCGACCGTCCCATGGGCCTTGCCTACGACGCCAGAACCGACACGCTGGTCATTGCCGACCTGGAGAATCGCCTGGTCAGGCTGCCGGCGAAGTAGCCGCGCATGGCGATCGCCGACGGCGCGCCGCGGCGCCCTCGTTCAGGGCGACGGCGGCGGGCCGGGCAGGCGCACGAAACGCACAGATCGCGTGCCGCTGACGTCGAGGAAGTACAGCGTGTTATCGTCGACTTCGACGCCGCGCGCACCGACCAGGCCGTCGAAAAACGCCGCTTCCTGCTTCATCGCCGGCTCCGGGCATGCCATGCGCGTGGTCTGGATCGGCCCGAACATCACCGTTCCGCTCTGGCTGCGGACGCCGCCGCTGTACTTGTTGCAGCCGCCGCTGCCGCTGACGGTCGCGGGCGTATCGAAGCGCAGCGTCGCGCGCGCGCCAGGACCCATCGCCTGCCCGTTGATGTCCTCGACCTGCCACTGCGTGCCGACCAATGACGCAAGCGGACCGGCGGCGGGCGGCGGTTTCGCGGGTAAAGGAGCGGCAGACCCGGCACATCCCGCCAGCCCGCAGACGAGCGACAACAGCGACGCGTAGCGCATGCGGGCGTGTACCGCAGTTGTCGCGAACGTTCCATAAGGCCCTCCAAGCGGGCGCAGGCGCGGCACCGGTATGCGACGATCCGGGCGATAAGCTGCGCTGCGCGCCCGCAGCATGGTTGACTTGACGGGTGCGACGCATGGCTAATGTGGGGCAGCACATCGATGAGGGTGGCGCCGCGCACGCTGCGCGTCCCATCCCCCAACTTGAACGGCGGCCACCACAATGATCACCAATCGCGACGACCTACGCAGCTGGGTCGAGGAATTGTTCGACACACTGGACAGCGGCGAACGCTCGGCAGCGCAGCGTGAAACGGCGATCGAAGCCGCCACCGATCTGGTCGCCAGCCGGGCGCGTAGCGCCGGCTTACTCTACGGGCGCGACTGGTCGGTCTGGCTCGATCAACGCGGCGAAACGGTGCTGATCGAGCACCTCACCATCAGCCAATAGTCCAAGGCGCTATTGCGCCGCCAACGTCTCACCGAACAGCTCCACGTAGGCGCGCGCGGCAGCGTCCCAGCTCCAGTGCGCGTGCGCGTAGGCGCTGATCGCGGCGCGCCCGGCGGGCTGCAAGAGCGGCGTGTCGTCGCACAGTAGCGCCTGCACCGCGTCGGCGGTCGGGGTCGGCGCGGCGATCAGGAAGCGCTCCCGATCGCGATCCCACGCGGCGTACGTCTCAGGCGAGACGATGGCCGGCGTACCGCACGCCATCGCTTCGGCCACGACGAGCGGAAACCCTTCGCCGGTCGACGGCAGCACGAGCACATCGCCGGCCGCGTAGTAGTCGCGCAGCGCCGCTTGCTCGACCACCGGCACGACCGTCACGTTGGGCAGCGCCCAGGTGCGCGGATCGATCGGACCGGCGCCGACCAGGATGAACTGCGCCGCGGGCATGCGGCGCGCGACCTGCTCGATCACCGGCAAGCCCTTCATCGCCAGGAAGCGCCCCACATACAGGATGATGCGACGGTCGCGCGACAGCTGCAGCCGCGCCCGCGCCGCGGCGCGTGCGACCGCGTCGGCATAGGCGAAGCGCGCCGTGTCGACGCCGTTGGCGATGAAGCGCGTCGGCTGCGGATAGCGCACCCGCGCGCTGAACCACGCCTGCACGGCACGCGAGATGAAGACCGCTTGCTCGACGCGCCGATGCACCGCCAGGCCGAGCGTTTGGTACGCGCCGAGCTGCACCTGGCGCAGCAGCCAACTCTCGTAGAACGGCCAGGGCCCGGCGTGCTGCGTGAGAATCAGCGGCTTGCCGAGACGGCGCGCCGCGCGTACGGCGAACAGCGTGCCGAGATAGAGGCAGTCGTGCGGGTTGACGACGTCGCACCACTCGATCGCTCGTGACACCGCGCGCGCCGCCGACGGCCCCCACAACGGATACTTCACGCCGCTGAGCCGAAACGGCAGATCCGACGCAGGCACGCGAATCTGCCCCTCCGCCGGCGGCGCCGGCGGCAGGTCGCTCGACAGCCAGCGCGACTCGTGGCCCATGGCGCGGTAGCGCGCATGCAACGCCGCCGCCGTCATCTCGATGCCGCCCCAGTGCGGCAATTGGTAATGGGTGAGGGTGAGGATGCGCACGCCGAAGGTCGCTAGGTTGTTGGTTGTGGTCGCTAAGTCGAGCCGATTCTCCGGTGCGCGTGCCAGCGAGGATCTCCCTAACAAGCCAACCCAACAACCAACAACCTGAAGCCGCCTTGCCGCACGCGACCTCGCTCGTTATGGTCCCGCGGCCATGATCGCTCGCGAGGCCGAGTCGGCACCGATGGCGGCGGCGGACGGGCTGGAGGTGTCGGTGATCCTGCCGTGCCTGAACGAGGCCGAGACCATGCAGACGTGCGTCACCAAGGCGGTGACGACGATGCAGCGCTTGGGCCTGCGTGGCGAGGTCGTGGTGGTCGACAACGGCTCGACCGACGGCTCGCCCGAGATTGCCACGCGCGCCGGGGCGCGCGTCGTCCACGAACGGCAGCGCGGCTACGGCAGCGCGCTGATGCGCGGCGCGGACGAGGCGCGCGCCCCGTTCATCATCATGGCCGACGCGGACGACTCCTACGATCTCACCGACCTCGAGCGCTTCGTCGACGGCCTGCGCGCCGGCAACGATCTGGTCACCGGCACACGCATCCGCGGCACCATCGAGCCGGGTGCCATGCCCTGGATGCACCGCTACGTCGGCAACCCGCTGCTCACCGGCTTGTTGAACTTGCTGTTCGGCGCCGGCATTTCCGACGGCCACTGCGGCATGCGCGGCTTCACCAAGGACGCCTACCGGCGCATGCATCTGCAGACGACCGGCATGGAGTTCGCCTCGGAAATGCTGATCAAGGCGGCCCTGGCGAACATGCGCATCGTCGAGATTCCGATCACGCTGCACAAGGACGGCCGCTCGCGGCCGCCGCACCTGCGGTCGTTTCGCGACGGCTGGCGGCACCTGCGCTTCATGCTGCTGTTCTCGCCGACGCATTTGTTCGTGTTGCCGGGCCTGCTGTGCATGGGGCTCGGGCTGATCCCGCTGGTCGCGCTCAGCCGCGGGCCGCAGCACCTGCTGGGAGTGAACTTCGACGTCCATTACATGGTGCTCGGCAGCTTGCTGACCGTGCTCGGCTACCAGATCCTCACCACCGGCTTGTTCGCCAAGGCATACTCGCATGCGGCGCGCCTCTACGCGCCCGATCGCACGCTGCGCGTGCTGCTGCGCTGGTTCACCCTGGAGCGCGGCTTGATCGCCGGCGCCGCGGTGTTCCTGGCCGGCCTGCTGATCGACGCCGGCATCCTGTTGCACTGGTTGGCGAGTGGGCGCGCCACGCTCGACGCGGTTCGCCCGGCGCTGCAAGCCTCGACGCTGATGATCGTCGGCGCGCAAACCATCGTCTCTTCCCTCTTCCTGAGCATGCTGGCCGTGCCGCGGCGCGACGGCTGACGAGCGGACGCGAGGCGTGACAGGTCTCCCGGCATCCACCGCGCCGCTCGGCGCGCACCCGCCGCCGACGGCCCGTCGGCAGCGGCACTGGCCGCTCGTGCTGCTCGGCATCGCCATCGTGCTCGCCGCGTACATCGCGATCGGGTTTCACGGCGCACGCCAGGAAGCCGCCGAAGCGCGCGTCCTGCCCAGCCTCTCGCCGCTCTTCCTGTGGCTGCGCGACAGCGGCGACGAGGCGCGGCGCTGGATGCAAACGCAGCGCGTCGGCGTCGGCGCGGCCGGCACGCTTGCCGTGCTGCTCATCGGCGCGACCGCATTGATCGCCACGCGCCGCCGCAGCGCCCCGGTGGTGTTGCTCGTCGCGCTGCTGGCGTGCGCCGGTTGGGCGCAAGTCGCCATGCAGGGCGACGCGCAAGGTCTCGGCGCGACGCTCTACGGCATCGCCTTCGTCGGCGCCATCGGGCTCGGCATCTGGCAACCGATGCGGCGGCTGGAAGGCTGGATGGCGTTCCCGCCGCCGCGCCGCGGTGAGCCGCCCGGGCCGGCGGTCGGGCTCAGCTGGACGGCCGAGTGGACCCTGGTAGTCGGCCTCACCCTGGTGGCGCTGCTCAGCCGCACGTGGGCGCTCACCGAGCTCTACGACTTCTTCGATCTCGAAACGATCGACTGGATGGTTCAGGGCCGCACCTGGTTCGGCTACAAGGGCTATCTCGACACCGGCTTCGTACAGAACAATGGCGGCGCGGTGCAGTTCCTGCCGACGCAGCTCATCCTCCCGTTCTTCGGCACGTCGATCTTCTCGCTGCGCATGGCCTCGGTGCTGTGGAGCATCAGCGCCATCCCGTTGATGTACTGGCTCGGCCGCCGCATCGGCGGGGTGACCGCCGGCGCCATCGCCGCCCTCCTGCTGATCACTGCACCGGAGCAGCTGTTCTGGGCGCGCAACGAGAACCTGCACTTCGCGCCCATCGCCATCTGCGCACTGATCACGGCGCACCTGTGCTTGTGGCTGGTGCAGCGTCTGTCCGCCGGCGCGATGCTGCTCACCGCGCTGTGGATGCCATGGTGTCGCTGGTTCTATTCGGCGTCGGTCGTCGCGTTCCTGATTCCGATCGCCACCGCGCTGCACGCCATGCTGTTCGGCCGCGGCCTCTGGAAGCGCGCTTGGATCGTCTTGCCGGGCCTGGCGCTAGGGCTGTGCTTCTGGGTCTTCAGCCTCACCGCGTTGCGCGGCGTGATGCACGACAAGTGGGCGTTCGTCGATCCATCGACGTTCTACGGTGCGTCGGCCTGGCGCAAGCAAGGCGAGTTCCGCGACACGTCGACGGCGGATCTCATCAAGTTGCAAGCGGTGTCGCTGGGGCAGAACTTCGTCGCCGTGCTGCAGGACATGACGCACGACACGCCGAACTTCTCGCACTGGTGCCAGCGCTCGCAGCCGCCCAACTACAAGACGATCCTCAACGTCGGCCTGACGCTGCTGCTGTTCGTCGGGCTGGGCTACATGGTCGGCCAACTCACCGATCGGCGCGCTTTCTTGTTGCTGGCGTTTTGGGGCATCTCCATCTTGCCGGCGATCTTGAGCCAAGATCCCGCCGACCGGCGCATGGCCATGATGTTTCCGGCGACGCACGTGCTCGTCGGCGTCGCCTTGGCGGCGTTCCTGCGCATCGTCGGCACGCACGGCGGCCGCGTCGCCGATCGCCTGGCCTATGCCACGACGGCGGTCGGCCTCGGCATCATCGGTCTCACCAACCTCGCCTCGCATCTGATGCTGCCGATCAACCCGGTGTTGTTCAGCGACTACCCGCGCTTCACCAAGCCGATGTTCGAGCGCGGCGACGCCATCTTCACCAACATGCCGGCGCCCTTCCGTACCCTCTCGTTGTTCGGCAACCTCGATCACTTTCTCGCCGCGCCGAACTGCATTCAGGATGTCGATGCCGCCGGCTGGTTCGACGCGGCGCTCGATCCGAGCTGTCGCTACAACAACGACGTCTACAGCTTGACGCTGACGCCCGATCGCCTCGACGCCCTGCGCCACAGCCCACCGCCGCAGCGCATCACCTACATCCTGCCCGACGAGCCGGCGAGCGCACCGTATCTGGCGATGCTGCACGCGCTGCATCCGCAGACGCCGATCGAGCACCATGCGGTGCCGCGCGCCGAGCGCGCCCTCAGCTACTTGACCGTCGACGCCGATCGTATCGCGGCCCTGCGCCGCCCGACGCTGTCCGCGCCGCCGGACGTGTCCGACGTGTTGCAGGGCGTGCCGCTGCTGCACACTTCGGGGGACACGGCGGCGATCCGCGTCGCGGGCGGCCTGCTGCTGGATCGCGACGCGTGGTACCGGTTGCGCCTCGATCCGCCGTGTCCGGCAGCCGTGCTGGAGCTCGACGGCGCCGCCGTCAGCCCCGAGGCGTTGCGCCCGTATCTGGCCGGCGTGCATCCGTTCTCGCTCGCGCTGCCGGATGCCGCGGCATGCCCGTTGCCGCTGCGCATCACCAGCGAACGGGCACCCGGCGGCGGCAGGGTCGAGGTCTTGCCGGCGCAGCGCTTCACCAGTCCGACCGTCGCCACCCTGCCCGAGCTGCGGGCGCCGGCGGTGACGACCATTGACGGGTACGACGCGCCGCGCATGGTGCTGCAGACCGGCGGCAGGCCGGTCGATTTCGGTGTCGATGCGGCGGGCAACGTCAGCGTGCTGCTGCAACAGGACAACCAGTGGAAGGTGAAGCGCTTCAGCGCCAGCGGCCACCTGCTGAAGGAATGGCCGATCGAAACGCCGCTCAACTACAACCTCAATACGATCGCGGTGGCGCCCGACGGCACGACGGCCGTGCCGGTGCAGAATCGCATCGCGCTCTACGCGCCGGACGGCACGCAGAGCGGCGGCTTCATCAACAACATGCCCGTCTGGGAGTCGCAGTTCGCCTTCTGGGGCAACGATGTGCTGATCGCCAACATTCACTACCGCGACGAGGTTGTGGCGTTCGATCGCGCCGGCAACGTGCTCGGCGAGCTCAAGGCGTACGGCGACCCGCCGACCAAGTTGTACTCGCCGATGAGCGTCGCGGTCAGCCCCGACGGCGATCTGCTGGTGCAGCAGTTCGACGGGCAGGGGCTGCGCTTCAAGCTCGACGGCGTCGGCTTCGCGCCGCGCTTCGTCGCTCGCTTCCGTCCCGATTCGTTCGCCGCCGGCGCCTCGTTCGCACCCGGCGACCGCATGCTGGTGCCGACCGAGCAGGGCCTGCGCGCCTACGACGGCAGCGGACAGCGCTTGCTGGCCATGACCCCGCCGCGCGATTTGTCGCAGCAGCCGCTCGGCCACACGCTGCGCCTGCATCTCATCGACGGGCGTCTGTATTTGCTCGACAGCGACAAGGCCTCGCTATGGACGCTCAGCGGATGACCGACACGCCCGCCGTACGCCGCACGCTGACCGTGGTGGCGCCGGTGAACAACGAGGTCGAGGGCATCGCCCACTTCGCGCGCGCCGTGCTCGACGTCTTGGCGGGCTTGCCGTACGCGTCGACGCTGCTGCTGGTCGACGACGGCAGCAGCGACGGCACCGGCGCGATCCTCGATCACCTGCAGGCCGAGCACCGCGAGCGCCTGACGGTGGTGCATCTGTCGCGCAACTTCGGCCATCAAGCCGCGCTGACCGCCGGCATGGACCACGCCGACGGCGATGCCATGATCTGTCTCGACGCGGACATGCAGCATCCCCCCGAGCTCATTCCGGTGTTGGTGGCGCGCTGGGAAGAGGGCTTCGACATCGTGCAGGCGACGCGCCGCCAAGAGCCGAGCGCCAGCTGGTTCAAGACGCACACGGCGCGCTGGTTCTACGGCCTGATCAACGCCCTCTCGCCGACCCGCATCGAGCCCAGCGCCGCCGACTTTCGCCTGCTGTCGCGCCGCGTCGTCGATGTCTTCAAGCGCGATCTGCGCGAGCGCGACCGCTTCGTCCGCGGCTTGGTGCGCTGGGTAGGCTTTGCGTACACGACCGTCGACTTCGAGGCGCCGCCGCGCTTCGCCGGCCATACCAAATATTCGCTGTGGCGCATGGTCAGCTTCGCGCGCACCGGACTGATCTCGTTCTCCAAGCTGCCGCTCAAGGCCGCGGTCGTGCTCGGCTTCGCGGTCAGCGGCTTGAGCTTGCTGTACGGCTTGTACGCCGTGTTCGCCTTCTTGTTCTTCCGAGCGGTGATTCCCGGCTGGGCCTCGACGGTGTTGGTCGGCACCTTCCTCGGCGGCTGCCAGCTGCTCTTCCTCGGCCTGATCGGCGAGTACATCGCGACCATCTTCGACGAGATAAAAGCGCGGCCGCTGTACATCGTCGAATCGATTCGACCCGCCGGCTGGACGCCGAGCCCACCGCAGGCACAACGCGGCGCGGCGGACCCTGGCTCGCCAGCGACGTGAGCGCCGCCCGCCAATCATGCTGACCGTCGTTTGCCCCGCCTGCCGCGGCACACTGGCACCCACCGAGGCGACGGGCAGGCGCTGCAACGCCTGCGGCGCCGACTATCCGCCGCGCGCCGCGGTGCCGGTGCTGCTGAGCGAAGCGGAGTGGCAGGAGGCGCGCGCCCACATGGCGCACGAAGCCGCAGCGCGCGATGTCTACGCGCTCGTGCGGCGCGACATACCGCTTACCGTCCAGTACTTCGACTGGTGGGTCGAGCGCCTCTATGCCGAAGTGCCGTTTGCGCTCGGGCCGGAGCTGGTCGAGCTGATGTGTGGCGGCGCCGAGGTTTGCCGCCGCCTGCCGGCGCGCTTCAGCGAGGCGATCGCGCTCGATCTCGACGTCGAGATGGTCGAAGGCGCAGCGCGCGACCTCGCCGCGCAAGGCGAGGCGCGCGTCGTCAGCATCGGCGGCACGGCGGCGCGCCTGCCGTTGCCGGACGCCTGCACCTCGGTGGTGATCGTGCAGGGCGCACTGCACCACGCGCGGCCCGTGCTCGACGATGTGCTGCGCGAGATCTACCGCATCTTGCGGCCGGGCGGCGTGTTGGTCGGCTCCGAACCGGCCGACGACAACCCGATCATCCACGCCATCCGCGATTGGCAGTACCGGCGCTCCGCCGTGCAGGGCAACGATCCGGACGAAGAGGGCTTCGATCGCGCCACGTTGGCGCGCCTGCTGGCAGTCGCCGGCCTGCGTCTCGATCGCTATCAGACGTTCGGCTTCATCGCCTACCCGTTGATGGGCATGACCGACCTCGTTCCGCTGCTGCGCCGCAGTCGTTCGCGCCGCCTCGGCCGTGCGCTGCTGGCGCTCGATCGCGCGCTGGAGCGCGTCCCGCTAGTGCGCGGCCTGGCCTGGGCCAGCCTCTGGCGCGCCTTCAAGTAAGCGGCCGCCGCAGCAGCTGCCGGCGCGCCGCGGACCACTCGTGGCGATCGGATCAGCCGACTTCGTCGGCGCCCAAGGCGCGGCCGTAGACGCGCAAATCCTTGATGCTGCCGCCGGCGCCGCTGTAGCTGGCGCCGGGGAAGTCGGAGCCGACGTGGATCGGCGTCGAGTCGCCGAAGGCCAGCTGATGTGAGAGCTGCGCCGTGCCGACCTGCTTGCCGTCCAGGTAGAGGACCATGCCGACGCCATCCCACGTCGCGGCGACTTGATGTTGCTGGTTGGGCTGCCAATCGGCGATTGACACATTGACGTTCGACTCGGTGCCGTGGCCGTCGACGATGATGAAGCGCAGCGAGTCGAGATTCTTCACGATCTGCAGATTGTTCGAGAAGTCGTTCTCGTCGCGAATCTGCAGCAACGAATTGTTGGTCAGATCGACGCCGGCCCACTGCGGATCGATGGAGAAGCTGATCGTGCCCTCCGCTCCTTTGACGTTACCGGCGGCCGGGAAGACGACCTGCGCGTCGTTGGTGAACTCCACCGAATCGCCGTCGAACAGCAGGCCGTCCGCGACCGTCGCGTCGGCGCCCTTCGCGGCGGCGGCGCTGCCGTTGAACGGCACCGAGAGCAACAGATCCCGATTCGCCGCGTCGTTGGGGTCGCCGAGCTCGAACACGTGCCGCTTGACGGAATCGGGCTCGCTGGGTGCTTGCGGCTTGGCCGCCGGGGCTGCCGGAATGCCGCCGGCTCGCGCCGCGATCAATTCGGTGGCGACGCCGCGGCTCGCGCCGCCATCCTCGTCGACGACGCCTTCGGAGACGAAGCCGCCGCGCGGACGCACCGCGTCGCTGCCGTCGCCGCGTTCGGCACCGCCGACGACCATCGCGCCGCGCCGCCTTGCCGGACCGCGCGGCTCGTCGCCGCCGGGACCCTGCGGGCCGCGGCGCGACTCGCGCTCGCTGTTCCACAACGCGATGCGCTTGCGATCGGCGCCGTCGTGCTCGGTCCCTGGCGCGGCGGTGACTGCACTGCGCAGCGCCGCTGGCGGCGTCGCCGGATCGACCACGTAGCCGAGGCCGAACAGCACTACGGCAGCGACCAACACCGCAAGTACCGTCACCTGGATCCGTGCCATCGTGTCCGCTCCTCGCCGCCGCGCGGAGTCTCAGTCGGGTGTGGTGACGCTGTCAAGACAATCCTTTGACAGCGCTCCGCCGCTTTGCTGCGCCGCGGCTTGCCGAAGAATCCCGCGGCTCAGCAAGGCAGTCTCAGGTGATGCGGTTGTTGGTGTAGGTCGGAAGCCGCCTGGAACCGACAAGCCAAGAACCAGCGACGTCTTGGGCAACCCTTGCGCCGCCGCACCCAGCAGATGGGCATCGAGCACGGCCGTCAGCGCGCGCCGTCGAGCGGCACGACGTGCACGACATCGTCGCCGCGCCCGGCGACCAGCACGCGATCGCGCTCGACCACAATGCCGGACGGCTCGCGCACCTTGCTGCCGATCGGCTCGAGCTCGCGACCGTCGGGCTGGAAGCGGCGCACGCCGCCGAGGTCCCAATCGCCGACGTAGAGCACGCCCTTCGCATCGATGGCGAGATACACCTCCTTCATGCGCGGGCCGCTCCAGCCCGGGATCGGAATGCTGCCGAGCACGCGGCCATCCGCGGCGAAGTGCTCGACGCGGTTGTTGCCGGTGTTGAGCACCCACACGTCGCCATGCGCGTCGACCGCCACGTCGGTCGGCTCGATCAGCTGGCCGGCGTTGCTACCGCGCTCGCCAAACGTCTGCAGCAGGTGGCCGTCGCGATCGTAGACGGTGACGCGCGCGGCGCCCGATTCGGCGACGTAGATATGGCGGTTGGCCACCGCGAGGCCGCGTGGGCTGGACAGGCTCGGCTGGCCGGTGAACGCGAACATCGGCGTCCCATCGTGCAGGAAGCCCTGAATGCGCTGATTCCAGGTGTCCGCGACGTAGACGAACTCGTCGTCGACGGCGACCGCGTGCGGCTCTTTGAATTCGCCGGGCGCATTGCCGGCGCGGCCCCAGACGCGCTTGAAATCACCGGCGCGACTGAAGACTTGAATGCGATGGTTGTTGCGGTCGGCGACGAACAGCGTGCCGTCGCGATCGACCGCGAGTCCCATCGGTTGATCGAACTGTCCCGCCTCGGCGCCGTGGCCGCCATCGAAGGCGTTGCCGCCGTCGCCCGGCGCCGCCGCATCGGGTGCGGCGGCCGGCGGCGCCGGGCTGGCGAGCGCCGCCAGCGGACCCGCAACGTCGCTCCAGTCGCCGGCCGACGCTAGCAGGCCGAGCGGCGTGGTCTCGAAATCCTCCCCGAAGCTACCCTGCGGGCGCGACGCGACATGCCACTGGTCGTCGTCCGGCTTGGCGCTGCCGGCCAAGGCGACGACGTCGTCGAGGTAGAAGCGCGCGCCCTGCGGCGCGCGTACGGCAATTGCCCCGAGCCGCGGCGCCGCGGCGGCCTGCACGCCGGGGACCGGCTGTCGATCGAGCCAAATGGACGTCCGGCCGTCGGCGCTGAGCGACAGCACCACATCATACCAGCGCCCGGCTTCGAGCTGTCCCAGCGGCAGGAGGACGGACGACGTCTTGCCGATCGCCTCGAGCCCGCGCGGCGTAAACGACAGAGTCAGCAGCGGCCGGGCCGCCGCCGGCGGGCAGCGATCGAGCAACGCAACCGTGCCGCCGGCCGCGTCGCTGGGCGCCGGCCGCATGATCTGCAGGCGCAGCGTCATGCCGTCGGCGCCGCCGACCGGATCAAAGCAGCGCGCGCCATGCGCCGCGCTATCGCCGCCGATCGCCAGCGCACGCGTCGTGTTGGACCACAGCGCCGTCTGCGCCGCGCTCTGCGGCTCGACGATCAGCGCCGCGCCGACCGGCCGGTTGTCGAGGCGCGCGGCGAGGATCGGCTCGACGCGCCGGTCGGCGAACTCGCGCTGCAGCGTCTGCAGCGCCGCCTGCCCCGCCGGTTTCAGGTCGGTCGCAAACACCAGCCCTTTGCGCCCGTAGCGATTGATCTGGTCGGCGATGTCTTCCAGGCGCCGGCCGAGCACGTAGTGGCCCTCCATCGGCGTGCCGCCGCCGTTGTAGGACAGATAGGTCAGCGTGTAGTCGGGCCAGTCCTCGGCGACGACGTAGCGCGCATAACGCGCCTGATCGAATTGGCGCAGGTACGTTCCCGCGGCCGTCGCCTCCGGCGAGAAGCCGAGGATGCGGCGCCGCCCCGCACCGAGAAACTCAGCGTATGTCTCGCCGCCGGCGACGGCGATCAGCAGCGCGGCAAGCGCCGCCGTCGCGAGCAGGCGGCGCTGTGCAGCGGCGTTGGGCGCCGCCGAGCGCCCCAGCGGCAGCAGCAACACGTCGAGCAGCGCGGCCAGGCCCATCGCGGCGAAGACATAGACGAACGGCAGGGCGGTAATGCAGCGGTTGCCGTTCGGCGACGCCAGCACGCCGGGCAGCAGCGCCAGCGCGAAGCCGGCCACCATGAAGCGCTCCGCCGGGCGCCCGACGCGCATCAGCGCGACCAGCAGGCCGAGGCCGAACAGCACCGCCGCCAGCGGCTCGAGCAACGGCTCTTCGATGAAGAAGTCGTTGCCGTTGCCGCGGTAGTGGAACATCGTCATGGCGGTCGCGACGTTGGCGAGCACACCGGTGTGCTCGCTCTCGCGCTGCTCGGCGAGCGCGCTGGCGCGCCCCTTGAACTGCTCGAAGTGCGTCGCCGCATAGTGCAGCATGGTCGAGCCGACGATCAGGAAGACGCCCAGCACCACCAGCGCGCCAAGCCCGCGCTCGCGCCAGCGCCGCGGCTCGGCGGCGGCACCGAGCACCCACAACGCGCCGACCACCAGCGGCACCATCCGCCCGGCATCATAGGTATAGATCGCGCCCGCGGCGCCGAAGCCGGCCAACACCCAGCCCCAGCGCCGCCCGGCGAGACCGCGCCACAAGCCGAGCAGCGCCAGCATCTCGAACGGCGGCACCATGATCATGCGCCAACCGACGCGGCTGAACAGCGTGTGCCAGCCGGACACGGCCAGCAAGGCGAGCCCGAGGAGCGCCAGGCGCTGGCCGACGATGGCGCGCGCGAAGGCATAAAAGATCGGCAGGGTCGCCAGGCCGACCAGGGTCGCGGCGATTTGAATCGGCTCGGGCACGTTGCCGAGCAGCCACACCAGCGCCGTGCACAAATACATGAAGAGCGTCTCACGACCCCAGGCGGCGGAAATGTACGGCGTGTACGGGGCACCCTGCAGGGCATTCAGCGCGAACATGCCGTTGAACGCCGCATCGTGGTTCATGCCCTCCGGGACGCTGCCGAAGTGCACCAGCCGGAACCACGTGCCGAGGCCGCAGAGCGCCAGCACCGCGAGCCATTCGACGCGGCGCGACAGCGGCGTCGGCTCGGCCGGCGCGCGCCGCGCCGCGACCAGCCAGACGGCGAACAAGGCGCCGCCGGCGGCCAGCATCCACGCGGCGTTCGGCAGTCGCGGCACCGCGAACTGCAAGGCGCGCTGCGCCCGCCACGCCGCGACGAACAGCCCCAACGCAGCCACGGCGGCGGCACTCCGCCCGATTCTCGCGCTCGACACCGCCGGCGAGCCTAGCGAAGACGGCGGCGAGTGTCAGGCGGCAGGCGCATTTCCGCCGGCGACCATTCTTGCTAGCAGCGCGCGATGATGAGGCAGGCGCTGCTGGCGGTGGCGATCGCCCTGGCGATCACCGCGCAACTGCGCGCGCACACCGACTTCCACGACGCCACCGCATGGGCCGGACTGGCGCTCGCCGCTGGATTGGCGCTCCTGGCCGGCGTGCCGCGCGGCGAGCCCCAGCTGCCGGTACCGCAGTCGGCGCTGGGAAGGCCGCGGCGCTCCTTCGGCATCGCCGCGCTGGCGGCCGTCGCGGCCGCCACCATCCTCGGATCGATCGGCACGCTGCCGATCGTCGGCCTGTTGCTGTGGGTAGCGAGCGTGCCGCTCGGCGTGCTGGCGGTGCGCGATTGGCAGATCACGCCGCCGCGCAGCGCTGCGGCGCCGTGGTCGCGCGGCGAGATCGCAGCGCTGCTCGCGCTGCTGGTGTGCGCCGGATTGGCGCGTGCGCTGTGGCTCGACGTGCTGCCGCGCAGCATCTTCGGCGACGAGCCGCGCGTCGCCGTGTACATCCGCCAGGCGTTCGTTCCGCGGCTCACCCTGCAGAGCTTCTTCATTATGGGCTGGAACACCTGGCCGGCGATCGGCCTGGCGCTGCAGGGCCTCTTCGTTCCGCTGCTCGGTCTCGACATCACCGCGCTGCGCGCTAGCTCGGCGCTGATGGGGACGCTCGGCGTGCTGACGGCATACGTGCTGGCGCGCGAGTTGTTCGACACGCGCCCGGCGCTGTGCGCCGCGATCCTGCTCGCCGGGGGCCGCACGGCGATCGACTTCAGCCGCCTGGGCATCGCGCACGCGCAGATCCTCTTTCTCGAGCCGCTCGCGCTCTTTCATCTGTGGCGCGCCTTCCACGGCGGCCGCGCCGTGCACTGGCTGATGGCCGGTGTCGTCGCCGGCTGGTGTCTCTACAGCTACAACGCCGGACAGTTGGTGGCGCCGCTGCTGCTCGCCTGGATCGCCCTGGTTGCGCTGCGGCATGGCGCGCTGCGGCGTACGCATTGGCGCGGCGTCGCGCTCCTGGTTGGGGCGCTCCTGTTGACCGTACTGCCGTACGCGTACGCCGTCAGCGACGGGTTTCACTTCGGCGCCAACTGGTCCGAGTGGACGGTGATGGCGCGCAGTCGCCAGACGCTTGGTCATATGATCGACGCCTGGCGCGCCGGCGGCGCCGCGCCGGCATGGTCGATTCTCCGCGATCAACTCTGGATCACCTGGCTCGGCTTCGGCGTACTGCCCGGCAGCTACGGGCTCGGCTATCGGCGCGGCGGCATGCTCGACGACGTCTCGGCGGCGTTGTTCGTTGTCGGCCTCGGCATCGCGCTGCGCCGTATCGGGCGCGGCAACGCCGGCTTCGTACTGTTTTGGCTGGTGCTGACGATCTTCGCCGGCGGTATTGCGACGGTGGATCCACCCGCCTTCGTGCGCATGATCGGCTTGCTGCCGGCCCTGACGATACTCGCGGCGCTGCCGCTCGACGCGTTGATGGCCGCTGCCGGGCCGGTTGCCTGGCGACGGGTCGTCGCCGGCCTGGCGAGCGCCGGGCTGTTGGCCGGCGCCCTGTGGATCAACTGGCAGACATATTTCGGCGAACGGACGGCCGTGCTTGCGGACCCCAGCTCCGAGCTGGTGCGCTACCTCGCCGCACAGCCCGGCGACACGCACGCCGACCTGGTCGGCGGCGAGTACTTTCTCGCCTTCGGCCAAGAGCTGTTCGACATCGAGTTGCCCGGGCGCGGCCGCGATCTCAGCGAGCCCGCCCACCTCTTGCCGCTACACGAACCGAGCGCCGCGCTGACGCTGATTCTCGGTCCGACGCAGATGACGCTGTTACCGTACATCCAGCAGCTCTATCCGCACGCGACCTTCACCGATGTCATCGCGGCAAATGAACCACGACCGTTCTTCCGCGCCGTGCACATCCCGCCCGATGAAGCGCGCGAGCGCAGCGGCTTGCTGCTGCGCGGTGCGGCGCCGCTCGCGACCGACGACGCGCACCTGCCGCGCGATCCATTCGCGGCGTCAGCAGGCGGCGCGGCGGCGACGAGCTCGAGTTGGAGCGGCAGCGTCTATTGGCCGACGTCGCACCCAGTCGAGGTGCACGTGACCGCAGCGCGGCAAACGCGGCTGACCATCGGCGCCGCGCCGGCGATCGAGTTGGCGGCTGGCGAGACGCAGGCCGTGACGCTGACCCTGCCGCGCGGCTGGCAGCCGATCGGCCTCGACGAGCGCGGTGCCGGCGCCGGGGCTCTGCAAATCGCCATCGGCGGCATGCCGCTGACGCGCTGGCAGCTGCGACCCGAGTCCGGCGAGGGACTGCGCGCCACCTATCGGCAAGCCGACGGCAGCGTCGTCGAATCGATCGATCCGCAGCTCAACAGCTTCGTCATCGAAGGCCTTGGCGATCCCCGCGACGCGCCGGTCGCGCACATGCCGTTCACCGCCGCGTGGCGCGGCACGCTGCGCGTCGATGTGACGGGCGAGTATCGCTTCGACGCCATCGGCAGCGGCCCGTATCGCATCAGCCTGGACGGCCAACCGCTGCTCGACGCCCCCGACGTCGTCGCCGAGGAGCCGATTGCCACGCAGCAGCAACGCACCCTGCAGGCCGGACCGCACCACATCGAAGCCGTGTTCGACAGCAGCAAGCCGGCGCATACTGGGCGCCGCATCCTGCAGCTCTACTGGACGCCGCCGGGCGGCGAGCGGGCGCTCATCCCGCCGTCGCAGTTTCGCCTCGACTGACGCGTTCACCGCGGCGCGTCTCACGCCGGCCAGGTGGCGACCGGTCCGGGCTCGGCCGCCGACGGATAGGCCAACGGCGCGCCGCGTTCCAGCAGACTCTTCAGGCTCGACAAGATCGCCGGCCAGCCGCGGCGAATGCCGCTCGCCACCGGACTGTCCGCAGTCAGCTCGTCGTGCGTCAAGGTGAGCTGCGTCACCTGATCAGCGAGCGCGACGATCTGCAGTGTGACGCGCGACGGACGCTCGCGCAGCACTTCGCCGCCTGGATACGCCTGGAACGTGTACGACAGCAGGTGCGGCGGCTCGGCGCGCAACACCTCGCCCGTGACGTCGAGCGTTTTGCGCGCCGCATCGGCCCACACCGTCAGCGGCGCGCCCGCCTGCCAAGCGGATTCCACGCAGCGACCGAACCAGAACTGCTCGGTCTGCGCGGCCGTGGTGAGCGCTTCCCAGATGTGCGACGGCGCGGCGGCGATGAAGAGCGTATACTCGAATGCGAGCGCGGACATGCGAATCCTCTCCGCCGAGTCAGGGTGCGACGGCCGCGGCATCCGGTTGCGCCGGCGGCAGCGGGCGGAAGCTTTCCCAGTTGGGGACGCGCCAGCCGCCGGGGCTGTCCTCCGTCAGCAGCGCCAGCGGCCATACATCGCCTGACTGCAGGGCGAGCTCGATGACGACGTCGCTATCCGCCGGCACCGGGAAGCGCGCCTGGCGTTCCTGACCCTGGTCATGCACCACACCGGCCGCGGTCGTGATCGTCGCCTGGCCACTGAACGCCAGCTGCATCGATGTCGCGGGCCCGGTCCAATGCGCGCGCCACACGTGCGTCGCTGGCAGGAGACAGTACAGATCACCGACCCCGAGACTGAGCGAGTAGAGAAATGGCACCTGCGCAACATGGCTCGTCGTCTGACAGCGCACTTCGTACCACCAGCCGTACTGTCGCACCCAATCGCGGTCGGCCTGTTCGAGTTGCACGAGGAAGGATTGCCGGCCGACCGGACGCACGCGCCCGGGGAACAAGCGCTCGTATTGCGGCCGCAGCGGCGCGGCTTCGGCGGTGAATGCGTAGGTGGTCGGCGGCGATTGTGCGGGCAGCCAATTGTCGAGCGTCAGCACGTCCGCCTGCGACACGCCGGCCGCATACGACCAGAAGCCGAACTGCCCCAACCAGATGACGTGCGCCGGAGCCGCAGCGGCAATTGCTTCGGCCAGCGCCGTCTTCTCGCCGTCAGGCCCCCAACGCAGATCGCCGAGCCAGAAGCGGTCGGAGAAGTACAGGCTGACGCTCCAGACCGCGATGCCCGCCCACAACAGCGCTGCGGCGCCGCGGCGCAGGGCGCGCCACGGCAGCAGGTTGACGGCGCTGGCCGCGCTCAGCGCCACGAACCCATACGCCATCATGATGCGATGCGCGCTGATGCCGAAGCTGCCGCTGGCGATACCGGGCGCGATGCCGGCGACGAACCCGGCCAACAGAAATAGGCCGCGGCGCACGCCGGTGAGCAGCCCCAGCGCCGCCAACCCGAGCACGACCCATGGATGCCAGGCGACGGTACGCATGGTGAAGATGCTGTCGAACGCGTACGGCCCGGTGAATGCCTCGAAGGCCATGTGCGTTCGGTTCTGCAGCGTCGCGACTGGGTCGTGCGCAAAGCCTTCGTTGAACGAGCCGGCGGTCACGGCGCCGTGCGCGCCTTCGAACGACAGCCCGACCTGTGCGTCCTTTGGGCCCGTGAGCAGATGCGGCACCCAGCCGGCGACGGCGATCGCCAGCACCGCAACCGCCCAGGCGCGCCGCGCGCCGCGCGCCAAGACCGCCGCGACCAGCGGCATCCCCACCATCGAGCGGCCGGCCCAGTAGTCCCACAGCAGGAGACAGAGGGCGAAGCCGCCGAGCACCGCCTCACGCCAGCCGCCTTTGCGCCAGATCAAGCCCGCCAGGGCGGCGATCAGCAGCGCCTGATGAAAGATCAACTCGCCGCCGAGACTGATACGGCCGTAGTAGATCGACCACGGCAGCACGGCGACCAGCCCGGCGGCAAATAGCCCCGGCGCGACTGCGAGCCCGAGCGCCCGCGCCGCAGCGAACAGTGCCGGTACCGCCAATACGCTGGTGACCGTGGTGTACGCGCGGATCGACCAGCGGTTGAGACCGACCAGCGGCACCAACGGCACTTCGAAGAGCGCCGGCAGCAGATACGGGATATGGATGCAGGACTCGGAGGCGATCTCGCCGCGCCCTACGGCTTCCAACGTGCACGCGAGAAACTTCGGCTCGTCTTCGGCCAGACCAAACGGATAGCCCTGCGAGAGGACGAGCCGCAGCGCCAGCGATACGCCGCACAGCGCGGTCAGCGCGGCGACGGTCCAGGCCCGCTCGCCGCGCAGCAGCCACCACAGCGCCAGCGCGTAGCCGGCGATCACAGCCGCGCCAAGCACGCCGACTACGAGCATCGCTGGCGCATCGCAGAGCGCTCTACGGCGGTCAAGGCGGGATCGGCGCGCCGAACAGCCGCTGCGTCGGCCAACCCGCGCGTTCTCATGGCGGGCTGACGCTCTCCCACGTCGGCAGCGATTCCCCGGCGGGCGTGCGCTCGTAGAGCGCCGCGTCGCTCCACGCACTGCCGGCCGGCGTGGTCGTCTCGACGCGCAGCAGATCGCCCGGCACGGCGTCGACCTCGACCTCGTATGGCACGCGATCGTCCGACTCGACCGCGCTGCGCGGGGTGCGAACGTCGAGCGGGGTTGCGGCACGCACGCGCAGCCGAGTCGGCGCGCCGTCCCAGCGCCCGACCCAGACGTGCGTGGCCGGCGTCGCGCATTGCAACCCCTCGAAGGACACGTTCATTTGAAACAGTGCCGGGACGCGACCGCGGCGCGTCTCATCAGCGCAGCGCACTTCGTACGCCCAGCCGTGCGCGCGCAGCCATTGCCAGTCGCCCGGTTCGAAGCGGACGCTGTACGATTCGCCGAACGACTGCAGGCGTTGCGCGCCGAGCAGGCGCTCGTACAGCGGCCGCAACGGCGCCGCCACGGCGGCAAACGCATACAGGCCGCCGCCGCCGCCGGGCAGCCACGCCTCGACGGTCAGCGCGCGATCGTCCGGCGCCAGCAAGCGGCGCGGCTCGCGGAACTGTGTCAGCTGGCGCTGCAGAAACACCGGCGGCGCCGCATCGAACGGCAGCGATGCCATCAGCTCGGTGCGTTGCCAGTCGAACACCGCGCGCGACTCGGGTGGCCAGAAGGCGCCGGAGAAGTAGTACGCCACCGACCACACGGCGGTCGCCGCCGCCATCGCGGAAACCGCCGCGGCGCGCCAGCGGCGCGGCGGGATGAGATCGTCGAGCCCGCTGCCGACCGCCAAGGCGATGAACGGCAACGCCATCAACATGCGGTGCGTGCTCGGCGGACCCCACGCCAAGATCGACGGCGCCAGACCGAGCGCGAACCCGCCGAGCAGAAACAGCGCGCGGCGCGAGCGGCTGAGCGCGCCGGCGAGCGCCAGCAGCAACAGCAACGCCGGATGCACGGCCGCCGCCGAGATGGTGAGCCAGCCGTCTTGCGCCACCGGCGCGTACAGCGCGCGCAACGTCTCGGCGCCGCGCCCCGCCAGCGCCGGCACACCGCCGCCCTCGCCCCACGCCGACGGACTGAGGCCCTGGGCGACGAACATCGACGTGCGGTTGGCGAACACATACGGCGCATAGGCCAGCGCGCCGAGCGCCAGCGGCAGCAGGCACCACAGAACGCGCCGCCCGCGCGCCAGCAGCGCCGCCAGCAGCGGCAGCGCAAACATCGCGCGCGTGCACCAGTAGCCGTAGGCGAGCCACGCCAGTGCGAACGAAGCGATCAGCGCTTCGACCGCGCCGCCGCGCAGCAGCGCGTCGAGGCGCGGCGCGGCGGTTGCGCGACTGCGTCGCCAGGCCGGCAGCGGAAACGGGGCAAACACTAGGCGCGCCAGCGCTGCGATCAACAGCAGCTCTTGAAAAGTCAGCTCAGCGCCTTGCATGACGCGGCTATAGAAGAGCGCCCACGGCAGCACGGCGATGCAGGCGGCGCTGCCGAAACCGGCTGTCGCGCTCAAGCCGAGCGCGCGCGCCGCGGCGAAGGCGGCGGGAATGCACAGCACGCCGCCGACCAGGCTGTAGAGGCGGATCGCCCAGAAGCCGGGCCCGAGCCACGGCACCAACTGCGCTTGAAACAGCGCGTGCATCAGCACCGGCACCGAGATGTTGCTCTCGCGCAACAGCACGCCGTCGCGCAGCGCCTGCATGGCGGCGGCCAGCACCTTGGGCTCGTCCTCGTTGAGCCCGTTCGGAAAGTCCGCGGTATAGAGCAGGCGCAGCGCCAGACCCGCGGCGCTCAGCGCCAGCAGGCCGAGCAGCGTCGCCGGTCGCTCGCGACGCAGCAGGTACCACAGTGCGGCGAGCGCCGCGGCGACGATCGTCAACGCCAGAGCGGCGAAGCGCGCGTCGCCCGGCGCCGTCATGGGGCGACGAATGCGAGCGGGCGATTGTGCCAGACGCCGCGCGTCGCCTCGTCGGCCAGCGCCGGCGTCATGTGCTCGAAGGCGACGGTATCGCGAAAGGCTTTGATCATGAACCACGCCGCCGGATCGCCATCGATGCCGGTGACGCGCAGCTCTAGCGGTGTGCCCGGCGTGATGCGCTCGGCCGGGACCGACAAGAGATAGAAGCCGGAGTTGCCGGCGGCGCTGGCGCGCGAGACGAACACCAGCGTCATGCCGTTGCCCTGCCAGCTGTGCAACTCGCGGTCGCGCTCACTGCGAAAGGTCAGCGCCGGCTCGCCGTTCACCGCCAGCGAGAAGTTGCCCTCCTCGTCGGAGGTCGAGCCGGTGAAGGCGAACACCGTCGGCAACGCCGCCGGCGGGGCCGCGGTGGTCCACGCGGCGCTGGTTTGCCCCTCGACGCGTGCGCGCCACGACTCCGAGCCACCGCGATAGTCGGGATAGCCGGGATCGTGCTGGCCGGCCACGCCGGCGGCAAAGCCGTCGACGAGCTGCACCGCCTCGGCCGCCTGCGCCGACGCGCGCATCTGCTCGACCGGCAGCGTGTTGACGGTGGTGAGGTCCTCGAAATCGTGCCCGGCCGCGTCGAGCAAGCGCATGTTGAAGTCCCACGTGCCGATGTCCTCGCAGCTCTGCACGAGGACGCCATTGTCGCCTTCGCGCAAATCGACCGGCCGCTGTTTCGGCTCGACGCCCATCATCAGCGGAAACGGCGTCAGCGCGCGCCCGTTCAGCCAAATGCGCAGCGTGTCGTTGACCGACCCCGACACTTCGAGCGTGGCGCGGCGCGCGCTCGGCGCGCGCACGGTGGTCGCGGCATACGCGCACACGTGCTCCGGATTGCCGGGATGATCGCGGTCGGCGGCCGCGTAGGCGCGGTTGAGGTCGACGTTGACGAACTGCTGCAGCAGCGGCTGCCAGCGCACCTCGCCGAAAGCGCCGCGATAGCTCGCCGGCGCCAGGTCGTTGGGATTCACCGGATCGCGCAGCTGGCCGTGCCCGTCGGCGTTGGGGAACAGACCGAGGATCTGCCAGTTCTGCACGTAGCGCTTGCGGCCCTTCAGCTCGGCGACGACGAAGGCCAGCTTGCCGCCGGGGCCTTCGATGCGGCGCTGCACGTCGAGATCCTGGAACAGGTCGACGTCTTCGGGGTTGAGCGCCGCCAAGACGCGCTGGTTGGGCTTGGGGGTGAACTCCTCCGGCTTGGCGATGACGTAGCCGCTGTCGCGCCGCTTCACCCAGTCGCGTGGATCGATCGGCCGGTAGAATTGCGCAAACGCCTGCGGCTGGTTCGAGTCGGTCGACGTGATCAGCAGCTGGTCGTAGTTGGCGCGCTGGCTCTCCATGTAGTGGATGGCGTCTCGGTAGCCGAATTGGAAGCCGCCCGGGGTCAGCGCGGCGTAGGTGGGATAGTCGACGAAGTAGGCGTGCAGGTAGGCGCGCACCTGGCTGCCGAGCGCGGCCAGCGCCACCGCCAACGCCACCGCCTGCGCCGCGACGCCCCAGCGACGGCGCGGCACGAGCCAGCGCAGCGCGCGCAGCGCGGCAGCGAAGCCGAGGCCGGTGAGCAGACAGAAGATCGGCACGCCAATGATGCCGCGCGTCGCGCTGGGAATCTCGTTCATCAGGCTCGGCGCGATCGGATACAGCGCCAGCCACCACAACAGCAGCTTCGAGAAGCGATCGCGCCGCAGCAGCGCGGCGCCGGCGCCGAGCACGACGAACGGAATGAACAGCGAGTACAGCTCGCCGAAGTTGCGCACCGAATGGCGGAAGATCGGATCGCCTTCCTCGGCGAGAAAGCGCGGCGAGAAGAACTCGGCGTAGTTGTGCGCGAGACGCTGCAGCTGCGGCTGCCACGCTTGTCCCGGCTCGACGAAGGTGGTGCGGCGGAAATACGTCGTGCCGCTGCTCGACTGGGTCCCGAAGAACACCGCCGCCGGCGTCAACACCGCCGCAGTCACCGCCAGCGCAATGAGGAATTGCCGCCAGTGGCGCAGCAGCTCGGGCAGATACAGCACACCGAAGCCGACCAAGAACGCCGGCACGAAGAGCGTCGCCGGCGCATACGCATAGATGCACAGCGCCGCCAGACCAAGCCCCGCCGGCAACGTGCGCCGGCCCTGCGTAAAGCGCACCAGCAGCAGGCAGGAGAAGACGAACAAGCAGGGGAACGCGATCAGCTCGAACGCGATGCGGCTGAAATGGAGATGCCACGGGCAGAGCGCCAGACACAGGGCGGCCCATAGCCCGACCCATGGCCCGACCACGGCGCGGCCGAGCAGGAACAGTCCGAGCACCGTCGCGGCGCCGAACAATGCCGCCGGCAGGCGGGCGCTGAATTCGCTCAGGCCGAGCAGCTTCACCGGCAGAATGGCGCCGTAGATGTAGACCGGGTTCTTGTACGAGGTGCCGAACGACCACACGTACAGCGGCCAGCTGCGGCCGTTCTCGTCGATGCCGGCGGTGCCGAGCGCGTAGGCGTTGTAGCCGTTGCCCGCCTCGTCGCAGTACAGCCCGGCCGGCACGTCGCCGAGCCGATAGAGACGCAGGCCGAGGGCCAGCAGCACCACCAGCGCCAGCGCCAGCCTCTGCACGCGCTTACGCCGCATGGCGCTGCCTCACGGCGAAGGCGCCGGCGCGCGCGCGGCGCGCACGCGGCGCGCCGGGACGTTCCGCGCTACTCATCCGGCGGCCCCGGCTCGGCCGCCGGCGTCGGCGCCGGCGGCGGGCAATCCGGCTTCGGCTCGGCCAGGCGATAGAGCGGCATCAGCTGCTGCCGATTGCTCGTCTCGGGCCCGCTCCAACGCAGCTGCATCGAGGGCGTGACGACCGAGAAGTCGCCGTCGACGCGCAGATCGTGCCCGCCGGCGGCGAGCGTGGCGGGGACGAATCCGTGCGCGTCGCCGCGCTTGCCGTCGATGAAGAGCGTGCCCTGTCCGGCGTAGGTGTCGAGCGCGAAACGGTACTCGCCGCCCTGCTCGATGCGGAAGCGGACGCGATATTTGACGCGCACGCGCTGCGGCGCCAAGCGAAACACCTGCCGCATCAGTCCGTCGGGCCAGGTGCTGCGATCGATGAAGGGCGCGACGCCGCGGTCGCTCGCCAGCGGCGTGTCGCCGTCCGCCGGCAGCAAGGCATACGACGCATCGGCACCGCGGCACGGCAGCACGCGCAACCGCTCGGCCAAGGTCGCGGGCGGCGCGGCGACGTGGACCGCGGCGATATCGTCGCCCATCTCCAACGGATCGCGCACCAGTTCGAGCTCCAGTTCCGGGAACAGCCAGTGGAAATAGGCCGCCAGGTCTTCCGTGGTGCGACCGACGTAGATGAACAACAGCGTGGGCACCGGATGGGTGGCCCAGTCGCGCAAGAGGGACTCGACGTCCGAGTAGACCGCGCCGGTCGCCGTCTTGCCCATGAGCCACGAGCTGTCGTGCCCTTCCAGCGCGTTCGTGTACAGCGGCGCGACGCCGAGGACGCGTTCGCCGGGGCGCAGATTCTTCCCCAGCCAGACCGTCAGGTAGGCGAGCGGGTTGCGCAACGCGTGCCGCACCTCGGGGGCGCGCCACAGCTGCAGCAGATTGGTCGTGTTCCAGTAGGCGGCGAAGCCGAGCGCCAGGGCGAGCCCGAGCAGCACGGCGCGGCGCGCGACCCGTCCCCACGCGGCGCCGACCGCCGCGCCGAGGCCGGCGGCGCCGACGGCGGCCAGGACATAGACATACGCGACCGCGCCGCCGACGCGCGCGACGTCGAAGTTCCCGGTGGCGATCAGCGTCCCGCCGACGTGCACGAGAAAGCCGAGCAGCGTCAGCAGCAGGATCGGCTGCAGGACGTGCGCCAGCGCGCCGGCGATGCCGAACAGCAACAGGGCCGCGGTCACCGGATCGACCAGCGGCAACCATTTGATGTTGCGCACCGGCGAGCGATCGCCGCGGTAGACGAACAGCGCCGCGGCGTCGACGGCGCGCGCGGCGCGCCGCGCCGACGCTTCGCGCCAGCCGTCGGCGGGGTTGTAGTAACCGGTCTGGCCGTGCGCACGCGACCAGCCGTCGACGTACTCGCGCCGCGTCTCGCCCGGCAGGCGGGTCAGAAACAGCGGCGCGATCATGCTGGCGATCAGCGCCACGACGACCAACGGGCGCGCGACGCGCGCCGGCCACCCGACAGTGCGGTCGCGCAGCGACCACCAGGTGGCGCCGGCCAAGGCCCACACGACGAGCGGACGGTACGCGATGTACTCGTGCAGGATGTAGCCGCCGATCAAGCCGAGGCCGATATAAGCCGACGGCCGCCCGCGACGCGCCGGCCCGGCGAGCAAGCTGAACGCGATGGCGACGACCAGCGCGTTGTGGTTGTTCGGAATGCGCGACAGCACGACGTCCCAGAACGAGCCGGCGAGGAGGGCCATGCCGAACAGCGCGCCGGTGCTGCCGACCAGCAAGCGCGCCCACAGAAACATCGGCACCAGCTTCAGCGCGCTGACGACCGCGAACGGCACGCGCATCGCCAGCTGCGTGTAGCCGCCCAGCGCGATGCCGAGCGCCGCCAGCCAGGTGCTGCTCAAATACTCCCAGCGGACGCGCTCGCCGAGCAAGTAGAACTTGCCGAAGTTGCCGACCTGAAAATCCTCGACCTGCGTCGCCGCCGCTTCGCCGGGGAAGTCGGCGATATTGCCGAGCCGGTACAATGCCGCGACGGCTACCAGGCCGACGACGGCGGCGACGAGCCAGGCGTGGCGCCGCCACCAAGGTCGGCGCGGCGTGCCGTCTGCGCCGGCGACGCGCCAGCGTCCCCAGGCCAGATCGGCGCCGATCGCCATGCACAACGCGCCGAGCGGCCACGAGCGCCACGCGGTGTCGAAACCGTCGACCCAGCTGCGCAGCTCGGCGGCCGTGCCGTAAGCCCACAGCAGCGCCCCGCAGAGCAGCAGCGCGGCGCCGAGCCAGCGCCGGCGCGGCGTGCTCGCCAGCGCGGGAGGCAACGGCTGCGGTGCGTCATAAACGACCCCGAGCTGTCCCAGGAAGGCCAGCGCCATGCCGAGTCCCAGCAGCGGCCAGCCGCGCGCCGGCGCGTCGGCGGCTTGAAAGGCGGCGAGCCCAGCGGCAATGAGCACGGCGGCGGCAAGCGCCAGCACGGCGCGCGCGTGGAGCAACACGGAGCGGGACATGCGCAACTACGCAGGGCCCGGTTGCGCGACCGATCGCGTGCCGCGCCAGGCTTCGTTCCGGCGCGAGTCAGGTGGCGCGGCGAGTGAACGGGGCGGGATCCGATTCGCGGCCAAGGCTGGGGCGCGCCGCGCGGCGCAGACTGTGTGCGGATGGATGGCCACGGCGGATCAACGCCGTTGCGTAACACAGCGGCGCAAACGGAGCCACGGTCTCCGCTCCAAAAGTCTGTCGCCGATCCGCACTCGCGGCGCGCGCCACGCTGTCAGGCCGTTGGCCGTCGCTGACCGCCCAACGGCTCACGGAATCTTTTTTTCGCCGCGTCGACGACGCGCGGGAATCCGGAATCCCATCATCCGCGACGTTGGCGCCTCATGGAGCGGCAGCGGACGCCCTCGGGGCGGCGACGGGCGCCAGCGGCGCGCCGCCATCCGGCAGCAGCTGCCCAGGCGCCGCAGCCCGCGGCGTCAGCGCCGGCTCGCGCGGTGCATTGTCGGTCAGCCCCGGCGTGCGAGAGACGGCGCGCGGCTCGGGTGTTGCGGCCCGCGAGCCGGCGTCGGCGTCGCAGGATGTCATGGCGAGCGCCAGCCCGAAGAGCGCCGTTGCAAGGCACAGCTTCATGCGAGTCTCCCCCCTGCTTCGTCGTCGGCAGCAAGGCGAAGACCAGCCCGCCTCGACACCCGCCGGGGCCGGCGATTCCTGCGCGACGCCGTGAACGCACCCAGATTGCACGATAAACCCTACAACTGTGCGGCATGACGCTTGCCGGCCGCGCCGCCGTGGAACTGCCGCGGATGGACCGCGATCACCTTGACTCGCCGCGTGCCTTCTCTTACCGCCACGGTGCTGCATGCCGCGTTCGCGAGTAGATCCGTGACCAGCGCTGAAAGCGGCCGCGCAGCGGGCGCGACGTTGGCCCTCGCCGTCGCCGGGACTGCCGTCGCGGCCCTGGCGCAATCGATCATCCCGCGCTCGGGTTGGGGCAGCGTCGCCTGCTTCGCGTCTGCGGCGGTGTTGTTCGGCTGGTCGGCGCGGCGCGCCGGCGACGCGGCGGAGCTCGACGCCGCCGCTACCGCGCCGCTGCCGAGGCGCTTTCTGCAACTGTGCGTTGCGGGCGTGGCGTTGTGCCTGGCGGCGAGCGTCCTGGTCTACGCGCAGCAGCCGGCGAGCGCGACGCATCTGGTGTGGACGCTCGGCCTGCTCGTCCTCGCCCTGGCGGCGTTCGCCGCGCCGCGCGGCGAGAGGCGTTTGGCGCCAATGTCCGTGCGCCAGCGCGTCGGCTTGGCGGCGGTGCTGGGGTTCGCGGGTGTGGTGCTGTTCTGCGGGCTGCCCGGGCTGCCGACCGAAATGCACGGCGACGACGCTGAAGTCGGCCTCGACGCCATCCGCCTGCTCGCCAACTTCAACCTCTTCGACGCCGGGTGGTTCGAGTTGCCGCGCTTTCACGCCTTCCCGACACTGCTCGGTTTCGAAGTGCTGGGCATCAACGCGCTCGGCCTGCGCGCCACCAGTGCGGCGCTCGGTGTCGCCGGTGTGGCGCTGCTGTTCGCCGTGGTGCGCCGGCTGTGGAGCGTCGAGCTCGGCCTGCTCGCCGCGCTGCTGCTCGCCGGCCAGCGCTTCTACCTGCATATCGGGCGCGCCGGGTACCACTACATCGACACGCCGGTGCTCAGCCTGCTGGTGGTGTGGCTGTTTCTGCAGATCTGGCAGGAGCGCCGCCTCGGCGCGGCGGTGTGGTGCGGCCTCGGGCTCGGGCTCGGCATCCAAACGTACTACGCGTCGCGCCTCGTCCCCCTGCTGCTCATACTCACCTGGTGCAGCGCTCTCTGGCCACTGGTCGTCGCGCTGCGCCGCGCGCCCGGCGGCGGCGCGGCACGGCTGCGCCTGGCCGCGCGCGAGCAAGTGCCCGGCTTCGCGGTCGTCGTCCTCATCGCCATCGCCGTCGCCGCGCCCACCTTCGCCTACTTCGCACACCATTGGGGGGCCTTTTGGGAGCGCACGCGCGACACCAGCCTGTTCACGCCGGCGGCGCGCCAGCACTTGGCGGTCGGTTACCAGACCGACAGCTTCATCCAGATCCTCGCCATCCAGCTGCGCGCCGCGCTGACGCTCTTCAATGCGACGCGCGATACGTCGGTGCAGTACGGCTTGCGCGGCGCCTTCTTCGAGCCGGTGAGCGCGGTGCTGTTCGTGCTCGGCGTCGGCGCCGCATGCGCGCGCCTGCGCGAGCGGCGCATGCGCCTCGTCCTCCTGTGGACCGCCGTGCCGCTGATCGCCGGCGCGGCGCTGACCATCGACACCCCCTTCTATCCGCGCATCAGCGGCCTGGTGCCGTTTGCGGTGCTGCTCGTCTGCGTGGCGCTCGATCAGCTGCGGCGAGCCGTGCGCGCCGCCGTGCCTGGCCGCATCGGCGCCTGGACGAGCGCCGCCTTGATCGGCGCCGCGGCGACGCTCATCGTCGCCACCAACGCGCGCACCTATTTCATCGACTATGCGCCGCGCTATCGGGTCGCACCGTCGGTCGAGATCGCCAACTTCGTGCGCAAGCACGGCGCCGACAAGACCACCTACATGGTCGGCGGCTTGCCGGCCTACTCGATCCTGCACGGCACCATCGCCTTTTTGACCTACGGCTACGCGACGCACGACATCGAGCGCCTCGATGCCTTCCTATCCACGCATCAGCTCGATCCGCTCAAGACCGCCTTCGTCATCATGCCGCAGGGGGTCGACCTGATCCCGCAGGTCGAGCGGGCCGTCGGCCGGCTCGATCTACAGACGCACCGCAACGCGCGCGGCGAGGTGGCCTTTCTCAGCGCCGTGCCGGCGGCAGCGCACGACGCGCTCGACTCGGCCGACGAGCTGAAGCAATCGGCGCAGCCGGGTCCGACGCTGGCCGCCGTCGGACGCGGACTGGCGCTGCTCGAGCAAGCCGCGCGCACCGTGCTGATCGGCACCGCAGCCCTGGCGCTCGGACTGGCGCTGCTGGCGGCGCGCGGCTGGCGGCGCGGGCCGGGCGTGCGCGCCTTGCGCGAGCCGTGGCGGCCGCGGCTGGCGCGCTGGCGGCGCGCCTGGTTCGGGCCCGATGGGCACGAGCAGCGGGCGCTGCCGCCGAGCTGGATGGTGTGGGCGGCACTGCTGGCCATCGTGGCGCTGGCCTTTGCCTTGCGCACCTATCGCCTCACCGAGCTGCCGGCCGGCTTTTTCTGCGATGAGGCCGGCAACGGCTTCAACAGCTTCTGTCTGTTGCATGCCGGGCGCGACGAGACCGGCGCGCGCTGGCCGTTGTACATCTGGTCGTTCGACGTCAGCTATAAGAACCCGATCTTCGTCTACTCGACGCTGCTGCCGATGAGCCTGCTCGGCGCCAGCGAGCTGGCGGTACGACTGACCGCCGCCCTGTACGGCACCGCCACCGTGCTGGCGCTGTTCTTCCTCGGCCGCGCCTTGATGGGGCCGCTGACCGGGCTGGCCGCGGCGCTGCTGCTGGCGACGCTGCCCTGGCATCTGCATTTCAGTCGCATCGGTTTCGAGCTGATCACGCTGCCGTTCTTCTTCACGCTCGGCCTGACCTGCATGGTGCGCTGGACGCAAGGACGCCGCACGCTGGCGCCGGCGCTCGTCCTGCTCGGGCTGTGCCTCTACACGTACGTGCCGGCCAAGCTGTTCATCCCGTTGTTCCTGGCGGTCTTCGCCGTGCTCTATCGGCGCGAGCTGCTGGCGCGCTGGCGCGAAACCCTGCTCGCCGCGGCGGCGCTGGCGCTGACCGCGCTGCCGGTGACGATCTTCGACATCGCGCATCACAGCCAGGCCGGCAGCTACTTCGCCAACACGACGATCCTGGCGCGCGGCGCGCAGCCGCTCGGCGTGGCGCGGCGCTTCGTCAAGAACTACCGCGCCTTCTTCTCGCGCACCTTTCTGTTCGACGCGAGCAACGACCGCATCCTGCGGCACAGCGTCAGCGATCACGGCGAGCTGTACTGGTGCCTGGCGCCGCTGCTCGGCGTCGGCGTGGTCGTGGCGGCGCTACGGCGCGACCGCGCCATGCGCCTGCCGCTGGTGTGGCTCGGCCTGTATCCGGCGGCGGCGGCGCTGATGAACGAGATCCCCTCCGCCTCGCGCGGGTTCATCGGCGCGCCGGCGTTCGCGCTGCTCGGCGCAATCGGCGCCGGCGGGCTGCTGCGCCTCGCGGCGCGCGTCGGCCCGCGGCGCGCCGGCGCGCTGCAAGGCCTGCTGATCGCGGTGGGAGTGGCCGTGCTCGGCACGGCAACGGCGCGCTACTGGGCGCTGTATCGCGACGAGTACCCGCTCTACGCCGCCAAGGAGTACACGGGTTTTCAATTCGGTCATCGCCAGGTGTTGGACTACTTTCGCCAACACTACGACGAGTACGATCTGCTGCTGCTGTCGACGCGGCGCAGCAACCAGCCCGAGGTATTCCTGCGCTTCTACGACGGCACGCAGCGCCCACTGCGCGAGGGCGAGCCGCCCCCCTTCGAGCACGGCGAGAAGATGGTGGCGAGCGCCGCCGATGCGTACGACTACTACCTGCCGGGCCGCCGGATCCTGTTTGCGGTGCTGCCCGAAGAGGTGCCGCTGTTCGCCGACGGCAAGGTGCTCGAGCGCATCATCGCGCCGGACGGCAGCGCGGCGTTCGTCCTGGTCGCCGCGACGCGACTGAAGGATTTCGTCTCGACCTGGATGGTCGGCGGCCCCTACCCGGGCGACGATCACTCGCCGCCGCCCGACTGGAATCCCGACGCGCCGCCGCCCGATGCCGGCGACGGGGTGTCCTGGCGACTGCAGAATCAGCTGTTCGCCGACGTGCTGTTGAACGATTTCTTCTCACCCAACGCCGAGCACACCTGCGCCTGGGCGGAAAACTTCGTCAGCAGCGAGACGCCGCGCACGCTGCGCGTCTTTGCCGGCTTCGACGATACCGGTGAGGTGTTCGTCAACGGCGCTGCGGTCGCGTTGACGCCGTCCGACAATCCCGAGCAGACCTTGATCGACGCCAGCAGCGGCACGCTCGAGCTCGCCGCCGGACGCAACCGCATCGCGGTGCGCTCGTGCGACGACATTGGCGACTGGCGCTTCTCGTTCCGCCTGGAAAACCTCGACGGCTCGCCGGTCGAGGGGCTGACGTGGGCCTATGGACCGCGGCGCTATCCCGAATGAGCGATCATCACTCGCCCGAGCCTGCGCCGGTGCGCGGACAAACTAGGCTGACGAGATTTGCGCCCAGCGATGCGAGGCAGCCGCAGAGCACCTTGCGTCGCATCGTCGTCCCCCGGGGCCGGTCCTACCTATGTGGGCGGCGTCGCCGCGTCAGATTTCCTGCCGCTCACATGGATAAGCTCGACCGACACCGCAGCGGCGCTTTCGCCGCCTGAGGCGCCGGAGAAAGCCGCGCCGGTCGCACGCGGTGTGGGGCGCGGCGGCGGCAACGCGAGCCGGCGGCGACCCCACTCCGTTCACTCCGGCGCGCGATCGTCAGCGCGCCAGTAGTTTGACAAGAAAATACCTGCCCGTTAGGTGCTTACGGTTTGCGGCCCCTGGCGGCCGCTCCTACGAGGGCTATGGCAGACGAGACACAGCAGCAGAGCGCTCTGGATCGGCCGCTGATCGGTCGCTTCACTACCGAGCAGGTGATCTTCATCGCCGTTGGGTTGATCGCCATCTTCTTGCGCACCTACGAGCTCGGGGTGCGGCCGTACCATCATGACGAATCGATCCACGCCTTCTTCTCGTGGAAGATTCTGCAGAACGGCTTCAGCGAGTATAAGTACGACCCGGTCTACCACGGTCCGACGCTGTACTTCTCCAGCGCGCTGATGATGTGGCTGTTCGGCGACTCGGATTTCACCGGGCGCCTGAGCGCCGTCGCCTTCGGCCTCGGCGTCGTCGCCTTCGCCTGGCCGCTGCGGCGCTACCTCGGCCGCTGGGGCGCGCTGTCGTTCCTGCTGCTGATCACCTTCTCGCCCAGCTGGGTCTATTTCACCCGCTTCATCCGCCACGATATCTATCTCGCGCTCTGCAATCTGGTCGCGGTGTTCTTCGCCTTTCGCTACGCCGAGACCGGCAAAGCCAAGTATCTCTACATCGGCACGATTGGCCTCGCCTTCGCGTTTACCAACAAAGAGGACATGTACCTGCTGTCGCCGATCTTCATCGGCGCGGTGGGGGTCATGCTGCTGTGGGGCGTGTGGCGCGGCGAGCAGACGCTCGGCGGCGCGGTACAGGAAAGCACCAGCCTGTTGCGACGCAGCCTGGTGCCGGGGCTCACCTCGCTGATCATCTTCGCGATCATCTGGGTCGCGATGTACACGTCGTTCGGCACCAACCAGAAGATGTTCGAGATGGGCGGCCTGGCGCCGGTGCGCGACGCCTTGCGCTATTGGATCGGGCAACAGCAGATCAAGCGCATCGGCGGTCCCTGGTACTATTACGTGCCGGAGCTGGTGCTGTACGAGCCGCTGATCACCTTTCCGGCGCTGGCCATGATCATCGGCGCATTCTCGCAGAAGCCGGCGCCCAACCGCTTCCTGCGCTTCATGATCGTTTGGGGCGTCGGCTCGGTCTTCATCTACGCCTGGGCGCAGGAAAAGGTGCCGTGGCTGCTGATTCCGCAGCTGCTGCCGCTGACCATCCTGGCGGCGAGCTGGTTCGGCCGCGTCATCGAGGTCGGCGCGTTACGCCGGCCAGGTCCGGCGATTGCGACGGCGGCGATCAGTGCGCTGACCTTGTGGTCGCTGGTCGAGGCGAACTTCCTCTACGACGCGCCGCGCCCCGACCAAGATCCGGCGCACCGCCGCGAGACGATGTTGTCGTACGTGCAGTCGACGTACGACATCAACAAGATCATGCAGCGCATCGACGACGTCGGGCGCCAGCTCGGCACCGGCGACCAGACGCGCCTGGCCGTCTCCGGCAACGCGACGTGGCCGTTCAGCTGGTATCTGCGCCACTATCCGGTGAACTGGGCGGCGAATCTGCGCGACATCGATATCCCGGTGCTGATCGTCGACAAGGAAGTCTCCAAAGCGCACGACGACGTCCTGCTCGAAACATACGAGAAAGTGCCGTTTCAGATCCGCGGCTGGTGGGAGCCGAGCACGCCGACGGCGCCGCAATTGGTGAAATGGTTGTTCACGCGCGATGCCTGGAGCCCGCTCGGCTCGAGCGATGCCGTCATGTACGTGCACAAAGATCTGAAGCCGGGCATGACGTTCACCAAAGTGCAGGTGAACCCGCCGCCGGCTTCGCGCGGCTACCCGTCGAACCCGGAGCCGCTGCCGGCGACGGCGATCTTCGGCAAGGCCGGCTCGGGGCCCGGTGAATTCAACGAACCGCGCGGCTTGGCGACCGACAAGGACGGCAACCTCTATGTCGCCGACGTGAAGAATGCGCGCATCCAAAAGCTCAGCCCGGGCGGTGCGGTCATCAAGGCCTGGGGGCACGAAGGAACCGGGCAAGGCGAGTTCAAGGATCCGAGCGGCGTCGCCGTCGGCCCGGACGGCAACGTGTACGTCGCCGACACCTGGAACCACCGCGTACAGAAGTTCGACGCCAACGGCACGTTCATCAAAGCATGGCAGCCCGACCCAGGATTCTGGGGCCCGCGCGGCATTGCCGTCAGCCCGAAGGACGGCACGGTGTTCGTCACCGACACCGGCAACAAGCGCGTCGTCTCGTTCAGCCCCGAAGGCGTGCAAATCGAGGCGTGGGGCAGCGACGGGTCCGGGCCCGGACAACTCATCGAGCCGGTCGGCATCGCGGTCGACAAGGACGGCGACGTGGCGGTCGCCGACACCGGCAATCGGCGCATCCAGATCTTCCAGCCCGGCGGCGAGTTCGTGAAGGAGTTCCCCGTCTTCGGCTGGGATGAGTTCTACACGGAGCCGTACTTGGCGGCGCACGGCGACGACATCTTCGTCACCGACTCCTACTTGCACCGATTCGCGCGCTACACCGACGGAAAGCTGACCGGCGCGTGGGGTCGCACCGGCAAAGGCAGCGGCGAGTTCAACCGTCCGATCGGCGTCGCAGTGGCGCCCGACGGCAGCGTCTATGTCTCCGACACCATGAACAATCGGATCGAGAAGTTCAGCGTGCCGCCGGTGCAAGGCGGCGTCGCCGGCGCGAACGCCAAGTAAAGCCCGTTGGCGTTGGGGATTCGGAGCTGGTTTTCCAACTCCGAATCCCCACCCTCACCCTTCGATCTTCTTCGGCTGCGTCTCGATAATGCGGCGGCGCAGCCGAAAGATGTCGTAGAGAGCGCGCAAGATCACGCCGAAGTGCGCGCCGGTTTGGACCCCGGCCTCGCGTGCGTAGTGGTGCACGCCGACTTCTCTGATGCCGAAGCCGGCGCGAAAGGCGCGGCCGTACAGCTCGGCATTGATCAGCGCGCCGTTGGTCTCGATGGTGATCGTCTCGAAGACGCGCCGCGGGATCAGCTTGAAGGCGCAATTGAGGTCCTTGACGTAGACGCCGAGCATGACGCGCACCAGCCAGCCGCCGAACAGCTTGGCGTTCAGCCGGCGCACCAGCGGATCGCGGCGCTCGATGCGAAAGCCGGTGACGATCACGTCCTCGCCGGCCAGGGGCAGGAGTTTGTCGAGATCCTTGATGTCGAACTGCCCGTCGCCGTCCATGTAGAAGGTGTAGCGCTTGGTCGCCGCCGCCCACCCGGTGCGCAGCGCGCCGCCGTATCCCTTGTTTTGCGCATGCGTCTGCGGCTTGACGCGCGGGTTCTCTTGCGCGAGGCGCGCCAGGATCTCGCCGGTGCGGTCGGCGCTGCCGTCGTTGACCGGCAGGATCTCATAGTCGATGCCGAGCGGCTCGAGATAGGCCGCCACTTGCTTGACGACGCGCTCGATATTGGCCTCTTCGTTGTACGCCGGCAGCACGACCGACAGCGCGTCGACCGGTCCGGCCGCCTTGCCTTTTAGCTCGTCACTCATAATATCCCCTCGCTCGTCGTCGGCTGAATGATCATCGAGTGTCCCCACTGTGGCACCCGCTTCCGGCTCGATGCTCGGCAACTCGCCGGCAGCCGATCGATGCTGAAGTGCGCGCGTTGTGGGCGTGTGTTCCCGGCTCCGGGTAGCTCGTCTAGCGCGCGCCCACGCCCGAAGCCCGCGGCGGAAGCGAACTTGTCGTTCGACTTCGACGACGATGACGAGTGGCGAGCGCCCGAATTGACTGCCGAGGATGTACCGGAAGACGGCTTTCTGCTCAACGCCGGCGAGCCGGCCGAGCCGCCGACGCCGACGCCGCGCGCCAAGCCGCGCCAGCCGGCACCCGAACAACCGGCCCTGCATTTCAATCCGCCGCCCGACGAGCCGGACGAAGACGCCGAGGAGCCGCTCGGCCGCGACGCCGCGCCGGAACCGATGCGCTTCGAACGGCCGGACGACGACCCTGCGGACTTCGCCGTCGAGCCCGCCGTGGCGTCAGCGCCGCGCCGCTCGCGCGCCAAGCCGCCGGCGAAGCCACCGGTGCGACAGGGGGGGATCGGGGTGCGATCGGTGTTCGTGTTTCTCTTGATCGTCGTCGGTGCGTACGGCGCGCTGACCTGGGCGCTGCTCGATGATCCGGATTGGGCCGAGCATCTGACCCGCAGCCTGCCGGTCATCGGCCCGGCGTTACGCGAACGCAGCGCCGGCGAGAGCGTGGCGTTGATCGACCTCGATGCGCGCTATGAGCGCACCAAGGACGGCAAGAACGTCTTCGTCATCACCGGCAAAGCGGTGAACCACTCGCCCGATTCGCTGCGCCGCCTGGAGATCGTCGCATCGCTGTACGACGGCGCCGAACGGCGCCTCGATCAGCAGGTCACCGCCTGCGGCAACCCCTTGGAAGCCAAGATCCGCGAGCTCAGCGTGCACCAGGTGTCGATCCTGCGCAGCATCAAGCCGCCGGCCAACTTCGGGGTGCAGCCTGGCGGCGAGTGTCCGTTCGCCAGCATCTTCGTCGACGTCCCGGCCGCCGCCGCCAGCTTCTCGACTGAAGTGTCGGGCGCGCAGCGCAACGCCTAGCACCCCAGGGACGCGCACTCGTTCAGCGCCCGGCAGCGTGCGGCGTGGCGTCGCCGCCCGCGTCGCTCAGGCTTGGCGCGGCGGTTCGTCGCTCGACGACGGGTGCTCGTCTTTCGGCGGCGTGATGTCGATCTCGTCCGGCTTGTTCACTTCGCGCTTGAAGCTGCGGATGCCGCGTCCAAGGCCGGATCCGATCTCCGGCAGCTTCCCCGCCCCGAAGATGATCAAGACGATGACCAGTATGACGAGCAGTTCGCCGATGCCCATGCCGAACATTCCGCGACCCTATCGATGTGGCGGCGGTGGCGCAAGGCGCAATGCGAGCCTTTGATTGCACCCCGGCGCCTCGGTGAGCCGGTGTCCCCGTATGCCCGCTGGGGGCAGTTGGTTTGCGCGTTGGGCCCGGCCGCAGCCGCCGCCGTAGCCGGGAAGCTGACGTCGCTCACCCCGGCGGCGGGGTGTCGCCTCGCTGGCTCGCGAGCGCGCGTCTCGCTAGTGTGGCGCGATGCGTGAACGCGGACGGCGGGCGATCAGTACGGCGCTGTCGCTGGCCCTGCACGCCCTGCTGCTGCTGTGGGTGATGGGAACCGTCATCACCGAACCGACCCCGTCGGAACCGGACGTTCTACCGGTGCGCATCCTCGACCAGCCGCGGCCCGCACAACACCAGAAGCCGGCGCAGAAGGCAGTCAAGCCGGCCGAAAAGCCGCCCGAGCAAGTCGCCAAGCTGGAGCCGCCACCGCAAGAAAAGCCGATTGAAGCGCCGCCCCCCGAACCGCCGAAGCCGCAGCCGGAACCGGAGAAGAAGCTGCCGCTGCCGGAGCAAATCGTGCAGCCGCCGGACAAGGCCAAAGAGGAAGCGCCCAAGGACACGCGCTTCAAGAGCGATCGCGATGCGTCGGTCGAGAAACAGCAGGTCAAGAAAGGCAACCCGAAGCCGGGCGAGTCGGCGCCGGGGGAGTCGGCTGCCGACAGCGCCGCCAAGCCGAATCCGAAGGCCGTGCAGCCGCCGGCGCCGAAGCCCGCCGTCGCCCCCAAAGACGCGGGCGGTCGCCGGGTTCGCCCGCAGGTCGCCGCGCTGCCGAGCCTCGATCACTTGATGCCGAACGCGCTCAAGCTGGCGCAGGAAGGCTACGGCCAACCGGCCGAGCCGCCGCCCGAGCGCGCGGACCGTCCGCTGGCGCGCGGCGGCAATGACGGCTTGTTCATCCCCACCGGTCCGACCGGCACGCTCGACTACCTGCCGGACATTCGCGAAGGCGACATCACCCTGCTCAACACCAAAGCCGACGTCTTCGCCCCGTTCGTGCGCCGCGTCGCCGTGCGCGTATTTCAGAACCTGCTGATCGCGCTGAAGCGCGATCTTTCCAACGCCAATCTGACGACGGAAGAGGACATCGAGGCGGAAGCCGTGATGAGCCCGGCCGGCGAGATGGTCGGCTTCACCATCGTCAAGCGCTCGACTCGCGTCGTGCTGGGCATCGACCGCCGGCTGCAGCAGGCCTGCAATGTCGCGTTCTTCGACCGCAATCCGCCGCCCGGCGCGCGCGCTGCGGACGGCAACATTCACTTTCAGTTCGTCACCACGTTTCAAACCCAGCCCACGCCGCAAGGCCTCGCCTACGCCGTGATGCTTGGTACCGGTCTGCTGTGAGGAGGATTCCGTGCTGTGGATGAAGGCTCTGCTGCTCGGCGTCGTCGAGGGCGCCACTGAGTTCTTGCCCGTTTCGTCGACCGGCCATCTGATCGTCGCGGCCGACTGGCTCAACTACCCACTGGACCAACGCGCGACGTTCGAGATCTTCATCCAGCTGGGCGCGATCCTGGCGGTGTATTGGCACTACCGCCGCGATTTGCTGAGCCTGGCGCAGCGCGCCACCGGCGACAGCGCCGCGCGCGCGCTGGTCGGCAAGGTATTCCTCGCCTTTCTGCCCGCTGCCGCCGTCGGCTTTCTCGTGCACCACTGGATCGAAGACCATCTGTTCAGCGTCCACGCCGTCGCGCTGGCGCTGATCGTCGGCGGCGTCGCCATCTGGCTGATCGAGAGCCGCCGCCCGCCAGTGCAGATCGAACGCTTGGAGGGGGTGCGCTGGCGTGACGCACTGTGGATCGGCATCGCCCAAGTCGCCTCGCTGTTCCCCGGCGTCTCACGCGCCGCCGCGACGATCATGGGCGGCCTGCTGTGCGGCTTGGGCCGCCCGACGGCGACCCAGTTTTCCTTCTACTTGGCGCTGCCGACGTTGACCGTCGCCAGCCTCTACAGCCTCCTCAAAGCCGCCGGGCATATCGGCAGCGGCGAAGCCGGCAACCTGGCCATCGGCTTCATCACCGCCTTCGTCAGCGCCCTCGCCGTGATCCGCGTCTTCCTGCGCTTCGTGCAGACGCACGACTTCAAACCGTTCGCCTACTACCGCATCGCCTTCGGTCTGTTACTGCTCTGGATCTCTTGACCCGCGAGCGCGGGTGCCCTCGCCCGCATTGCCGTTTTTCTGAGCGCGGCAACCTCCGGGGCGCGCCATTCGACGCATGCCCGTTGGCATCGTCGCGGGTGCGGATGTCGGGAGGAAGCAGCGATGCGAGGCGGAGATGCGGGCGGGTCGCCCGCAATCGCAGAAGCCTTACTCGCTCTTCGACCAGCGCAAGACCGGACGGCGGGCGGCGCGCGCTTCGTCGAGGCGGCCGATCGGGGTGGTGGTGGGAGCGTTGTGCAGGACGTCCGGTGTGTCGCGCGCCTCGCGGGCGATGGCCTGCATCGAAGCGATGAACGCGTCGAGCGTCTCCAAGCTCTCACTCTCGGTCGGCTCGATCATCAGCGCGCCGGGCACGACGAGCGGGAAGTAGATGGTCGGCGCGTAGGTACCGTAGTCGAGCAGGCGCTTGGCGACGTCGAGTGTCTTCACGCCGTGCGGCTCGAGTGTCTTGTCGGTGAAGACGCACTCGTGCATGCAAATCGCCGGCTGCGCGAGCTGATACGTCTCGGCCAAGCGCACGCGCAGGTAGTTGGCCGCCAGCACGGCCATGCGCGTGGCTTGCGTCAGCCCGTCGCCGCCGAGCGCGAGAATGTATGCATAGGCGCGCACCAGCATGCCGACGTTGCCGTGGAAGCTGCGTACGCGACCGATGGAACGCTGCGGGATCGCGCTCCAGCGCAAACCGTCGTCGTGCCGCGCCAGGCGCGGCCCCGGCAGATACGGCGCCAGCGGCGCGCGCACGCCGATCGGCCCGGCGCCCGGACCGCCACCGCCGTGCGGCGTCGAGAACGTCTTGTGCAAGTTGAACTGCAACACATCGGCGCCGACCTTGCCGGGCTTGGCGACGCCGAGCAGCGCGTTGAGGTTGGCGCCGTCGAAGTAGACCAGGCCGCCCTTCGCATGTACGGCCTCAGCGACTTGCGCGATCTCGCGCTCGAACAGACCGAGCGTATTGGGGTTGGTGATCATCAGCGCCGCGACCTGGTCGGTCATGGCGCGCCGCACGGCCTCGGCATCGACCAGGCCGAGTTGGTTGCCCTCGACCGTCTGCACCTTATAGCCGGCGAGCGCGGCGCTGGCCGGATTGGTGCCGTGCGCGCTGGCGGGGATCAGCACGGTGCTGCGCGCGCCGCCGTGATCGCGGTGGTAGGCGCGCACCATCTTCATGCCGGTCAGCTCGCCGTGCGCGCCGGCCGCCGGCTGCAGCGAGATGGCGTCCATGCCGCTGATCTCGGCCAGCATGTCCTGCAGCTGCCAGCACAGCTCCAGCGCACCCTGGGCAGTCTCGTCGGGTGCCAGCGGATGCAAGTTGGCAAAGCCCGGCAGCCGCGCCGCCACCTCGTTGGCCAGCGGGTTGTACTTCATTGTGCACGAGCCGAGCGGGTAGAAGGTCGTGGCGGTGCCGAAATTCCATTGCGACAGGCGCAGGAAGTGGCGCAACACCTCCGGCTCGCTGACCTCGGGGAAGCCCTCGATCGAGTCGCGCAGCAGCTCGGGCGGTAGATGATCCTGCGGGACGCCCGTTTCCGCCGCGACGTCGGCACCGATGCGGCCCGGCGCGCTGCGCTCGAAGATCAGCGCCTCGTCGAGCAGCAAGCCGGCTTGCTTGTCGCGCAACCCGCTCATGCGTCGAGCACCTCGGCCAGACGTTCGATGTCGGCATCGTCGTGCACTTCAGTGACGGCGATCAGCAGCGCGTCTTCGAGCTCCGCATACCAGCGCGCCAGCGGGACACCGGCCAGTACGCCGGCGTCTTGCGCGCGCGCCACGGCCGCCGCGACGCCGCGCCCGCGCAGCGTGAACTCGTTGAAGAACGGACCGCTGAACGCCGCCTGCCAGCGCCCGCCGCGCGTCAGGCGCGCCGCGGCGCGGTGGGCTCGCGCCAGGTTGACGTGCGCCAGCGCGCGCAGCCCCTGGCGGCCGAGCAGTGACAGATACACGGTGACCGCCAGCGCGATGAGGCCGTGATTGGTGCAGATGTTCGACGTCGCGCGCTCGCGACGGATGTGTTGCTCGCGCGTCGCCAGCGTCAACACGTAGCCGCGCCGACCCGCGTCGTCGTGCGCTTCGCCGACCAGGCGCCCCGGCATGCTGCGCACGTGCGCCGTGCGCGTCGTGAAGAGGCCGACGCCAGGGCCGCCGTACGACAGCGGCACGCCGAAGCTCTGCCCTTCGCCGACGGCGATGTCGGCCCCGCACGCGCCCGGCGGCTTGAGCAGCGCCAGCGCCAGCGGTTCGGCGGACGCCGTCACCAGCAGCGCGCCCGCCGCACTCGCCGCAGCGCGCAGCGCGTCGAGATCCTCGACCACGCCGAACAGGTTCGGATAGCCGACCACCAGGGCCGCGGAGTGGGCGTCGAGGGCCTGCGCCAGCCAGGCGGCGTCGACCCGCCCATCGGCACCGAACGGCGCTTCGAGCAACTCCGCCTCGCCCGCGCCCTCGACGTAGGTGCGCACGGTCTCGCGATATTCTGGGTGCAGCGAGCGCGCCAGCACGACGCGTGGCCGTTTCGGCTGCAAACGCAGCGCCATCAGCACCGCTTCGGCGGTCGCCGAGGCGCCGTCGTACATGCTGGCGTTGCCGACGTCCATGTCGAACAACATCGCCACCAGCGTCTGGAACTCGAAGATCGCCTGCAGCGTGCCCTGGCTGACTTCCGGCTGGTACGGCGTGTAGGCCGAGTAGAACTCGGCGCGTTGCAGAATATTGTCGACCACCGCCGGCGAAAAATGCGGATACGCGCCGGCGCCGAGAAAGCTGAGCATCGCGGCGCCGCTGTTGCGCGCCGCCAGCCGTTCGAGTCGCCGGCGCACGTCTTGCTCCGAGACGCCCGGCGGCAGATCGATCGCGCCGCTGGCGCGCAGCGCGGCCGGGATGTCGCAGAACAGCTGCTCCACGTCGCGCACTCCGACGGCGTCGAGCATATGCGCGATATCGGTGGGACTGTGGGGAATGAAGCGCATGGGAGATGGGCTAACGAATGACGGCGGCCGGGAACAGCGCCCGCATCCGACTCAATACGGATTTCGACGTGCGCTGCTAGACGGGGGCGGCGCGGCGTCGATGCGGCGCGTGGCGGGCGAGCGACGCAGCGCTATTCCTGCTGCTCCTGCACGA
>Ga0265314_10000234_pt1 | contig 82654 bp, 58 predicted proteins | sample 4126metaG_FD_203106 | JGI IMG/M metagenome (GOLD analysis project Ga0265314, IMG submission 203106) | Rhizosphere microbial communities from Carex aquatilis grown in University of Washington, Seatle, WA, United States - 4-1-26 metaG | ecosystem: Host-associated > Plants > Roots > Rhizosphere >...
TGGCAGGCAGCGCCTAGTGTCGGAAGTGCCGCACTCCGGTAAAGGCCATCGCGAGGTTCCTTTCGTCAGCCGCGGCGATCACCTCGGCGTCACGTACTGAGCCACCGGGCTGGATGGCCGCCGTGGCCCCCGCATTCGAGGCGGCGATCAGACCGTCTGGAAACGGGAAGAAGGCGTCGCTGCATACCACGCTCCCCTCCAGCGACAATCCGGCTTCGCCCGCCTTCCAAACGGCAACTCGGCTTGAGTCAACCCGGCTCATCTGGCCGGCACCTATCCCCAGAGTGCGATCGGCAGCACAGTAAACAATCGCGTTAGACTTGACATGCTTGACCACTCGCCAGCCAAAGAGCATTGCCCTCAACTCCGCTTCAGTTGGCTGTCGCTTGGTTACGACCTTGAGATCGCTCTGGCTCAACGCCTTGATGTCCCGGTCCTGCCATAGAAACGATTCTGCTCCGACCGACCGGATCTCCCACTTCGCGCCGTCACGCGGGCTCTTGAGGACCTTAAGGAGGCGGAGATTCTTCTTCTTCTGAAGGACAGCCAGGGCCTCGGGTTCAAAATCCGGCGCGATGATTACCTCACTAAAGATCTCGACGATCGCCTCGGCGCAGGGTCCATCCAGGTTTCGGTTAACAGCGATAATGCCGCCGAAAGGAGCAAGCCGATCGGTGGCGAAAGCCTTGTCCCACGCCTCACGCAAGGAGGGGCCTTGGCCCAAGCCGCAGGGATTAGTGTGCTTGAGGATCGCAAGGGTGGGGGGAGCCTCGGCGAACTCAGAGATCAGGTTCGCGGCGGCCGTTAGGTCGAGGATGTTATTGAACGATAGCTCCTTGCCATGAAGTTGCTGGAAGTAGTCGTGGAAGCGCCCGTACAGAGCCGCCTTCTGGTGCGGGTTCTCGCCGTAGCGAAGCTTCTGGACTAACGGAGCTTGGAGCTGGAGCGTCGGAGCAATCCCATCCGGGCCGGCGATTTTGTCGGCCTGCGAGGTGGGGAAGAACCGCGGCAAGTTCAGGGCAATGGCCCCGTCGTAGGCGCTGGTGCGCGCATAGACTTTGGCGGCTAGCGCACGCCGCAGTTCGATCGAGGTGTTTCCGTGCGATTGGATTTGGTTCGTCACCTCGGCGTAGTCCGCCGGATCGGTGACCACGGTGACGAACTCATGGTTCTTGGCGGCGCTGCGGAGCATGGCTGGGCCGCCGATGTCGATATTCTCGATCACCTCGGCCAACGCTGCCCCTGATTTCGCCACGGTTTGCTCGAAAGGGTATAGGTTCACCACTACCAAATCGATAGCCAGAATCCCCTGAGCCTGCGCTTGGGCTTCATGGTGGGCGTTGCCGCGCAAATAAAGAAGTCCACCATGCACTTTGGGATGTAGCGTCTTGACGCGGCCGTCGAGCATCTCCGGGAAGCCCGTGAAATCGCTCAGTTCTTGGACCTCCAAGCCGGCCTGCCGGAGGGTTTTTGCGGTGCCGCCGGTCGAAATCAATTGGACGCCAGAAGACGCCAGTGCCTGCGCGAAGGGTATCAAGCCTGACTTGTCGTAAACGGAGAGCAGGGCGCGTTGAATCTTTGCCATAGACATACGGCAAAATCCCCCGGAAAGTCCCGTTCAGTCAATCGGCAAATCGCATCATGCAAGCTGGTTCTGCGCCCAAACCGGAAGGTTCTCAGGTGCCGCACGCGGGTCCCCCCCCTGTTGCGGCCCCGACCAACCCAGCCGTTGTGGGGGCAATCCTGGCCGTTCAATTGGCGCTCCTGGTAGTGGCGGCGATCCGTAACGCGCACGCTCTGAACCCGGACGCCATCGCCTACCTCCGTCTGGCCTCGTATTATGCTCACGGCCAGCGCGACCTGATGATCTCCGGCTACTGGGGTCCGATGGTTAGCTGGCTGATCGCCCCGATGCTGATGGCTGGTGTTCCCGATTTGGTGGCAGCCCGGGCGGTCATGTGCCTTTCCGGTTTGGCATTTGGGCTGGGCGCTTGGGTGTTGCTGCAGCGGGTCGGGTTGCCAAGGTCCCATGTGGAAATCGGCTTGATAGTGGCCGGCCTCGCCAGTGTGGAGTGGTCCGTTGAGAATGTATCGCCAGACCTGCTTTTGACCGCATTGCTTTGTGCCGCCGTGGGAACCATGTGCTCGACGCGCTGGGCCCAGAACACCGCCCACGGGATTCTGGCTGGTGTGCTGTTCGGCCTTGCTTATCTGACCAAGGCGGTGGCATTTCCGCTTGCGGTGGCCATTCCGCTTGGCTTCGCTGTTCTCCAGTGGTTGGGACTTCCCCGCTACCGTCACCACATCTGGCGGAGCCTTGCCGCCACGTGGTTGGTTTTTTTCCTGATCGCCACTCCGTGGATTTGTGCGCTTTCCTTCAAGTATCACCATCCTACTTTTTCGACCACGGCGAGGATCGCCCACGCGGTTGCGGGACCACCCGATCAGGATCGCTATCATCCGACGATGAACACTATCCATCACCCGCGTCCGGGGAGGCTGACATCATGGGAAGATCCATCGGAGATGACCTACCGCGATTGGTCGCCATTCGCCAACTCCTCCAACGCTCGCTACCAAATAACATTGATAATCAGGAACTTGCAGACAATTCTTGGGATTACTGCGGGTTTCGATCTCCTACGCCTTGCGTGGGTCGCGTTGCCTGCCTGCGTTTGGGCTCTCTTCAGGGCCAGGAGGACAAGAATCCAGGGATGCTGGTTGTGGCTGTTATGGCCAATGCTTTGCATGGTGGGGGTTTACGTGCCGGTCTTTGTTCAGGCGACCGACGAACGCTACTTCTATCCCGTTTATGTGCTTGTCATGGCTGTGATCGCGGGTTTGTTGGCCTCGTTGGCTCCGGCTCTTTCTAAGGTCTATGCCTGGTTGCCGCGGGCGACCGGTTGGACCGTGTTTATCTCCTTCTTCGTGCCTGCTCTTCTGGGGGCGACGGTTTCGGTTGCGGGCGGTACGAGGTCAGGCGATGCCTTCGCCTTTGATCTCGCCTCGCGCATTCAACAGGCCAAAGTCGGAGGACCAATCGTCGGTCCGGGCCTGGTTTATGGCGAGCGGGTGGGGCTTTATGTGGCTTACCTCGTTGGGGAGCAGTGGTATGGGGACCAGATGGGGGCAACAGTCCTGGATTACGCGGCTTCGGGGGCTCGGCTTGTCATGGTAAGGCGTGGCAGCCCGGTTAGCGATGATCTGGCTCGTGACGAGAGATTTCAGGACCTCGACGACGCCCTTTTTGGGTCCGGGTCTCAGGCGCAGACCGTTCCGATCAAGGTGTTTGGGCGTGGGCGCTGACATGCACAAACCGGCCACAATTTTTGTTTGCCTTTAGTCACATAAACGTTACAGTGTCTTTAGCTCAAAAGTGCCTGTCAGTTATCTCTGTCCAACGACATGACGGCTATCATGCAAAGCGGCAACGATCTGGTGAAGAATTCCACCCTTTACCAAGAATTCCTCGCGGAACGCGACGAGATTCTGAAGCACAAGTGGATCGAGTCCGAGAAGGCGGGTCACGACATCGGTTTTGAACGGGCGTTAACTGATTGGGTGGTCAGGTATCGGACCGGTTGGAGGCGATGGCGGCGCAGTCAGCGCCCTTCCTAATATAGGGAGGCCCCGTGTTTCGCTTTGGGAGGGGCTGAGAAACACGGAGAGGGGAACATCGTTGCGCTGCAGTGCGACCATGGTCTAAAGTTACCGAATCATGCCCAAAGGTCCACCTCACTCGACCGTGCTCATGGACGGGCCGAGTATTCATCGCGCCATCTCTCGAATAGCACGGCAGATCGCCAAGGGCCAACACCATCCCGGCGACTTAGTCTTGGTCGGGATACAGACAGGGGGTGTGCGTTTGGCCAACCATTTGGCTGGGCGCATCCGCGACCTGTTGGGGCACGAGATCCCGGTGGGCGAACTGGATGTGACGATGCACCGGGACGACCTTGACCAGCGGCTTGCCCCTCCTGTGCATGCGACCAAAATACCGGTGGACATCACCGGCAAGACGGTTTTACTCGTGGACGACGTTCTCTTCAGCGGGCGCACCACGCGTGCGGCACTGGATGCGTTGAACGACTTTGGCCGACCGCGTCGGACCCAGTTGGCCGTGCTCATCGACCGGGGGCACCGCGAGTTGCCGATTATGGCAGATTTTGTGGGAAAGAGTGTGACCACGGCTCAGGACGACCGAGTTGAGGTGGAGGCTTCCGAATCCGACGGTTGGGCGCGTGTCACGTTGCACACCGCTCAGCATTCTTCGGGATCAAATCCATGACCTGGACTCGCAAAGATCTGCTTGATATACAATCCCTCAGCCTGGAGGAGATCACCACGGTTTTGGACACGGCCAGCGCGTTCAAGGCGGTTGGCCAGCGCGTTATCAAGAAGGTTCCTGCCTTGCGCGGTAAATCGGTGGTCAATCTCTTTGTCGAGCCTTCCACCCGCACGCGGATCAGCTTCGAAGTCGCAGCGCAGCGCTTAAGCGCCGACGTTATCAATTTCACGACGGAGGCTTCATCGCTGAAGAAGGGGGAGACGCTGAAGGACACGGCCCTAAACCTTCAAGCGCTGAACGCCGATTTCATCATCATCCGCCACAGCGCGGCAGGCGCGCCGCACTTTCTTAGCCGCGTGCTTAATGCTCACGTGATCAACGCAGGTGACGGCGCCCATGAACATCCTACCCAAGCCCTTCTAGACGCGTTCACGATTCGGGAGAAGAAAGGCCGAATCAGCGGGCTCAACGTGACCATTCTGGGGGACATCCTCTACAGCCGAGTGGCGCGATCCAACATCTGGGCAATGCGCAAACTAGGTGCCAATGTGACTCTTTGCGGCCCTCCCACGCTGGTGCCCCGCGCATTCGAACAGATGGGCTGCAGGGTCACTAGCGATATCAATGCGGCGATTGGCGACGCCGACGTGATTAACTTGCTCCGGATCCAACACGAGCGACAGCGCAAGACGATGTTCCCCAGCCTAACCGAATATACAAGCCTCTTCGGACTCACGAAGGCCCGGCTCGCGGACTTGCGGCCTGACGCCCTGATCATGCACCCCGGGCCGATCAACCGAGGCGTCGAGATCGACAGCGAGGTTGCGGACGGATCGAGGTCGGTAATCTTGGAGCAAGTGGCGAATGGCTTAGCGGTTCGGATGGCGGCGCTTTTCCTGGTCAACGGCGGGCGCGGACCCCAGGAAGTGGACGCCGATCGAACGGCGGCGCTTGCAGCCTAACACCTCGCTCGGGGAAGGAGAGCCAGTTGGAGGTTCCATGGCGGGTGGACCTTTGGACTCAACTGTCTTGGCTCCAATGATTTGCCTCCAGGATTGAGGCGCTCGTGCCGAGTGGCACGCTTTGAGGTTTCCGTTCCCTAGCCTGCCGCACAGGAGGATGATGGTGCGGCGAACTGCTTGCTTGGTCTCCCGATCCTGAGCCGCAGCGCATCTTGACAGGTCACCTGCCACACCTATATTTCCGCCCAATGCCAAACGACGAAGCACCTCAGGACGGCGAGGAGCCGCCAGGGTCGGGACGGTCGGATTCTCTGAAACGTTTCAGTTCACCTGGGCGAGGCTATTGGGCGAATGTGCCCGACAAGGATTGGAACGATTGGCGGTGGCAGCTCAAGCACCGTATTACGTCTCTGGATCAACTCGAGCGCTTGATGCCCGTGCTGGCACCGGAGGAGCGTGCGGGAACGATTCTGGCCAATTCGAAGCTGGCGATGGCCATCACGCCGTACTTCTTCAACTTGGTCGACCCTGCTGATGAACAGTGTCCGATCCGGCGGCAAGTGATCCCACGTGTCGAGGAGACCGTTGAGGCACCGTGGGAAATGAGCGACCCGTGCGGAGAAGACGCGCACTCGCCTGTTCCCGGGCTGATCCATCGGTATCCGGACCGCGTATTGTTCTTGGTGACGGACCGTTGTGCGGCTTACTGCCGCTACTGCACCCGTTCGCGGTTGGTGAGTAATGCCGCCGGCTACGATTTCCATCCAGACTTTGATCGCCAGATCGAGTATATTGCCAGCCACGCCTCGGTACGGGATGTCTTGCTAAGCGGGGGCGACCCCTTACTGTTCAACGACGAGAAACTGGAGTATCTCCTGAGTCGCTTGCGCGCAATTCCGCACCTGGAGTTTCTCCGGATCGGCACGCGCATTCCAGTTTTTCTTCCCCAGCGCATCACTCCGGAGTTGTGCGGGATGCTGCGGCAATTCCATCCGCTCTTTTTGAGCATCCACTCGAACCATCCCCGAGAACTGACTACCGAGGTCCGCGAGGCTCTGGCCCGGTTGGCGGACGCCGGCATCCCTTTGGGCAACCAATCCGTTTTGCTCAAGGACGTGAACGACAGCGTCGCGGTTATGAAAGCGCACGTGCATAAGTTGTTGATGTGCCGCGTGCGGCCTTATTACATTTATCAATGCGACCTCATCTCGGGATCTTCACATCTCCGCGCCAGCGTCCGTCGCGGGCTTGAGATCATGGAAGGACTGCGCGGCCACACAACAGGCTATGCCGTGCCCTCTTATGTCATCGACGCGCCAGGCGGCGGCGGCAAGGTGCCGGTGAGCCCCGAATACGTCCTGAGCCGCAATTGCGAACGCGTGCTGATTCGTAATTACGAGGGCAAGATCTTCGAGTACCCCGAGGCTGCCGATGGGTCCCCTCTGTTTAAGTCAGCCGCTGACTTCCAGGAGCCCGATTTGGCGTAAGGTGGCGGCGCGCGTGATCGGTTTTGACGGGCCTGCGTAAGGCCCGCCGCCATGCGGGCGTGCCCGCCCTTGGGCGAACTGAGGACTGCCGGGGTGAGTTCGGGTACCAGCCGGGAAGCTGTGTGGGTCCGCGTGCACTAGCCACTTGTGGATCTTCTACCGGCGCACTCGTTTGGGAGCGTTGCCCGGTGTGAATGGTCGCTGTCAGGCGGCGCACGTGTGCTTGACACCCCAACATCTGGTATGCTACCCACTATGGCGCCACATTTAGCTGTGGCGTAACCGCGATATGCGATGCCCCAAGTGCGGATGCCAAGATGATAAGGTGATCGATTCGCGCTCATCCCGCGAAGGAGCCACGATCCGACGCAGGCGTGAGTGCTTGGGGTGCAATCACCGCTTCACCACCTATGAGCAAATTGAGCGTCAGGCGCTCATGGTCGTGAAACGCGATGGAAGGCGAGAGGAATTCTCACAAGAGAAGTTGCTGGGCGGCGTCAAGAAAGCCTGCCAGAAGCGCCCGGTCACGCCCCAAAGCATTGAGGAGGTGGTCGAACGCATTACCGCCGACATTTACGACCAATATGAGGGCGAGGTGCCTTTCGGAGTGATCGGCGAGCGAGTGATGGAAGGGTTACGGGGGCTGGATGCCGTTGCATACGTTCGGTTTGCCAGCGTGTACCGGAGGTTCGAGGAAGCCACTGACTTCGTCCAAGCAGTCAAGAAACTCGAGGTTCGCAATGATACAGCTACATTCCGATTACCTGGTTTTTAAGACCACCGACGGGCTGATCCCGTGCACCGCCAAACAGGTGGTGGTGGAATTAACGGGCAGCGGGGCCGCTCAACTGGATCCTGAATTGGTTCAGAATGCTACCGACGGCGTTCTGCACTATTTCAAAACGGAAGAGGGCAAAGACCAAGTCACGCTGGCTGAATTCTCTAGCGCCTTGGCCAAGGTGTTGCGCGGGTTCGGTTTCGACGTGGCATCCGAGGAAGATGCCTCGGGGGAGGCGGGAGTCTTGGTGGTGGAGGCGGATTTGCGGTTGCTTGCTTGCGAATCAGGCAAGGGTTACGAGTTGGCGTTTTTCTCCAGGTTGCGGGTCGAGATGCGACAGCAGCTCATGCGGTGTCCTCGGGTCCTGCGTTTTACTGGTTTGCGGCCTTGTGTCAAACAGTTGGCTGGCGCCCGGCGGTGGACGGAGCGTTGCCAGCGATTGAGCGATCACATCGTCGAATACCTTAGGCTGTGCTTGAGCGAACATCAGCCCACCCCTGGTTGTGCCCTGGTGGTCCGATAAGCAGAGGGGGCGGCTAAGCGCATCGATTGAAGGCTATGACTATCTTTGAGCGCATTTGTTCCAAGGAAATCCCGGCTAAGATCGTGTACGAGGACGAAGAGGTTGTGGCGTTCGCCGACATCAATCCGCAGGCGCCAGTGCATGTGCTGATCGTCCCGCGTCGGCACATCGCTCGGATCAGCGAAGCCACGGAGCAGGACCAGGCTTTGCTTGGTCGCCTTCTACATAAAGCCGCACGGGTAGCCGATAGCCTGGGCCTCTCCGGCGGCTACCGTTTGGTCATCAACAACGGGCCGGACGGGGGTGAATCCGTTCCGCACCTGCATTGCCATATCCTGGGCGGGCGCCGCCTTGCCTGGCCACCCGGCTGAAAGCGGCGTGCGCGCGCTGCTCCAGCCGAGGCGGTGGGAGGGTTTGCCGAGTGCTGCCAGAGGGGCCGAGGATCGCCACGCCGAATTCAGATCTTCACCTTGAATTCGTCCTGGGGTTTCAGAGACAGCGCGAACGCAGCCAGGAGATCTGGAATTCTGGCGAGATCTTTCAGACTGACCAGCTCAATCGGTGAGTGCATGTAACGATTGGGCAGGCTGATTAGCGCACTAGGGATTCCGCCGCGAGTCCAAAAGATCACATCGGTGTCGGTGCCACTGGTGGCCGACATGGTTTCGTGCTGCAGTTTAATCTTCTCGCGGTGGGCCACTTCCTCAAGCCGATCCACGACCTCAGGGTGGTTGCATCCGCCGTGGGTGAGTGTTGGCCCCTTGCCGATTTTGACATCCCCGTGCTGGGTCTGGCTCACCGTGGGGTAGTCGGTGGCGTGGGTCACGTCTACGACCAGAGCGACATCGGGTTTGAGGCTGTAAGCGATCTGGCGCGCGCCCAATAGACCGACCTCTTCCATGATATTCGAAACCGCCGAGACCTCAGCTTTCAGCTTGGGGCGTTGCTGGGTGAGCAAGCGCAGGGCCTCGGCAACTGCAAAGGTGCCGATGCGATTGTCGAAGGCCCGCGCAACCGCCAGGTCGTTGCGTAGTAACTCGAAGCCGTCGGTCAGAGTGATCGGGTCGCCGATCCGTAGGAGCTTGGCGGCCTCTTTGCGGCTGCTTACGCCGATATCAATGAAGAGATCATGGATTTTGACCGATCGTCGGTCGCCATCTTCTTTCGTGAGATGCGGAGCGACATTGCCAACCACTCCCTTAACGGGCCCGTTGCGAGTGTGGATCACGACTCGTTGCGCTTTGGTGATGGCCGCGTCCACTCCACCCAGGCGGCGCACGTAGATGAAGCCGTCGCTGTCGATGTAGTTGACTGCCATGCCGATCTCGTCGGCGTGGGCGGCGAGCATCACCCTAGGCGAGCCGCCTTTGTTGAGCACGGCCACGCAGTTTCCATAAGCATCGGAGAACGTCTCGTCCGCGAAGGGACGAACGTAATCCAGCCAGACGCGTTGCCCGCGAACCTCGTGGCCAGAGGGGCTTGGGGTATTGATCAGAGTTTCCAAAAACTTAAGTGACTGCTCACGCATCGCCCCAGTAGAAAGGAATCACACGGAATACAAAACGAAAAAATCCCTCGCCGCAGGAAAGGCATTGACCAGCGCGGAAGACGAAGGGAGGTCCGCTTCCGACGTGGATCGGGCATGATCAGGGAGCTTGGCTCCTGGTGGGGTGGGTGCCTGCGGGTTCCGCGAGACCCGTTCCCACCCGCAAACGGTTGGCCCCGCTAAATGGGCGCCCGGGTCAAGTGGGCCTCACTGGTTTCCAAGCCCGGCCTTCGACATCGGCCAGGGCCGCGTAGCGCATGCCTCGGGTGCTGATGCGCAAATGATCGAGCTTAAACTGCCGCATCACGCCGGCATAAATAGCAACCCCGGTCAGGATCACGTCCGCCCGCTCAGGGGGGAGTCCAGGGATCTTCCGCCGTTCTTCAATTGGCAAACTCCAAAGATGATCGAGATGCCAACGCACCCGAGCAAGATCAAGCATCGAGCCCTCGATTCGATCTCGATCGAATTGGGATAAACGAAGCTCCATTGCGCCTAATATACTCGCCGAACCACCGGTCCCTACCAATTGGACGATGCCGGCCTGGTGATGAGCCGCCAAGGCTGGTTGGAGGTTTGGCGCCACGTCGGTCTGAAGAAAGCGGTTAATTGACTCCAGGCAGCGCTCGAGGTCGTCTGGTGAAGGGGGCTCTGCGGGACGGATGCGTTCGAGCAGGCGAACGACGCCCAAGGCGAAACTTTGACGGAACCAAAGCGTGGCCCCGGCTCCGAGAATGAACTCGGTGCTGCCGCCCCCGACGTCCAGGATGAGGACTGGTTGAGCGTCCAGGTGTTGGCCGAGAACGGCCCCACGAAACGCCCATTCGGCCTCCTGCTCACCAGAAATGATCTCGACCTCAAGTCCCGAGGCCTGTCGGATTGCGGCCAACAGTTCCTCGGCATTGCGCGCGTCGCGAGCTGCACTAGTTGCGAGGAGGCGAATGAGGGAAGCACCACCTTCATGGGCGCGCCGAGCGAACCCGGCTACCACACGAGCCGTATGGGCAATCGGTTCGGCCCGCAGGCGGTGGTCGGTATAGAACCCCCTTCCTAGCCGGGTCTGCTCGCTACATTCGAGGACCGGCCGGATCGCCCCTTGATCGAGGTCCGCGACGAGAAGTTTGACCGAGTTAGTCCCGATATCGATGACAGCGCGGCGTGTCATTGGGGATCGGGACGGTCTTTGCGGGGAAAGGCTACTTGGTTTCGCGCAGAGCGAGAACTGCAGCGCCGGTGATGCCGGCGTCATCGCCCAGGCGAGAGGCGATGATTTCAATTTCGTCGTCGGTGCCCTCCATCGCGTTGTCGTGTGCCGTTTCGATGATGATCGCCAGCATCTCGTCTTCCAGAGCGTCCATCAGTCCACCACCAAGGACGATAATCTGCGGATTGAGGAAATTGATCACGTTGGCGACGGCTATCCCGGTATATTCGGCAGCCTCTTCGATGACGCGCTCAACGAATTTGTCCCCTCGCCGGATCGCTTTGCGCAGGTCGCCGCTGCGCATATCCTCCAAGCTATTACCGAGCATGTCGACTAGGAGGGTTTTTTGGCCGCCTTTGACCGCTTCAAGAATGCGGCGGAAGATTGCGGTTCGGCTGGCCAGAGCTTCGAAGCAACCCCGGTTTCCGCAGCCGCACTTGGGGCCGCCGACCTCGAGGACCATGTGGCCGATTTCGCCGGCGGTGCGGTTGAAACCGGAGAATAGTTTGCCGTCGATAATGATCCCGGCCCCGATCCCAGTGCCCAGGAAAATGCCCACCATATGCTTCGCACGGCCCTGCAGCTCCTTCTCGAAAACTCCCAGGCTCTGAATGTTGCAGTCGTTCTCGATGAACACCGGCAGGCCGAGCTCTTTTTCCAGCTCCTTCTTGAGCGGCACGTCTTTCCAAACCAGGTTGGGAGCAAACAGGACGCGGCCGGTTTCTGGATCGCAGGCGCCAGGCGCCCCGACTCCTACACCGCGAATCTGCTTGGCGCTTAAGTCGCACTCGTCGATAGCGTCCTGCACACAACGCGCGACCCGCTCGATCACCGCACGGGTGCCGCGCTGGGCTTTGGTGCTCATCTTGGTGCGGCCCAGACAGGTCAGGTGCTGATCGAACACGCCTGCGAGGATTTTGGTGCCGCCCAAATCAACGCCTATCAGGTACTGTTTGTTGTTGTCAGCCATAGTCGAAGGGGACGCCGATTAGCCAATCACGCGTTTCAGAAACTTCCTGTGCCGCGAGGTTGAATGCTGCGCCAAACCGTAGGATGGGGGACCCAGCGCGTCAACCTTGAACGCCCGACGTTCAGCGGAACGAGCTAGATCAGGGCTCGCGAGGATATTTTGCCCATCAGGCGGTGTCCAATGACGGAGAGCCTACGAACGCCGCTACCGCCCGGCGACCTCTGCGCCGGCTCACTTCGGGCGACGACTTTGGCTCAGCACCTCTCAGGCGGCACAGAGTTCTCGTTTGCCTGCCAGGACGGAATCGATCTTGTGCTGCAGTTCTCGGTTGACCACATCCACGCCCCGATTTCCGTCGACAATGGTGAATCCGTAGGTCTTCTGGAGGTGCTGGAATTTCTCCGCCATCAGGCTTTGGAACTTCAAGAAACTGTCGAACATGTCACGGGAAAGGGCGAGATCCATGCCGCTCTCCCAGTAGTCCAGGGCGTGATTTTTAGAGAAATTACGCTGGATAAGTTCTTGGGGCGAGACCTGAAGGTAGAATACGGCATCGGGGACCACGGCGATGCTGTAGAGGTTGTTCAGCCAAGCCTCGTCCATGCCGCGCACCAAGTCCCGGGCCATGAGGGTGTAGATGTAGCGATCAGCGAGCACCATGAAGCCGGCTTTGAGCGCCGGCATGATGATGTTCTCGAGTTGGTCGGCGAAATCGGTGGCGTAGAAGAGGCTGAGAGTGGTTCGGCTGAGGATATTGCCTTTTTGGGCGTGTTCCAGCTCTTCACTTACCAGGGTGGATCGTTTGAGCCCGACCTGCACGGTAGCGTGCCCGCGTCCTTCAAGCCAGGCCACGAGCTTGGCGATCTGGGTTGAGCGTCCCGAACCGTCAGCGCCCTCGACCACGATGAGTTTGCCGGAGAGCCTGGCCAGGTTGACGCCGGGAATGCCGTGGCCATAAAAGCGCTTGGCGGATGGCTTGGGCACGACCACGGTGCTGGCCGTGGGCCGCTTATGAACCGGGGGTTGCGGCACCGTTCTTCGGCCTGCTTTGAGACGGGCTTTTGGTTTACGCGCGCGGAGCGACATACTTTTCCAAATCGATGTTCGCAGAGACCAACTGGCGCACCAGCGATTGTTGAGCCTCGACCGGCTTATTGGCATCGATCAACCGGAAATTAAACTCCGTGCTCATCGCCAAGTATTGTTCCAGCAGACGACCTTGGAAGATGCGGAAACTCTCGTACGGGTCGGTGGAGAGCCGCAGATCCATGCCGGCCTCGAAGTATTTGAGCTGCGGCCGGCCATCAAGGATGCGCTGCAGGGAGACTTCGAGGTGGGCTTTGAAAAAAAAGGTCAAGTCGGGCAAAGCGGCGTAGCTGTAGAGACCACGAACCCACTCGGGCGGACAGCCGCGGACGGTGTCACGGGCGAAGGCGGTGAACACGTAACGGTCGCACAGCACGAGGAAGCCGGCGCGCATGAGCGGCACCAAATGGCGCTCAAAACGGTCGGCAAAATCAGTCGCATGGATGAGGCTGAACGTGGTGGGGGTTAGGAGGTTGGTCTTCTTGCCCTTCGTGGTCGCGGTTTTGACCAACTCGGAGGAATTCCACTCGCTGAAGAAGACCTTTAAGCCTTGCAACTCCAGCCAGCGTTTCAGCAGGTAAATCTGAGTGGATTTACCTGACCCATCCAAACCCTCAACCGCGATCAATCTTCCTGGAAAACCGAGCTCCGCAAACGTTTTCATCAAACTGATCTAAAAGCTAAGACGTTGTGAGCGGAAGACAACATTTCTTTTAGAGATGCACCAGCCGGGCCATGGCGTAAAGCGTCCCGGAGGTTGCCCCGCCGAGGGCGGCGCGCACCAAGGGGATCTGAATCACGATGATCACGATGATGAATCCGTAGCGACATAGGTTCCAGTAGGTGGTCTCGCTCATCCTGATTGTATTCTTGAGGACGTGCGAGCCATCCAAGGGTGGAACGGGAATCAAGTTGAAGAAACACAGAATGAGGCTGATGTATGTGGCCAGAAGAAAGAACTCCACCATCCCAGCCAACCGTGCCACTTCGAAGCCCTTCGCCAAGATCATGAGGCCTAGCGCCAACAGTAGGTTCATGGCCGGCCCGGCCATGGAGATGACGTTGTCGGCCAGTCGCCGGTTGTGGAGGTTTCTCAGATCCACCGGCACAGGTTTGCCCCACCCGATGATAAAGCCGCTCAGCGACGATCCGGTTGATCCTAGATAGATGGCCAGAAGCGGCAGCACAACCGTTCCAATCAGCTCCATATGGACAATGGGATTGAGGGAAACGCGCCCCTGGCTCCGGGCGGTATCGTCGCCAAACTTGGAAGCCGTCCACGCGTGGGCGAATTCGTGGAACGTCAATAGGATGACCAGGCAGATGTACTGCTGCAGGCCCCCGATCAGCGCGTTCAGATTCATTCGCGTGGACGGTACCAGATTGGCCTTTGAGGCAAAGGGAAAAGGGAATGGAAGGACGCGGGGCATCGAAGGCTCTCGTTGCGCCCGTTGGCTCGGACGGCTGGGAAAACCTAAGACAACCGGGGCGCGTTAGCGTTGAATCCGCGCCGAACCGCCTTTAGCTAATGCTCGGACTTGCTCCACGCTGGCCATGGTTGTGTCGCCTGGGAAGGTGGTTAGCAGCGCTCCATGGGCCCAGCCTAGCTTAACCGCCTCGTCTGGACTCTCGCCGTTCAACAGGCCGTAGATAAAACCCGCTGCGAAACCATCGCCGCCCCCAACCCGGTCCAGGACGTCCAGTTCGCAGGTGGGAGACAGGTAAGCCTTCCCTTCGACCCAGGCCACCGCCGCCCAGGTATGACGGTTGGTGGAGTGGACCTCTCGGAGGGTCGTTGCCACAGCCTTGATTTGGGGATGCTGAGCCACGACTCGGTCGATCATGCCGAGGAACGCGCTGGGATCGAGCTTCGAACTTGCCCCAACTTCTGGCCCTGGGATTCCCAAGCCCTTCTGGAGGTCCTCCTCGTTACCCACCAACACATCCACATTCTCAACGATGCGGCGAATTACCGACAGCGCACGGTCCTGCCCGCCTGAGATTCGCCAGAGTTTTTCCCGGAAGTTGAGATCGAACGAAACTATCGCTCCAGCGGCCTTGGCCGCTCGCATGCCCTCGATGATCAACTCAGCCGTCGTGGAGGACAGCGCCGCGAAGATGCCACCGCTGTGAAACCAGCGCACGCCGCGGCCAAAGATCTCGTTCCACTTGAAGTCCCCAGGCCGCAGTTGGGCTGCCGCTTCGTTGCAGCGGTTATAGAACACAACCGGAGGGCGCACGCCCCGTCCCTGGTCGCTGTAAACCGTGGCCATGTTCGGACCGGTAACTCCATCGTGCGTAAAACGCTTGTAGAAGGGCCTTACACCCATCGCACGCACTCTCTCCGCGATGAGGTCTCCGATGGGATAATCGACCATCGCCGTGACGATGCCTGTTTGCAGTCGAAAGCAATCGGCCAAGTTCGCGGCCACGTTAAACTCGCCCCCGCTCACATGGATCTGGCAGTGCGTTGCCTTTCGGAAGGGGACAACTCCCGGGTCGAGGCGGTGCACCAATGCGCCGAGCGAAACCAAGTCAAACTCACCTTGCGAAGGGATTTTCATGCTAGTGTTCATTCGATAATCGTTTCATCTTGCACCAACTAGTGCGCCCATGGCAACTCCGCCACTTAGAGACGAAACCTCGCAGGCGATCCGGGGGTTGGACCAGCCCAGCATTTGCCCCGGGCCTCGCCGCATAGGGCTTTGGAAAAGGCGGCAGCCAGGGCTTGCGTGCCGAACCATCTCACTCACCTTCGCCTTGCAGCTCACTCCGCCGCTGAAGTCTTCCGTCTTTCCACTAATGACTCGTGGATTGCAGCGAGAGCTTGTGCCGCATTAAGCTGGCGCTTTCTTGTCATGGACATAGGCCAGGAAATTGAGTGTTTGATCCGGGCTCGTTACCCGATCCTCTACGTGCTTTCATGGGAAGAAGGCAGGGTGCAAGAGATGCTGGTTGATGTCGGCCGGCGGCAAAAAAAGAAAGTTTACGAATGGAGCATGAGCACTGGATTGGCTTCGGTCGGCACGTCGGTCCAGTCGCAGAAACTCCGCAACTCTCCCACTCGTGAACCGCTGGCCGCACTTGACGCGGTGATTGACATGGTGGAGCCGGCGCTCTTTGTTTTCAAGGATCTGCACCCTCATCTGACCCGCCAGAATCCGGCAGTTATTCGTCGGCTCAAGGACATCGCGCTTCAGCTCAAGAACAGCCTCAAAACCATGATTTTGGTCTCGCCGGTGCTCGAGATCCCTAATGAACTGGAGAAAGAGATCACGGTGATCCAGTTTCCGTTGCCAACCCGCGCCGATCTCGAACTGCTCGTTCAACGCATCCTCGTAGACGTCCAGCAATTTGAAAATGTGCGGGTTGAACTGGATGATCCGGGCAAGGAATGCCTGATCAACGCGGCGCTGGGACTTACCATGACGGAGGCGGAAAACGTGCTGGCCAAGATCATCGTGAAGTACGAGCGGCTGAGCGGCGATGAGGTTTTGGAGGTCTTGGCCGAAAAACAGCAGATCATCCGGAAGAACGGTCTCCTTGAGTACTACCCCTGTTCAGAAACAGTGGAGAGCATTGGTGGTTTGGTGGCGATCAAGGACTGGCTCTGGAAGCGGGCTCAAGCGTTCACCGAGGAAGCGCGGTCTTTCGGCCTGCCAGCGCCCAAAGGGATGCTCTTGCTCGGCGTGCAGGGCTGCGGGAAGAGCCTCTGCGCCAAGGCGGTCTCAAGCGTCTGGCGTTTGCCCCTGTTGCGTTTTGATATGGGACGGATGTTCGGCAGCCTGGTCGGGTCATCAGAGGAGAATGTGCGTCGCGCCATTGCGGTGGCTGAATCCGTAGCGCCCGCGGTACTTTGGGTTGACGAGATCGACAAGGCTTTCGCCGGCTCGCAGGGCTCAGCGGTCGCCGACGGCGGCACTACGGCACGCGTATTCAGCACGTTTTTGACCTGGCTCTCGGAGAAAACCGCTGCGGTCTTTGTGGTGGCGACTGCAAACGACATCTCCCAACTCCCTCCTGAACTCTTGCGCAAGGGTCGCCTGGACGAGATTTTCTTTGTGGACTTGCCCAATCGGGAGGAGCGGACGGAGATCTTTCGTATCCATTTACGCAAACGAGGACGCGATCCGGAAGATTTCGAACTCGAGCCCCTGGCGGCAGCTACGGAGGGTTTCTCCGGCGCTGAGATCGAGGAATCGATTATCAGCGCGCTCTACGATGCTTTTAGCGGGCGGCAGTCGCTCGCGACCTCACACATAATCGCTTCGATCGAGGCGACCGTGCCCATGGCCCGGACGATGTCTGAACATATTGACCGACTCCGCGCCTGGGCCTCCGGTCGAGCGCGAGATGCCGGGGGGCATCACCCAACGACGAGCTGATTTGGTGGCTTAGCTACCCCCGTCTGATACGACTGGCTCCGCTACCACGAATGTGCCCGATTGCCAGTCACGCACTGTCTTGGTTTCGAGGAGGCGGCAGCCTGCACTCTCATAAGCGCTTTCAACCGCCCTGAACTGTCGCGCTAGAATGCCGGCGAGGATCAAGTATCCGCCCGCCCGGACACGCGCCAGGATGCGATCACGCTCCGCGATCAGCAGATCGTCGAGAAGGTTCGCGGAGACCACGCTGAATTGGCGCACGGGCCGGTGGCGAAGCCGGCGGAGGTCGCGGCAATAAAGCCGTACCAAACCCGAGACGCCGTTTCTTTCCAGGTTCTCGCCCGCTACACGGACTGCGAGAGGATCGAAATCGAAGGCTTCAATCGGGCCGTAGCCGAGCTTCGCGGCGGCGATGGCCAGGATTCCCGAACCAGTGCCGATGTCCAGTAAGCTGGCTTTGGGGGCCAGTTGCCGGCAGGCGACAAGTTGTTCCAGGCAAAAGCGAGTAGTAGGATGCTGCGACGTTCCAAAACTCAGGCCGGGGTCGATCACCACCAAGGCCTGGCCTCGGCGGGGTTGGCGTTTGCTCCAAGTTGGTTTGACCAGCAGGGTTCGCGCGATTTCCAATGGATGGAAATGGCGTTTCCAGGATTCGGCCCAATCCTGGCTTGCCAGGCGTCTAATCCGAATCCGCGTGGGGCCAACCGCCAGTCCTTCCCCGCGGATGCGCTGCAAGCCGGCGCGCAGCTTGATCTTCCGAGCGGCGGTCCAGCTCGACTCGCGGTTTAGGAAGACGCTCACGCGGGTCACCAGCGTGCGCTCGTCCGTGTAAAGAGTTGGAACCTGGCCAAACATTCGTTCCATCAGATCCGCCACGGCCTCCTCGGCCTCGATCATCGTCCGAACGCTGATCTCAAGAAGCGCGCCGGTCGTCATGTGAGATCGCGCCAAGGCGTGAAGTTCAGGAGCTCGATGACGCGCTTGCGCGGACGGTAATCGACGATGGTCAGGCTGGCGTAGTCGATTTCGAACGCGGCGGTTTTGGGCAGCGGCAGTTCGAGCAGAATCGCCAGTAACATTCGGATGACTCCTCCGTGACACATAACGGCCACTGTCTTGCCGGTTTGTTCGTGGATGATTTGTCGCAGGGCGGTTTCTACCCGGGAAGCGTAGCTCGCGATGGGTTCGGCTTCCGGAATGCCGCCGCGATCGAGCTCGGTGAGCCAATCAAAAGCGCTCACCCCGAATCGCTCCATGACCTCGTCCCAATGCAGACCAGTCCAGGCCCCAAAGTCCACTTCCCGCAAGTCCGGCAGAACGGTCGGAGTTTGAGCGAGAGCCTGGGCCAACGGATCTACGCTGAGCCGCGCTCTCTTGAGCGGACTAACATAGATGTAATCAATCTTGAGACGGCTCGAATGGGCGGCCAGCCGCCGCGTTTGTTCGACACCCTCCGGGGACAGATCCATGTCAATTTTGCCACCGAAGACACGCTGGTAGCGGGCTTCGACCTCGCCGTGTCGCATGAGGAGGAGCCGTGTGGCTGGTTGCATGGGGGGATCAATATGTCTCGGCAACGTGCGGCTTCAGCCCGCTATGCGGCGTCCACCGGGAGCATCTCTCAGAGCGGCAATCAGCCCGCCGCGATGGCCTGCTCTTGCGCGGTCACGAGCTGACGGATGCCGGATTTGCCTAGGCTTAGCAGTTGTGCAAGTTGGATGTCGTCGAACGTATTCTCTTCTCCGGAACCTTGGAGCTCAATGAAATCGCCTCCGGCGGTCATGACCAGGTTGAAATCGACAGCCGCGCTGAAGTCCTCGATGTAGTTCAGATCCAGGAGCGCCTGGCCGGCAACGATCCCCATGCTGACCGCCGCAACGGGGGGCTGCAACGGGTTGATTGCCAACGACCCTTTCCCAAGCAGCTTCTTCATGGCCAGTGCGAGGGCGACGTAGCTGCCAGTGATCGAGGCGGTGCGCGTGCCGCCGTCGGCCTGGAGCACGTCGCAGTCGATCCAAATCGTGCGGGTACCAAGCTTCTCCAGATCAACCGCGGCCCGCATCGAACGGCCGATTAAACGCTGGATTTCTTGCGAGCGCCCATCGAGTTTGCCTTTGGAAATGTCCCGTGCTTTTCGTTGGAGAGTGGAGTAGGGGAGCATGGAATACTCGGCGGTGATCCAACCCCCAGTGACACCCTGTTCTTTCATCCAGCGAGGGACACTCTCCTCGACCGTGACACCGCAGATGACCCTGGTGTTGCCCCACTCGATAAGCGTCGAGCCGGTGGCGTGCGGCGCGATCGAATTCTGGAATCGCAGCGGACGCAGTTGATCCGCCAAACGTCCATCTGACCTTGGCGACGCAGGAGGCGGGACGCTCTGCAGCGCTGTCGCGGCAGTGGTGTTGCTTGGTTCAGCTAAAGCCATGCCATCAAGCGTACTGGGCACCCCGGCACCGGGCAACGCCTAAAATCGAGTCCTCATTTGTATCTGCGGCCTCCATACTGTAGGTTGCTCTGTCTCGCGGTCTGTTGTTATGAAAGCCTCATTGACCATAGGAGAGTACCTCATTGATCGTCTTTACGCCCACGGTGTCCGCCATATCTTCGGCATTCCCGGGGATTACGTGCTGGGATTCTACGAACTGTTGCGCCGCAGCAAGCTCAAGATCATCAACACCTGCGATGAGCAAGGGGCGGGGTTCGCAGCGGATGCTTACGCGCGGGTTCGGGGCCTGGGCGCCGTCTGCGTGACTTACTGCGTCGGGGGCCTGAAAATCGCAAATACCACAGCTGAGGCTTTCGCGGAGAAATCGCCAGTGGTGGTCATCAGCGGTGCTCCTGGCATGGGGGAGCGCGCCAAAAACCCGCTTCTCCACCACAAAGTCCGCGAATTTGATACCCAAAGGAACGTCTTCGACCAACTGACCGTGGCCTCGGCCGTCTTGGACGATCCACAGACGAGTTTTAGGGAGATCGATCGGGTGCTTCACCAGGCCCTTCGTTACAAGCGCCCCGTTTACATCGAATTGCCCCGCGATTTGGTGAACGTGGCAGGTCCAGCCTGGCACCGGCCCCGCGAGGAACGCGAGCGCAGTGATGCAGCCTCTTTAAAGGTAGCCTTGGCTGAGGCCGTGGCTATGATCAACCGAGCGCGCCAGCCGGTTATCCTGGCCGACGTCGAGGTGCACCGCTTTGGGTTGGCGGACGACCTGCTGGAGCTGGCCACTAAGACCAACATCCCGGTTGCGGCGACGCTTTTGGGAAAATCGGTCGTGGGTGAGCAACACCCTCTGTACCTAGGGGTGTATGAGGGCGCGATGGGACGGGAGGAGGTCCGTCGATACGTCGAGTCGAGCGATTGCGTCATCATGCTTGGCGTGTTCATGACTGACATCAATATGGGGGTCTTTACTGCGCGGTTGGACCCAGCAAGGTCCATCTCGACGACCAGCGAGCGGCTGTCGATCGGCTACCACACCTACGAAGACGTCCAATTCAAGGATTTCGTGCAGGGTTTGCTTCGCGCGGGCTGGCGCCGCCGACGCCGGCCCAAGATACCACGAGGGAAACGGCTACCTCCCCCCGAGCGAGCCCACGTGCCCGGGGCGCTTTCAGTGCAGCGATTGTTCGAACGTCTCAATTCGCATTTGGCTGACGATACGGTAGTTGTGGCGGATGTGGGCGAGGCCCTTTTTGGCGCCACCGATTTGTTCATTCACCGACACACGGAATTCCTTGGACCCGCCTATTACGCTTCGATGGGTTTCGCCGTACCGGCGAGCATCGGGGCACAGTTGGCGAATCCCAAGTCGCGGCCGCTGGTTCTTGTGGGTGACGGGGCGTTTCAGATGACCGGCGTCGAGCTATCTACCGCATTACGGTATGGGCTTAATCCGATTGTGATTCTGCTCAATAACGGTGGTTATGGCACCGAACGGCATATGCAGGATGGCCCCTACAATGATCTCCAGCCTTGGAATTACCACCGGTTGCCAGAGCTCCTTGGTGGAGGCCATAGCTATGTGATCCGGACCGAGGCCGAGCTGGACGAGGCTTTGACCATGGCCCGGAGCCAAACCGATGCCTTCTCCCTCCTCGAGGTCAAGTTGGCGACAATGGACCGTTCACCGGCGCTGAAACGACTGGCTCAGCGGTTGGCCAGGCGGCTCTAGAGGTCCCCAAACCCCTTTTGGGCTTTCCCTGATGCGTGGGATCGCTCAAAATCAGGCCATCGTATGAGAAATCGCGGTCTCTACTTGGTGGCGCCCCGGGTTACGCCGACTCTTGATCCGGCCTTTCGTCCGCCGGTCCTGGCCAATCGTGCTTTTCGCGCCGTGTCACAAGCGTCTGGGGCGGCGGTTCCGATTTTAGCGGGCTTGGAGCAGGCCGATGGTTCAGTGCACCGGTTCTCGACCGAAATCCTGCCTGCCGGGCATAGGGACGAAGCGGCGAACTTCATCTACCTCGAACGTTGGTTGAAATTTCTTCTCTGGTCGCGAGGCGGCTACCGGATACATTTCGCTGGGCCCGGTCAGTTGGCCCAAGCTCTCTCGAGTCATTACCAGCAGGCGGCCACAGGCCGGTTTGACGCGGAGATCATGGGGGGGCGGATCTATGAGCGGCCCTTTGAGGTCCGGTTGTGCCGGGCTGAGGAAGTGCCCGCCGAAAGAGCATTCACCCAGCCCTTGGGGCGTCACCTGGAGGGCTGCCGGATCGGATTCGACCTTGGCGGGAGTGATCGCAAGGCAGCGGCGTTGATCGACGGCAAAGTGGTCTTCAGCGAAGAGGTGACCTGGGATCCCATCCCTCAACGCGATCCCAAGTGGCACTTTGAACAAATACTCGATGGTCTGAAGCGTGCCGCTGCCCACCTTCCTCGAGTAGATGGCATTGGCGGTAGTGCTGCGGGGGTGTATGTCAACAACCGGGTCAAAGTGGCATCCCTATTTCGGGGGGTGCCCCCGGATCTGTTCGAGCGCCGGATCAAGGATCTATTCCTCGACCTGCGAGCGGCTTGGAACAACATCCCGTTCGAAGTCGTAAACGATGGTGAAGTCACCGCACTGGCAGGATCGATGGCATTGGGGGACAACGCAGTGCTTGGGATCGCCCTCGGTACGAGCACGGCTGGCGGTTATGTCACGCCCGAAGGCAACATCACCTCTTGGCTGAATGAGCTGGCTTTTGTTCCAGTCGACTACCAGGCCGGAGCTCCCGTCGATGAGTGGTCCGGAGACTACGGTTGTGGCGCGAAGTATTTTTCGCAGCAATGCGTGGGCCGGCTAGCGGACGTGGCAGGCATTGAACTCGCCGCGGGCATGGCTTTGCCCGAGGTTCTGAAACGGGTCCAGGAACTCATGACTGGTGGCGACTATCGAGCCTTGAAGATCTATGAAACCATCGGAACTTATCTCGGTTACGCGGTGGCCCACTTCGCCGATTTCTATGCTTTTCGCCACGTACTTATCTTGGGACGCGTTACCTCAGGGTCCGGCGGCGGCGTCATACTAACCTGGGCGCGGCGCGTTCTCGAAACCGAGTTCCCGGAGCTGGCGACCTCGATTCAGTTCCACGTGCCTGACGAAACCCAAAAGCGCCACGGCCAAGCCATAGCCGCAGCCAGTCTGCCAGTAATTACGAACCCTCTCAGCTGATGAATCCCTATCACCATTTGGTTGCTGAATACGCCCGTTTTGCGAAGGAAGCAAAATCCTATCCTCTGGGAGGCTTTAGCCACCCCGCGCGCCCGACGCTTCCGCCCGACGCGCCCAAGGTTTTGATTTTCTCCCCCCATCCCGATGACGAATGCATCATCGGAGGACTCGCCTTGCGTCTCTTGCGGCAGGCCAACTGGCGGGTCGTGAACATCGCCGTCACCCAAGGCAGCAATAAGGCGCGCCAGGTTGAGCGGTTTGTTGAGCTGAGCCACGCCTGCGATTACCTTGGCTTCGATCTGGTTCAAACCAGGCCCGGCGGCCTTGAGGGCGTTAATCCTAAGTCTCGTCAGCAGAACTCGGCGGCGTGGCATACCATGGTCGATACGATCGCCGCGATTCTAGGGAGGCATCAGCCTCGGGTCGTTCTCCTGCCGCACGAGCGGGATTGGAACAGCACTCATATCGGCACCCACTGGCTGGTGATGGATGCCTTGCGATCGCTTTCGCCGGCCCCCGACTGTTTCCTGATCGAAACGGAGTTCTGGGGTCAGATGGACGACCCGAACCTCATGGTCGAGATCAATCCGGCCGATCTTGCCGATCTGATGACCGCAACGTCGTTCCACGTCGGGGAGGTAAGGCGTAACCCATACCACTTGCTGCTGCCTGCCTGGATGCAGGACAATATCCGGCGGGGCGGGGAGCTCGTCGGGGGGCAAGGCCAGGCTGCGCCGGACTTCACTTTTGCTACGCTTTATCGGCTTCGACGATGGCGCCAGGGTGGCCCGGAACGGTTGTATTCCGGTGGCAAATCCTTGCCGGCGAATGCGGATCCGGCTGGGTTCTTGGCGGGTTGCGGCCAATGAGGGGGCGGGCGAATCCGCTCATTAATCAGCGGCTTGCCCGAGCCGGACTGCCGCCCAACACCCCCGCTAGGCAGCGGGGAATCGTCGCTCCACTTTCTGGCTGGACCCTACAGCCCTAGCGCCTTGGCATCGAATTCCGCGGCCTTGCCCGAACGGAAAGCCAGGATTCCCAGGTTCAGCGCCGCCATGACCATGACACCGAGTTGAGCATTACTCCGCGGTTGCTGGCGTGATTTGACGCAGGAAAGGAAGTCCCTGTAGTGTTCATCTAGCGACTCGCCACGCGTGCGCTCGATCTTGATATCTTCGGCATTGGGCGCGGTGGTTTCCTCTGGGCGAATGAGCGCTCCAGGACTTTGGCGTGGATAAACGGTGGCAAGGGTTCCTCGAATCACCATGGGAAGGTTGACGCCGTTGGCCACGCCGGCTGCCAAGTAGATAGTCGGGCCCGTTGGGTACTCGATCACCAAATTATAAATATCAGGGGTCTCCCGACCGTCGGTGTGCGCATAGACCCCGCCGAGGGCGCTTACCCGGCGCGGGAAATCCAGGTTCATCGCCCGGACCAGCGGGGTGAGCAGATGCGGCAGGAAATCGGTTCCGACGCCGGCGGAATAGTCCCAGAAACAGCGGAACGCCAGGTAGCGGCCGGGATCCCACGGACGCTGCGCGGCTGGTCCCAGCCATCGGTTCCAATCCAAATTGACACCTGGACGTATGGCTGCGTCTTTGCATTTTGGGTCGTATAGACCGATGTAGCCGTTGCGCATGTCGCTGGCTTGCGCATGGACCAATTTGCCGACTTTCCCCGCTTTGACATGCTCTGAAATCTGTTCCCAAATGCTGTCGGACATCCCTTGAGTGCCGACCTGCATCACGCGCTTGGTGCGCACGATGGTCTTGGCCACCTGTGCCGGTGCCGTCAAATCATGCCAGTGGGTCATGGGCTTCTCGCAATAGACATCCTTGCCGGATTCTGCAGCGGCGATGGACATCGACGCGTGCCAGTGGTCTGGTGTGGCAATGCCGATGGCATCAATGTCTTTGCGATCAAGGATCCGCTGGAATTCGGTTGCCCCACGTGCAGAGGTCTTCGCCATCGCAGCCTCCAACCGCACGGTATAGACATCTGACACGGCCACAACTTCCACAGGAACCCCTGCTTTGCGCAGGCGGCTTAGCGCATCCAGATGGGCGTTCCCCTGGCCCCCGCACCCGATCAGCGCATAACGAATACGTTCGCTCGGTGGGCCCGCTTTTCTCCCTTCTTGCCCGATCGCCAAGGCACCGTAAACGGTTACACTCCCTGCCAAAGCAGTGGTGCTCTTCAGGAACCCACGGCGCGTGAACGCCCTTCGCCCGCCAAAGGCCATCGGGGAAAGGCCGCCGAGCTCCGTCGCGGGGTTCTGAGTATTGTTCATAACCCCACACTCTGCTCTCTCCCGCAACACTATCCTTGATCGAAGTCAACCGGCCTGCGCTTGCTCGATGTTAGTCGCCACATTCTGTCGGGGTTTTGCGGCGAGCCTCCCGTCGTCTAGCCGCTCCAGCGGTGACTGCTTTCAGGGTGACTCGGCTGTGCGCCATGCGCACAACGTGAGAGCGGACCTCTCCACCCTGTCAGTTAGGCCGAGGGTGGCCAAACCCATTTGGCCTCCCGGCTTCTGGCCAGCTACATCGAAAGGCTTGACGACGCCTAGTGAACCTTGACTCGGTAAAAAACAGGGCCATGGGCGGGGGGATTGGCGTCGTTGGCGCTGTCAGTGCCGTTGATCCCACTCACATTGGTCGCCACCGCGGTGAAGCCTGAGGAAAGATTCGTACTACGTTCCAAGTCGTAGCTCCTGGAGAGCACGCTCAGCCACTGGATGGTGTTGCCCGAGCTCGTCGCGGCCGGTTTTACCGAGACAATCTTGAAGACTGAATTCGGGTCAGTGGGATTGGTCCCGGCGGCCAACTCCTGGGCGTTCGTCGCTCCATCATGATCGGGATCGTCCTGGGCGGAGTTGCCCAGATGGCCGAAATAAGTGAGTTCCCATGCGTCGGGCAAGCCGTTGTGGTCCGAATCGAGCGCCGAGGCAAGGTTCACGTTGAGGATGTCAATTTGTGAGCCGGGCTGGTTGTGCTGGTGGATGAACAAAGCGCTAACGTTGGTCGCACCGGCCGGCACATTGGTGCGGTTGACAAGGACTTGAACCCCTGCGCCCTCGTCGAAGAATGGTGAGGACTTGAGTCCGTACGGGGTCGGGTCGATCTTGGGTTTGGCGATGTCGTAGGTAATCCATGAGGTGATATCTTGGGGCGCACTTGTAGCGGTAATGTCCGGACCGAAGGTTGTCGCTCGGTACCGGAATTGGGTTTGAGTTGGGGACAGCCCGATGCTTTTAGCAAGCACGCCGTGGACCATCGCGGCGTTGTGGTATGGCGCCGTATCGCGGAAGCCTGGGTCCAGTACATTCCAGCTTGAGCCCGCGATGACCCCGGTGGCGGTCGAGGAATCGCTTGAAGCACCGACATATGAGCCGCTCAGGAGCGCGTCTGTGGCCAGCTCCGGGTTCTCGAGATCGTTGAGCAACACATTGTTGTAGCTGCTGTTGAGAATGTTGTAATCAGGGTTGCCGTCGTTGTTCAGGTCGATCTCGATATCGAGGTTCTGAAGGGCACGCTGGGGGGTGGTCCATTTACCGTCGACCACCAAGCCGAAGAATACTCGGGCATCGTCGAACGATGGGGCTACCGCCAGATCGGTTGCGGCTCCCACCGCCAGAAGGTCGCCAGCGCTGTCAGGAAAGGTCAGCTTTTGGCTGGGGCTCGAGGTTCCCAACTCGAAAACCGAGACCAGGGGTTGAGGATGCGTCGACGTTCCGGCGGTAGGTGCCGGGAGCGTCACTGAATCGCCAGGAGGTAGATCGGCGTTGGTCGCGGCGAGCTGGTAGCTGGATAAGGCCCTCGCGGTCAGCTGCCAGGGCACGTGGAGCTTGGTTAGACCCGAGGAGACATAGACCTCCCCGCTGGCTTCCGCCAGTTGAAAGCGGACACGGTCGCCAATCTTGGATGGCGAGGTCAAATCAGGTTGAGGCCGCAACTGTGACGGATCGATGCTGATGTTGATATCCACCGTGGCGGTGGTATTGGAGGCAACGTCGATAGTATTAAACTCCGGAGTCGCCGTCACGCCCGGCTGCGCAACCGTATTGCTTACCGCAATTGTGAATGTCGCGGTCGGTCCCCGGTTGTCAATGCGGATGGTATGCGTCAGGTTGGTAGGGGCCATTAACTCGAAAGCCCCGTAGCTGAGGGAGACCTCAGCAGCCGGATTTGCGTTATGCACCAACACCATCGTTTGGGAGGCGGCTTCTACCGCGATTCTCCCGGCCCCAGTACGCGACTCGGGGTAGAGGTGTGCAGCGCTGTCGTGAGACGGGGAGGCTGTATTCATCAAAGCCGCCTTGATGTCGTAGGCCGACCAAGTGGGATGCTGCTGCTTCAGGAGTGCCGCGGCGCCGGCTACGTGAGGCGTGGCCATCGATGTGCCGGTGTACGCGATGCCATTAGTGCCAGAACCAGATTCGGCAGAGGTGATATCTGAACCGGGCGCGCTGAGGTCGGGCTTGAGCTTGCTGTTGTACAGCGCCGGACCGCGCGAGGAGCTCTCGTTGATCACGTCCGCCAACTCCGGGTGAACGATCGGGGCGGTAGCCGCGAGTGTCGCAGTCAGCCCATTGGTTAGCGCGCCTTTGAGTGTGTTGCCATCGTTGATCGAGATCATCACCGCCGGAATTGCGATATCAGTTGTATCTCCTTGGCCCGCCATTCCGATCGGAGCCCCGGGTTGGTTGTTTACCACGATGACACCGATGGCACCTGCCTGCTGCGCATTGCGCACCTTGTCTGAGAAGAAGCAGGTGCCTCGGTCGAGCAGAGCGATCTTGCCGTTGAGCGCCGCGGCGTTGATGATTGTGCTGCAGGCGTCATTGGGAATGGTATACACAACCTGAGCCGTGATCGGCCCCGTCACTGAGAGCTTTGGCGTGAACTCGGCCTCAACATCGGCGTAATCACCCACGATGGCCGGTGGCGCGCTGACGTGAATCGAAGTGAACGCGACGCCGTTGTCGTAGATGTTCGCGACCGTGGTGGCCTCTGGGGTGACCCCCGGAGAGCCAACCACATAGGATGTGTTACCCTCGTTGCCAGCCGCTATCACGACGACGCAGCCCAAATGGACTAGCCGCGAGACCGCCTGAGACTCAGGATCGGTGGTGTCCTGAACTCCGAAGTCGCTTCCGAGAGAGAGGTTCGCCACGTCCAAGTGATCGTCGGTATTGCCGTCCCCGTTAGGGTCGGCCGCCCAGTCCAAAGCCTCTGGCACCAAGCCGGTGCTGCCTTGCGCTCCGAAGATCTTGATTGCATAGAGGAGTGCTTCCGGTGCTACCCCGGGCCCGATGGTGAAGTGGTTGGTGTAGATCCCCGGACCGTACGGACCTTTGAAGCTGGCGCCGTTAGCCAACACGCCAATGCCAGCTGCAATCCCCGCCACGTGCGTTCCATGCCCCAAGACGTTGCCCCCGACAGGGGTGTCCAGCGGATCAGCATCCGGGGAAGGCGTAGTTGAGCCAAAGTTCCCGTCAGCGTCATAATCGTCTCCGGCTAGATCGGTGCCTCCAGCCACTTTGGCGGTCGGAAAGCTCCCGGGTTCCACAATCGTCGGATCGTTGTTAACATAGTCCGACTTCTTGCCCGAACCCCCAAAGTCGGCATGAGTATAGTCGATGCCGGAATCCAGGATTCCGATGCGGACTCCCTTGCCCGTGAATCCATTCGTGGTCGCCCAGACAGTTGGCGCACCAACGAAAGGCACACTCGTCGCTAGCGCTCTTTTGTAGTGGCGGACCGGGTGAACCGACAGAACTCCTGGTAGGCTCTTCAACTCATCCAGGCGGGAGGGTGGGGCATGGACTGTGACCGAGTTCAAAAGAATGCTGGTGCGGCTGACGACGGCTAGCCCGCGGGCAGAAAGCTCGTTCTCCAGGTCCGCTTGCTCAGCTAGCACGGCGGCCTTGTAGTCGCGGCCAACCCGGGCGCGATCCACGGCCGTCGCGGTTTGGCCTTGAGCCCTGGCGCTCTCGACTGCCTCGGCTACACTGGGACCGCTTAGGACCAAACGGTAATCGCTTACCGGTTCAACAGCTCGTGCGACGGAGGCGACCAAGACGAATGAGGTGAGGAGCAACAGGAGTCGTTTCATGAGGGCAGGGGTCATCCCGACGTAGGTTTGGATTTGATCAGCCAGTAGGCGCGTTTACGACAATCCCTTGGGTGCTCACACAGAGCACCCTCGCGGGGGCGGCCGGATACGCGCAGGCTAGTGTGAACCGGGATCGAGCGTTCAACGGCGCATAACCTCCCCTTTTGGCGTCAATTCCGCAACTGGAATCCACCCCAACACTGGAATCCACCGACAGGCGGCCTCGCAGGGGTGGGCAACCATTGTCGCCGTGGGACCAACACAAGAGACGCAATGCTCGGGCAGGTTACGATCCCGGGGTACGTGCGGTGGCGGCCCGACTACGCGGCCGTTAATGGACGAGCCAGCGTGCGCAGCCTCGGGGCGGCAGGCTTCAATGGATCCTGACCCGGTAGAACACCGGGCCGCGGGCGGGGCTATCGACGTCGGTGGCACTCTTGAAACCGTTTGCGCCGGCCACATTGGTCACAACGATCGCAAAACCCGTCAACAGATTGTCGCTACGCTCCAGGTCGTATCGTCGCGAGGCCTCAGACACCCACTGTACGGTTACACGCGAGCCGCTAGGGGCTGGATTTACGGATACGATTTTGAAGACCGATTGCGGGTCGAGAGGGTTCGTGCCAGCTGCCAATTCCTGGGCATTTGTGGCTCCGTCGTGGTCAGGGTCATCTTGCGCGGAGTTGCCCAGATGGCCAAAATAGGTCAATTCCCACGCATCCGTAAGGCCATTGGCGTCGGCGTCATCCGTATCCAGGCGCAGTTGCAGGAGCTCGATCTGCGAGCCGGGCGGGTTGTGCTGGTGAACGACCAGGGCGAAGGCATTGGTTTTGCCTTCGGCCACGTTTGTACGATTGACCTGTAATTCAACTCCACGGCCCTCGTCAAAGAAGGGCGAGAACTGAAGCCCGTAAGGCGTAGGGTCGATTTGGGGCTTGGCGATGTCGTAGCTAATCCAGGACGTGACCTCCGGGACGCCGCCAGCGGCGAGACTGCCAGGGGCGGTGATGCTGGCCCGGTAGCGGAACTGGGTCTGCGCTGGAGAAAGACCAATGTCCTTGGCGAGCACCCCGTGGATCATTGCGGCGTTATGAAAGGGTGCGGTGTCTCGAAGGCTCGGGTCCAGCACATTCAAACTGGAGCCTGCGACCACTCCGGTGGCGCGGGCTGAATCGGCCGAAGCCCCGATATAGGAAGCGCTGAGCATCGCGTCCGATGCCAGTTCCGGGTTCTCCAGATCGTTCGCAAGCACATTGTAGAGGCTTGTATTGACGATCGTGTAATCAGGCTGGCCGTCGTTGTTAAGGTCAATCTCAATGTCGAGGTGCTGGAGCGCGCGCTGCGGGGTCGTCCACTTGCCGGCGACCACCAGGCCGAAGAACACCCGTGCCTCATCGAAGGAGGATGCCACGGATAGATCGCTGGCGGCACCCACGGCCAACAGATCGCCCGCACTTTGAGGGAAGTTCTCCTGCTGGTTGGTGCCGAACGCGCCGAAGTCGAATACCGAGACCAGGGGATGAGGATGCATTGATGGCCCCGTGGTTGGTACCGGGAAAGTGACCGAATCCCCAAGCGGGACGCCAATCGTGGCGGCGGCTAGTCGGTCCCTGGACAATGCGCGCGCGATCACATGCCAGGGCAGGTGGACCGTCGTCCGGTCGGAGGTCAGGTAGATCTCTCCGCTGGCTTCAACCATCTGCTGACGCGGCAAAGCGCCGATCTTGGTCGGCGACGTCGGGTCGAGTTGTGGCCGAAACTGGGAGGGGTCGATGGCGACTAGGATGTTCAGATCGGTGGTGGCGGTTGCTGGCAGCGTTACTGTATTGGTCTCCGCAGCCACCGAGATGCCAGGCTGCGCAAGCGTATTGCTCACCACAACTGAGAAAGTCGCTTGGTTATCCCGGTTCTCGATGCGGATCGCCTGGACCAAGTTGGTCGGGGCCGTCAACTCGAACGAACCAAAGCTAAGGGAGACGTTAGTAGTTGACTCAGCGTTGTGCACCAGGACTCTCAATTGGGAGGCATCCCCTAACGCCAGCCTCCCGGCCCCGCTACGCGACTCCGGATAGAGGTGGCCCGCGCTGTCATGAGAAGGCGTTGCCGTTGTCATCATCGCCACTTTGATGTCATAGGTGGTCCAATCCGGGTGCTCCTGCCTCAGTAGGGCGGCGCCACCAGCAACTTGCGCGGCGGCGATGGAGGTACCAGAGAAAGTGACCCCCCCACTGCCAGAACCGGCCCTTGCCGAGGCGATGGCTGTCCCTGGCGCGCTGATGTCAGGCTTCAGTTGGCTATCGTAAAGCGCTGGGCCGCGCGACGAACGGTCGTTAATCAAGTCAGCTAGCTCGGGATGGAGCCCGGGTGAAGGGGCCGTCAAAGTGGCCGTTACCGTCTGGTTCAACTGGCTTTTGAGTAAGGCACCGTCGGTCATGGAAATCATCACCGCTGGGATGGTGATGTCGCTGGTGTCCCCGTCCCCGGGCATTGGGATGGGATCTCCTGGATGATTGTTGACCACGATGACCCCAATTGCACCTGCATGCTGGGCGTTGCGGACTTCATCCGAGAACGCGCACACTCCACGATCGAGCAACGCGATCTTGCCCTGCACGGCACTGGGGTTTGTGATCGCGCTGCAGCCAGTATTTGGTTGAGGATAGACGATGCCAGCGGTGATTGGCCCGACAGAGGAAAACGAGGGTGTGAACAGACTCTCGACGGAGATGTAATCGCCTGCAACCGACGGGGGTGAGGTGACATGGACGGAACTGAATGACACCCCGTCATCGTAGGTGTTGGCCACGGTAATGGCTTCGGGGCTGGCCCCTGGGCCAGCGACCACATATGCCGTATTGCCTGAGTTGCCTGCTGCCACTGCAACCACGCAACCTAAACCAACCAATCGACTGATCGCGACCGCTTCGGGATCGGTGCTATCTTGGGCGCCGAAGGCCGTTCCGAGAGAGAGAGTCACTACGTCCAGATGGTCCCCTGTGTCGCCGTCGCCGTTCGGGTCGGCTGCCCAGTCCAGGCCCTCCGGCACGAGTGCAGTAGTGCCCTTCTTGCCGAAAATCTTCACTGCGTAAAGCAGCGCAGCCGGCGCGACTCCCGGGCCAATGCTGAATTGATTGTTCGCGTAGGTGTCCTGGTCGTAGGTTCCGGCAAAGGTGGAACCGTCGGCAAGCACACCGATGCCCGCAGCGATTCCCGCCAGGTGCGTTCCATGGCCATCGCCTCCCGGAGGATCAAGAGGATCGTCATCCGGAGACGGGGTTGCTGAGCCATCGACCCCGCTAGCGTCGTAATCGTCCCCCGCCAAATCGGTGCCTCCGATCACTTTGTCGGTGGGAAAACTGCCGGCCTCAACCTGGGTTGGATCGTTGTTCGAATAGTCATTGGGATCACCGGAGCCTCCGAAATCAGCGTGAGTGTAATCAATGCCCGAATCAATGATCCCGATGCGAACGCCGTTACCTGTAATCCCCTCTCCTGATCCCCAAACCGGTGGAGCCCCAACAAAAGGCACGCTCGTCGCCTGCGCCCGGCTGAAGACCCGCACGGGGCGTACGGACCGGATTCCTGGCAGCCTCTTTAACTCCTCGAATCGGGAGGATGAAGCCCGTACGGTGACGGAGTTCAGGAGAACAGTTGTTCGGCTGACCACTTCCAGACCGTGAGAGGAAAGTTCATTTTCCAAGGCGGCCTGCTCGGCAATTACTGCCGCTTTATAATCGCGTCCGATTCGGGTCCGCCCACCGATTGTGCCGGACTGGCCGGAGGTCCTCGCCTGCTCCATAGCTTCAACGACGCTTGGACCGCCTAGCACGAGGCGGTAGGTGGACAAGGGTTCGGCCGCTTGGGTAACGGCTGCCAGCAGGATCATGATTGCGAGAAACCACATGAGCCGCTTCCTGTAAGCAGGCAGAGTGCCACCTACGGGGTTGCCGACGGTAATCATGAGCTTGTCGACACCTTCGCCTGCACCCCAGAGCGGTACTGCCGGCGGAGAAGGCGCATCGATGATCGTGAGTTGCGAGAACCAGCTTCGACTGTTCAATGGCGCACAACGTCGACTCAATGAACCTCCTTCGCAACCGGAATCCATATGGGGTTCCTCCCCTATGGTCGGCACCCTCCGTCATCAGGTCAGAAGGGTCGTCCACCCCGGTGCCACTTGATGCGCGCTGACTAATTCGGCCTCTGGCCGTCACGGTCCAGGACGGTGACCGGTGCGATTTGCTCAAGATCCGCAAGGGTGACCGCCGCATCGCCAACCACTACGATGAGGAGGTGTTCAGGATCCACGATTCGTTTGGTGAGCTGTACGCACCGGGACGCCGTCGCGATGGAAATATCACCCAGCGTGCGTTGCACGTAATCGAGTGGGAGCGCATTGAGGGCTATCCCGGTGAAGCGGTCTGCTATTTGCCCCGGTGTCTCAAACCAGGACGCCGCGCTGCCCAGGAAGTATCGGCGGTGCAGCCTGAGTTCGGCCACGGTCGGCGGGTCTTCGACCAACGCCCGGATCTGGCCCAAAACTAGACGCAGTGTTCCCGCTGTGGCGGGTGTTTTGGTGAACGTCCTCACCTCGAACATGCCTGCTAATCTCCCCGGATGAAATCCGCCGTTGATCCCGTAGGTTGCCCCCTCGTCAACCCGTACAGCTCGCATGAGCCGCGAGCCGAACGAGCCGCCGAAGTAGCTGCTGATCAGCTTTGCGATCGGCAGGGCGGTATCTCGATTGACCAATCCGGGGCCGCCCACGCGGATCTCGGACTGCCCGGCGCCAGGCCAATTAACCAAAACGATGTGGGTTGGTGAGTCGTGGCCTGGTACCGCCGGTTCAGGAATTGGCTGGAAGGTGCGAGTTAGGTTCCAATTTGCGAGGAAGCGCTGGCAGAGGGCTAACATCCGCTTCTCCGATAATGGGCTGGCCACGATCAGGGTGGCTTGCGCCGGGTCGGCGATCCGGCCCCAGAAGGAGGAAAGGTCCTCTGATCGAAGTGATGCCAGTTCTGCGGACTCACCCGAAATACGGCGAGCGTAGGGGTGAGCCGCAAACAAATGGCGCCGGAACTCTCGCTCCGCGACCGCGGCAGGGTCATTGTCCGCCACAGCGAGTTCGGCCTGCGCTTGGGAGATCGTTGTTCGCAGAGCCGATTCCGGGAAACTCGCATGATTGATAATCTCCCCCATCCAGCGAAGGGCGATTTCGACCTGTTCCGGAAGGCAGCGAACTTCCAGCCTGCTTTCGTCGTGACTGGCCGAGCCCGTCAGTTGGATCGCATGGCGTTCGAGATCTTCCGTGATCGTTTTTTCGTCGTGGAGGTCAGTCCCTTTGGTGAGCATGCGCAGGGTTAGCGCCGCCGTGCCTGGTTTGGACTCGGCCCAGGCTCCGAACGGGAGGGCCAAGACAAATTCCGCGGTGGGCGCGCCGGGTGTCGTTGCAATGAGAACACGCAAGCCATTGGCTAGCCTGTACTCGGCCGGCCGCAGTTTCGGGATGGGGGGATTTCCCCGTTTGATCGGCGGACGAATGGGGAGATTCACTGGACGAATGACTCCCGGCCGGCCGTGAAAGGCCTGGCCGGTTGGAGGAGTTACAGGGGTCGCCTCCTCAGCTCGCCGCCGGCCAAGAAACAGCCGAGAGAGCTGGCCGAGCAGGCTCGAGCCGGGAATCGTGACGGTTAGAGAGTGGCTCGGGTCGAGGTAGGTTTTGGCCACTCGGCGCAGGTCCACCGGCGTCAGTCGGCGCAAACGTTCGAGGCGCGTCTCTAGTTCCTCGATCCCAGGTCCAACCACAGCGGCCCTCCCGATCAACGTTGCTTTGCCGTTGTCCGTCTGGATCGCCTGCACAAGTTGGCTCACGGCTTGGTTTTGGGCTTTTTCCAATTCTTCAGGAGTGACGCCTTGTTCAATGACTCGGGCAATCTCGCTCTGGAGGATGCCCTGAACTCGTGCGGTATCGCCACCCGCAGGAGAAAGCACCGCACCAACGCCGAAGAGGCCCCCTTTTCGGAGACCGTACGCCATGGCCATGGCGGCGACCGCCAAGTGATCATCGACAACCAGACGGCGGTAGAGGCGCGAGCTCTCGCCTCCTCCTAGGATTGAGGCGAGCAGATCCAGCGCCACCGCATCGGGATGACCTTCGGCCACCGTGCGCCAGGTCACGGCGACGCCCGGGGCGGGGGCGTTGTCGAGCTTCAGAACAGTTTGGCTGGCCGCTTCAAAACGATCCGCTTCGGGAATATCGCGCCTGGGTTGAGGCACTGCGGGGATCCAGCCGAAATAGCGCCGAGCCAGGTCTTGCACACGGGCGGCTTTGACGTCTCCGACGACCACGAGTGTCGCGTTGTTGGGGGTGTAACGCTTGGTCCACCACGAATGCACGTCGGCGGTGGTTGCCAGGCGCAGGTCATGGATGGTCCCGATGGGCGCGTTAGCATAGGGGTGCTGCCCGAAGAGCACCGGCAGCCCCAAATCGATCAGATCGCCGTACGGTTGGTTGAGGTACATTCGTCTCTCCTCCTCCACGACTTTCCGCTCCGTTGCCATGCCGGCGGAGTCAATGGTCAAAAACGCCATCCGCTCTGACTCCAGCCAAAAAGCCAGCTCGAGTTGTTGCGCCGGGAGACTCTCGTGATAACAGGTTTCATCGAAATCCGTGAACGCGTTGTCCTCACCGCCCACACCGGTCAGGAGGTCAGAATGGTCAGTCGGACCAAGCCGGTCCGTGCCACGGAACATGAGGTGTTCGAAAAGATGGGCGAAGCCGCGGCGCCCCTCGGGTTCGTCCACGCTTCCGACATGGTACCACACCTGGACGGCAACGATCGGGCAGTGATGATCCTCAACTACGAGGAGTTGAAGGCCGTTCGTCAGAGTGAATTCGGCGACTGGGAACAGCGGTTGTACAGAACCCCCCGGCGCCAGAGCAGAGTCGCCCTTCACCTCCAGCGTGGCGAGAATGATGATCAGCGCCGACCCGAGGAGCCAAGCTGGCGCGCCATGGCGCATTGACGCCGTGATGGACACAGGGCCCTAGCCGCACTGGGCTTTTTGGCGCATAGCGTGGTCCAACAACACCAGCGCGGTCATGGCTTCCACCATGGGCACGGCTCGAGGCAGGACGCAGGGGTCGTGGCGGCCGCGGCCGCGGAGGGTGGTTTCCTGGCCCTGGGTATCCACGGTCTCCTGCTCATGCATGACGGTGGCGACCGGCTTGAAGGCAACCCGGAAATAAATGGTCTCACCGTTTGAGATGCCACCTTGAATGCCCCCGGAACGGTTGGTGACCGTGTGCACTTTCCCGTTTCGCATGCGGAATGGGTCGTTGTGCTCGCGGCCGGTCATGAGGATACTACCGAAGCCGGAGCCGATATCAAATCCCTTGGATGCCGGCAGGCTGAGCATGGCCTTTCCCAGGTCCGCTTCCAGGCGATCGAACACAGGTTCGCCCCAGCCCGGCGGGACACCTCGAGCCACACCTTCGACCAGGCCCCCCACCGTGTCTCCGGCTTTGCGCACACGCTCGATCAGGTGGATCATCTTCTTGGCTGCCGATGCGTCCGGGCAGCGCACGACATTTGCCTCGATGGCCGCCGCAGTCACGGTTTCCGGATCGACCTCCGCGACCAGGCGCTGGGTCTGTTTGACATAGGCCAGCACCTCAACGCCGTAGCTCTGTCGCAGGATTTTTTTGGCAATCGCACCTGCAGCCACACGGCCGACGGTCTCCCGGGCGCTGGTTCTTCCTCCACCTCGCCAGTTGCGGATCCCAAATTTCGCTTCGTAAGTGTAGTCGGCATGGGACGGCCGATATTTCGTGGCCATCTCCGTGTAGGCCTCGGAACGCGCGTCCTGATTCCTCACCCAGAGCATGATGGGGGTCCCGAGGGTTTTCCCCTCAAAAACGCCCGAGAGGATCTCCACTGTATCGGATTCCTTGCGAGGTGTGACGATTTGGGATTGCCCTGGACGCCGCCGATCCAGATCCGGCTGGATATCTTTCTCGGACAGCTCAAGTCGCGGTGGGCAGCCATCCACCACCACGCCCACGCCACCTCCGTGGGATTCACCCCAAGTGGTTATGCGGAACAAATGGCCGAAAGTGTTCGCCATGCGGTCAGGTTGCGGGAAACCAAGCGCTGGGTCAACCGCGGTCCATGGCCTCAGGGCAGCCTATTGCCGTGCCGCGCCCGGACGCCTCGTCCTAGTCCTGTCTCCGGAACCAATTCGTTAGGTCCGCTTGGCCAACGCCGCTTCGCTTGCGGCGAACACCTCGCGATGTAACGACTGCCCATGCGAATCCATGGTGACAACCACGGGAAACCGTTCGACTTCCAATTCCCAAATCGCTTCCGGGGAACCGAATTCCTCCATGAAATAGACGTTTCGCACTGATTTGATGCATTCAGCGAGCACTTGGGCCGCGCCGCCAATTGCGTGCAGGTAAACGCAGCCGGCCTCTTTGCAGGCTGCCAAAGTGCGCTCTCCCATTCCGCCCTTGCCGATCACAGCGCGCAGCCCGAACTGCTTGATGATGGCTCCTTGATAAGGCTCTTCCCTGGCGGATGTGGTCGGCCCCGCGGCCACCACTTTCCACCGGCCCGCCTCATCCTTCAAAACCACCGGACCGCAGTGGTAAAGGATGCTATCCCGCAAACTTACACCAGGAGGCAGGGCGCCCCCGTCATGCAGGTATTTGTGCACGGCATCGCGGCCGGTGAACAGGACCCCGGTGATCTCGACCTCGTCGCCCACTTTCAGGGCGCGGATTTTCGCTTCGGTGAAGGGAGTGGTGAGAGAAATCATATCGGCCTCATTCAAACATAAACCCAATTCTGAATCCGGCCTTCGGTGTCCAGGGTGACCCCCTGACGCCGATAAGCCCAGCACATGTAGCTCACGCTGACGAAGAAAGATGCGGGCAAACGATTGATCGCGCAGATCTTCACTCCCAACAACGTCGTTTTTCCGCCGAAGCCCATCGGCCCAATTCCGAGCTCGTTGGCCGTTCGCATAACGTCCTGCTCCAAGTGATCGAGTTCTGGGTTGGGGTTGCGGTCGGGAATCGTCCGCAAGAATTGCTGCTTGGAGAACTCGTAGCTGGTCGCCCGGTCCCCTCCGATGCACACGCCCAAAATGCCCGGCCCACAGCCTTTGCCTTGCGCTTGCAGCACCGCGTCCAGGATCGCCTTCCGGCATCCATCCAGATCTCGATTGGCTTTCAATTTCTCGTTTGGCAACGAATATTGCGCTCCAACATTCTCGCACCCGCCACCTTTCAGGACCAGGCGTACCTGTGTCTCCTCCGAACGGTGTTGATGAAAATGGAACGTCGGCGCGCCCGGCCCAACGTTGGTCCCGTCGTTCTTTCCGGTCAGCGAATCCACGGAGTTCTGCCGCAGAAACCCCTTCTTCGTCGCCTGTCGCACGGCCTCTCGCGCTGTTTCACTGAACGCGATTTGGTCGAAGCCTACCGGGCAATCAACGTAAAACAAAATGCTCCCGGTGTCCTGGCAAATGGGCTGGGATTTCTGCTTTGCCAAGGCGATGTTTCGGTCGATGATCTTCAACGCCGATTCCGCTATTGTCCCTTTTTTTTCTTGTTCGAGCGAACTCAAAATGGCCTGGTGCACGTCGCCCGGGATTTCGGCGGACGTGCGTCGGATCAACTCGATCAGCGATTCCTGAAGCGCGTTCATGTGTCAACCAGGCTAATCTAGCACTCTCAGCGAGTCAACAAATCGTATGCCAATTCATGCGCCGCCGAGCTCGATGCCAGGGCTTGCCAAATCTTGTGAGCTCTTGCCGAGATGGGAGATAACATGGGTGGGCCAGACGCCGGTGGAGTAGTGGCCGGCCGGATTCTGCGGCAACGGCTTCGGGAACAGGCGTTTCGATGGGAACTCAGTGGAAGAGTCCCCGCTGGAGCTCGAATTGGCCATTGCCAATTGAAAATCGGAGATGGCAAATTACCGGAAGCATTCGGATGATGCAGCTATATGCCTATCATTTTTCACCAACCGACCAGCCGGCGAAGTTTCCTCAAGACCGCGCTTTTCGGAGGCGCAGCGTTGGTGGTTCTGAACCCGGCGCTTTCCGCCGCTGACGCTGGATCCGAATTTCGCATCGCTCTCCTCTCCGATACTCATGTACCCGGAGATCGCAAGAACGGTTACCGGGGTTTCAATCCGTGGGAGAATCTGCAAGCGGTGGTGCCGGAGGTGTCTGCCATCAAACCCCAGGCGGTCATCCTGAATGGAGACGCCGCGCGCCTGGAAGGGAAGCCCGAGGATTACCAGGAGGTGAAATCGCTGCTCGAACCCCTGGCCAGCGTTGCCCCCATTTACCTCAGCCTTGGGAACCATGACGATCGCGCCAATTTCCTGCGTGTTTTCGACAAACGCAGCGGCGCTCCCGCCCCGGTCGATGGCAAGTGCATTACCCTCGTGGAGCATCCCCTCATGCGGTTTGTGCTGTTGGATTCTCTCCTCTACACCAACAAGACTGCCGGTTTTCTTGGGCCCAAGCAGCGTGCGTGGCTGACTTCTTACCTTCCGGGGATTAATGACCGTCCGGTGATCATTTTTGTCCATCATACCCTCGGCGGGGACGAAGGGGATATGCTGGATGCGGATCAGTTCTTTGCCGTCCTCAAGCCGCACCCGCACGTTAAAGCCGTATTCTATGGGCACTCCCACCAATGGAAGTTAACCGAGCGCCAGGGGCTCCGCTTGGTCAATTTGCCCGCGGTGGGCTACAACTTTGCCGACTCTGAACCAGTTGGATGGGTAGACGCGCGCTTTCGTGCCGACGGCGTCAACCTTACCCTGCATGCGCGGGGAGGCAACCGCGACCAGGACGGCAAGATCAGCGACCTTTCCTGGAGCTGATCCGGCTGTTGAAGGGTTTTTCGCATTATATTGTCATGAAGGTTACGCAAGTCGCCATCTGCCCGAGCGAGGCTTCGACTAAAGCCGGCCGGCCGGCGCTGACGCCGGAGCTCCTGGCGGCCAGCGGTGCTCGCTACTCCAGGAACAACGAAGGTCTCGGCTCGATCCTCTCGAGAATCGATCCGAGCAACCTGGAGAAGTCCGTTGACTCGATCTTTCGCATGGTGGATTACGGGCATCAATCCATCGCCGACATGGTGCCGGTCGCCATGTTCATCGATGGGATTTCCATCTGGCTGGCCTATCACATTTGGACGCTTTGTCCCACCGCGGGGGGCCAGGAATCTTCGACCCGTTACATCAAGATCTCCATCGACGGACTCATTTCTCCGGAAACCCTGGGCATTTCCGCCGCGGACGCTCCCGAGTGGAAGGCGCTGATGGACGAGAGTTTTCAGGCCTACTCGGCATCGCTTAAGCTTTGGGAAGAATTGGCTAGCGAAAACCCGGCCTTCCTCGGTATCCCCAAATCCCTTCTCGAGGACACCTCGGAACCGGCGCGCAAAAAAGTCCTGCGGATGAAGCGGAATTACGCATTTGACCGCGCCCGATATTTTCTTCCGGTTGCGGCCGCGACCAACGTCATGCTGATCATGTCCGCACGGGGATGGGTTAATCTTTGCCAGAACTTGCTCTCGCACCCTTTGCCTGAAGCCCGTTCGGTTGGAGAGCTGGTTCGTTCCGAATTGCAGATCTCCGCGCCAAGGATGATCAAACATGCCCAGTTCGGCGTTTCGAACGAACAGGCTATCCTCTGTGAGTTTGAGAAAACGGCTCATTTGGCTAGAACCTCGCCCTGTCCGGAGGACTTCTGCGCCGGGCGGGAAGGATCGGCCGTTCCGTTCCTCTCGGTGGTGCCGCCGCCGGGGACCACAGAGGAGGAAATCAGTGCGGACCTCGCTTTTCACGTCAACCGCTACGCCCCATTCGGTAGCAGCCTCCAGAGGACCTTTGTGCGCTTTGGCTGGTCATCCATCGGATTTGCCGAGATCCGGGACTTGAACCGCCACCGGACCGGCACCAAGCACTGCCCTTTGGCACCCAGGGGTTTTTATTTTGCGCTCGACCAAGTCCCAACCGCTGCTCCGAACTCCCAACCTACGAAGTCAAAGCTGCTGCAACTGGCGGAGGTTGGCAAACGGACCACCTCCATCGCGACTCGGAAGCTGACCGCATCCGATCACACCTATATCTATTGGACGCTTTTGGGGGTCGAGTATCCATTTGAGCACGTCACGACTGCGGACAAATTCATCTACGAGGCGGAGCTCAGGACCGGTTTAGGCGCCCACTACCGCTATGCCAAACACCTGCGCGAAGCCCTCGCCCTGTTCTACGAACGGTTTCCAGCGACCAAGGGCCTTATCTTGGAAGGCAGCGCCGAACCGGAGTAGGGGAGCCCGGGAGCTATTGGAAGAGCAGGGGAAGCAATTCCCCCAAGTAACCCCGCCAAACCGGCCAGCTATGATTACCCTCGGTCAGGTGCCACTCGTGCCGAATGTTCTTCTCCTTGAGCAAACCCACGAATTCCTCGTTTCGTTTGAGCAAAAAGTCGTCTTTCCCAACACCAATCCATAGTAGTTTCAGCTTCTGATTCGCTTCGTCTGGCGCGTTGAGAACTCCAGCCACGGCCTCACGAGACGGTGCTGCGGCGCTGAACCCGGCCACCCAGCTGAAGCGGTCGAGGTGGTTGAGGCCGATCCGAAGTGACTGCTCTCCACCCATGCTGAGCCCAGCTATTGCCCTCGACTGCGGGTCGGGCTTCACCCGATACGTAGCTTCCACGAAGGGCATCACATCTTCCAGCAAATCGCGCTCGAACATCCCCGTATTGTTTTGGGGCCCGCCGGCGCCTTCGCCCGGGATGGCCGCATGCCCGTCCATCATCACCACCACCATCGGTTTGGCCCGTCCCTGGGCGATCAAGTTGTCGAGGATCCACTGAGCCTTGCCGTGGGCTACCCAAGTGGCCTGGTTATCACCACTGCCGTGTTGGAGGTAAAGGGTCGGAAACGTAGCGGTGCTCTGCTGATCGTAAGTGGGGGGCGTGTAGACAGCGAGGTCCCGTAACCGGTTCAGGGACTTCGATCGATAGGTGTGCAAGCGCACAGTCCCGTGAGGAACATCCTGGAAATCATACAACCGAGGGGGGTCGCTGGGAAGATGCAGGATGCTGGTACGTGGCTCGCGCATCGGTTTGATGTTCGGATTACCCGGGTCGATCATTCCGACGCCATCAACCTGAAAGCCGTACTCCCAGACCCCGGTCTCGATAGGGCCCATGGTAATGCTCCAAATGCCGTTGGTGTCCTTGGTCAGCGAGCCCTTTCCGTCAGGCCACTGTCCGTTGATCGTGACCTCCGCGGATTTGGGCGCCCGGATCCGGAACGTCACCTTTCCATCCTTGAGGACTTCAGGCGATCTCACCGGAGGGGTGAATTGCCGAGGCCGGGCCGGGGCGTTGGTTGCTGCCGGAGCGGCGGCGGGTGGTTCCGCGGCCATGGCAGAAAGGGCCAGAGCGATTGCCATCAAGGTGCGCGAGGGTGTCATAGGCATTCAGTTCTAGCGGGTTTGCCGAGGACCGCAATGCTGAAGAACCACCAGAAGTTTCTGGGGTTAGCGCTGGACCAGATCCATCAGGCGCGAGCCTGCCTGGACTTGGGAGGAAATCCGACCTAACGCGCCCTACTTCGCGCCCTGGTCAACCCACGCTCGGATCAGGCCGATCTGCTCTTTGGTGAGCGGGTCGCCTTTGCCTTCCGGGGGCATCGCATCATCCGCAACCAATCGCGCCACGTTTTGGACGAGGACGCTCTTGGTGCCGTTGCCGGGGTCGACCACCTTGCCGTTTTCGCTGCCCTTGAGCACTCCCGCCAAAGTGTCCACGCGCAATTTGCCCTTTTGCTTCTCCGTCCCGTGGCATTTGAAGCACGATTTCTCAAAGATCGGCTTGATGTCCTTCTCGTAAGTCAGGCCGGTTTTGGTCGAGGCCGGCGGGATCTTGCTCACATCCACATCGGCCGCCCAGAGAGCGGTCGCGGCGAGGATCAAGGCCGCCGAACCGCCAATTACATACTTGGTCAACATAGTTCGCATGATTTCCAATCGTCTGAGTCAGACGGCGTGCAGCCGCCTCAGATTCAAACAACGGGCGCCGGCTTGAGCTTTTTGACTTTGGTCCATTTGCCCACGCTGGCGGAATGCAAGACGGCGTCGCAAACATATTGGGTCTCCAGCGCGTCGCGGAAGGTGGGGCCGGCCGGCTTGCCTTTGGCCACGCCCTCCAAAAAGTCAGCCACTTGGTGCACGAAGCTGTGCTCGTAGCCGATCTGGAGCCCAGGCACCCACCACTTGTCCATGTAGGGGTGGTCGCCATCGCTGACGTGGATCGTGCGCCATCCGCGCGTCAGACCTTGATCGCGATGGTCGAAGTACTGCAAGCGGTGCAGGTCGTGGAGGTCCCAAAAGATCGAGGCATGCTCACCGTTGATCTCGAAGGTGTAGAGGGCTTTATGCCCGCGCGCGTAGCGGGTTGACTCGAAAGTGGCCAAAGAGCCGTTGTTGAACCGCGCTAAAAACGCGCAGGCGTCATCGATGCCGACCTTCTCCACTTTCCCGCTCAGGTTGTGCTTGCGCTCCTTGACGAAGGTCTCAGTCATCGCGATGACGGTGTCGATGCTGCCGTTGAGCCAGAGGGCGGTGTCGATGCAATGCGCCAGGAGGTCCCCCGTAACGCCGCTGCCGGCCACTTTCAGGTCCAATCGCCACAGGCCTTGGCCGCCCTGGGGCAGCTCGGGATTGATGGTCCAGTCTTGGAGAAACTTGGCGCGATAATGGAAAATGCGACCCAGCCTCCCGGCGTCAATCAATTGTTTGGCCAAGGTGACCGCGGGAACACGCCGGTAGTTGTACCAAACCATGTTCGGCACGCCGGCCTTCTCGATTGCCTTGACCATTTTTTCCCCTTCCTTTCCGTCTCGGGCCAGGGGTTTTTCGCACAGGATCATCTTGCCCGCTTTCGCCGCGGCCAGGGCGATTTCCAAGTGAGTGTCGTTCGGGCTGCAGATGTCGATTACATCGATGTCCGGGCGGTTCACCAGGACGCGCCAGTCGGTTTCGTAGGACTCATAGCCCCAGCGAGCGGCGAAGCCTTTGATTTTCTCTTCGTTACGACCGCAGGCGGCCCGCAAGACGGGTCTGTATTCGAGGTCAAAGAAATTGCTGACCTTCCGGTACGCGTTTGAATGGGCGCGGCCCATAAACCCGTAACCGATCATTCCGAGATTGAGGTTTTTCATAAATCTACTTCTTTTTAGCTTTGCCGACCAAACGCTTGGCTGCTGCGGCCTTGGCGGCCTTCACCGGCTTGGCAGCGGCCTTTTTGGCCGTCGTCTTCACCGCCTTGGGGGCTAGCTTGCGGCCCGGCTTGGCGGCAGCCTTCTTGGCGGGAGCGGCTTTCTTCGCGGGAACCGGCTTCTTGGATTTCGCGATCTTTGCGGCCTTCGCGGGCTTTGCAGTCTTCGCCGATTTGGCCGCCGCTGGTGCGGGTCTGGCGGGTTTGGCTTTCTGCGGTTTTTTACTGGCCAGTTTCACCGCAGACGCCGGCTTTGTGCTTTGTGCCGCTGGGGTTGCTTCCTCACGCCACCCGTGTTCGTCACGCACGGCGATCATAGCCGCCAAGATGTCATTCCACGTCTGCGGCTGCATCATGACTTCATTCGGGAACATGCATCCGTCCCAGCAAATGTGCTGAAAGGCCTTGGTTATCGCGCCCTTTTCATCCCGCATCCAGGGTCCCGCATCTCGGGCGATCTTCAGCTTGCCTTGCGGGTCATTAGGCAGGCAGTGGTGGCCCGTCTTGTCGTGGCTGCCGGAGCCCTTGACGGTCCCGTCGTTCTGGGCCACGTGGAAATCGATGGTCCACGGTCGCAACGCAGCCGTGAGCTTCTTGAGCGCGGCCTGGAATTGCTCCGTTTGCTCCCAGGTGAAATCGGCGGGAACGATGCGATCATCCGGGGCGTTATAACCCAGGATATAAAGGAGCGTGTGGGCCATATCGGCCTGAAAACCGAGCGTTTTGGGCCGGCCCACAGCCTCCAGCAGGTTCAGCATCGAGCGCCAGCTATGCATTCCGCCCCAACAGATCTCTCCCTCGGCCGCGAGGCGTTCCCCGAAGCTCTCCGCCACGTTGCACGCCTCGGCGAAGGTTTGGGCGATGAGCTTGGTATTCCTCTCCGGGTCCTTGGTCCAATCCTCGGCGCTGGAAGCCGAATCGATCCGAACGACCCCATAGGGCCGCACGCCCAGGGCGCGCAGCCGGGCGGCAATCCGGCAGCCCTTTCGCACCTGGTTGACGAAATTCTTCCGATCCTCCGGGCTACCCATGGCCGAACCGCCGCCGGTTGGCGGCCAGATTGGCGCGACCACGGAACCGACCACGAACCCCTTGGCGGCTATTTTATCCGCGATCTTCTTCAAATCATCATCGCTGATATCGATGTTGATGTGGGGTGCGAACAGGAAGATGTCCACGCCCTCGAACCGGACCCCGTCCACTTCGGCGGCGGCGGTCAGCTCGAGCATGGTATCGAGGTCCAAACAAGGCTCCGCGCCCGGGCTGCCTTTGCCGACCAGTCCCGGCCACATGGCATTGTGCAGTTTGGGGTAGTTGTTGGTATGAGTACTCATGGGTTGCAGGGTTAAATCGGGCGCGCGCTAAAAATGCGCGCCACTGGTTATCTCGTTCATCGCGCTCGCTGTGGAAATGGCGCGCTCAGCCTAGCAATGGCGTTCCCTAGTTCAACACCAAACGATGGAAAGGCTGAACGTCAATGGCCGAAGGCGACGAGGAAGGGCCGCTCAGGAGGTGGTTTAAGCAGTTGCTGGATCTCTTGTATATGTCGCTGTTAGTGAGTGAGTTACGCGCATTTTAGGGGGATGAGATTCGCGGATCGCGCCCGTAACACGGGAGGACCGAAAAAGCTGGAAGAATGGAGCTGAGAGGCAGGGAACCACCGTCTCGGTTGAGCTACGGGGTGGGGGCTTAGCCGATAACACCTCGCCGAAGAGCCGATATTCACGGGAGTTACATGAGAAAGGCTGAAGGACGAAGGCAGAAGGCTGAAGGACTTGACCAGCCGTTGGTTCCATGGCGGCGACCGAGAGACGAGCGTGGGCACATATCGACCGCGGATGCTGAAAAGGGCGAGGGGGCCGGAGCGCGATGAGTCCACTGCGGTCGCTGACCCGATAACGCCTTGTCGATTGAGTAGCCGATGCCATGGCTGCGACCGAGCGCGGTCGGTTGGAGCGCACAGCGTCGAAGCAGGCGTTCCCGTGGACTACCGGGCGAGTGCGGATGCGGACACCGCTTGGTTCCGCACTCGCCTTGTCCCACTTCGGTGGGATCGGGCGCCGATGGCGGCTGGTGTCAGTCACGGGGACAGCCTCGCACAAGGATGTCTATAATGCAACATGTATTGTGACTAAATTGATTACCCTTCATCCCCACCATCCCAAGCAGTTCCCGGGACAGCTCAGAGCGCGGCGTCCCTAAGGCTTGTCGCGGTAGGACGAGGTTCCTGGTGACCCTCGACCAGGCTCAGACTCTTCCCCCGGCGCGGGCCCTTCTCGACACGCCGACATTCCTGCCAGTTTATGGTGATCCTGCTGTCAGTCTTAAACCTGCGGGCTGGTAATCAGGCTTCAGTACGATGCCGCCACTGGCATTGGTTCCGGTGATGGTGTCGAATGCGTCGGCACTGGATGCCCAGGTGACCACGTCGAACACATCTCCGTTTTGCGGGAGGAAGCCATTGACGAGGTTCAGGTTGAGCGCGCCTCCGAGGCCCGCGCGGTTGGTCACGTTGAGCTGACCGTAGCTTGAGCCCGGGACGGTGCCGCCGACGTCGATGAACAACTGCCCGCTGGGGGACTGGGTGTAATTGCCGGGGACGTGCAGACCTGTTGCGCCATAGCCCTGCACGTTCATTTGGCTCTGCGCATCCAGGTGGAGAGTTCCTTCCTGGTAGAAGTCCGCTGCGCCCTCGATGGTGGCGCCAATCGCCGTGATCGAACCACGATTCGTCCAAGTACTACTCAGGGTCACAAGATTCAAAAGACTGCCATTTCTCGCGGTTATCGAGCCAGTGTTCAGCCAGTACCTTCCTCCGGCCATGGTCACTAACGAGGCCATCCCGTTGGTCCCTTCGACCTCAATAGTTCCCTGATTGATGAAGGTCATATCTTTCGTCGCGTACGAATAGCCTCCGAAACCCGAATTGTAGCCGATGGTGAAGACTCCACCGTGCACCTTGACGTCGGGTCCCAAGGTCATTTTCGTGCTTCTCTGCGGGTGGCTGATGATGTTGAGAAGGCTGGTTCCGAATTCGAGCTGCGCGTTTCCACTCAGCGAGCCCGAGTCGTAGCCAAGCGCATCCTGGCTGCCGCCTCCGAACAGCAGATAACCAGCACTCTGCCCATTGGTGTCACCCAGCGTCATCCTCCCGTTTACCACCACGTCGCCGAGGATGTTGATGGAGTAGTCCACACGGTTGTTTGTGAGTGCCAGGTCGCCGTTGAGGGTTACGTTATTTAGGCTCAGCGAGCCTTGAAGAACCGCGCCGTTGGTCAGGTTCACCGTACCGCCCCTGAGCATTGCCCCGTCAGGATTCGGAGGCAACAAGCTGAAGCCGTCGTGGCCCAATTCGACTGCGTGGACCAGCCAAGTCCCGCCTCCAGAAAGGACTGAGGTTTCATTCTCCGCGGTCACCAAGTGTGCTTGAAGGATCACCTCCGCTCCCGGCTCGGTTTCCAGGACTGCCGAGGACCACTGGGCACCCGTGTTACCACCACCGTAGGAATCGGCGATCCGCAGGGACCCGCCAGCATGGACCTTCAGAGATCCCTGGTTGGAGAAGCTGACCTCGTGCGGATCCAAGCCCAAACCGTTGGCCATTTGAACGTAAAGAATGCTCCCTTTGCGCACTTCGATGTTGCCCTCGTTGACGAATGTGTTTCCCGTGAGGATATTGGTGGGCCCGTAATCCCCAAAAAAATCAAAGCCGGCGGGGACGACGAAGCGCGAAGTTGCTTGGTCCGGGAAGGTGGAATTGGTTTCGACGATGATTGACCCGCGATTGGTCACCGCGCACCCCACGCCCAAAACTAAACTCGAGGCGCCGCGCCAGGTCATATTGGAGGCAATGGTGAGGGTGCTGTTGGTCTGGAGTTCAGAGTTCAAGACGCAGTCCACGAACGTGCCCAGGCCATCCAGGGTCGCACTGGTCTGACCTTGGTTCTCGAGCCCTAGCCGTCTCACGGTGCCCCTGAGGGTCAGATGATCGATCAGCTTGTAGAGGCCGCTAGGATCCTGGAAATCGAAGTCGCCCACGAGGGTCAGATTCGTGAACGCCTTTATGCCTGCAAAGGACTCCGTAACCACTACCTGCCGTCCTGCCATGAGGGTGAGAGGGCTCCAGGAAGCGGGCCCGGCCACTTCCAAGGTGTCATTGAGCACGAAAGTTCCCTGTATCGCCAAAGACACGTTTGAAAAACGTACCGGGGCTTCGGATACGAGATTGGCCAAGGCGAAGCTTATCGGAGTAGAATTGGTTCGCAGGACCCAGACAGGTTCCTGCTTTCCGAATCGGATTGGACCAATGTAAACGTTGTTCGTTGGGCCTGGGACTCGGCCAGAGGAAACCCAGTTCTCCATTGCGTCGTAATCAGTGTTGGTTCCTCCGAACCACTCGACCCACATCTTGGGATCACTGACGTCGAACCCGCCGAGCGGCCATTTATCGGGGTTTTTGAAATCAACGTTGAAATGGACGCCGTCGTCCTGCAATCCATGCTGACCGAGCCACCGGAAGGTATAATCTTGCTGCGCGAGCGGGCAGACGACGAAATGGATGACGGTGTCGTTCGTATCCAGCGGGTTCCCATTGCGGTCGACGATTCCTCCTCCGGGGATAACCAACCGGTAGGATTCCGGCGGAAACGCGCCGAAAGCAAGTTCAAGAACCTGGTTGTTGTTCAGCAGGGTCACCTTTTGCGGGAACAAGGAGTTCTTAAAACTGTTGAGCACCGTGGCGTTGGTAGTGAGGCCTTCCGCAAGAATTGGTTTTGAGAAAACAAGCCGAATGCTGCTGAAACCTTTAAAACGGACGGCGCCGTCATTCAGTTCAGAGCTGGCCAGCAACCGTGGCGGCGTGGTGTCTGGAGCCACGTCCAAGAGCAAGGGATCGGTCAAAGTGACATTGCCGCCCGTGTCCGTGGCCCGGACCTGGACCATAACCTGGTTGGACTGCGCGGGGTACGGCGGAACGATGAACGAGAGGTTGAGTGGATTTGAGAAGGCTCTTTGCACCACCTGCCCGTTGACCAGCAGGTCCACGCTCCGAACCTGGACGTCGTCCTGCACAGCGGCTTGAATCTGCACGGTTGATCCCGCGAACACCTGAATGCCTGGCAGGTTGGTGTTCACGTCCAGGGCTGCGGTATTTAAGGCCACCGTCGGTGGCTGACCCAGGGTGTCAAAACCGAGATAATTAACGATTTGAAGTCCCGCTGTTCCGTCGGCCACAAACCCGAGGCCGGAGGCGATCGCCACGCTGTTGGGAGGCGCAGGCAGAGTAAAGCGCGTGAGGAACGAATAGGTGTTCGTGGGGTTTGAAACATCCATCAGGTCCAAAACGTTTGCCCCGGCCGAAGAGCCAATCAAGAGGCCCATCCCCGACCCATTAGCAACCATGGATGTGCCTGGCGCGCGAATACCCGAGGGAACCTGCGAGCCGGCCACCAGGGCCAACTGGTCAGGGTTCGAGACGTCAACGGTCGCATAGCCGCCTCCGCTTACCCCTTGGGGCTGGATGGCGAGGTAAGCCGTTCCGTTCCCAACGAAAACCTTTTGTGGCGCACCGTCCACCGCGAGTGATCCATGCAATACCATCGGCCATCCGCTGATGTCGACGGCCCGCAGGAGCCCGGAGCTGTCCAGCGTGTAAAGCATGTTCCCTTCGCGAGCCAGGCTTACGATCGGCGCGCCGGGGATGGGCAGGACTTGCAGGGTAATGCCGGTGGCTGGCTCGATCTCGCGGATAGCCGTATCAGTGCCCACATAGGCCACATTGCCCGCAACCTCCACCTGCGTCGCAGGAAGATCGAGCGTCTGAAGGAGGTCGGGTTTCGCGGGATCAGAAATGTCGACAAGGTGAATCCCCCCGGCGTTGGCCGTGACTACGGCTACCTGCGAGAACGGATCCACCGCCACATCGGTTGCGTCTCCCGGAAGCGAGATCTGCCCCAACAGGAGCGGCTTATCGAATTGAGAGATGTCTACGATCGCCAGTCCGCCCTGTCCCATCGCGACGTAGGCGAGAATGGCGCCGGGGGATTGCGTTGATGCCGCGACCACAACCTCCTTGGCTTCCCCTGCCAGCGGGACGCTCGCGATGACTCCCGTGGGGAAGGCCCGGCCGCCCAATGGATCCAAGCCTTGCTGCACGCTGGCAAAATCATCGATGCCATCACCGTCGGTATCGACTTTCGTGGGTGAGGTGCCTACGGCGAACTCCGCGTCGTCAGGCAAGCCGTCGCCGTCGGTGTCTGGGTCCGTGCTGGGCAGGAAGACGGGAACGCCCATGGGGGTGTTTTTGCCGCTTTGGGCGGTAACGCCGACCAAGTGCGCCACCAAGCCGCTTACCGGATCGAAGATGACCGCCCGGTATCGCTCGTTCGGCGGGAGGAAGAAGCTCCAATTGCCCTGGGCGTCGCTCTTCATGCGCAGGACGGGCGCGTTGGGCACGTCCGGGGTTTCCAGAGCGACGTAGTCGTTGCCGTAATCCAGGGTGTCGAAGGGATTACCGCTGGCCGCGAGCCCGGTGCCCATTACATGCAGGTGGTGAAGAGGGATGTTTGGATCGTTGGAGAGGATTTGGAGTTCGCCCCGCTGAAGGCCCGTGCTGGAGGGTGAGAACGCGGCGTCAAAGGCGAAGGATTGGTTCGGCTGGAGGGTGATGGGCAGGGCGGGCAGATTAAGTGCGTTGAATTGGCCTTGGCCAGCGCCTGGTGCCGTCCGGATCTGTGTGACAACCAGGGGTTGGGAACCAAGATTGGTAACCGTGGCAAAATTGGTGACGACGCCTGGCAGACCTCCGATGGCCGCGCCCCCAAGATTGTTGTTCCCCACCAGGACGCTGATGGCTGCCGTTGGAGCAATGGCAATTCCTGACAGTGGAATCTCCTTCACTCCTCCGCCAAGGGAGTCGCTTTCGATTCGAAGCGTATCGGTGGCGCTGCCAGCCAGGGAAGGATCGAACCGTACCGTGATGGCTAGGCTGCTCAGGGCGGGTTGCAGGTTGTTTGGATCTAGAGGCGGAAGAGTCAGGGGAGGCTGGGCCACACCTTCGAGGCTGAAACCGGTATTGCCTTGCTCGAGCGAAATCAGACTGACGTGCAAATCCTGGTCGCCGCTGTTGATCAGGACGATCAGGTTGGTACCGCTTTGACCGCCTGGACCGTCGGCGACGGTCGGAGGCATCGAGACTTCAGAAACAACCGAAGGCAGCGGGCCGCCTACGGACAACGGGGCGGCGTACAGCGAGAGAATACCAGAGCCGATCGCAAACCCCTCCGGGGCCTCAGACGGGGGCACACCTGGAACGCCGTCATTGTGGCGGAACTCCTCCAGAGGATCGAAGAGACGGTAGTAATCATCTATTTCTCTAATTTGCTGATAGGTATTGCCATATCCGAGTGCAGCCTTGATCGCTGGCCTTAGCGTTGTGAAGCCATACAAGCCTTGGGCCCGTCCTATCATTTCCCCCATGACGTCCTTGGTATCGGAAAGGTACTCTAGGACTCTATCGCGCTGATGAATGGCGCCTAAATCGTGTCCAATTTCGTGGAGGAGAACGTTTGCGAGGGTCTTGGTGAACGACTCGAAGTCAGGGGCGGCATTCACATCCAACAGGAGCGTAAGACTGTTGCCATATGTCGGGTCGATGTCACTCGGATCCTGGTTGATTTTACCAACGAAGTCGTACTCCTTCTGATCGAGGGAACCTAGGGACTTAGGAGAGATCTGATCGTCATTGAATTGTCTCCGGTTAAAGTCCACCCAGGTTGCGCAACCGGAGGCAGATGCGTCACAGACCCCATTGTGGGGCACGATTTCGACTTCATATGTTGCACTCGTTCCTGTCATTTGCTCGGAGACCGCTCGGAACCAGTTCATACGAGCACCTGAGACCGTGACTGGATATGTGAAGCGCTGAGTGGGCTCCGTTACCTGTCTTTGTAGCTCGTTCGTCCATGACACGGTGTTAAGTGTGATCACCTGACCGAGCGCTTGTTGAAGCGAGATCTTAAGACTTGCTCCAGGATCGAGGGTTACTCCAGAAATCACAAAGTCCACGTACTCGCGGTCTATCGCATCGACCGCGTTGCCCTGGACTCCGGTCAGATGCACACCGGGCGGTATCGTGGTTGCCGGGAGTAGGGCGTCGCTAATTGCGCTATGCACCAGAATTCCGGGGCTGGATGTGGAGTCGACCAAATCTATGGCTGGGCTGAGGTTGACCACGTCCGGTAGGTTGGGGCCAGGGTGGAATGAGAGGATAACCCTGCTCGCTACATCGTTGTAGAGCGTCTCTACGACATCGTCAAATCCCGGCTCGTTGCTTCTGATTCCGTCGCCGTTCGAGTCGTCGGGGAAAACAGCGCTTATGAGATCCGATGTCCCGGGAATGAGTGTCTTGCGATCGACTAGGTTGGTGATAGCTGCTTTAAAGTCATCTCGTGGAAAGAGAATCCGCTGCTTATTAGCCGCCACTCCGCGGAGGTTGATTTGACCAATTGGCGCCTTGGTGTCTGGGTTATACAACGTCATCGTCTCTTGCTTGAGCTGTCTCACAGCGGTTGTCACAAGCGGGTCGAAAACCAAAAACCCCAGGGGTACTTTAAAGTCGTCGCCCGTGGTATCGAAGCCGGGTCTCGCGGCAGCCGCCATATGAGACTCGAATCCGAGGGTATTATAATTCCCAAAGCGTCCGTCCGCGAATGTAAGAGGAAAGTCGATTGCGCCATCGGAATGGTCGTCGTCCGCGGCATCAAAAAGGCTATAGATATAGATCGCCCGCTTAACTTGAGTTTTGCTGCCAAGTGTATGGGCTTCGATCTCGAGTTTGGCGCCATGGAGCCGATCTCCGCGAGCCTGTTTGAGATTGTCAAGAGTATGCAGCGGAAGAAGGTTCACCTTGAACTTCTGTTGCATGCCTGGCCGGAGCAGGAACTTACCGGATGGAAGACCATCGAGGAATTGATCTGCCCATTTTCGATCGAGCACTTTTAAGGTCACGACCGTAGTCAACTTACTGGCGCTATTACAGGATGACGACAAGCCGCTCACCTCGGTTTCGTTGGCGAATGTCATGATGAAGAAGTCCTTCCCGTCCGGTCCCTTGTCGCCGATAAAAAGATAGTCCTGGATCCCGGTCGTTACTAGAGCCTTCCCCAACGGAAGGAACGGCTCGTCAGCCACCGTTACGCGAGCAATGGCTGCTTCTGCGATGTCATCCCCTGTGTCGATCGGAGGGCAGGTCGGATCATTCGGTCCCCCTGGCGGCGTCAGTCCATGCCAGCCGGGGTGGGTAACGCCGGTGCCGGGATCGGTGTGGACCGCGAGGCCATCGGCGGAGACGGTGGCGGTGCCTTCGATGACGAGTTTGCCGGTGGTATGATCGAAGCTAAGGAAGTTGAGTTGCGTGCCGGGGGCGGCGTTGAAGACGTTGGGGAAGGTCATCGGCGCCGGAGTCGAGAATTTGGATATGCCGGGCGCTTGCACCGTGATGTCGAAGGTGTGCTGGAGCACGCCTGGGGGCAGCATGTCTTGCACCAACTCCGGCGGCACGACGCTGACGCCCACCTGCCCAGACGCCAAAGGCACGCCGCCCGGGCCAATGAGGCTGTTGGGCGGGATTCCGATGGTGAGGTACGGCTGCTGTTCAGGGGTCAGGTTGTAAGCCGCGTTGCTCTGTAGGGTAAGGATGGTGGTATTGGTGCCGCTGACGGTTTGAAGCACGTTCGAGGCGATGCGGGGTAAATAAATGGTTTGCTTGAAAAGGAGGAGGGCGTTCGTGTCCTGGCCGATCATGGTCACATAGTTGGTGATTCCCAATTGGTTGTGGGTGTCCATGACCATCTCGGGCCAGTAAAAGTCCGGGTGCGGCGAGGTGGCAGTGGGGCCGCTGAGCACGAGCTTCACGTCACCCACCGGCGCGGGGTTGAGGCTGAACCAGCCTTGCGAATCGGTAAAGACGGCCTGGTCCTCCAGGCCGAGCAAGTATACTTTCACGCCGGCGATGGGGTGGAGGAAGTGCAGGCCGCCAGGGCTGAATGCGATGTCATCCAAGGTCCGTGGAGCCAGGTCGGGGCCGGGATCGACCACTCGCCCGGCGAGCACCGTCCCCACCATCGGGACCGCGCTTACCGTCGTGAAGCTAAACCGGAGCACGCCGCCTTCCGCGCCGTCGCCATCGGCATCCAGCGGTCGCCCGCCACCCAAGGGGACAATCGCCGTTCCGTCCAAAGTGACCTCAATTTGCGCGCCTCCGGGCATTGGATCGGTCAAGAACAGCCACGCGAACGTGCCGTCGGCCGCGGATACAATGTTTCCCGCCAACCTTTGCCCGCCAAAGGTCGCGTAGAAATTGTTGGTGTTGATCGTGGCCGGGTCAACCGGCTTGGAAAAGAAGACCTGGGGAGTAACCGTGAGGCCCACGTCAGTGGCACCGTCTAGTGGGGTATGACCGCTCACTGCCGAGAGCCGGGCCGTTGCCACCAGGCGGAAGAAGCGCTCCGACAAATCATGCGTGACAACCAAGCCCCCGGTGTTGTGCGGAGCGCCCGACACCGGCTGCCAGGGCGAGTCAGCGTCCAGGCTGTCGCGGAACTCGATCACCTGGTCATAGCTGGGTCCAAGATCGTTCCAAGTGAGACTCAAGGAGCTGTCCGGCAGTAACTCGACTCGCAGGCCCACATCAACGGGTGACGCCTGTGCTAGGGAGACCATTAACAGGCAAACTAAGGAACCAAGAAACGCTCCCTCTAAACTTCTGAGCCCGCAGCGGCTCCTGGAGGGGCCAGAGGGCTGGTGCGCCGGGACCTTGGGACCCAGTTCAGCCCGCCGGCGACGCACCTCGGAGGACGGGAGGAGGGTGGGGTTTTTTTTCATGGATTTGAGCCTACAGCAACTGTGCGGTAAAACCGAGCACTTGGGTTATGGGGAAAGGTTGTTGAACCGCAGTTTGCTCGCATTGGCCAGCCGGAGCAGGCCCCTCTCCTCACCACTGGAGGGATTAAAGTGGTAATAGATAGGATTTTTCGTGGTGGCCCAGGCACGGAGCCGGGGTAGATGGTCCTGAGTGATCAGCAACCGCGGATGGGTGGTCAGCGGATCGAAGGCCTGGGCAGCCACGAGACAGCTCGCCAGGATCGCGCTTCTTATCCCAATCAGGGCAAGGCGCGCCAGGCCGGATTGGGCACGGCTGAGACATCCAGGGTGGTTCATAGGGACGAACGATTTCACGGAACCTCGACCCGCACTCGGTAGAACCGCTGTGTATCCTGGTTGCTCTCGACCACCGAGCCCGTGTTGTGCGGTCCGCCGGGCAGCGGTTGCCAATCGGGCCCCGCCGCGAGAGAATTCCGATACTCAACTGTATAGGTGTTGCCCGGTGCGGTGGGGAAGGAGAGGTGCACCAAAGTACCGGAACCAGCGGGGTCAGGTGAAGTTGTGACGGTTAAGCCGGTATCTGCTTGCGTGGCGACCAACCTGATCACCGCGTTGGTAACCTGGCCAAAGGGAAAAGCGCTGACCGCCGTGTAGGTCCCTACCTGGGAGGGGAGCAGGTGGTCGAGCCGAAGCGTATTCCCGATGCCGGGAGTCAAGAGGTTGGTCCCCTTGAAGGACCATTGCGAGGAGACCGCGCATCCAACCCCGGCCGGAGCGACCAGTGTCACATCGGAACCGAGAGAAACGACCTGGCTCTTGAAAACCACACCCGGAGAAGGTAGTAGGGCCAGTCGGTGGTCAAAGCCGGCGGCCAGGGCCACCACGTTGCCCAGGTCCAGCGGCACCACTACCGGTACGTCCAGCGGGTCCGAGGGCCAATCGTCTTCCCCAAGGATCGAGGCGTGTCCCCAACCGACTACCCGGCCCTCGGAGGTCAGCGCTAAGCTGTAGTGCCCGGCCGCGCTGATCGCCACCACGTTGCTCAAACTTGAGGGCACCGTGCTCACGCCAAAAAAACTCTCTCCCCAGGCGACGACCTGGCCTTGCCCTGTAAGGGCAAGATTGTGTTCATCAGCTGCCGCTATCGCCACCACTTTGCCCAATCCACTCGGCACAACCCAACCGTTGCCCCACGCGACTACCAGCCCGTCGGCCGTCAGCGCCAGGCTGTGTGACTTCCCCGCAGCGATTGCGATCACGCCGTTCAATCCTGCCGGAACGTCCGTCTGGCCCAAGGAGTTGTCGCCCCATGCCACCACGCGACCCTCCGCCGTCAGCGCCAGGCTGTGGCTGCCCCCTGCGGCGATCGCCACGACGTTGCTGAGTCCCGCAGGCACCGAGGCATCACCACCGTGGTTGAACCCGGCGGCGATGACGGCCCCGTCGGAGGTCAGTGCCAAGCTGTGATCATCTCCGGCTGCCAGAGCCACCAGGTTGCTCATCCCGACACCCAACTCGGTTTGACCGTGGCCGTTCTCGCCCCAACCGATAACTCGGTTATCCTCCGTTAAAGCGAGGCTGTAGCCAGCTCCCGCCGCAACGGCGACAATGTTGTTCAGGGCCGGAGGTCCAACTGTGAGGCCTGAGGAGACAACCGCGCCCATTCTCGCCCAGGTGTTGGCGGTTATCGTTACGGGCGAGACGAAACCCAGTTCGTCCCCCCGCGTGGTGGCAAAACGAACCCCAAGCAGTCCCTCAACCCTGAAGCCTTGGGACCCTTCGCCGTAACCTCCGGGCGCGTACTCGGTGAGCGTGATCTTTGCCTGCCGCCAAAAGTTGGAGGGTCCCGTCGCGATGAGGTCGCTCGCCTCCACCGGCAATGAGGGGAAGAAACCCTCGGGGGCATCGGGCACATAACTCTCTGTCAGCGAAGCCGGCGGGTGGTTGGTCATAAGGATCTGGTTAGACCCAACCGGCACGAGGATGGTCGCCGAGGACCCATAGCGGAAACAGCAATAATCCCGGATAACAAAATCGATTAAGCCATCCGTGTTGATGTCCACGAGTTTCACCGTGGTCTCCACCTCTCCGGGGGCCGGCGTCGGCTCACCCACGACCCGCACCCCAAAACCTGATGCGCTGACCATTAGGTTCTGGTCAAAGCGCAGCCATCCGAGGGCATCCCCGGTCGCCGTGGCAACCGCGAGGTAAACCGGCAATGCTTGAGCCAGTGGCCCCACCTGGCTGAATCCGCTCGCGCCCGGCTTTCCCGACCGTTCGAGCAGGACCAGGTCGTTGGTTGTGGATTGCCAAGCCGCACCCTCGGGCGCTGGGAACGGAATGACCAAGTGACCAGGCAAGGTTACCGGAAACAAGGCGGCTTGGCCGTCGATCTGCCCCGGAGCCGAGAGCACTTGCAGTCCGCTGGTCGGCAGCAGACGCACGGAGAGGCCCACGACTCCTGTGGTTTCGTTGGTCCACTGCCTGGTGCGGTACAGGAAATCCAGCGTCCCTTTGGGGTCGGCACTGATGGGCAGTTCCGTGGTCCACCCTGTCTGGGGCGGAGGACCCGCCTGAGGATGTTCTCCGACGAGAATGGAGCTTCCCAAGGCAGGCTGCCACGCGGAATCCGACAGAACAGCTTGGTTTGTAAAGTGCAACCAGCCGACATGTTCCCCGTCCACGGCCGCAAAGCGGACGCCCACATAGGCTACCGTGCTCATGCCCGGCCATCCTTCCAATGGTACGACTGGAATCAGGAGGTTGACCGGGTCGCCGCTCCAACTATTGGTTCCGCTGGGTTGCAGAGCCACGGCATCACCAGGGCCCAGCAAAGCCCCTGTCTCGAGAAACACATTCGTTCCTTTGGCGCCCAACCGATACTGGTCCACATCGACATCACCGAAGTGCTCGTACCAGCCACCCCCACTTACCGTCCACACCATCCAAATGTCGTGGTGAATCTCGAAGTCCACAAGCTGATCGCCGTTCAGATCAATCGAGGAAACGACTGTCGATTGGTCCGGATCAGCCCCGGTCGAGTACGGGCCAGCCTGGGTCTGCGTCCGGAGGGCGCTCGAGCCCAGCAGGGTTAAAAAAAAGATTCTCGTGAGTGTGTTCATAGCTTCGATCTTTAGCCCCGTGGGCTTATTTACCGGCCAAGACACAGGGCGAGAATTGGCTGACAAAGCGGCAAATTATTTTCAGGAAAGTTCGCGGGGATGATCTTACTGGCGTCCGCGTCGTTGAGGGATGGCCTAACCCCCCGCCTCCAGCCCAGAGGCGTGGCGGACACTTGGTCCTGTGGTCAGGCCAAACTACTTCGGTTCAAGGTGTGCCCGGACGGCGAACGAAGTTTAGGGCGAGATAGTGCGTGCCGAACGATCTGCGATAAACCATAGCGCCCAGCGATGACAGGCATCGCCGGAGGACTCCGTCTCCAGTTGGCGCTTCATCTCAAGGTAAGCCCTCGCTGGAACGACCTCCAGGCTGCCTCCTTCGGTTAGCCGATGACCGACGACAGCTTCGGCGAGTGCTGCAAGCCAGGGGGGGATCGGCAAGGTGAATTGCGGAGCCTCCCAAATGCGCACCGTGCCATTGAGGGGCACGCTCACTAGCTGACGGCCATCGGGACTGAACCGCGCCGATGAAACCGGCTCACCACCGCTTCGAAGAGCATCGGATGCCGGCTGGCCCGTGCGGGAGTCCCAGATGCGCACCGTACCATCTTCAGACGCCGTGACGAGCCAATCCCCGCCGTTGCTGAAATAGACTGTATGAACGGCCGCACCGTGCCGTAATGGCTCGGTCAGCGCTTTTCCCGTTTGGCTGTCCCAGAGGCGAGCGGTCCTATCCCAGGAGCAAGTCGCGACTCGAAGCCCGTCCGGACTGAACTGGGCGAACGACACGCCACCCTGATGTTGGAGCGGAGGCGAAATTGGCTCACCGGTCCGGGCATCCCAGACTCGAGCCGTATTATCCGAAGAAGCGCTCAGCACGCGCAAGCCATCAGGGCTGAACTCGGCATAGCCTACCCAGCCCCCGTGTCTCATCGGTTTCCCGAACGGCTGCCCTGTCCTTGCCTCCCACATTCGAACGGTATCATCGCCGGCGGCAGTGACGATCCGATTCCCGTCGGGGCTGAAACGGGCGGACGACACCGCGTCGCCGTGCACGAGCGGATCAGTGAGGGGCCTGCCGGTTCTGGCGTCCCACACTCGAGCGGTTTTGTCCCAGGATGCCGTGACGACACGCAATCCGTCTGCGCTGAACTGCGCGGAAGTCACCCTCGCCTGATGCCGCATAGGATTGGTCAACGGCTGTCCTGTCCGCGCGTCCCAAACCCTGGCCAATCCGCCCGCAGAGGCGGTAATTACGGCATGGCCATCGAGACTGAATTCAGCGCTCGTCACCCATTCCTCGTGGCGGAGCGGCGGCGTCAGTTCCTGCCCGGTCACAGCGTCCCAAATCCGGGCCGATTGATCGCCACAGACCGTGACAATTCGCCCACCGTCACGGGAGAATTGAGCAAAGGCAGGGCGTTCGCCGCTCCAGTCCGCGTTGCTAAACCGCCTCCCCTCAGGGGGTGGCCGACCTTCTCTGGCAAAGCTAGCATGGTTCAACGCGCGGACGAATGCTCCTCCGGGTCGCACGTCCCAGACACGCGCGGTCTTATCTTCGGAAGCGGTCAGGACGCGCTGTCCATTGGGACTGAATACGGCAGAGAAGAGCTTGTTTTCGTGGCTCATTCGTTCGGTGAGCGGTTCGCCCGTGAGCGCGTGCCAAACCCGTGCGACACCGTCTTCAGATGCGGTCACCACACGCAGACCATCGTGGCTGAATTGGACCATGCTGACTTGGGCATCGTGCGCCAGCGGCTTGCCCAGTAATCTTCCAGTACGTGCATCCCACAGCCGTGCCGTCCGATCGAGGGAGGCGGTCGCCACACGTTTTCCGTCGGGGCTAAACTGAATGAAGTACACATCGTGCTCATGCAGCAATGGCGGGGACAGGGGCTCGCCGGTTTGGGCATCCCATACTCTACCAGTGTGATCCTCCGAAGCGGTGGCCACGCATTGGCCGTCTGGACTGAATTGCGCGGCGTTAACCGGCCCTCCGTGACGGAACAGGTGAGCCGCCGACAAGCCCGTGCGGGTATCCCACATCCGCGCTGTGCCGTCTTGGGAGGCTGTGAGCACCCATACTCCGTCGGCACTGAACTGGGCTGAGTTCACAGCGCCATCGTGTTTCAGCGGCTCGAAGGCGGGCTTGCCTGTGCGCGCATACCAGATGCGTGCGGTCCCGTCGTCCGAGGCGGTCACGACCCTCTCATTATCGGGGCTAAAGACGGCGCTTCTCACTCGGGCCAGATGCAGCAGTGGGGGACTAAGGGGTCGGCCGGAGCGCCCATCCCATATTCGCGCGGTCATGTCGTCTGAGCAGGTTACGACTTTTTCTCCGTCGGGACTGAATCGGGCGGAGTTCACGCCCGCCGAGTGTCGCAGGGGCGGGGTCAGGGTCCGTCCGGTTTCCGCATCCCATACCTGAGCCGTCCCATCAAGCGAAGCGGTAACGATTCGCTCACCATTTGGACCGAATTCGGCCGATTGCACCGATTTCTCATGGCGCAATGGTTCGAAAACCGGCAGGCAAAAGCTGCGATGTGTCAGGGCGGAAACTAGGCGATGAGCGACGATAAGGTTCGTGGGTTGCCCCCGGAGTAGGCGCGCCAATGCAGTAAGGCCTTGCACCTCATTATCCGCAGCCAGCCAGTCCTCCGCCCGCTGCAGTTCCAGCCGCACAACGACTTCCTCGGCTCGTTGGCGCTGTAGGGTTTCACGCGTCAGGCTTTGGCCCAGCTTGGTCCCCGCCGCCTCAGCCTGGCGCCGAAACTGCTCTTGTTCGTGTTCGGCGGCTACCGCCCTCTGCCGAGCGCCGCGCTCCGCGAAGAACAACCATGTGGATACACCCAAGCCAATGACCAGCGCCGCCAGCACTGCGGTCGCCGCGCCGAAAAACAGCCGGTTGCGCTGAGCCATTTTCTGAAAACGGTAAAGGTTGCTCGGTGGGCGGGCCAGAACCGGCTCGTTTTTCAAGTGGCGTTGGATGTCCATTGCCAGACCCGTGGCGGTTTCGTAACGTCGAGTGCGGTCCTTTTCTAGCGACTTCATCACAATCCAATCCAGGTCGCCGCGAACGTTGTGGATCAGCTTCGTGACGTCGGTTTGGCGATGCCTGGCGGCGGTCATCAGTTCACTTGCGAGCAAAGTGCTTAGCCGGGTCGAGGGAGGTGCTGGTTCCTGCTCGCGAATGGTGCGACACATTTCGTCCAGGCCGGCGGCGAGTAAGGTCTGGGAGTCGAATGGAGTTTTGCCGGTGAGCAACTCGTAGAGCAATACACCCAGGCTGTAAATGTCTGTGCGCGTATCGATATCAAGGCCACTCAGCTTGGCCTGTTCCGGACTCATGTAGGCGGGCGTGCCCATGAATTGCTCGAAGGCGGTAAACAGCGTCTTATCGGTCAGTCGCTGATCGGTGGTGGCCTTGGCGATACCAAAATCAATAATCTTGGGTACCGGCACTCCGTCATGATCCGCGACCAGGATGTTTGAGGGTTTGAGGTCTCGATGAATGATGCCCTTCTGATGGGCGTGCTGAACGGCCTGGGAGACCTTCATAAAAAGCTCGAGCCGATCCGCTGTTGGAAGATGGTTCTCGTCGCAGTACTGCGTGATCCTGGTCCCGCGCACCAATTCCATGACGAAGTAAGGACGGCCTGAATCCGTCGCGCCTGCCTCCAGCACTTTGGCAATGTTTGGATGGTCCATTAAAGCCAATGCCTGGCGCTCGGCCTCGAAGCGGGCGATCACGTGCTTGGTGTCCATGCCCAGCTTGATGACCTTGAGCGCCACTCGGCGTCGGACTGGTTCCTCCTGTTCCGCCATATACACCACGCCGCAGCCGCCTTCGCCAATCTGCTGGAGGAGTTTGTAGCGCCCGATGCGTTTGAGGGCCTTTTCGGCTGGATTGTTGGCAGGGCGCACGGTCAGGTCCGGGATCTCGGCCCCAAGTTGAGATTTCCCCTCTGCGCCAGCCGGGGTTTCCAGGAAGGTCAGCGCTTCTTCGTGAACGCGGAACAAGGCCTCGAGCCGCAGGCGCAGGGGGGGATCATCGGCACATGCCTTCTGGAGAAAGGCGGCGCGCTGCCCAGGGGGTAGCTCCAGGGCGTCGCCAAAGAGAGCCACTTCTCGATTAGGCGGGCTGCTCATAGGCTGTTGATTTTGCCAGATGGGCCGATGTTAGCACCAAGAGGCAATGCGATATTTAGCGCGCGAAGCGGCAAACTATTTTGGTTAATCTCCGTGCCAATGTTGGGATTACACCTCAGAGGGAGATCAACGATCACGGACCGTGATCTCGTGATAGAGCCAGGTACGGGCATGCGCCCAGTAATTCCTGGCCGTGCGCGGGGAGATGTCCAGCAGCGCGGCGGCTTCGTCCGTGGTCAAACCGACGAAATACCGCAACTTCACTAATTCCGCCTCGGTTGGGTCTTGGGCTGCGAGCTTGTCCAGCGCCGCATTCACCGCGAGGAGTTGGTCATCGGCGTCCGGGGAGGCGAGGTCGAGGTGTTGAATGTCCACCCTCTCTTGTCCTCCGCCGTGGCGCTTGGCGAGTTTGCGGCGGGCTCGGTCGATGAGGACGCGGCGCATGGCCTCGGCTGCGGCGGCATAGAAGTGCCCGCGTCCGCTAAACTTCGGGTTCTCGCTGCCGACCAATCGGAGCCACGCCTCATGCACCAGGGCTGTAGGCTGCAGAGTGTTGCCTGCGGCTTCGTTTGCCATTTTGGAGGCCGCTAGACTACGGAGTTCCTCATAGACCAGCGGGAGCAATTCATCAGCGGCCTTGGTGTCCCCGTTCTGGAGAGCCTCGATTACCCGGGTGACATCGCTCACGGGCCAAGGCTAGCGTCCGCCCCAGCCGTCTGCCAGGAGATTCCTCCTCGCGAAGAGGGGGGTAATAATGACTCCTACGCTCCTGATCGAGCGCGATGGCACTCAATCGGGCAATGGACTCGGGCGAGCGGACTAGCCGCCCCCCGCTCAGCGGGTTCCGTTGAGCCGCTGGTAAACCACAACGGCGGCGGATGGTTTTTCCGGTAGCGAAACTTCGAGGCCGGTCGCGATCAAATCGCGGCCGGGTAGTTCTTTGGGCGGCGACCCGTTGAAATTGGTCACCCGGTAGTTTGCGCTCGGATCGAGCCCGCTGAGCTTGAACCGCGCCGATTCGTAGAAGCTATTGTGACGTCGGAAGGCCTGGATCATGCCCTGGCCTTGTTCCGGTCGGTCAAATTGCCAGGCGATCCAGAGTTTATCGTCCCGGCTCCAGGGGGTGAGGGGGTAGAAGTCGCCGTAGTAATTAGGGCTGATTTCGCGCCACTGGCCGATGAGGCGGCGGAGTGTTCCGTAATCGATTTCCTTCACCCGCAGGTCGATTCCCAGGCCCAGGCTCGGAGACGTGTTGCTCCAGAAGGCATAGGGTTCCACCGGGGTGAGGCCGCTGCCGTAATAGGGAGCGTCCCGAAATGCGATCGTCCCGGTGCCTTGAAAGGGCAGCCAAAGGGAAATCCCGTAGGTCATGCACTGATGACCGACGGCTTCGTAAGCGTAGTCACTCCGCCAGAGAGGAACCGCCCGGCGCATCGTCTCCAGATCGTTGCGGCGGCCGCCCGAGGCGCACGAATCGATCAGCATGTCCGGGTGCCGCCGACGGAGCTCGTCCCAATAAGCAAGGTAGCCCGTGACGTGTTTAATCTCGGTGATTCCCTGCCGGTCGGGGGCATCATTCTTCCGCCAGAGTTCCAGCGGGTCCATGTTGAAGTCCTGGCGGTAGAGGTCGATGCCTTGCTCGGTAAGAAGCCGGTCAACGTGTTCGGTGAGCCAGGTGCGCGCGTCGTCGTTGCCGAGGTTGAGCAGCCCGCCCTTGGCTCCGCCCAGAATCCATTCCGGATGATTGCGGCTGAGCCAGGTGTCCGCCGCGACGCGCTCGGGTTCGAACCAGACCAGGATCTTGATGCCGTGCTGGTGAGCGTGGTCGGAGACGGCACGCAAGCCACGCGGGAACCGGTTTGTATCCACTTCCCAGCTCCCCACCCGAGGCCAGCCGCCGCCGTGATGCGTATACCAACCGGCGTCCATCCACCAATAATCGAGTTTGATTCCTTCCTCGAGATAGCGGTTGATGAACATCACCTGGTTGGTTTCGTTCGCCTTAATCATCTCGTCGTATTGGCGCGAACTGGAGGCCAGGAGCTGGGGTTGGGGCAGATGCCCCCCCGGCCGAGGCATCGAATAGGCCATCATCCAGCGACGCCAGAGGTTCTGGGCGCGGATCCAGTCGCCTCTCCAGAACTGGAGCACCATTAGCGGGCCGCGGACTTCTTCGCCCGGCAGCAGCTTGAAGTGGGTCAACTCCTGGCCCGCGCGGAGATGTAGGGAACGCTCCGCATCGCGCGCGAACTCGGCCGACCACTGGCCTGGCCATCCGACTGCCAAGATCAGGCCTCGCCCGGCCCATTCGAGGTTGAAGTAGGACCAGTCGGTATTGGTGGGCCGGCCGCCGGCACCGCCGATGCGCTTGGTGGTGCGTGGCCCAAGGGGCGTTTCAAGAGGTCCGTAATCCGCGCCGCTGGCTGGTGAACCGACGTTGTGGTGGAGCAGGAACTCACCGCTGGAGCTGCGATCCACCTCGATGTCCAGCGCTTGGATGTTTTCGAGAATCGGCGTGGCGTTTGTGCCCGTGTTCTTGAAGTAGACCATCCACTCAACCGTGGGGAAGTCATGGTAGCCGATGGTCACGCAGCGCAGTTGCAGGCCGCTCGAAGGGTCCGTCCAGGTCAGCGTCTGCTCGGTGCGGCCGCGAGCGGACTCGGTGGCAGGCAATTCTCTCACGACTCGCTCCAGCTTCCAGTTTTTGAGCAGCTCACTCGATGGCCGGCCGTCGAACACGAACGAGAAAGGGGGCGCCACCGAGAAGAGCTTGTCTTGCGTTACCTCCTTGAGCGGCAGGTCCGCCAGCCAAAGATCGCGGCCATCCTGCAACGTGACCTTGGCATCTGCCCAGTCAGCTTGGTCGCAGGCTATGCCGTCCGGGGTCTCGTCCACTTGAATCACGAATTCGCTCGCCCCGCCCAAATCCACGCTCACGGCCTTGCCGGCCAAGCCTTCGCGCATAATGCCAGAGCGGAACTGCTCCTTGCCCCCAACGCTCACCGAGAAATCCACGCTTCCGCGCCCGCCGCTGGTTTGCTCGTTGCTGTCGATCCCGACTGTGGCGGTAAAGACCCGGCCCGGACCTGGGAGGCGGACGACGATCTTGCTGAAGGCGTGGCAAAAGAGGCCATGGGTGTATTCCGCCTGCACGATGTGGAGAGGTTTGCCCGTCCTCCCGTTGAGCTGCACCGCGTCGTGGTTGGCGAGGACCAGCATGCCGGGCGTCCCCTCGTCGCCCCTCTTTTTCCCCTCGAATTTGGCCGCCATCCACACTCGGGCTTCACTCAGCTCGTCGGCTCCAACTGAGATCGCGCGCGCGAATTGAGGCGTCGCTAAAAGGATCAGGATGGCGGTGGTTCGAGTGATGGTTTTCATAGCGTGACATCTCCAGAACGCAGGGCCTTGGCTCTGGGAGTCTCAGGCAACGTGGCCAGGAGAGCCTCGAGGGCCGTTTTTGTTCTGGGCCGACATTTTCGAGCATGCCATATCGGCGGACCCGTGCGAGCCGAAAGATTTCAGGCCTAGTTTCCTCCGGGCAGTTCTGCGGCCGCCAATCTTAATACCTAAGGCCTCAAATGAATTACTTATATTATGTATTAACTAAATGATCAAGAAGGAAATCCGCTGATTCACTGGAAGCCTGGAATTAGCCCGCCAGGAAACGGCAACATCCTTCCCTAGGCCGGGAAGATCCCGCCCATAAGGAAATATCCCCCGGTCCCATTTCGCACCTGACAACCTCCACCACAACGATCCGCATGAACGGGAGGTTAATTTACTCAATATCCCTCTGTTGCTTACCAGGCACTTGCGCGTTTCAATGGGACCCATGCGTCCGGCTCCGCCTCCCCGCATTCCCCACTACGGATAAACTCCGCTCCTTTGGAACCTTGACCCAGGCGCTCAGCCAGCTGGCCCGTCTCCTTGTGCAAGACCACAGACATTCGCCACCCCGCATGGGCGGTCACCCAGTCGGGTCGGCTGCTCAAGAAGGCACCGGACTCCAACCCCGACCGTTGCCAACGCCTCGGTGTTGGCAGTGGCAATCCAGACTCCCGGCAGAGACGACTGCCCAGGGCCGGACCACGGTTGCGATGGAGCTTGGCGTTGTTTCTGGCCTGGCGCCGCCATGGCGATGTCTCGGTCCGAAGAATGCTACCCGCCAAGCGCTGGTTTCGAAAACTCAGCGCTCAACGCAGGCACATCAGGCCTGTCGCGAGCGAGAATTCCTCTGGTCTCTGAATTCTGTTTACATGCCTCCCTCGGTTGCTACCATGCGTGTCGCACCAAAATTGAACATGAAGAAAATCGAGGCGATCATCAAGCCGTTCAAACTCGAAGAGGTCAAAGAAGCCTTGGCCGAAGTGGGTGTCGAGGGCATGACGGTGGTTGAGGTTAAAGGCTTCGGCCGGCAAAAAGGCCATACTGAAATCTACCGGGGCAGCGAGTACACGGTCGATTTCTTGCCCAAGATCAAAATCGAGTTGGTGCTGGCCGACAATCAGGCTACCGCTGCGGTGGAGGCGATTGTCCGGGCCGCCAAGACCGGGAAGATCGGAGACGGAAAAGTCTTCGTCAGCGCGGTCGAGAACGCCATCAGGATTCGAACTGCGGAGACCGGCGAGCAAGCCGTCTGAGCGGTTCGCGAGCTCATCCGTCAGTAGCCTGAGCGAACATCGCGGCATCCTTTTCCCCTAAACTGACTGTAAACAGACCTTAACCTGTTTGCCATCCGAGGGTAACACTCGTGATCCTGAACTCCTTCCTCATCGACCCTCCTGTCGCGCCGAACGTGCATCGAGCGGTCCCGCGGGAGGGTCATGGGCAATCGGCCGAAAACGCTCCGGCCAAGGCCTGTGAATAACTCGTGAACAAGAGTTAATATGTTGTCCTCGTCTTTACCGGGCTGTTGTCATAAAAGTTCAACCGCTGGGACCGCGTCCGGCGATGCCAGCGGAAAAACGCTCAACACTCGACTAACTCGCAGATGTCAAACTCATTTCGGAAGTGCTTTGTCTTCAACCTGTTGCGGGCCGGTACCTGCGACCTGCCGCGATTATGCGGCGCACTTCCCCGAATCCGGGGTCTTTCCGGCCTCAAAATGCGCGTTCTAAGCGATTGCGAAACCGGATGTTACACAAGGGTGACGAACTCAGGTGAATAAGCTGGCCGAAACGCGCGACACACTGAAGTGGGCTGCCATGAACATGCCTGTTGAAAAAACCTGGTCTGAGGCGCAGGGGCTGCTGCGGAGCATGCTCAGTCCCGATCTCTACAACCTCTGGTTCGCCAACATCGGCATCCGAAGTTTATTGGGAGACGAGGTCACCCTCGAGGTGGCCAACGACTTCTGCGAGGTTTGGCTCAAGGACAACTACCTGAGCCTGCTCCAAGATGTCCTGGCCCACGTCATGGGGCGGACCATCCAAGTCAAATTTGCGATCGGCGGTGCGCATGCCCTGACGCCGAACCCATTTGAGGCCAAAATCGCCAAGGCGGCCGCTGCTTCGGCGGCACCGGAGCCTGAAGAGCCAGCCCAGATCGGCAATCGGGTGGAGGCCCTCTTCAACCCCAAGAGCACCTTCGACACCTTCGTAGTGGGAAGCAACAACAGCTTCGCTCATGCGGCCGCTTTGGCCGTCGCCCAGTCCCCGGGCAAGTCCTATAATCCGCTCTTTGTCTACGGTGGCGTGGGCTTGGGGAAAACTCACCTCCTGCATGCCATCGGCCAACATGTCTCCGCTCACAAGCGAGGCGCGCGAGTCGCCTATCTTTCCTCGGAGAAGTTCACCAACGAATACATCGACGCCATCCAGAGCAATAACCTGGTTAGGTTCCGTCGCAAATACCGGCAGACCGACGTGTTGCTGATTGATGACGTCCAATTCCTGGCCAACAAGGAGCGGATTCAAGAAGAGTTTTTTCACACCTTCAACGCCCTGCACGAGTCCCACAAACAAATCGTCCTCACCAGTGATCGCCCGGCCGGAGAGATCCAAAACCTGGAGCACCGGTTGGTGACTCGCTTCGAGTGGGGACTGATGACGGATCTGCAGCCGCCAGACCTCGAGACCCGAGTCGCCATCCTGCGGCGCAAGGAACAGGTCCTCTCGGTCCATCTGCCGGATGAGATCATCAACTTTCTTGCCGGCCGGATTCGGTCGAACATCCGGCGTTTGGAGGGAGCGCTAATCCGCGTGGCTTCTTATGCTTCGTTAATGCGCAAAGATCTCAGCCTGGAATTGGTTGAGGGTTTGTTGCGCGAGGTGCTCCACGAAGAGGGACGCGTCTCCATCAGCATCGAGGTGATCCAAAAGAAGGTCGCGGAACACTACGATATTCGTCTGGCGGATATGACCAGCAAGCGCCGCCCCGAGAACATCGCCTTTCCGCGCCAAGTCGCGATGTACCTTGCTCGCCAACTGACCGAAAGCTCGCTCAACACGATCGGCGAGGCGTTCGGCGGACGCGACCACGGAACCGTGCTGCACGCTTGCCGCCTAGTGAAGGACCGGATGGAGGTCGACCCGAATGTCCGGCAAGTGGTCAACTACATCGAGAAGCAACTGCAGCGATAGGCCGAGAGCGCCTTTCGGGCGCTCGATCCTGGGGAAACGGCTATTGGACCCCAGTGGGATGAGGGCGTTCCTCATCCGCAATTTTTACGGCACCTTGAGGCGGGGTCGAGACTTCGACGGGTTCGCCCTGCGCCTCGGCCTCGTGGGTCGTTACTGGTGCGCCGGCACCATCATCTCCAGTCGCCGCCGTCGGCATGGGGTTGTTGTCCCCGGGTCCGGTTGGAGAGCCGGACTTCGGAGCGGGAGCCACGATCTCGGCGGGCTTCGCGGCCTGAACTTGGACGATGGGGAGCCGGATCACTTGAGCCTGATAACTGTAGCCAGTGACCACCGTCTCACGCACGCAGGATCCGGCTGCTGCCTCTGGCGAACCTTCGGCAAGCTGGTGAAACTTGGGATCGTAGGGCGAGCCAGGCGGCGCAAGGAGCGGGACCAAGCCGGTACGGCGAGCCGCTTCGCGGCAGGCCGACTGGAAATTGCCCAATTGTTCCATCAGGCTAGCTTGGCCACTGTGCGCTCCGGCGAGGTACAAGGCGTACACGTTGTCCATGATCCGAACCAGGACCTGGACCCATTCCGTCTCTGAGCGGCGCAGCTTATCGACCTCCAGGCGCAGGTGGTTCCGTTCCCCTTCGGCGGCTTTGTCCACAAAGACGGAAAACTCCTTCCTTTCCGCGCCGATCCGCTCGGCGATCGCGCGCGCCGCATCGACGGTCTTAACTGAGTGCTCTTGCACGGTTTGCCAATGACCAGTAGCCCGGTCGATCCGCTCGCTGATCTCCTCCAGGTTCTGGATTTGCTCGAGCGTGTTGCGCAGCTCGGCCGTTTCCGCCAGTTGCGTTTCAGCGCGGAACCGCATTATGAACGGCAAAACTCCCAGGATCGCCCCAGCCAGCACGCATAGTGTGATCGCACCCACTTCGTAGCCCACCATGGGCCGGTTGGCTTGATGAACCAGGAGCCAAGCGGTGACGAGCAGCACCAAGTCCCCCAGCACAAAGGGGGCTTCGAACCGCCAGCCCGCACGCGGAGGTGGACTTTGGGTAGCCATAAAACCCTAACGCTAGGGCACCCCGGGGGATGAAGCAAGGCGCTCGTGGTCTCTTTGCTGTTGCGCCCTCTGGTAGAGTAGGCGTTTACTTGGACTACAGCGTTGCAGGTCGGCCCAACCAATGCTCCTAGGGCCGGGATGCGCGCCCCTATTCAACGCTATGCAAGTTTGTCCGGAACCACACCGTGGGATCTGCCCTCCCCTGGGCTTCCTAGCCCATCGAACTGGAACAACGTTCGCCTTGGCATTGGCCTTGGTGGTCGGCTTGGCCGCCTGTGGCCAAAAACCCAGCGCGGATTCAAACGCCAGCACCTCAGCTGGAGCCAAGAAGACGTTGCGCGTCGGTTTCTCCCAAATTGGCGCTGAAAGCGGCTGGCGCACGGCCAATACTCTCTCGATTCAAACCGAGGCCAAGAAGCGTGGCATCGATCTGCGGTTCTCCGACGCCCAGCAGAAGCAGGAAAACCAAATCAAAGCACTGCGCAGCTTCATTGCCCAGAAGCTCGACCTGATCATGTTCTCTCCGGTGGTTGAAACCGGGTGGGGGCCGATCATGCAGGAAATCAAGCAGGCTGGCATACCTGTGATCGTGGGAGATCGCCGGCCGGATGTGCCCGAGGACGAGTACGTCACCTTCATCGGGTCCGACTTTGTTGAGGAAGGCCGTCGTGCCGGCCGGTGGTTGGCTGAAAAGACCGGGGGGAAAGCCATGATTGCCGAATTGCAGGGCACTACTGGAAGTGCTCCAGCCAATGACCGGAAGAAAGGCTTCCAGGAGATCATCGCGAACTTTCCCGGCATGAAGATCATCAAGTCCCAGACCGGGGATTTCACTCGCTCGAAAGGTAAGGAAGTGATGGAGGCGTTCCTCAAATCACCTGAAGGCAAACAGATCACCGCTCTTTTCGGCCACAACGACGACATGGCGATCGGCGCGATTCAGGCGATCGAGGAGGCGGGACTCAGGCCTGGCAAGGACATCATCATTGTCTCCATTGACGGGGTCAAAGGCGCCTTCGAAGCCATGGCCGAGGGGAAACTCAACTGCACCGTGGAATGCAATCCCCTCCTGGGCCCGCAACTATTTGACGCCGTGGAGGCCTATTTCGCCGGTAAGACTCTCCCCAAGCGGATCCCCGTCGAAGAAGCGGTTTACGACGAGTCCAAGGCCCGAGCCGAATTGCCCAATCGAAAGTATTAGTCGGGATGGCAGGCGCCGTGCCGGTTTGATTCCTGGGCCAAATCAACTTGGCTCAGAGCCAAATCAACCGTAGTTTTCAGCCGGTCCATGCACGACGGAATGACACAACGAGTGGAGCTGGGGAACTTTGTTCCACCGGCCTTCTGCCGTTCCTCGTTGCCGCTCAGGAGGTGCCTAAGCGTGCGAGGATTCGTGCAGAGGATTCCTCCTGCGCGCCGATTCTATCGGCTCCTCGCACTGCTGGGGGGCTGTTGTCTCGCCAACTGTCCTGCGCGGGCGATCCTCTTCTACTCAACTGCCGACCCCGCGTATAATACGCAAGCGCCTACGGGAGCGTTGGCGGGGAGCGGATGGCAATACGTGGGGAATTGCTATGGCTGGGCCTGCACGGCAATCGCTCCGGACCTCATTATCACCGCGCAGCACGTGGGCATACCCGTCGGTGCCCAGTTTGTCATGGGCGGGATCAGCTATCCGACGATCGACCGCTACTTGGATACCAATTCGGATTTAGCCATTTACAAGGTCTGCGGCACCCTCCCGCAATACGCCCCTATCTACGGCTCGAGCGATGAGGTGGGCCGGAGGTTGGTGGTGATTGGCAACGGGACTCAGCGTGGGGCTCCCGTTACTGTCACCGGCGGCGTTTACCCGGGCATGAAGGGGTGGTTATGGGGCTCGAACGACAGAGTCACTCGCTGGGGCGAAAACACGGTTGCCGGGATCTATGACGAAGGGGGCAGTGCCGGGCAGTTGCTGCAAGTCAGTTTCGATGCCAATGCCGGACCCAACGAAGGCACGTTGAGCACCGGCGATTCCGGCGGGCCAGTGTTCATCCAAACAACCACGGGCTGGGCTTTAGCCGGGATCAACTACGCCGTGAATTCTCCCTTTAATACGACCAACTCTGGTGCTGGCTTCAACGCAGCCATCTTCGACGCGCGCGGCCTTTATATTCTCAACGGAACGTCCTGGGATTTCATTAGTGGTCCATCGCCAATTCCAGCCGCGTTCTACGCGAGCCGGATCTCGGGACATTTGGCCTGGATCAATGAGGTCATAGCCAGCGAGGGCAATAACCCGCCCGAGCCTATCCTTGAAGCGGCCGCCACGGTTAAGGGTCCCTACACCCAACTGACCGGAGCGACCGTCGATTCGGGCACACAAACCATCCGAGCGCCGATCGGGTCTGCCCTCCAGTTCTTCCGCCTGAACTCCTGCCACGCACTGCTCATCAAAACTTTCGTGGTGCAGGGCGGCTTCGTGCAGTTAAGTTACGAATGAGCCAGACCGCTAAGGGGTCACCGCCAGCCGCTCTTCAGTGTGTTCACGTGTCATCATCACACCTTGTTCCTTGTAGGGCTTGAGCATGAAGTGGGTGGCAGTTGAGAGAACGCCTTGGATGGTTGCCAGCTTCTCCGAAACGAACATGGCGACCTCGCGTAGGTTCCCACCCTCAACCTCAACCAGCAAATCGTACGCACCGCTCATCAAGTAGCAGCAGCGCACCTCGGTGTAGCGAGCGATCCGCTCGGCGATCCGGTCAAAACCCCCTTCGCGTTCTGGGGTGATTCTTACCTCAATCATCGCCCGCACGCTGTCGAGCCCGAGTTTGTCGTCGTTGATGACCGTCCGATACCCCAGAATCACGCCTTCAGCTTCGTAGCCTTTGATCTTCGCGGCGACCTCACCCTCGGTAAGGTTCAGCATTCCGGCGAGTTGATGGGGCTTGTAGGCCGCATTCTCGCGCAGCAGTTTCAATAACGGATCCATCAGCTTAGACTAGCGAACTCACGGCAGCCTTGCATCCCTTTTCTCCTCAGGGTCGAAGGGTCAATCGCGCCGCAAACGCCAGGTTCGGATCGCCCGTTTCAACCAGCGTTTCACAGAGGGTTCGCACGCTGGGTTGGAGCCGATGCTTGGACGTCTTCCCGTTCAGTTCCACTTTCATAGGCCGCGACAAATCGGCGAGCCGGCTGTCCAGCAGGACCTCGAAGCTGGCGACTTGCTTGGTGCTGATCTCCAGGCTGTTCTTGTGGCACGCGGCGATGATCTCCTGGTTTTTCGTAGGCGCCGGGACGTGCAGCCAAAAGAAATCCCGCACGACTTCATCGGTTAGTTCCCAATCCAGTTCGGCAGGGACCGGGTTGCGGACCGCAGGATACATCGCCTTGATCTTGTCCCGGTCGGGCAGTCCGGTATGGCCGTTTCCAGCGATGATATCGACCGTGACGGGATAAATGTCGGTGCGAGTGCCTCGAAGCTGGCGGATGGTTGCGGCAAATTTCTGGTCCCGCTCATACCTCCCATAGGCGAGATCTTTTTCCCCAACCATGACTGTAAGAGGGGTGTTGCGGAGAGTTCTGGCTGACGTCTCGCCGTCGGTAGGAGCGGTCGCGGAGACATGGACAGCCGCGAAACGGTCAGGAGTCTTTGGGCCGATTGCGAAGGCGCCATAGCCGCCGTGCGAATAACCCATGATAAACACTTTGTTGGCATCCACATCACCGAAGAGCAGAAACTGCCGGATGAGATTGGCGATGAGCGGATAGACATAGGTGTCGTAAAATCCGTTCCAGGTGTCGTTCGGAGCGCGCAATGCGAGGTAGAGATACCCCCCGACCTCAGGGTGGTCATGGTAGTAGGTCTGCATGACGACCCACTGGCGGTCGTTCAGTTCCTTCGGAGCGTTGCCGCCGCCGTGCATAGCAATGAACAACGGCCAGCCTGAATCCGGACGCTTCCCGACCTCCCGTACCGTGTAGGGGCTGAGGTATTTCTCAAACTGAACCCGGTGTGCCTCGTAATCCGCTTTGGCGCTATCATGGATCGGGGCGGTGCGGTAAGCATCCCAGGCCATTTGGCGGACCGCTGGTTCACGGCGCAGCAGCAACCCATCGTATTTCTTGTCAAATTGCCAATGCGCACGCTGCTCTGGGGAAGCCATGAAATAGTCGGTCATGGCTTGTTTCAGCTTGCGTTCTTGGGGGCTCAGTTTGGGCACGGCGCAAGCGGCTGAGGACGGCTCCCGCTCAACGCTGGGCGGAGCCTTCGAATCGATTGCCACGACCATTAGCGATTGCGGGTCGCGGATGGGGGCTATCTCTCGTCGGACTGTTTTGCCATCGTATTGGACCTCGAGTTCGAGCCGTTTGCCCCGATCCACATCAAACGTGAGCAGATCGTTGGTGTCGAACCGTTCGTCTCGCGTCGTGCCGGTCATCGGCTCCCCGCGTCCGGAGGGGTCGACGAGTTTGGCTTCTGCCGCGACTCGTTGGCCACCAGGCCGATCAGTGACTTTCACAAACAGCCTGGCTTGCGAAGTCCTTAGCGGTTTGGCGTGGATGGTGTAGCGGTCGGTTACGTTGACTGCGCATACCGTTTCCAGAGTGGGCGCCCAAACCAGGGGGAAAGCCAGCGGCGTCTTACGGAAGCTCGTAGCGTAGATCGCGTGTTCGCGCGAATCGCGAATGGCTCGCGAGGCGTCGCCTACAAACCAACCGCGGTCCAAACCGCCCGGGTCAGGTTCAGCCGCACCAACGAAGTGCCAACCTTGGTCCCAGATTTCCACCCAGGTGTGGTTTCCGCGCTTGTCGATCCAATTGGGTGTCCCGACGAGGCGCGCAGGCACGCCGACCGAGCGGCAGGCATCGATTAGAAGGATCGAAAGGCCCGTGCAAGAAGCCAGGCCACTGGCCATCGATTCCAGGGGGCTTTGGTGGGCTTTACGGCGTTGGGTGGAATACTTCACTTTCACCAGCCCAAACAATTGCTCGTTGAGCCGGCGGGCGGCCTCACCGGGAGTGCGGCAGTTGACGACGATGGGGCGGCAGAGGTCGTGCAATTGTTGACGCCAGCTATCGCGCCGCTCATTGACCGAGGCGTAAGGAAGGATGTCGTTGAGGAATACGTCGCTGGGAATATCTTTGTTCCAAGTCGCTTCTGCCCTGGCCTGGTAGGCCAATCGGCAGTTCTCAATCAAGAAGTCGGCGGGGAGCGTCTGGAGATCCTCTGGCGGCATGTTGGCGACAAGGAATTCCATGCCTGGTCGCTGATCGCTAGGTACTCGGTCCAGGGCGCTCTGGATTTGAGTCTGATTGGAGGAAGCTTGCGCCAGGGCATTCCCTATCGCCTCCGGGCGGGATTCATCCGGGGACTTGGCCTGGGCAGTGGTGATGACCAATGAACAAGAAGCTAGAACCAAGAGCCCGAGCCTGAAAAAAGCGGGACGGATAGACAGAGGCATGCCGAAAAAGGTCGAGATTGCAGGTCGATTGGTCGGAACAAAGCCCATGATCTGGATCAACAGACGCTTTCGCCGCCGACGCCATTCATCGCAAGCGGGTCGCCCGGGTTGAAGCAGTCCAAGTCGCGATTGATTCCCAGATCTGGCACATTAACAAAAGTGGTTGACCCGGCGTCCCTGGGGCTGTTACAAAAAGCGCACATGATTAATGCGAACAATGCCCTGCTGGTAGTCGTCGTAGTCCTTCGGGACTGACGCGACCTGAGGCATTGCTCCACACTAGCACGCAGGTCGCCCGCGGTTCCTCCCGGAACGCGGGTTTTTGATTTCAGCGAGCTAGCGGGGCCAACAACACGAAACTTATGCGACATACCATCTCAGTCCTGGTCGAGAACAAGTTCGGCGTGCTTACGAGAATTGCCGGGCTGTTTAGCGGACGCGGCTACAACATCGATACTCTCAATGTAGCGCCCACCCAGGATGCCAGCGCGTCGCGGATGACCATTGTCACCCGGGGAGACGACGCGACCCTGGAACAGATCGTCAAGCAGCTTAACAAGCTGGTGGATGTGATCAAGGTGGTGGATTTTCGCGAAGGCGAGTTTGTGGATCGGGAGCTGGTCATGGTGAAGGTTGGAGTTGATTCCAACACCCGCGCCGAGGTCATGCAGATCACAGACATCTTCCGGGCCAAGATCATTGACGTTCAGCCTCACTCGCTGACCATCGAGATCACGGGCGACGAAAGCAAGGTGGAGAAGTTCATCGAACTGATGAAGACCTTCGGGATCGCCGATCTCACCCGCACCGGGAAGGTGGCCTTGCCGCGAAAGTGACCCGCCGGTTTCTGTTTGACTGGACCGGACGGCCAACTACGATGCAAAGTTCGAACCTGAGCGGAACAACGAATCTTCCCTAGGCTTCCGTCAGCAAACCCGACTCGAGCGGAACGATCCGCGTGTCGGTCTGGCGGCGACAGGCACTGGGAACTAGCAAGCACAACACAGAGAAAACAACTATGGCACTTATTAACTTTGGCGGCACGAGCGAGGAAGTCATTGTCCGCAAGGAATTCCCCATGAGCCGCGCACGTAAAGTCCTCAAGAAAGAGGTTATCGCGGTGATCGGCTATGGCGTTCAGGGGCCGGCGCAATCCTTAAACCTGCGCGACAACGGCTTCAACGTGATCATCGGCCAGGCTAGCGCGTTCAAGCGTGACTGGGACCGCGCGGTCAAGGACGGATGGGTCCCCGGAAAAACGCTTTTCGAGATTGATGAGGCGGTCAAGCGGGGAACGATCATTCAGATGCTGGTTTCAGACGCCGCCCAGAGGACCATTTGGCCGGCTGTGAAAGCCAACCTCAAGCCCGGAGACGCCGTCTACTTTTCTCACGGCTTTTCCATCGTCTACAAGAATCAGACGAAAGTTATCCCACCCCCGGACGTGGATGTCATCATGGTTGCACCGAAAGGGTCGGGCACCTCGGTTCGCCGCAATTTCCTGTCCGGTGCGGGGATCAACTCCAGCTTTGCAGTCCACCAAGACGCGACCGGCCGGGCCAAGGAACGCTGTTTGGCTGTCGGAATCGGCATCGGATCGGGCTACCTGTTCCCCACCACGTTCGAGCATGAGGTCTATAGCGATCTTACTGGTGAGCGCGGCGTGTTGATGGGCGCTCTGGCCGGCATCATGGAGGCTCAATACGAGGTGCTCCGGGAGAACGGGCACACACCGAGCGAGGCGTTCAACGAAACGGTCGAGGAACTCACGCAGAGCCTGATTCGGTTGGTGGACGAGAACGGCATGGACTGGATGTATTCCAATTGTTCGGCTACGGCCCAGCGCGGCGCGCTGGATTGGAAACCGCAGTTCCGCAAGGCTGTGCTTCCCGCGTTCCGGCGCTTGTATAAACGCGTCAAGGCCGGCAAGGAAACCGCCCGCGTGCTCTCGGCTTGCGGCGCCCCTGATTACCAGAAACAACTTACCGCCGAGTTGAGCGAGATTGGCAACTCCGAGATGTGGCAGGCCGGCAAAGCGGTGCGGGCGCTCCGTCCCAAGGAACCTGCCAAGCTGATCGCCAAAGGCACCCGAGGCGTTGCTGGCCGCGGCTCCAACTAGAGTGGATTACGAAGCGGTGATTGGGCTGGAGACACACGTCCAGCTCAAGACCAAATCCAAGATGTGGTGTGGTTGCGCCAATGAGTTTGGCGCACCACCCAACACCCACGTTTGCCCGGTCTGCATGGGCATGCCGGGGGTGTTGCCGGTGGCCAATGACGAGGCGCTTTGCCTTACGGCACTGGCGGGGATGCTGCTGAATTCCACCATCGCGTCTAGCGCCAAGTTCGACCGGAAGAATTACTTCTATCCGGACATGCCGAAGAACTACCAGATCACGCAGTATGACCGCCCTTCCGCAGTGGGCGGTTACCTGGATTTCGAGTTCGACGGACAGATCGCCCGCGTGCGGATAACGCGGGCCCACCTCGAGGAGGACGTGGGCAAGAGCTTTCACTTCGATCGGCGCAGCGGTTTGGACTTCAACCGTGCCGGTGTGCCGCTGCTGGAGATCGTATCTGAGCCGGACATCACCAGTGCGGACATGGCTTATGCCTATCTCACCTCCCTGAAGGAGGTGCTCTGGCATGGCGGCGTGAGCGATTGTGATATGGAGAAGGGGATGGTGCGCTGTGACGTCAATGTGAGCGTGCGTCCCTGCGGCGCGACCCAACTCGGCGCGAAGATTGAGATCAAGAACATGAACAGCTTCAGCGGGGTGCGGCGCGCGCTGGAGTATGAAATCCCGCGCCAGATGGAGGTCTTGAAGGCCGGTGGCACACTGAGCCAGGAAACTCGCCGCTGGGACGATGACTTGGCTATCACCGAGATCATGCGTACCAAAGAGTACGCTCACGACTATCGCTATTTCCCCGATCCGGACCTCATGCCGTTCACGCCCACGGAAGCTTGGCTTTCCGAAGTTCGGGGGCGTGTTCTTGAGTTGCCTTTGGCTCGGAAGCAGAGGTTCATGCGCGATTACCATTTGCCCGCCGGCGACGCCGATGTCTTCGTGCGAGACTGGGCGTTGGGAGCGTATTTTGAAGGTGCAGCCAAGCAGTCTGCCAGCCCGAAGGCTGTCGCCAATTGGGTCATCAACAACCTGCGTGCGAAAATGGCAGAAGCCCAACTCTCGCTTGAAGCGGTCAAGTTTGCTCCACGAGGGATAGTCGAGTTGGTTGGCCTGGTCGATTCAGGCAAAATCAGCTCCCGGACTGCCCAGGATGTCTTCACCGAAATGTTCGCCACCGGTGAGGCGCCGCTGAGCATTGTTGAGAAAAAGGGACTCGCGCAAATGAGCGACACGGGTGCTCTGGAGGCGATGTGCGACCAGGCGATTGCCGGAAACCCGCGAAGCGTGGCGGATTACCGCGCCGGAAAAGCCGCGGCACTCAACTTTCTCAAGGGCCAGGTGATGAAGCTCAGCCGAGGCAACGCGAACCCCGGATTGGTTGGTGAGATTTTGGAACGGAAGCTGAAGAACGCAGGTTAGAGACGCGAGTTCTGTCCCGCCGAGCAGTGCCGGAAGGGCCTTAGGCCCTATGCCAAAACGCCGTCATGGTTGCCTGACGCCCCTGAAGTGGGGCTGCGGTTGCCTGGGCTTGTTCCTCATCGGGATCCTCGGGCTTTTGGTGCTCCTGCTCAACCGCGTCCCAAAGTCCTATCCGCCGGTCGCCCAGCCGATTTCATCGCCTAGCTTGAGTCAGTGGGACAGTGTCGGTCTGGACGGTTTCGCTTCGCCTTACCTTGGCCACGACGGGACCGCCAATGGCAAGGGTGGTGCGATGGCCGGGCGGCCCAAGACCTCCGATCTTGATCTGGAGGTGTCCATGGGCCTTCGTTGGACGTTCGTGCCGGTGTATTGGCAGGCGTTGGAGGCGAATGGACCGGTGGATCTGTCTCGGGATGTTCCTGCTGAGTGGCGTGCCCTGGACACATTCATTATTGACGCTCATCAACATGGGTTGAACATCCTGATGCAGGCGCCGGTCATGGGAGGCAACGCTGGGGGGCCGCCACGATGGGCCGGTCGACGCGAGAAGGGCAAATCCGCCCCTGCCGACATGGACGCCGCCGCGGCCTTTGCGGGCAAGCTTGCCACCCGCTATGCCCCGGGGGGAGTGCTGGCGACCAGGGAGGGTTGGAAGCAGAGCTTCGGGGTTAGGGCCTGGGAGCTCGATAACGAGCCCGACGGCTACCTGACACACTGGAAGGACCAAACGGGTGATTACGCGGAATTCGTCACCAAAGTTGCCGCTGCAATTCGACTGGTCGATGCTCGGGCGGTCATCATTGGGCCCGGCAACATGGGGGGTGGCAACGCGACTCCGTGGATTGAGGCCGCCTTGGATGCTCAAGGCATGAAGGGTTCGCCGGAGTTTCGGACTCGCGGCAAACCGTACTCGATCGGGCCATCGTTGGACGTTGTCAGCTTCCATGTCTACGAGGGAATGGACAGCGCCTTCAGCCACGACCCCAGGACAGTCGAGGTGGCGTTTAGTGAGGTGAGGCGTGTGTTCGAGACCTGGGAGAGCAGGGCGGCGGGCTTCTTTTACGAGCGCAAACAGGACTATTGGCACACCGAGGGCAACTTCGATTTTTTTGGGGTTTTGTCTCAGGAGCGTCGCGCCTCGTGGCGCATTCAATTCTTTACCCGAGCTTTTGCGGCAGGGATCCGGAAAATTGATGTCATGGATCCGTGCAAGGCCGAGCAAATGGCGGTGCGCGCCTATGTTCAAGCATTGCCGGACCCGTTCCCGATGGTACCTGCCAATGATCGAGTCAGGGTGTTGAGCGGGAGCCCGGTCGTCTTCCGGCATCGAGACCGCAGCCCTGGCCAAGAAGGCCTAGTTTGGATCCTCTGGGCTAGGGCCAATACCGGCCCTGCTCAGGTGAACGTTCCTACCATCCGCGACCGAGTGGCGGTTGTTTCCAGCCAGGGAGCTCGCACGCTTCTCTTAAGTTCCAACCAGTCTGTAGTCGTCCAGCTATCTGGAGAGGTGAAAATGGCCCCGCCCATCCTAATCATCGACCGTCCAACTCGGTCGCGGGATTAACGGGTAGGTCGTCGCGTGGTTCGCCCTCCCGGGCCATTGGCGCTCCGTCTGTTAAGAGACCCTGGGAGCGCTTCGTGACGCCGCCTGTGTATTGGCCGCAGGTCCGGGAGTTCTCGTCGGCGCTTTCAAGCGGCCCGAGGCGCTTGGAACCACCGGCTCCCCCTTAAACAATTGCTTGATCATTTCCCTGGAACTCAGATAGATATGCTGCCTCTGGCGGCGGGTCGCCGCCATGAGGGCTCGGTGGCAGCAACGCGGCACCGCACGAGCTGGTTAAGTCGCGGAAACTTTCTCGTAAGTGTGGCGAAAGAAGAGCCGATCGAATTGACCGGGACGGTGACCCAGGTCCTGCCCGGCACCATGTTCCGCGTGGCTTTGCCGAACAACCATGAGGTGTTGGCCCATATCTCCGGCAAGATGCGCAAGAACTTCATTCGTATCAGCGTCGGCGACAAAGTGAACATGGAGATGTCCCCCTACGACCTGAATAAGGCCCGGATCACCTTCCGGCACCCTTAGAGCCTAGCTCGAATCTCTCATGTGCGGCGCGTAAGCGGAGCCGCAGAATGCTACTATGCACCCGATGCACCGCCGCGTGTTGAGCCTCGTGAAGGGGCTTGGCGAGAAGGTTGCAGGATGAAGATTGCCGTGACAGGCGCGTTCGGGTATTCCGGCCGCTATATCGCCCAACGTTTGCTTGCCGCAGGTCACGAGGTGTTGACCTTGACCAACTCTTGGACCCGCGAGAACCCCTTTGGCAGCACAGTTCAGGCCCTCCCGTTTCATTTTGACCAACCCAGCCGTTTGAGAGACTCGCTCCTTGGGGTGGGTGCGCTGATCAACACTTATTGGGTACGCTTCGATCACCGCGGTTTCAGCCACTCCGAGGCGGTAGCAAATACTAAGGTCCTGTTCCAAGCGGCGAAGGATGCCGGGGTCCGGCGCATCGTTCATGTCAGCATCACCAATCCAGATCTCAACTCGGACCTCCCTTATTTCCGTGGCAAAGCTGAGCTTGAGGCGAACCTGAGGGCACTAGGCGTATCGTATTGCATCCTGCGGCCGGCGGTCCTTTTTGGGAAGGAGGACGTATTGATCAACAACATTGCGTGGGCGTTGCGTCACTTCCCTGTATTTGGTGTGTTTGGCGTTGGGGAGTATCGGCTGCAACCGATCCACGTGGATGATTTGGCGGCGGCCGCGGCCGCGCAAGCCCTAGGCAACGCAAACGGGGTGGTGAACGCAATCGGCCCCGAGACCTTTTCCTACAAGGGATTAGCGGAGACCATCAAGCGTACGCTGGGGTTGAGAAGGCTGATCATCGGCGTACCGCCGAGGTTGGGCTATTGGGCCTGCCGGATGGTTGGGTGGGTAGTGGGGGATGTCGTCATCACTCGTGATGAGATTCAGGGTCTGATGGAAGAGAAGTTGTACGTGGCCGCGCCGCCGCTAGGCCAGACCAAGTTGTCGGAGTGGATGATTCATCACCGGGAGACACTTGGTCGACGCTATACCAGCGAACTGGCTCGGCGTGTGGACCGATCATCGCGCTACCGCTCCAATTGACCTCGCGTGTGCGTAGGGTTGACTTGCGCCCACCCGCGTCGTTTGCGCAGAGCTGGAAACGGCCCGGTTGAGGTATCCTGTTCGAGAAGCGGCCTGGCAGCTTGCTACCGATGATCTCTCCCATCGTCGAAGTGAGTAAATCACCCTTGAGCGATCGCGAGTTGTGGTTGCAAAGCGTCACTAATGTGGTAGAACGGCAACACGACCGAGAGGCTATGAAAAGGCCGGTTTCGGGCGCACTCGTTCACGCGTTGAGAAAACTTATGAAACTTCCAAGAAGATTGACGATTCGGAAAAGCTTTTTTCTCCCCTTCGCGACAGCCCTTACGCTTTTGGGCCCTCCCGGGGCCTGGGCCGCGAGCTATCCCGATTTGATTCTCTCGGATAATCCTGTGGCCTATTACCGGCTGAAGGAATTGGCTGG
>Ga0265314_10000238_pt1 | contig 81055 bp, 74 predicted proteins | sample 4126metaG_FD_203106 | JGI IMG/M metagenome (GOLD analysis project Ga0265314, IMG submission 203106) | Rhizosphere microbial communities from Carex aquatilis grown in University of Washington, Seatle, WA, United States - 4-1-26 metaG | ecosystem: Host-associated > Plants > Roots > Rhizosphere >...
GACAGCCACGACGCCCAGCCCGACGGCCAGGACGATCGACAGGGCGCCGAAATCCTCGATCGAGTGGAAGAGCCCCGCAACCTCGGGGCTCATGGCCGGCAGCCAGGGCGTCAATGGATTGGTCGTGTCGCCGTCGATGATCCCCGGTCGGAGCACGATGACGGCCGTCCGGACCACCACCAGGCTGGCCACCATCCCGACCGGCCAGCGCCAGCCTCGCCCAGGAAGGTGCCCGGTCGGAAAGACGATGGCGACCGCCGGCAGACTCAGGACGGCGACCGGCGTGATGAGGGCCGCTCCGACCAGGACGCCCCACGGCGCGAACGGATCGCCGGGCCCAGCAACCTCGCCGATCGAGGCCAGCGCGAAGCTGCCCAGCATCGCCGCGATCATTGCCGCCGATAGTGCGAAGAGCCAGCCGACGAGATGCCCGTCGGCGCGCAGGACGATCACCGCGCCGAGGCCCCAGTACAGGGCGAGGGCCGCCCCGAAGGCGACGCTGAAGCCGGGATCGAAGCCGTCGATCGGGGGCGTGCTCTGGCCGGCGATCCCGACCGCGATCAGGCCGGCGATCGAGATCAGGGCCAGGCCCCCGAGGGCGAGCAGCCGGAGCGGGTCCTGCCGGAGAACGGGCTTCATGGCTCGATAGTCTGGCCCAGTCGTCCGCAGATCGTTACGGAATTGCGCCTCTGTCAACTATCGTAGCGCGATGCCCCGCAGTTCGGACCGGCTGTCCATCCGTCTCCTTGGTCCGCTCGAAGTCAGCGTCGGGGACCGGCCGATCATTGTCGATACCCGTAAGGCGCTGGCGATCGTTGCCCTCGTCGCCGCCGAAGGACGACCGTTCGCTCGCGACGAGCTGGCCGCCATGTTCTGGCCGGATGCCGGCGATGAGGCCGCCCGGGGCGCCCTTCGGCGGACCCTCTCCTCGCTCCGCTCGGCGGTCGCCGGACGGGGCCTGATCCTCGAGCGGACACAGGTCGCCATCGACCCTTTGAGCGCCAGCGTCGACCTCCTTGAGTTCGAGCGGCTGGCGGGATCCACCATGGCGGCCGACCTCGAGGCCGCTGTCGCGCTCGCCCGGGGACCGTTCATGGCCGGGTTCGGGTTGCGCGACAGCCCGCCATTCGATGACTGGCAAGCTGCCCGGGGGACCCGCGTCGAACGCACGCTCGGACGACTCCTTGACCGGCTCGCCGATGCCCGGCTCGCTGCCGGGGATCGGGCTGCTGCCGTCGAGGCCGCCCGCCGGCGGGTCGAGGTCGATCCGCTGGACGAGGCCGGCCAGCGCCGCTTGATCGACCTGCTCGCCCGGTCCGGGGATCGAGCCGCTGCCATCCGCCAGTATCGATCGCTCGTTGCCCTCTTCGATCGCGAGCTTGGCGTGCCGCCACTGCCGGAGACGTCCCGTCTGTACGATGCGGTCCGCGACGATCAGGGCGGGACAGGGCCGGCGGGAGACCGGCCAGGCTCGCCCGAGGTCGCCGGGACGCCCCCGGCGTCAGCCACCCAGCTGCCCCTGGTCGGCCGGGACGAAGAGCTCGAGCTGATCGTCGCCACCGCGGCCGCGGCCACCCGCGACGGACGGCTGGTGATCATCCAGGGCGAGGCCGGGATCGGCAAGACCAGGCTGGCCGAGGCGGCGGCGACAGCGATCCTGGCCCGGGGCGGGAAGGTCCTGGCCAGCCGCGGCTATCCCGGCGAGGCCGGGATCGCCTACGGTCCGATCTCGGGCCTCTTGCGCTCCGGACTGTCGGAGACGGGCGGGCCGGCGCGATTGGCCATCCTCGACCAGATTGCGCTCCAGGAGCTGGGCCGGCTGATCGACCTGCCGGGAGCCCTGCGGACCGGCCGGGCAGACAGCCGCGACAGCCCGCGGGCGCGGGTCCGCCTGCTCGACGCGATCGCGGATGGATTGACGGCCCTCGTCGGCGGGTCGACGCCGGGGCTGGTCTGGATCGACGATCTCCACCATGCGGACCGGGCGACGCGCCAGGCGCTGATGTTCCTGGCTCGACGGCTGGCGGGACGACCGCTTGTCCTGCTGGTCGCCTGGCGTCGCGAGGACCTGTCGATCGACGGGGTTGCCGCCGCGGCCGAGCTGGCCCGGATCCCGGCTGTCGTCGAAGTCTCGCTCGGGCGGCTCGATCGGACCGCGATCGCGACCCTGATCCGGGCGGCGCGTCCGGCCGGCACCGAGGATGACGGGCCTCTCGACGAGGCCACGATCGACGCCGTGGCCAACGACTCGGAGGGCTTGCCCCTCCACGTCATCGAGGCCCTGGCGATCGGCCGGCCGGCCGTCGAGGTGGTCCAGCGCGATGTCCAGGAGCTGCTCCACGAGCGGATCGCGTCGGTCGGCGGGATGGCCGGCCAGGTGATGGCGGCCGCCGCCGTCATCGGCCGCTCGTTCGACCTGGAGACACTCCGCTCGGCCAGCGGTCGCTCGGAGGAGGAGACCATCAGCGCGGTCGAGGAGCTCGTCCGGCGGGGCATCGTGCGCGAGATCGGCGGCCCGGCGTCCGGACCGATCGGCTACGACTTCAGCCATGGGCGCCTGCGCGAGACAGCCTACTCAGCCACCAGCCTCGGCCGTCGCCGCCTGCTCCATCGCCGGACCGCGGCCGCCTTGCGCTCGATCGCCGCCGGGCCACGTGGTGACGATCTGGCGACCTTCGCGCTGATCGCCGGGCACGAGCGCCAGGCCGGCCGGACGGTCGAAGCTGCCGAGGCATACCGCGTGGCCGCCGATCGGGCCCAGGCGGTCTTCGCCAACCGGGAGGCAATCGACGCCCTCGAGGCAGCCCTGGCGCTGGGCCACCCCGGTGCCGTCGAGCTTCGAGTCCGGATTGGCGAGCTGCGGGCGCGCCTGGGCGAATACCCCGCGGCGATCGCCGATCTCGAGACCGCCGCCGCGCTCGCGGACCCGGGCCAGCTTGCCGCCATCGAGTCGACCCTCGGCCGCGTCCACCGCCGGCGCGGCGATCTCTCAGCAGCGGCCAGCCACCTCGATGCTGCACTCGAAACAACCGGCCTCGCGCCGGCGCTCCGGGTGCGCACGCTGGTTGAGCGGAGCACGGTGGCTATCCAGGTGGACGACCTGGTCCGGGCCGGCTCGGCCGCGGAGGAGGCCCGTGTGATCGCCGGATCGATGGCCGACCCACATGCGGCCGGCGTCGCCGAGCGGCTGGTCGGGCTGGTCGCCCGGGCACGGGGGGATCTGGCGACGGCGCGCGCCGCGTTTGAACGCAGCGCCCGGATCGCCGCCGACGATCCGGATCCCACGGCGGCAGTCGCCGCAATGACCGCGCTCGGCCTGGCGACGGCGGCGGGCGGCGAGGTCGACGCGGCCCTCGAAGCCATCAATCGGGCGCTCGTCGCCTGCCGACGGATCGGAGACCGTCACCTCGAGGCGGCGGTCGAGAACCACCTCGCCGACGTGCTCCACGGCGCCGGTCGGGACGACGACGCAATGAACCATCTCAAACGGGCGGTCGCCCTCTTCGCCGAGATCGGCGAGGGCGAGCCGGAACCCCAGTCGCCCGGGATCTGGACGCTGGCGGCCTGGTAGGCCTGCGCAGCGCAGCGGCGAGCTAGTCGATCCCCGGCAGCCGCCGCGTGGGATGCCAGAACACGTAACGCGCCGGGAGGAGTGCCCGACCGGCCCGGTCCCCGAGCACGAATCCGCCGAAGCCGAGCAGGCCGCCGAAGACGTTCACGATCACGTCGTCGATGTCCGCGACCCGGTACGGGTAGCCCAGCAGCAGCGCCACGCCGAGCTGGACGAGCTCGATCGAGACCGTCGCGGCCAGGCAGATCGCGAATGCCCGCCGCCACGAGGCCCGCTCCGGCCAGAAGCAGCCGACGAACACGCCCAGCGGGACGAACGCGGCGACATTGCCGAGCAGGATCCAGAACTGCGGCCAATCGGGGCCCAATCGGATGGACTGCAAGATCGTATCGAAGGGCATCAGGTTGACCCAGCCGACCGGCCACGGGTCGATCTGGGCGTACAGCTCCGACAGATGCGATTCGGGCGAGGGCAGCGGGAAGAAGACCAGCCCCACGAGGACCGCGAGGTAGACCGCCAGGGCGACCCGGACCACGACCCGCCACGAGCCGTCCCGAGCCCGCCCGCTCCAGAGGAGCGCGATCAGGACGCCGACGGGGATGGCCAGGACGATGAATCTGCTGCTCGACATCGGTCGCTGCTGTTCCCCCGATCGCGCCCCGCGCGAAGGACCTAGTGCTCGGTGGCCCCGGTGAAGGTCCAGCTGTCGATCCGGACGGCCGGCACGACCACCCCGCCCAGGAAGCCCTTCAGGCAGCGCCGCTCTCGGCCGACGGCGCTGATCGCGGCGATCGCGTCGAGGTAGCTCTGGGTGAAGCGCAGGTTCTTGACCGGCCCGACGATCCTGCCGTCCTCCACCAGGAACGTCCCGTCGCGGGTCATCCCAGTCACGATCGCCAGCTTGGGGTGGACCGGGTTCGTGTAGTGGAAGCGGGTCACGAGCAGGCCGCGCTCCAGCCCGCCGATCAGCTCGTCGCGGCTCGACGTGCCGGCGTCCATCACCATATTCAGCGGGAACGGCCCGTACGGGTTCGGCGCAGGCAGGCCGTGACCGGTCGACGGAACGCCGTCCCGGGCCGCGGTCTGGCCGTCATAGACGACGCCGGTGCAGACCCCGTTGGTCATCAGCGCGACCCGCTGCTTGGCGACGCCCTCGTAATCGAAGGCCATCGGCAGGCCGGCCGGATCGGCGCCGTCGTCACGGATCGTGACCAGCTCGCTGCCGACCTTCCTGCCCAGCTCGACGAACGAGCGGCCCTCCTGGACGGCGAGTGCCGAGAAGCCGAGGTAGCCGAGCATGTCGAGCACGTCGACGACCGCATAGGTCTCGAGGACCACCGGATAGTCGCCGGGCTCGATCGATGCGGCATTGGCCGTCGCCCTGGCCCGGGCCGAGGCTTCCCGGCCGATCGCTGCCGCGTCGATCCGGGTGGCATCCACGGCGGCCATCTCGGCGTAGCCCGAGCCGCCCGAGGGACCCATCGAGACGGTGATCAGCTGCGAGGTCGTCCGCGCACCACTGGCCCGCACCCCCAGCGAGTTGGCGACGATGATCGTCTCGGTGGTCGTGGCGAACGAGCCATAGGCGGTCACCCCGGCCGCGTCCGCCTCGGCGATCACGGCCCGGGCACCCTCCGCCCGCAGCTCGGGGGTTGCGTCGGCGGTGGCCTCGCTGTAGGCGGCGGCGAGCTCGGGGATCGGCTCGGGTCCCGGGCTCGGCAGGGTGATGAAGTCGGTGTTCGGCTCGACGTTGCGGGCGATCTGGGCGGCCGTCTCGGCCACGGCCTTGAGCGCCGTCAGGTCGAAGCGGCCGGTTGCCGCCACGCCGATCCGCTGGCCGTCGACGAAGCGCAGGCTGAGGCGGGCATTCGCCTCGGCGACGTTCTGGTGGATCTCGCTGTTCGCGAAGCGGGTCAGCGCCGCGTCGTCGGCCTGGACGATCACCTCGGCCTGGGACGCGCCGGCCTTGGCCGCCAGGTCCAGGACCTGTTCGGCCAGCGTGACCCAGCCTGCGACCGTCGTGGGCTCGCTCACCATTTGCCCACGCCCACCTGGACGTTGCGGAAACGCGCGCCGGGGACGGCGTGGCCGACGTGGCCGGTCTGGCCGGGCTCGCCCTTGCCGCAGTTCGGCGTTCCGAGCATTACGTAGCTGCGCTCGTCGCCGACCGCATCGCACGATCGCCAGAACTCGTAGGTGATCCCGGTATAGGTCGGGTTCTTGTACAGCCGGCCGAGCTTGCCGCCCTTGATCTCGTAGGCGACCTCGGTCGCGAACTGGAAGTTGAGCCGTCGGTCGTCGATCGACCAGCTCCGGTTCGAGCGCAGGTAGAGCCCGTCATCGGTGTCGGCCACGATCTCGTCGAGGCTCATCCCGGGCTTGGGCAGCAGGTTGATGTTGGTCATCCGGATCAGCGGGATCCGGTTCCAGCCGTCGGCCCGCATCGCGCCGCCGGACTGGCGGCCGATCCGCGGCGCGGTCTCGCGGCTGCTCAGGTAGCCGACGAAGATTCCCTCCTTGATCAGGGGCACCGACTGGGCAGCGACACCCTCGTCGTCCCAGCCGAACGTACCCAGGCCGCCCGGCGCGGTGGCGTCGGCCACGATATCGATGAGGTCCGACCCGTAGCGGAAGCCGGCGTCGAGCTTGTCGGTCGTCAGGAAGCTCGTCCCGGCGTAGGACGCCTCGGTCCCGAAGACCCGATCGAGCTCCGTCGGGTGGCCGCAGCTCTCGTGGACCTGGAGGTAGAGCTGCGACGGGTCGAGGATGATCGTCATCAAGCCGGACGGGCATTGCGGCGCGCTCAGGAGCGCGACTGCCTCCTCGGCGAGGGCCTCGACGTGGTCGGCGAGGCGCAGCCCCCGGATGTACTCGTAGCCTGCCGACTGCCAGCCGCCGCCGGCGTCGGGGTAGCTCCGGCGCTGGTGCTCGTCGCCCTCGATCGCGTTCGTCTCGATGCCCGACCCGACGTGGGTGATCGTCTGGTCGGTGTAGCTGCCGTCACTGGCGGCAAAGATCGTGTGGCTGCGGAGCGCCGCGTAGGTCGACTCGGTGAAGGCAATGCCCTTGACCGACGAGGCGAGCTGGTCGGCGGCCAGCAGGTCGCCGATCTTCGTCTCGAGCGAGACCTTGAACGGGTCCTCGACCACCGGCGTGGCGTACGTCCCATGGGCCGGCGGCCGGTCGTCGAGCTGGACCCGGTGGCGCAGGGCGGTGGCCGACGCCTTGGCGATCCGGACGGCCTGGGCGGCGACCCGGTCGATCTCGTCGACCTCGAGCCGGTTGCTGCTGGCGAAGCCCCACGCGCCGTCGACCAGGACCCGGATCCCGAAGCCCTGGCTCTCGCCGGCGGCCACGCCTTCGACCCGGCCCGACTTGACCGTGATCGACTCGTCGACCTGCTCGACGATCCGGACGTCGGCATACGTCGCGCCCCGGACGGTCGCCGTCGACAGGGCTCGTTCAGTCAGGTCTCGCATCGCCGGCACGATAGCAGGCTTGGCCGCCGGCCTGCGGCTCAGAACGCCGGGGCCGCGCCGATCGCCTGGCTGGTCAGCCACAGTCCCAGGGCAAGGATCAGGCAGGCAGCCCCGAGCGGCGCGTAGACCGCCAGGCGGCCGAGGCTCGAGGCAGACGGGAATCGTTCCAGCCGGCCGCGGGCGAAGACGAGGACCAGCCCCACTCCGCCGAGCACGAGGGCCATCCCCAGGCCGAAGGCCACGACGAGGACCAGGCCGTAGGCCGGCCGATCGACGTTGATCGCGGCGAGCAGGATGATCAGGGCGTTGGTCGAGGGGATCAGGCCGCCGGCCAGGCCCAGGACGAACAGGCTCCGCCAGCCGAGCGGCGCGCTCGTCACCGCTGGTTCCGGTTGATCCTCGTCGTGAACGTGGCGCCCGAACGCGTCATGGCGGTGCGGCGCTGCCGGGGCCGGCGCCTGCCGTCCGGCGCGGAACTGGCGGAGCTGGCCGACCAGGAGCCAGGCGCCGATCGCGATCACCGTGGCGCCGGAGACGACCGGCGCGACCGTGTTGAACAGCTCCGGGGCGATCGCCCGCGCCTGGAGGATGATCGCGGCCAGGACGATGATCCCCAGGGTGTGCGAGACGGTCACCGCCAGTCCCAGGGCGATCGCATGGAGCGCCGTGCCCCGCGATCCGACGAGATAGGCACCCATCAGCGTCTTGCCGTGGCCGGGCGTCAGGGCATGGCCGGCGCCCAGCAGGAAGGCAGCCAGCAGCGCACCCAGGAAGATGAGCGGGGTGATCGACTGGGCGTCGATCAGGCCGCCGATGTCCATCCCGACCACGCCGCCCGGGACCGCCCCGGCGTTCGGCGAGGGAGCCACGGCCGGGGCGGGGGTCGCGACGACCGCGACCGTATCGCCGCCGCCGTTCGCGGGGCCGTCGCTCGGTTCCGGGCTGTCGGCTGGCGCATCGCCGGCGGCCTCGGCCGCGGTTGCGTCGAGGGGCAGGGCGTCAGCCGGGATCACGAACGGGGTCACGGCTCCACCGAGCGCGGCCGTGAAGCTCACGTCCTGGACGGCGAGCGGGTGGGGGATCAGTGCCGCGGGATAGAGCCGCAGGCGGTTGGAGATCGACGTCGCGGGCAGCGACCCGGCGTGGATGGTGACCCCGCTGCCGGTGACCACCACTTCGTGCCAGCCGATCCGGCCGGTGTGGGAGGCGTCGTTGAAGCCGATCCGGAGCGGCCAGGTCACGGTCGAGGGCAGGGCCGCGCTGAACTCGCAGACCAGGCGCATCGTGCTCAAACCGGCCGTCCCGGGCGGGAAGCTCAGGCCGGCCTCGCCGACGACGAGGTCGAGGCGGACGCCATCCACGAGCAGGGCAAGGTCCGGGACGAGGCGCGGACAGGCCGCCAGGCGCTCGACGTTGGCCTCCTCGTCGGAAATCACCCCGTCGCCGTCGGTATCGATCCGGAGGCGGTCCTGGAAGGTGGGGATCTCGGCTTCGTCGATCACCACGTCCAGGCGGATCTGGCCGGGCTCGACCCGGATCCCGGCGTAGTGATTGACCGTGAAGTTGCCCAGCGGATGGGCCAGCGCCAGACCCGGCAGGACCACCAGCAGGCCACCGGCGAGCAGCGCGGCGGCGGCCATTCGGCGGCGAAATGCGATCGCGGGACGGCTCACCCGGGCATCCTAGCGGCGACGTGTCTCCGGTCGGCCAGATTGGCTCCGTTACACTCCTTCGCGTGAACCTGGATCAACAGCGGGGGTATGCGGCGGCCCATGCCGGGCGCGGCTGGTTCGTCACGTTCGAGGGGCCCGAAGGCTCGGGCAAGACGATCCAGGCCGCTCGCCTGCAGGCTGCTGCCGTCGCCGTGGGAATCCCCACGACCCTCAGCCGGGAGCCCGGCGGGACGCCCCTCGGCGATCGGATCCGGCACATCCTGATGGATGCCGGCCAGGATTCCGTGCCCCTCGGTCCGCGGGCCGACGCCCTCCTGTTCAACGCCGCGCGCGCCCAGCACGTCGACGACGTGCTCCGGCCGGCGCTGGCCCGGGGCGAGCTGGTGATCTGCGCCCGCTACGCCGACTCGACGCTGGCCTACCAGGGCTACGGCAGCGGCCTGTCCCTCGCCGCGCTGGCCCAGCTCCAGCAGCTGGCGACCGATGGCCTCCGGCCGGACCTCACGATCCTGCTCGACGTGCCGGTCGAGATCGGCCTCGGCCGGAAGGGTTCCGACGAGCAGCAGCGGTTCGAGGCGGGCTTCGACCTTGCCTACCATCAACGCGTCCGGGACGGGTTCCGGCGGTTGGCCGCAGCCGATCCGGGACGCTTCGTTAGCCTCGACGCAACGGCCAGCGAGGCGAGCGTCGAGGCTCAAGTCCGGGCGGCCGTGGGCCGTCTGGCCGGTCTCGAGGCGGTCGCCGCGGTGCCCGCGGGCGCCGGCAGCGATGAACCGGAACTGCCCGCCTTGCGCATCACCCGATGAGCGACACCTCCGCCCGGGTGGCGGGTCGCCTGAATTCCGCCGCCGACGATGCCGACCGAGCCGTCCTCGAAGCGATCGCCGGCGGTGATCATGGTGCAATCGAGGTCCTCTACGAGCGGTACAAGACGATGGCTTACGGACTCGCCCTGCGCATTACCGGAGACGCCAGCCTGGCCGACGATGTCGTCCAGGAGGCGTTTGTCGGCGCGTGGCGCAATGCCGGCCGGTACGCCACCGAGCGGGGCAGCGTGAAGACCTGGCTCCTGGCAATCGTCCATCACCGGGCGATCGACGCGATCCGCCGGCGCCGGCCGACGACCGAGCTGCCCGAGCACGAAGAAGCGCCGCCGCCCAGCCTGACCTTGCCCGATGTCTGGTCGGAGGTCGCCGGCCGGCTCGACCGCGAGGAGATCCTCGGGGCCCTCGCCACGCTATCGGCTGTCCAGCGCGAAGCCCTCGAGCTGGGCTACTTCAGCGGCCTCACCCAGCAGGAGATCGCCGTCCGGACGAACACGCCCCTGGGCACGGTCAAGAGCCGGATGCGCCTGGGCCTGCTCCAGATGCGCCGGGCGCTGGTCGGAACGCCGCCCGACGGCGGGGAGCCGGCATGAGCAGCCTGAGCTGCGAGCAGGTCCGCGACCTGGCCGAAGGCTTCGTGCTGGGCGCCCTCGACCCCGTCCAGACCCACGACGTGCGTGACCACCTGGCGACCTGCACCGATCCACATGCCGAGATCGACGAGCTCGGCGGGGTCGTGCCCTATCTCGCCGAGTCGGTCGAGCCGGTCGAACCGCCGGCCGAGCTGAAGGGCCGGATCACCGCGGCGATCGAAGCCGAGCTGCGCGCCGGCCGGCGGGCCGATGCCGCGGCCGATCGGCTGATCTCGTCGCTCGGCGCCGGGTCGAAGGGCCCGGCTGCCCCGGCGCCGGCGCCCGCCGCGGCCCCGGTCGAGACGGTCGTCGCGGAACGGGCGCCGGTCGCCGCGCCGATCGACCTGGCGGCCGAGCGCGCCCGCCGTCGCTCGCCGGTTCGCTGGCTGGCGGCCATCGCGGCGGTCCTCGTGATCGCGGCCCTCGGGACGTGGAACATCGGCCTGTCGAGCCAGCTGTCGACCGCCCAGCAGCATCAGGCTGCGGTCGACCACGTCCTGGCGATTGCCCAGGAGTCCGGTGGCCAGGCGGCGATCCTCGTTCCGGGGGCCGGCGGAGGTCCGGCCGGCCTGGCGGCCGTCGCGCCTGACGGCACGTTCGCCCTGGCGATGCACGGCCTGCCCGCGACCACCGGCAGCCAGGTCTACGAGGCCTGGGTCATCGCCCCGTCGGGCAGCCCGGTCCCGATCGGCTCGTTCGCCGTCGGCTCGGATGGCAACGGTGCGTTGTCGGCCGCCCGGGTTCCGGTTGCGAGCGGGTTGACCGTCGGCCTGACTCGCGAGCCGAATGCCGGGGCGACGACGCCGACCCTGCCGATGGTCGTCAGCGGGGTCACCGCGCAGGGAAGCTAGCCGGCAGCCGGGCCGAGCCTCTGGCCCGGCCTTGGCCCGACACCAGCCCCGTCCCTTTGTCAGATTCCGTCCGGAGCGGCCGTATGGTCGGCCGCAACCCCGTCTTGGCGTCGGGCAACCCGTGACCGGACCTGTTCGTGCGTGGACGGGGCGGCTCGAGACCCGACTCAGGCGGCAAGTTCACCAAACGCAGCCATACGGCGCCTGGGAACGGAATCTGACAAAGGCCGTCATGGTGACAGGCCGGACGGTCACTCCCCCGGGAAGCTGGACCCTCCCTGGAGCTCGGTCCTGAGCCCGACAGCTAGCCGGTCTTGAGCGGGCTGGTCGCCAGCTTGCCAGGGCCCTCGACACGGGCCGCTTCCAGCGCGGACGCCGCTGCGGCCAGCAGCTCCTCCGAGCTCGCTCCGTCGGTCGGGAAGCGGGCCAGTCCGACCGACACGCTGATCTGCCGGCCGTGCTGCTCGGCCAGGCCGGCGACGCCGTCGAGGACCCGCTGGGCGACGGTCATGCCCGCCGCGCCGGGTGCGATGAGGACGAATTCGTCACCGCCGTAGCGGGCGACGGTGTCCACCAGCCGAACCGACTCGGCGAGGACCGTCGCGACCGCCCGCAGGACGTCGTCCCCGGCTTCGTGGCCGGACGCCTCGTTCACGCCGGTCAGCCCGTCCACATCGATTAGGGCCACCGAGACCTCGCCACCCTGGCGGGCCGCCCGGGCCAGCTCGAGCTCGAGGACCCGGCCCAGGGTCCGGGTGTTGGCCAGGCCGGTCAACGGGTCGGTGTGGGCCATCCGCTCGAACCACTCCGAGCGCTCGGCCGCGAGCGAGCCCAGCCGGGCCCGGTCGACGGCCACGGCGGCAAGGTCGGCGATGGCCTGCAGGGTCGTCCGGTCGTCGTCGCTGAAGTCGTGCGGAGCCGGCCAGGCGAAAGCCAGCACGCCGACGCCCATGTCCACGCCGTCATGGCGGACGACCAGCGGCAGGAGCGCGTCGACCAGCTTCGATCCGTCGGTGCTGGGGATCGGCGTCCCGAACGAGGCGGTCAGCTCGCGGGCGGCGATCGCGACCGGATGGGTGGCCTCGTTGACCGCCGCCTCGAACGTGCGATCGGCCTCCGGGCTCATCCCGACCGACGCGCTGAGCTGGAGTCCGGGCCGGTCGGGATCCTCGAGGAACGCGGCGCCCAGCGGGGCGCCCGTGGCGCCGGCCGCAGCGCCCAGCAGTGCCGACAGGGTCTGGTCGAGGTCGCCGCCGTGGGCGAGCGCAGCGGCGCTCGTGGCAAGCGTATCGGTCGGTCGATCCATCGAGTCGCGTTCTCCCTGGTGCCGAGGTGGGGCGCCGGACGAGTCGGCCGGGCCATTGTACGACCCGCGATCGGCAGCCTCTCGACGCGCGTCGGGCGGGCCCGTATCCTCCGGGCCATGAAGCTCATCGTCGCGGTGGTCCACAACGAGGACGCCGGCGCCCTTGTCGATGCCCTCCTCGAGAAGGACTACCGGGCCACCCGGCTGCACTCCTCGGGCGGATTCCTGAAGCAGTCCAACGCCACGATCCTGGTCGGGGTCGAGGAGCCCCAGATCGAGGAAGTCCTCGACATCACCCGCAAGACCTGCACGGCGCGGACCCAGATCGTGAATCCGATGCCCCCGATCATGGAGCCCGGCGAGTTCTTCATGCCCTACCCGCTCGAGGTCGAGGTCGGTGGGGCGACAGTCTTCGTCCTGCCCGTCGAACGGTTCGAACGGCTCTGATCCGACCCGACCTGGTCGACGTCTGGATCTTCCGGCCGGCGCCGAGCCCGGACGGCCGGATCGAGATCCTCCTCCTGCGCCGAGCCCCGGGGCGGATCCTGGCCGGCCTTTGGCAGTGCGTCTCGGGACGCCTGGAGCCGGGCGAGTCGATCGTCGCCGGGGCCCTGCGCGAGCTGGAGGAGGAGACCGGCTTTGCCGGCCCCGGTATCGAGCGCGTGTACAACCTCGACCAGGTCAACCAGTTCTACGAGCCGAGCGTGGAAGGGATCCTGACCGCGGCGATCTTTGCCGTTCGAATCCCGGCGGGCAGCGAGCCGCGCCTGTCGCATGAACACGATGGCCTGCGCTGGGTCGCGCCGGCCAAGGCGCTCGACATGGCCGTCTGGCCCGCCTATCGCGAGTCGATCCGGCGGATCGAGGCGGACCTGGTCGATCCCGAGCGGGCCGTTTGGTTCGAGCTCGACCAGGGCGGCCAGCGGCCGGCCTGAGCGGGTCGGCCCTGATCGGACCCGGCCGGCTGGTAGACTTGAGCGGGACCTGCTCCAGCGCGTCGATGGCGGCGACAGGGCGGAGCGGGATTTGCCGGAGGCGAGATTGCGCACACCCATCGATCCCCTGGTGATTGCCACCTCCAGTGACCCGGCCCAGCGCCGGATCTTCCACTCGAAGGTCGACACGATCCGGCCCACGTACGGCTTCGAGGACGTGTCCCTGGCACCCGGGACCAGCACGATCGAGCCCAACGACGTTGCCCTCGACCAGGTCCTGTGTGGGATCGATCTGGCCATCCCGATCATCGCCTCGGCGATGGACGCCGTCGTCGACGTTCGCCTGGCAGCCGAGCTGGCCCGCCTCGGCGGGCTGGCGATCCTGAACCTCGAAGGCGTCCAGACCCGCTACGACGATCCCGACGCGGTCCTCGCCCGGATCGCGGCTGCGCCCGACGAAGATGTCCATCGCCTCCTGGCCGAGGCGTATGGCGCACCGATCCGGGACGACCTCGTCGCCCGCCGGATCGATGAGCTCCATGCCAATGGTTCGAAGGCCGCGGTCGCCGCCACGCCGGGTGCCGCACGCCGCTTCGGGGCGCTGTGCGCCGAGCACGGCGCGGACCTGTTCCTGGTCCAGAGCCAGGTCAGCAGCGCCCGCCACCTGGCATCGGAGTACGAGCCCCTGTCGCTCGAAGACTTCACCCGGTTCATGCCCATCCCGGTCGCGGTCGGCAACACGACCAACGCCGAGGCGGCCTTTGCCCTGATGGAACAAGGCGCCGCCGCCGTCTTCGTCGGGGTCGGGCCGGGCGCCGCGTGCACGACGCGCGAGGTGCTCGGGATCGGGATCCCGCAGGTGACCGCCGTCAGCGATGTGGCCGCCGCTCGCGACGCCTATTTCCTCGAGACCGGCCGCTACGTGCCGGTCATCGCCGACGGCGGGATGCGCCGCGGCGGCGAGCTGGCCAAGGCCATCGCCGCCGGGGCCGACGCGTTGATGATCGGCTCACCCCTGGCCCGTGCCGAGGAAGCGCCCGGCCGGGGCACGAACTGGGGGATGGCCGCTCCGTCGGCGACCCTGCCCCGTGGCACACGGATCAAGGTCGGCACCCGCGGCTCGCTCGAGCGGATCCTGTTCGGACCGGCCGGCGTCACCGACGGGTCGGAGAACCTGGTCGGCGCCCTGCGCCAGTCGATGGCCGCCCTCGGCGCCCGGACGATCGCCGAGATGCAGGCCGTCGAGATGGTCTACGCCCCGTCGACCCAGACCGAGGGCAAGTCCTGGCAGCGGTCCCGCTGAGCGACCCCGGTCGAGGGCTGCCGGTCCTCGACGAAGGTGCCCAGCCGGTCCAGGCCGCGCTGACGATCTACGACGCGGCGGGCGGGATGCCCTTCTTCGTCGCCCTCGTCGACCACTTCTATGCGGGCGTTGCGGCCGACCCGGCCCTCCTCGCGATCTACCCGGAGCCGGAGGACCTGGCCGCTGCCCGCCATCGGCTGAGCCTCTTCCTGGCCCAGTACTGGGGCGGGCCGCGGACCTACGACAGCGAGCGCGGCCATCCCCGCCTCCGGATGCGCCACGCACCGTTCCCGATCGGGCCGGCAGAGCGCGACGCGTGGTTGCGCCACATGCACGCCGCTCTCGCTGCCATGGACCCGCCGGCGATCGTCGCCGCGCGGCTGATCGACTACTTCGACACCGTCGCTGAAGGGATGCGCAATCGACAATGACCGACCCCAAGAGCGACAACAAGAGCGACCCCAAGAGCGACAACAAGAGCGACAACAAGCGCGGCAAGACGGTCCACGGCGATGCGGCCAATGCCGGCCACCGGGTCCTGGCCCCCGATGACGCCGAGGTCGAGGCCTACCTCGAGACCGCCCTCAAGGCACCGGCCCCCGACCGCTCGCCCGACGACCGTCCGGGGTCAGGCGCGCCCCACCCCGGCGCCGACGCCGAGGGGCCCGACACCGTGGTCATCCTCGACTTCGGCAGCCAGTTCGCCCAGCTGATCGCGCGGCGCGTCCGCGAACTGAACGTCTACTCCGAGCTCCTGCCCCACGACACACCCTGGGCCGAGATCGAGCGTCGCCGGCCCAGGGCGGTGATCCTGTCGGGCGGCCCGAACTCGGTCTACGACGCCGGGGCGCCGATGCCCGATGGCGGCGTGTGGAGCGGCCGGATCCCCGTCCTCGGGATCTGCTATGGCGCCCAGCTGATGGCCCGCGAGCTGGGCGGCGACGTGCTCGCCGCCGGCAAGCGCGAATACGGCCCGGCAAGCGTCACGATCACCCACGAGGACGGCCTGTTCGCCGGGCTCGATCGGGAGCAGCCGGTCTGGATGAGCCACGGCGACTCGATCACCCGCCTGCCCGAAGGCTTCCACGCCACGGCCCAGACCGACTCGTCGCCGCTGGCCGGCTTCGCCGATCCGAGCCGCGGCCTGTACGCCATCCAGTTCCACCCCGAGGTCGCCCACACGCCCCGGGGCAAGGACATCCTGCGCAACTTCGTGATCGGGATCGCCGGCGCCCGGGCCACCTGGACGCCGGCCAACTTCATCGAGTCGACGGTCGCTGACATCCGCTCCCGGGTCGACGATCATGCCCGGGCCACGGACTCGGACGGGCTGGTGATCTGCGCCCTGAGCGGCGGCGTCGACTCGGCCGTCGCCGCGGCCCTGGTCCACCGGGCGGTGGGCGACCGCCTGACCTGCATCTACGTCGACCACGGCCTGATGCGCAAGCGCGAGTCGGAGCTGCTCCGGACGACGTTCGAGGCCAATCTGGGGATGCGCCTGGTGATGGTCGATGCCCGTCAGCGCTTCCTCGAGCGGCTGGCCGGGGTCGAGGATCCCGAGCAGAAGCGCAAGATCATCGGCGACGAGTTCATCCGGGTCTTCGAGGAAGAGGCGACCAAGCTCGGCCGGATCGATTTCCTGACCCAGGGCACCTTGTATCCCGACGTGATCGAGAGCGCCACATCCGAGACGAAGGCCGCCCAGAAGATCAAGACCCACCACAACGTCGGGGGCCTGCCGGCCGACCTGCGGTTCAAGCTGATCGAGCCCTTGCGCTACCTGTTCAAGGACGAGGTTCGGGCGGTCGGCCTCGAGCTCGGCCTGCCCGAGGCGATGGTCCAGCGCCAGCCGTTCCCGGGCCCCGGACTGGCGATCCGGATCATCGGCGAGGTCACCGCTGAGCGGCTGGACACGCTCCGCGACGCGGACTGGATCGTGATCGACGAGATCAAGGCGGCCGGGCTGTATCGCAGCGTCTGGCAGTCGTTCGCGATCCTGACCCCGGTCCGCAGCGTCGGCGTGATGGGCGACGGGCGAACCTATGCCAACGTGGTCGCCATCCGGGCCGTGACCTCGGACGACGGGATGACCGCCGACTGGGCCAAGCTGCCTTACGACGTCCTGGGCAAGATCAGCTCCCGGATCGTGAACGAGGTGCCCGGCGTGAACCGGGTCGTCTACGACATCAGCTCCAAGCCACCGGCCACGATCGAATGGGAATAGGCGCCGAAACAGGCATCGCGGTAGCCCGGCTGGACGCGGCGGACGTACCAACGGGTGGTTCGACGCGGCGCGTGACGCGCTAGAGTTTCGGCCATGGCCAAGAGAACTGCCCGCCCAGCCACATCCTCCGTCTCGGCCCAACCCGACGCGGCACCCGGTTCGGCGATGACCGAGCCAACGCCCGCGCCGGCGCCACTTGAGTCTGCCGCGCCAACGGACATCGAGCCTGCTGGCGGCCCAGGCGCGGTGCCTGCCATGGCCGCCCCCGTCGCGGCGGCGCCAGCGGTCACGCCCGGGGCCTGGCCCGTGACCACGGATCCCGAGGCCGGCCCGCGTTGCCCGTGGTGCTCGGCGCCGCTTGCCAGCAACGACCTCGCCACCTGCCCATCGTGCGGCGCCCAGCTCAATGCGGCGGCCGACTCTGACGTCCCGGGCGTGACCACGATCGACGTGGCCGCCCTGGCCTACAAGGCCGGCAGCCCGCCCAAGCGCAGCCGGCTCCTGTCCTGGATCTCGGGCGACGATGCCGCCCCGCCGGATACCTCGGGGGCCTCGTCGGCCGCGGTCGAACCGCCGTCGCTGGCGGTCCGCCGGGAGATCCTCCGGCTCGAGCTCGAGGCCGAGGGCATCAGCCTGCCCCACGACGCCGAGCCGTCGGGGGCCGACGAAGCAGCCGCCGTGGCCGAGGCGAGCCCTGCGTCCGGGTCCGAGTCCACAGCGGCCGACGCCGGTTCGGCGGGGTCGACCGGGGCCTGATCCGGGAGCGCATGCCCGCCCGCTTGCCGCCGCCCGGGCCATCGTTCCTGCGGGAGCAGCCGGTCCACCTCGGAGATCACCTCGCCCGCGCGGGCATGAGCCGGCCGACGACGCTCGACGACGGCTGGTGGCTGGCCATCCTGTGGGTCGTCGATGACAACGGAGTCGTCTCCTTTCGAGATGCCGCTCCGCGCGCCGGCCCACCGCCCGATCCACCGGTCGTCCGCCTCGGCCCGGCGCTGTCGGGCGCGCTGTCCGGCTTGATCCTCGAGGAGGACGGCCGGCTGTGCGTCCGCCTCGCCCCGGTCGCGCCTCCGGCCGACGACCGGACGCCGTGGCAGTCGCCGATCGCGATCCGGGCCGGCTTCAAATGGGAGCCGGCACGGGCCCTGGGGATGGCCCCCAACGAGCTCGCCGAGACTGTCCTGGCCGCATTCCGGCAGAGCGTCGAGGGCTTGGGCCGGTCCTGAGGGTCGCAGCCGACACGCTGCGCGGCTCGTTCGGACCGCGCGGAGTAGACTCCGCGGACAGTGCGCGACCTCTTCGACGAGTTCCTTGACGAGCTCCGCCGCCGGCAGGCCGAGGCGGCGGCCGCGAACCCCGAAGGGACACCGCCAGCAGGGACGACGCCGCCCGACGACCCTGAAGCGGGAACCGACGCCGACTCCGGCGACGCCGACGACGCCGACGACAAGTCGGATGAGACGGCCGCCGATTCGAGCGACGCCGGCGAAGAAGCCGCGGCCGACGGGGACGACCACGAAGCCGATCAGGACGACCACGACGATGACGCGCGCGAGCGGCTGCGGATGCCCGGTCGGGGGGCCGGCCGCGGCTTCGGCAATCGCCCACCCCGGCCGCGGATCGTGGTCGGCGGCCCGAACGACGGCTCCAGCGCCGGCGGCCTGGCCCGGCGCTTCGGGATCGGCTTCCTGGCCCTGGTCGTGCTGGTCGTCATCGTCCTGCTCGGCGTCGGGGTCAACTTCCTGACCGATGCGATCTGGTTCCAGAGCGTCGGCTTCCAAAGCGTCTTCTGGACCAGGGTCTCGACCCAGGTCGGCCTGTTCGCCGGCGGCGGCCTGATCGCCCTCGTCTTCCTGCTGTTCAACGTCTGGCTCGCCGCGCGGCTCCTGCCGCCGCCCGATCCGGATCGGGCCAGCCCGTTCGCGGGCTGGTTCGAGCGGCTGGCCGGCGATGAGCAGCCGGGCCCGGGCCGGCCCGGCCGGCCATGGGAGACCCGTTCGGCGACCCGGCCGGGCGGCAATCGGATGGGTCCCCGGCCAACCGAAGGGATCGTCCTCAGCGCCGACGACCTGCCGGACCTCGCCCCGATCGCGCGCTGGGTCCTCGTCGCCCTGGTCGTGATCATCGCCCTGGGCGTGGCCGGCTCGGCCGCCAGCCACTGGGAGACGATCCTGCTGTGGGCCAACCAGGTGCCTTACAGCCCGACCGGCGTGGCCCCGGTGACCGACCCGATCTTCCATCGCGACATCAGCTTCTACCTCTTCCAGCTGCCCTTCCTGCGCTGGGTCCAGACGGGCGTGAATGGCCTGCTCCTGGCCGGCCTGGCGGTCAGCGTCGGGCGCTACCTGATCGGCGGCTTCAAGGGCGGGATCACGTTCACCACCCAGATGCGGGTCCACCTGGCTGTCCTCGCCGGGCTGTACCTGGCCTCGATCGCGATCGGCTACCAGCTCGACAAGCTGGAGCTCGTGTACAGCACGAACGGCGTCGCCGCGGGGGTCAGCTTCACGGACCAGAACGCGCGCTTCTTCGCCTTCGACGTGCTGACCGTCGTCGCGGCGCTGGCCGGCGCGCTCCTCGTCGGTGGGGCGTTCACCAAGATGCTCTGGCCGCTGGGCGCGGTGGTCATCTTCTGGCTGAGCGCCTCGGTCGTCCTGGGCCAGATCTATCCGGCCGTGATCCAGCGCCTGTCGGTCGAGCCCGACCAGCTGGGCAAGGAGACGACCTACATCCAGAACAACATCGCGATGACCCGGATCGCCTACGGCTTGAACGACTGGACGGTGAGCGACTACTCCGGCCAGGACCAGCTGACCCAATCCGCGGTCACCAATGAACAGGGCACATTCCAGAACGCCCGCCTGTGGGACGCCGCGCCGCTGCGCGACTCGCTCGATCAGCTCCAGACGGTTCGCCAGTACTACGACTTCACCAACGTCGACACCGATCGCTACCAGATCAACGGGGCCGCCCGCCAGGTGATGCTCGCCGGCCGGGAGCTGGCCCCCGAGAAGAACCCCCTGGCGAACTCGTGGGTCAACCAGCGGATCACCTTCACCCACGGCATCGGCGTGGCCATGGTCCCGGTCAATGCGGCGACGCCCGAGGGCCAGCCCGACCTGTTCATCCAGGGCCTGCCGCCCGTCTCCAGCAGCGGCGCGCCGACGATCAACCAGCCCCGGATCTACTTCGGTGAGCGGCCCAGCGACTGGATCATCACCGACGCCCGCCAGGACGAGTTCGACTACCCGGTGGGCACCGACGCGACCGGCGCCCCGAGCGCCAATGCCACGACCCGCTGGACGGGCACGACCGGGATCAAGCTCGACACGCTCTTCTCGCGGCTGCTCTGGGCGCTCGAGTACAAGGACCTCAACCTGCTGATCAGCGACCAGATCACCGATCAGAGCCAGATCCTGATCCATCGCACGATCTCGGACCGGATCTCGATGGTCGCCCCGTTCCTCAGCTTCGACAGCGACCCGTACCTGGTCGTCAACAGCGCCGGCGGGCTCGACTACATCCAGGATGCGTACACCACGTCCGACCGCTTCCCCAACGCCCAGCCCTTCGACACCAGCCAGCTGGCGGCCGGCTCGGGCCTGGCCGGCCTCGACTTCGACTACATCCGGAACAGCGTCAAGGTCGTCGTCGACGCCTACACCGGGCAGATGACGTTCTACGTCAGCGATCCGACCGATCCGATCATCCGGACCTACGAGAACGTCTTCCCCCAGATGTTCACCCCGCTCAGTGCGATGCCGGCCGACCTGAAGGCCCACCTGCGGGTGCCCGAGGACCTGTTCGACGTCCAGACGCGAACCTACGCCCGCTACCACCAGACCGATCCCTCGGCCTTCTACAACAACGAGGACCTGTGGACCGTGCCGCCCGACGCGGGTGGCAGCCAGAACCTGCCCAACGTCGCCTACTACGTCGAGATGCGCCTGCCCGACGAGACCTCGACCGAGTTCCTGCTCCTCCAGCCGATGGTTCCCGCCAGCCGGCCGAACATGATTGCCTGGATTGCGGCTCGCAACGACCAGGCCAACTACGGCCAGGTCCGGGTCTACAAGTTCCCCCAGGACACCTCGGTCCTGGGCCCCAACCAGATCGCGGCCAAGATCGACGCGGATCCCACGATCAGCGCCCAGGTCACCCTGTGGGATCAGGCCGGCAGCCACGTGATCAAGGGCAACCTGATCGTGGTCCCCGTCCAGAACTCGCTGATCTACCTCCAGCCGGTCTACCTCCAGTCGGCCAACAGCGCCTTCCCGGCCTTCGAGCGGATCATCGTGGCCACGCCCACCCAGGTCGTCTGGGACACCAACCTGGCCGGCGCCCTGAACCAGCTCCTGGCGACCGGACCGAGCGGCTCACCGGCGCCCAGCAGCGGCCCGTCGCCGACGCCCAGCTCGGGTCCCGTGGCAACGCCAACGACCGGCCCCGGCTCGAGCCCGCCGGCGGGTAACGTGGCCGCCCTCGTCGCCTACGCCAACCAGCACTTCGAGCTGGCCCAGACTGCCCTCCGCAACGGCGACTTCGCGACCTACGGGGCCGAGATCGCCAAGGTCCAGCAGGCGCTCCTCCAGCTGAGCCAGCTGGTTCCGCCATCGGCGAGCCCCAACCCGTAGGCCCGCCGGCCGGCCGGCTGCCGGCCTGGACCGCCGCTCGCCGGGCCTGGTCCGTGGCCCGTCACCGGCCTGCCCTGTGGCCGGTGGCCCTGGCCGGATTCCTGGCCCGCGGCGGTCTGATCCTGTTCGTCCTGCCGATCGTGGTCCTGCCCAGCCTCGTCGGGCTGGCCACATTCATCGACCCGGCCACGATCACGCCGACCGGACCAACCGCCGGCCTGATCGTGCGGATTGCGATCGCGGGCATCGTGCTGCTGGTGGCCCTGCTCGGCGGAACGGTGGCCGGCGCGGCCGCCGAGATCGCCCTGGTCGAGGCCGGCTCGGGCATCGAGGCCGCTTCGACCGGCCTGCTCCGGCGGGTGAGCTTGATCCGGCTGGTCACCATGGCCCCGGTCGCGGTCGTCTTCGGGATCGGGATCCAGCGCCTGGGCCAGATCGTCTACCAGGAGCTGACCCTGCCGACCGACCTCGTCACCCCGATCGCGATCCGGGTCGCGAGCCAGGCTCCCGAGGTCGTCGCCGCGATCGTCGTGGCCTGGTTGTTCGGCGAGACCTGGGCCGGCCTGGCGACCCGGATCGCGGTCATTCGCGGCGCCGGGCTGGCCGAAGCCCTGGGGGCGGGGCTCGGATTCCTGGTCCGCCGCGCCGCGGGCGTCCTGGGACTGCTCGTCGCCTCGAGCCTCGTCGCGGTGCTGGTCCTGGCCATTGCCGTCGGCCTGATCGGCTGGTCATGGGACTTGGTCCATGACGTGCTCCTGGGCGGCCCCGGGATCGGTGGCGTGGCGGCGATGGCCGCGTCGACGCTCGTCTTCGCCGGCGCCTGGTTCGGCGGCCTGGCGGTCGCCGGAATCCTGGCGACCTGGCGGGCCCTGGCCTGGACGCTGGCCGTGGGGGAGGACCATCGGGGGAGTGGTGGAATTCCCCCGGAGCGTGCCACCCTGTAACGCCCGAGCCGCCGGAACACGCCGGCGGTCGTTCCGAGAGGTATCTGCCTTGCCGAGGAAGCCGATCGCCTGCCCATCGTGCGGCGCCCTGGTGTCGAACGGGCGGCTTTCCTGTCCCGCCTGCGGGACGCTGGTCGCGACGGTCTCGAGCGGCCCCAAGCCGGCGACCAGCAGCATCCCGCCGGTCCTGGCAGATCCGGCCCCGCCGCCGGCCGCGACGCATGACGCCACTCCAGTCGCGCCCCCTCCGGCCCGAGCCGCGAAGCCAGCGCTTCGCCGCTCAGCGCCACCCGCCGCGAAGATCGCGCCCCGGCCGCCGGAGCCCGCCCCGGGACCGGCCGCCCGCATTCCCTGGTACGCCGCGCAGGCTCCCAAGCCGGAGCCGGCCGCGACCCCGACGATCGAGCCGACCGCCTCGACCCCGATGTCGCCCCGGTCCGGTTCAGTCCTGCGCCAGGTCGAGGCCCGTCGAGCGGTCGCCTGGACAAACGACCCGACCGAGGAATACGACGCTCCCGCTCCGGCCGAGGCCCCGCCCGCGATTCCCGGCGCCTACCTCGCACCGTCGGCCTCGTTCAGCGCCCCGCTGCTCAAGCCGCGTGCCGGTGGGCTGGCTGAGGTCCACGCCGCGACCCGCGCCTCGGCGCCGGGCTACTCGACCAGCGCGACCGGCGCCGTCTCGGCGGTTGCCTTTGCGCCGGCCTTCGGTGGGGCCGTGAGCGAGGCGCCTGCGGCTGCCGCGACGGCCAAGCGCAGCGTCACGATGCAGGCGCCGACCGAGCTGCCCGGCTGGCTGGCCATCGCCGGCTCGGCGATCGGCGCCGTCAGCTTCCTGATGCCCTGGTCTCGTGACGGCGTGATCGGCGCAACCGGCAGCACCTACTTCGATCGCTGGGGTCTGGCCAACGTGGGCTACCTGCCGCTGGTCGTGGCGGCCCTGCTGCTGCTGGCGGTCAACGGCGTCCCCAATCCGATCCCGACCTGGATCCGGGCCGGGCTGGCGCCGCTCACGATCGGGGCGATCCTGTTCGGGCTTGACTGGGCCTACCAGACCCGGCCGTACAGCGACGGCCTGGGGGTCACCCTCCTGCTCGTCGGCGCCCTCGTCCTGATGGTTGGCGGCCTGATCGGCGTCCGGTCGGGGCGTCACCCGGCGGTTCCACCAGCCGTCTAGCCTCCGCGAGACCCCTGATACACTGCCCCACGGCAGACGCAGGTCGTCTCCAGGCTCAGGAGGCTCGAGGCATAGCGGATGGGTCCGATACTCGACACGATCGGTAGCGCCCTCGGCGGCTTCTTCGATTCGCCGGTCATCCAGTTTGGCCTGAAGGCCATCTTCGCCTACATCGTGGTCATCTGGATCGCGACCGCCTACTGGGCGTTCCGCGACATGCAGACCCGCTCCGACAACCCGATCCTGCCCTACGTCGCGGCGAGCCTGATCATCCTGTTCACGCCCGTCCTGTTCATCTTCGCGGCCTTGATCTACAAGCTGATCCGGCCCCACGAGAAGGTGGCCGAGGCTACTGAGCGCTCGCTGGCCGAGGAAGCGCTGCTCAACGAGGTCGACGCCGTCCCCCACTGCCCGACCTGCGCCCGGCGGGTGGCCGACCAGTGGCTGATCTGCCCAACCTGCCGGACCCGGCTCAATCGGGTCTGTCCCAACTGCAACCGGCTGGTCGGCCTCGACTGGTCGCTGTGCGCGTGGTGCGGCAAGGACTTCGAGCGCCGTGAGCCGATCGGCGCCGCTGTCGGGGCAACGCCGGCGCCGTATCCCGTTGCGGCTGCCGCGGCCGCGGCGGCGGCCAGCGTCGCCAGCTCGGTCGATGTGCCGGTGATCACGACCGACATCGATCCCGAGACGACCCGCACCCGGCGGTCGCCACGCGGCGGCAACTCGCGCCCGGCCCGGGCCGCTTCCGACCCGCTCCCGGAGCGTTGACCGAGCCGGGCGATTCCGGCTCGACTGATTCCGGGCCGACGGATCTCGTCTCGACCGAGTCCGACGTCACTGATCCCGTGCCGGCCCGGCTCGGGCTCCGGACCTTCTCGCTCGACGGCCGCCGGGCGCCCGGCCTGTACCTCGTCGGCTGGCTGGCCAGCCTCGTCGGCGCCGCGACGATCTTCGTCGTCCTGCTCGCCCAGCCCTCGGACGTGCCCGGGGCCGTCCTGCTCGGGGCTGGAACGCTCATCCTGACGATCGGCCTGGCCGCCGCGGCGGGATCGCAGGCGATCGAGCGCCAGGCGGAGGGCCGGCTCGCCTACCGGGGGCCCTCGCCGTTCATCATCTTCGGGGCGTACGTCGCCCTGACCCTGTTCCTGGAGCTGCTCGCGTTCGTGCCCCTGCAGGCCCTCGGCGTCCGGGGCGGGACCGCCCTCGAGGCGCTGGTCGACCTCGTCCTCCTGAACGGCAGCGCCGTCGCCCTCGTCGCGGCGCTCGTGGTCGGCTCGGGCTCGCTGACCTGGCGCGAGATGGGCGTCCCCTCGCTGGGCGGGCGGAGCGCCTCGGGCAGCACGCCGCTGGCCGGCCTGCTGCGCGATCTGGTCGAAGGCATGGTCCTGGCGGTGCCGATCCTGTTCATCACCGTCGGACTCGGCACGTTCCTGATCCATCTCCTGGGAACGACGCCACCGGGACCGCTGCCGGTCGCCCAGTCGACCGGCGACACGGTGCTCAACCTGGTCTCCGGGATTCTCATCGCGCCGCTCGGTGAGGAGCTCTTCTACCGCGGCTTCGCCACGACGGCCTGGGTCCGGGGGATGGGTGCCCGGGCGGGGATCCTGCGCGCAGCGCTGCTGTTCTGCGTGGCCCACGTGCTGACCTTGAGCGGCACGCCGCCGGCGGCCTTGATCGCGTTCCTGACCCGGCTGCCGGTGGCCATCGCCCTGGGCTGGATCTTCGTCCGGCGTGGCTCGCTGGCCTCGTCGTTCGGGTTGCACGCGATGTTCAACGCGATCCCACTGATCCTGGTCGGGCTCGCCGTCGGCACCTGAGTCGCGGTGCAGGAAGCGGTGATCAGCCGGTGAGGGCCGGCTCGTAGGGTTCGTCCTGTTCCCGGCTCCGGATGGCGGAGGAATCGGCGGGCTTCGTCGTTCGGAGTCGGGGACACCAACCCAGTCCGGCTGATCGAGGTCCCGATGGCCAATCCATTCACGCCCCTGGTCTTCGATCCGGCCGCCTCCGCGCGCGGTGGGCTCGCCGGGCGCGCCGGTCGAGCCCTGCGCGAGGTGCCCGAGGGCGAACGGCCCCGCGAGCGACTCGCCCTGCGCGGCCCGGGCGGGCTGAACGCCGCGGAGCTGATCGCCCTCGTGTGGGGCACCGGCGCCCGCGGAATGAACGCGGTGGACCTGGCCGAGGAAGCGCTCGCCCGGCACGACGGGCTGACCGGCCTGGCGCGCGCCTCGGATACCGAGCTCGCGGCGATCCCCGGGATCGGGCCGGCCCGGGCCGCCCAGCTGAGCGCCGCCTTCGAGCTGGGCCGGCGGCTGCTCGCCGACTGGCCAACCGGGCGCTGGACGATCCGCGCGCCGCGCGACGTGGCCGAGCGGCTGATCCTCCAGATGGGCCGCCTCGAGCGTGAAGAGCTGAGGGTCGTCCTGCTCAACACGAAGAACGCGGTCCTGCGCGTCTCGACCGTCTACCAGGGCAACGTCTCCTCGAGCCTCGTCCGGGTCGGCGAGCTGTACCGCGACGCGGTCCGCCTGAACGCCTCGGGGATCATCCTGGTCCACAACCACCCGTCGGGCGACCCGACGCCGTCACCCGACGACTTGCACCTGACCGCCGAGGCGCTGGCCGCCGGACGCCTGCTCGACATCGAGCTCCTCGACCACCTCGTGATCGGCCACGACGCCTTCGTCTCACTGCGCGAACGTGGTGTCGCCTTCGGCCGCTCGAGCGGGCCGCCATAAGGCTCGGGTCTTGTCCTTGCCCTCGCCCCGTGCCGTGGGCTCGAGCTTCGGCCAAACGTCGCCACCAGACGCGCTACGGCGGGATTCGGCGCATTGCTTGCGCTCGGAAACCGATGAGCTACCGACGTTGTGCACGAATCCGGGGTCGCTCCCGCTGATTCCGGGTCCGTGGACCTCCGAGTCGCCCATACCGCGGCTGGTGGCGACACCTGTCACAACTCGGGCGGCGACTCCCGATTGGCGACCGACGCGGCCTCGCGGGCCAGCGCGGTGTTGCGCGCTCTGAGGCTGCCGGCCATGTGCCGTCGAAGAATGAGCAGATCCACGACCCGCCCGATTGGGCCGAGTGGTGCGGCGTGCTGCCAGTCATCGATCATCAGCGTTCCACCCGGCACGGCTTCGAAGCGATGCTCGTGGCGGAACGAGGCGAACGGACCCGAGACCTGTTCATCGACGAAGCGGATCGGTGGCTCGAACGCGGTGATCCGGCTCGTCAGCCACCAGGTCAGGCCGAAGTGCCTGGCCCGCCAGGTCACCGTCTCGCCCGGGCCGATGAGCCCGCTGGTCCGGCCCCCCACGGCCCGCTCGCGAGTAGCGGCCATCGAGCGCTGGTGGAAGTCGATGTCGCGGGCCAGGTCGAAGACCGTCTCGATCGGCGCAGGGACGAGGGTCTCCAGGTGAATGCGCGGCACGTCAGCAGCCGCCTCAGCCTGCCCCGAGGCCGGCCAGTGTCGAGGTGCACAGCCGCCCGGGTCCAAACGGCTCATCCGTCAACCAGGCGATGTCGCCACGATCGGACAGCGCCACGAAATCCTGGGTTCCCGGCATGATCCGCTGGGAGCGGCCCGAGGCGATCTCGATGACGTCGAGCCCGCCGTCCGCTTCGGCAGCGACGAGGCGCCGGTGGTCGGCGGTCAGGGCGATCGATTGAACTGGACCTGTCGGGATCGAGACCGTGCCGCTCGGGGTCGTCACCTCGACCGTGTCGCCCGGAAAGAACGTGCTTGCGGCCGTCGCGCTGCCGTCCGGCGAGACCCACAGCGTCCCGTTGTTGTCGGAGCTGGCGTCACTGATGACCGCCGAGTGATCGCCATCGAACGGCAGGAACCCGGGCTCGTCGAGGGTCGTGCCGATTCCGCGGAGGCCGCTCGTCGTCCAGCTCAGGTCGGCCAGGCCGCCGCCGTTCGGGGTCGTGAACCAGCCCGCCTGGCCTCCGGCCCTGGCCGTCTGGATCCCGTTGGTCCCACTCGCGTCGTCAGCGGATGACCAGAACACCTGACCATCGGGCGCCACGGCGACAGCGCGATCGACCCACGCTGGCCACTGCCCGAGCAGCCGGCCAGAGGGCCAATCGAGGAGGTAGACGATGCCGCGGGTCGTCGAGTCGCGACGTGTCGTGACCGCCAGCAGGTTGCCGGCCGGCGAGAACCCGGCCGAGGACGGCGCGCCGCCGGGCAGGTCGAGGCAGTGCGTGGCCCAGGGCGAATAGGTCAGCGTTTGCGCAGCGCCGCCGAGCGTCCCAGTCGCCAGGAAGGCGAGGACTACTGCCCCCACGGACTTCCGGCCGCCACCTGCCGGCCACGAGCGACGCCGGTTCGCGACGCGCCCGGCGGCGTGCGTGCCGAGCGCCCAGATGACGCCCAGCGGGACCAGGTAGACCGCGCCGATGATCCAGAAGATCGCCACTCCGTAGGCCACCCCGAAGACGAGGAAGGCGGGCGAGGCCTGGGCGCCACCCGGCTGGAAGACGCCGCGCAGGGAGCCGTCGATGGCAGCCGCCAGATAGGCGACCAGGGTGGTGATCGGGGGCCAGCCGATTCCGAACATGACCCCGCTGCCGACGGTCCGCAGCCACCCGCCGCGAACCGCGATTGGGCCGAGTCGCCAGCCGAGCGTGGTCGAAACCGCGAGGCAGATGCCCAGGATGATCGGCTGTTGCCCGAGGCCCCCAGCGTCGCCGCCCGAGATGCCGGTCAGGGCAAGGATCGCCAGTACGAGCAGGCCGAGGAAGAGTGCGACCCCTCCGCCCAGCAGCGACGGCCCGATTCTCTTGCTCCGCCGGTCGGACTCCACGACGGCTGGATCCTGGGCCATCTCCATGACTCCAGTAGACGCTCGAAACACGCTACTGTCAAGTAACACATATGCGGCACCTTTCGTGGGGCCGATGCGGTCGCGGCCACCTGAGGCGTCGCCTGGGGCGGACACATCGAGGGAATCGAGGCTTCGGACCGGTTGACGTAGGTCGGGCCTGGGTGAATCGTTCGCGGCTGGCGGACGAATCAGGCAAACGACCGCGTCAACGGCCGTCAGGCCGGCGGTTGAGGGCCTTTTGTTCGCCCGGGGCGACGCCAGGGCCCGGACTCGAAGGGCCCGGACTCGAAGGGCCCGGACTCGAAGGGCCCGGACTCGGGAGGCCCAGACGCCGAGGGCCCAGACCCGAGGGCCCCGGACCCGAGGGCCCCGGACCCGAGGGCCCAGATCGAGCCCAGGGACGGAGGCCTAGACCGCCTTGACGGCCGCGGTCAGGGCTTGCAGGCCTTCCTTGGCGTCGGCGAAGAGCATCCCCGTCTTGGGGTTGGTGTACAGCTCGTTGTCGATGCCGGCATAGCCCCGGCCCATCGAGCGCTTGATCACGATGATCGACTTGGCGTGGTCGACGTCGAGGATCGGCATCCCTGACACGGGCGACCCGGGGTTGCGCGCGGCCGGGTTGGTCACGTCGTTGGCGCCCACGACGAGGGCCACGTCGCAGCGCTCGAAGTCGGGGTTGATCTCGTCCATCTCCTTGAGCTGGGGATAGGGCACGTTGGCCTCGGCCAGGAGCACGTTCATGTGGCCCGGCATCCGCCCGGCCACCGGGTGGATCGCGTATTTCACGTCGACGCCCTTGGCCTCGAGCAGCTCGGCCAGCTCGCGGACCTGGTGCTGGGCCTGGGCCACGGCCAGGCCGTAGCCGGGCACGATGATCACGCTCTGGGCGTAGGCCAGCTGGATCGCCGCGTCATCGGCCGAGATCTCGCGGACCGACCCGCCGGCCCCGGCCACGGCCGAACCCGCGGTCGAGTCGCCGGTGCCGAAGCCACCGGCCAGGATGTTGAGCACCGAGCGGTTCATGGCCGTGGCCATCAGGTTGGTCAGGATCGTGCCCGAGGCACCGACCAGGGCGCCGGCGATGATCAGGACCGGGTTGCCGATCACGAAGCCGGCCATCGCGGCGGCGGTCCCGGTCAGGGCATTCAACAGGCTGATCACGACGGGCATGTCGGCCCCGCCGATCGGCAGGACCATCGTGACCCCGAAGACCAGGCCAGCGGCCACGATCAGGGCCAGCATGACCAGGGTGAGGCCCGAGCTGAGGGCGAAGACCCCGGCCGCACCGAGGACCAGGATGACAGTCCCGATCAGGGCGACGGCGGCGACGGCAATCGTCACGATCTGGCCGCCGGGGACGACGATCGGCTTGCCCGGGATCAGGCCCTGGAGCTTGCCGCCGGCGATCAGCGAGCCGGTGAAGGTGACTGACCCGAAGAGCACGCCCAGGACGACGAAGATGGTCGTCGACAGGTCGGCAGCGACGTCGCCTGTTGCGAGCTTGATGAAGTCGTCGATCGCGACCAGGGCGGCCGCCCCGCCGCCGACCGCGTTGAACAGCGACACCAGCTGGGGCATCGCGGTCATCTTCACGGTCCGGGCCGTGTACAGGCCCGCGCCCCCGCCGAGCAGGAAGCCGACGACGATGATCGCCAGCGAGATGCCGGACATGCCGCCCGGCTGGAGGAGCAGCCAGACGAACGTTCCGCCGACCGCCAGGACCATGCCCGAGGCGCTCAGCCGGTTGCCGTTGCGACCCGTCGCCGGCGAGTTCATCAGGTGCAGGCCGAGGACGAAGCAGGCCGCCCCGATGAGCCAGGCGAAATAGACGACGGTGTAGATCCAGGCCTGCGACATCAGGCCTGGCCCTCCGTCGACTCGGCGGCGACCGGCTTGGCCGGCGCCTTCTTGCGGAACATCTGGAGCATCCGGTCGGTCACCACGTAGCCGCCGACCACGTTCATCGCCCCGAAGGTCATGGCCACGAAGGCGAGCAGGTAGCTGAGCGGGTTGTCGGCCTCGGCCGCGATCAGCATGGCCCCGACGAGAACGATCCCGTGGATCGAGTTGGCGCCCGACATCAGGGGCGTGTGGAGGGTCGCGGGGACCTTGCTGATCACCTCGAAGCCGACGAGGATCGCCAGCGCGAAGAGGGCCAGCGCGTTGAGCAGGTCGGTGCTCATGCTCCGGTGCTCCCGGCCGCGGGCGCGGCCGACGGCGCAGGCGCTGTCGGTGGCGGCGGATCGAGGAGCTTCTTGGTCGCGGCCTGGACCACGGCGCCGCCGTGGGTGATGACCGTGCCCGCGGTGATCTCCTCATCGAAGTCGTAGTTCATCGCGCCATCCTTCACGAAGTGGAGGAGCAGAGCCGAGATGTTCCGGGCGTAGAAGGCCGATGATCCGGCCGGCATCGTGGCCGGCAGGTTGTCCGGGGCGATGATCGTGACCCCGTTGTCGGTCACGATCGTCTCGCCGACCTTCGACAGCTCGCAGTTGCCGCCCAGGGCGGACGCGGCCATGTCGACGATCACCGAGCCCGATTTCATCAGGCCGACCGCCTCGGCGGTGACCAGGACCGGCGGCCGCCGGCCGGGGACCTGGGCGGTCGTGATCACGACGTCCATCCCACCGATGTAGCCGTTCAGCTCGCTCTGCTGGGCGGCTCGTTCCTCGGCCGTCAGCTCGCGGGCGTAGCCACCCGCGCCTGAGGCGTCGCCGACCGATTTCAGGACGAGGAACTGGGCGCCCAGCGACTGGGCCTGCTCCTTCGTCTCCGAACGCACGTCGTAGGCCTTGACCACGGCGCCCAGCCGGCGGGCGGTGCCGATCGCCTGGAGCCCCGCCACCCCGATCCCCAGGACCAGGACGTTGGCCGGCTTGGCCGTGCCCGCCGCGGTGGTCAGCAGCGGGAAGTAGCGGCCGAAGGCATTGGCCGCGATCAGGACCGCCTTGTAGCCGCCGACGTTGGCCTGCGAGCTGAGGGCGTCCATCGTCTGGGCCCGGGACAGGGTCCGAGGCAGGGCGTCGAGGCTGATCGCCGTCACCCCGCGCGCCGCGAGGGTCGCCGCCAGCTGCGGATCGATCAGGGGCTGCAGGAAGCCGACGATGGCCTGGCCCTGGCGGAGCCGGCCGATCTCGGCCTCGGATGGCTTCTGGACCTTGAGCACGACGTCCGACTGGGCGTACAGGTCGGCGGTCGAGACGATCGTCGCGCCCGCCTCGGTGTAGGCCGTATCGGGGATCGCGGCGCCGGACCCGGCGCCGGCCTCGACCAGCACCTCGACCTTGGCCGCGATCAGCTTGGTGAGGACCTCGGGTACCAGGGCGACCCGTCGTTCGCCGGGCGCGGTTTCCCTGGCGACGCCGACCTTCATGAGCACCACCTGTGAGTGACGAGCACGGTTGGGGGACTGACGCTCGACAGGATACCCGGGCCCGAGGGCCAGCGTGATCGACCCACTGGCCGTGCCGCTCGCAGGATTCCCCGGGCGTGCGCTTCCGGGGCCGTTTGGCGCTCGGAAGCACCAGGTAGGAGCGAATCCACGCACGGCATAGCCCAAATGGATGCCCGTTCGTCAAGGTCGGCCGAAAGGTCGTGTTCCCAATCTTTGGACGGTCAACGGGGCAGTGGCTGCCCGACTAGGACCTTCAGCCCATGGCACGGGCCCTAGCCGCCACAGCATCGTTGGACAGCGTCAACCAGTTCAGGGCAAGCACCGCACAGAAGTCGGAGACCATGATCCGCTCGCTTCGTCGCAGACCGAATCCGAAGGACCGCTCCAGGGGCCAGGCCCTTGTCGAGTTTGCCTTCGTCTTCCCGATCTTCATGACCTTGCTCGTGGCCGTCATCGAGTACGGCTTCCTGATGAACGCCAACCTGGCCTCGAGCTACGCCAGCCGCGACGCCTCGCTGGTGGCGGCCGAGGCCGGCAACAACACCGGTGCCGACTGCGCGATCCTCAAGAAGATCGAGGACGACATCAACGGCCCGTCGAGCCCGGCCAACATCGCCAACGTCCAGATCTATTGGGCCGATGCGACGACCGGCGCGATCCTGGGCGCCAACGTCAACACCTACACCCGGAGCACGATCACCACCATCTCGTGCACGGTCGGCGGCGTCTCGTTCACCCTGCCCTACTCGAAGACCACCAGCGGCTATCCCGAGGCCAACCGGTGCAACGTGATCAACGGCTCGGGTTGTGCCAGCGGCCATAGCGGGCTGGACACGATCGGCGTCCAGATCACCTATACGTACACCTGGCACACGCCGCTCAAGAGCCTGCTGGGCTTCACCGGCTCAGGCTGGACGCTCGTCAAATCCAACGCCATGGAAATGGAGCCGGTCCTGTGAGCCTGACCCACCTGACTTCGCGCCCCTATGTCCGCCGCTCCCGTGATGGACAGCGTGGCCAGGGCATGGTCGAGTTCGCGGTGATCGTGCCGGTCTTCGTGCTGATGCTGATGGGCATGCTCGAGTTCGGCTTCGTGTTCACCCACAACATGACCCTCGAGTACGCGACCCGCGAAGGTGCTCGAGCCGGGGCCAGCCTCTCGAACGGCGGCACCGGCGCCACGACGGCCGAGTGCAACGCGATCGACCCGGCGATCATCAGCGCCGTCACCAAGGTCCTCAAGAGCCCCGGCTCGCCGATTCTGGGCTACCCCAACGCAGTGGCCACGATCAAGATCTGGCAGTCCGACCTCAGCGGCAACCCGATCTCCGCTGCAGTCACCAACACATGGACGAACAAGGCCGACGGTTCGCTGACCTTCACCCAGGGCACCGTCAACTGGGCGGCCTGCAGCCGCCACGCGGTGACCTGGCTATGCGCCAGCGGTTGCCCGTCGTACTGCAGCGGCAACGTCTGCCCACCGGACTCGATCGGGGTCAGCCTGACCTATACCTACACGATGGTCACGCCCCTGGGCGCGATCGAGAAGTTCTTCGGCCCATCCGGTCCGGCGACGCTGCAGATGACCGACAAGACGGTCATGTCGCTCAACCCAACGAACTGACGACGGCGTGGCCATGCCTGCCTTGCCGCACCCTGCTCCAGCTACGGCGGCGCCACAGCGGTCGCGCCGACCGAACGGGCAGGTCCTGGTCATCTTCGCTGGGGCGCTCATTGCGCTGATCGGGTTCGTTGCGATCGTCGTCGACGTCTCGTGGTACTGGGCCAGCTCATTGCGCGTCCAGCGGGCCGCCGACGCCGCAGCCCTGGCCGGCGCGATCTACCTCCCGGGCAGCACGACCAACGCCTACTCCTTCGCGCTCGTCGAGGCCAAGAAGGACGGCTACGTGCCGGGCGGCGGGACAACCATCAGCACGCTCCAGGACACGGCGGCCGGCGGGACCGACCCGCGCCAGCTCGACGTCACGATCTCGACCCCGGTCGAGACGTTCTTTGCCCGGGTCCTGGGGATCAACTCGTTCACCGCGACCCAGACGGCCAAGGCGATCTACGTCCAGCCGGTGCCGATGGGCAGCCCCGAGAACTACTACGGGGTGTACTGCCTGACCACGCCCAGTGACGGCAACTGCGATGCCACGACCGCGGTGCCCAACGCGACGGGCGTCGGGACCCTGAGCTCGAAGGGCTTCTGGGGCGCCCTCCAGTCCTCCGGGGACCTGCACAACGAGGGCGACGCCTTTACCCCGCTCAATGACACCCTGAACCCCGGCTCGAACACGGCCGGCGGTACGAACCCCGACTACGACCCGGTGCCCTACAACTACGCCGTGGTCGTGCCCGCCAACGGCGGCAACGTGTACATCTTCGACCCCACCTTCTGCCCGGTCGGCGGCGGCTATGGCGTCGGCGACCACTACAACGCCGACAACAGCCGGCAATGGGGCGGAACGGCCGGCCAGTACTACTCGGTGTCGACCTACTACACCCTCTACAACACGAACAACACCGCCTTCACCACGGCCGATGACACCCTCGTCGCCCAGTCGGGCAGTCTCTTCCAGCAGGAGTTCCAGCTCGACAACAGCGGCACCTACGGCACGCCCAGCGGGCCGAAGGTCGGCGACACCAGCGCCGACGGCAAGACCGCGGTCGACTGCTCAGCGGGCGCGATTGCGAGCTCCGCCGTCGGCGGCTATTGGCACAACAAGTGGTGGCCGATCGCGACCGGTCTGGCCGCGGGCACCTATCGCGTTCAGATCCAGTCGGCCGCCCAGGGCGCCGTGAACTTCAATGCCCAGGCCGAGAACGCGTGGTCGATCGAGGTCACCGACGGCGCAGGCACCTCGCCCCAGGTCCATGGCCTCGGCCGGATGGCCGGCTACAACATCCTCGGCAGCGGGTATCAGCGGATGTACCTGGCCCAGATCGACCAGACGGCCGCCGGCAAGACGATCGAGATCGACCTGTTCGACCCTGGCGACGTTTCTGGTGATGCCTACCTTCGGGTCCTGAGCCCCGACGGCAACGCCTACAACTACGCGACCTTCAGCTACACCACCGACGCGAACTGCATCGCCGGCAACAGCGACGCCTGTTCGGCCTCGGGCCGGACCGTGGTCCAGACCGCCTCGGGCGGCAAGAGCTCCTTCAACGACACCTGGCTGAAGATCCAGATCCCCCTGCCAACGACCTATGGCTCGACAGGACTTCTGCCCGCTGGCGAGACCCAGCCCGGCTGGTGGAAGATCGAATACCAGGTCAATGGCGGTAACGACACCACGACCTGGGAGGTCAACGTCCTGGGCAACCCCGTCCACCTGGTCGTGCCCTGACCCTGGCCCGAAGGCGCTCGTCGCCTTCGCGCCCCCAGCGAATTGAGACGCAATTTGAAGCGCGCGCAATCCACAACCGAATCTGACAGGCCCGCCACAGCGATGCCAAGGTCCAACCATCGAAGCGCCCGCGAGACGGGCCAGGTCCTGGTGATCTTCGCCGGGGCGATCCTGGCCCTGCTCGGGATCGTGGCGATCGTCGTCGATGTCTCGTGGTATTGGGCCAACAGCCTGAAGGTCCAGCGCACGGCCGACGCCGCCGCGCTGGCCGGCGCGATCTACCTGCCGGGTAGCACGACCAACGCCTACGCCTACGCCAAGATCGAGGCCACCAAGAACGGCTACACGACCGGCAGCGGAGTGACGGTCACGCCGATTCAGGACACCCTTAATGGCGGCACCGACCCGCGCCAGCTCGATGTGACGGTCTCGGCGCCCGTGCCGACCTTCTTCATGCGGGTCTTCGGTCTCACGACGATCACCGCAACCCGGACGGCCAAGGCGATCTATGTCCAACCGGTGCCGATGGGCAGCCCGCAGGCCTACTACGGGGTGGGCTGCTTCGACCTGACCGCGACCCACGCGACGTGCAGCACGGCTGGCAACAGCAACGGCGCCAGCGGCGTGCCGTCGTCGACGGCCGGTTCGGTCTTCGCCGCGTCGCAGCTCAACAGCCAGGGCTTCTGGGGGTCGGTCCAGACCCGGGGCGGCAACCAGTCCAACGGCGACGCGTTCTCGCCCGAGAACAACAGCACGAGCTGCGGCTCCTCATGCGGCGCGAACCTCAACTACGACCCGAACGGCTACTCGTACACCGTCGACTTCACGGCCAGCGGCGGCGGGATCTACATCTTCGATCCGATGTTCTGCGCCATGGGCAATAACGCCGCCGGGATCCCCCAGGGCGCCGGCGACCACTGGCTGAGCGGGACCAACGGGGTGTCGACCTACTACACCGTCTGGAACACGAACAACACCGCGTTCACGACGGCCGATGACACCGTGGTCGCGTCGTCCGGAACCATGTTCGAGAACCAGCAGGGCTCCGACGTGGCCAACGGCGGACCGGCCGTCGGCGGCGGCGTCACCGACTGTGGCTCGAGCGCCTACCACGACAAGTGGTGGCTGGTCGGCTCCGGCAATGGACCCACGGCGAGCAGCCTGGCCGCCGGCACCTACCGGGTCCAGGTGACCACGACCAAGGCGTCCGACGCGACAATCAACGCCAGCACCAACGCCGAGAACATGTTCTCGATCATGGCCACCGGCGGCGGGACGGCCGATGTCCACGGCGGCGGCCGGATGGCGGCCTACAACAACCTGGCCATGGGCACCCAGAAGTTCTACCTGGCCCAGATCGACCAGACCGCGGCCGGGAAGACGCTCGAGATCGACCTGTTCGACCCCGGCGACGTGAACGGCGGCGCCTGGCTGCGGGTCCTCGACCCCGACGGCAACGCCTATAACCCCGTGTCGTTCACGTTCACCGCCGACGCCAATGCGTCGTCCGGGCACACGAGCGGCTCCGGAACATGTATCCAGACCAACGGCGGGAGCACCACCGGCCTGACCCCTCCCGCGGGCTGTCCCAACGCGACATCCGGCGGCAGCTTCTTCCAGAACTCCTGGATCAAGATCCTGGTCCCGCTGCCGACGACCTACGGTTCGGTCGGCCTGACCCCTGGCACGGAATCGCAGCCCGGCTGGTGGAAGATCGAGTACACGGTCGGCGGCGGTAGCGACCTGACGACCTGGGAAGTCAACGTCCTGGGCAACCCCGTCCACCTCGTCGTCCCGTGATCCCGGCGGGCTGACCCGCCACCCCCACGACATGAGAGCCGTCGGCGCTGCCGGCGGCTCTTCCATATCCGGGGCAGATTGCCTGGGCCTGCCTCGGTCTTGGCCTGCGTCGGCCTGGGCCTGCGTCGGATGCTTCGGTCCGTGCCTGCGCCTTGACGGCGGCCGTGCTCGCTGCATGAGCATTCCGATGGGAACTAGACGGACAAGCCTCGCTGGGGAAGCGGCAGGGCCCGGCGCGGCCGTGGACTCGGCACGTATCTGCCCATCGATCGGGCATGGCCGGCAGCCCCGGGTCTCGCTCGAGCCGAATCTCCAGGCCTTGAAGGCCGTGGAACCCCCGGAATGCTCATGCAGCGAGCGCGCGCGGGGATTCGGCTGGGGCTTGGGGCTTGGGTTCACACCCGCGCCGAGCCCCCACGGTGGCGCCTTGCCCTGATTGTTTCTTCGTGGATGGTCGTTGCGAGCACAAGCCAGGTCGACAGCACCCTCGCGATGCCTCCGACGCGCCGCCCGGCGGGGACCTCGAGCTTGCGCCCACGCTCGAAACACGGCCCAACGGCGTGGAATCGAAGGTTGCCAGGACCTTCCGGTCGGGTCTTGTGCTCACAGCGACCATGGACGCGGAATCGGAGGGCGTTAGGCCACCAGATTGGCCGGGCCGAGCTCCGCGACGCCCTGGGCCAAGGCGTCTCGGCCCATGGAAACAGGCGAATATCAGCCCCCGTAGGGTTGCGCGGAGACCTGACACACGGCCGGGCCGGATCACCAAAGCAATGCCTCAGCCTGAGCGTGGTCCGGGACAAAACCGACGCTCGACGATCCGATGTGGCCCTGGTTCGGGCCGCGGTCCCGGGGCAGCACTACGGGGGCTGATATTCGCGTGGTTTCGGCCCGCCAACCTTGGTCCTGGCCGGCCGACGCGCCACGCCGCCACGAGGCCCACGGCCCGCCAACCCCGGCCCGCCAACCCCGGCCGGCGCCATGACCCGAACGCCAAGACACCCGGTCCGCAATGGGCCGGGTGTCGGTGCGAGGCGGAGGGGCCGGGCGGCCCCGGCGGGCTAGATCCCGGTGTGGAGCGGCGCCTCGGGTGCGCGCTCGACCTGGACGAGGCCGGAGATGCTGCGCGACGAGCGCTTGCCGACACGCCAGATCAGGTCCTTTGGGTCGGCCAGGATGAACGCGGCCCAGGCCGCGCCAACGACCAGGCCGATGGACTGGTTGAGCCCGAGCTGGAGGGCGATGCCCCCGGCCAGGCCCGATCCGGCGAGGAACCAGAGAACTGCGGAGGCGATGCGAATGCTCATGTCGCCAGAGTCGGCGTCATCGCCCTCGACCGCAACGGGATAGTCGTACCGACCCCGGATAGGACCGTCGGCGGAACCTTGATTCGGGTCGCGCGTTCGTTGCCGAGGGGCACCACGAACCGCCTCCCCACGCTCAGCCCAACCCTTCCATTCAAGGTTCGCTGCAAGGTAGCCTGCCTAGTATCCGGCGAGTCACCCGTACGAAGGTCCCACCCAGCGGTCGCCACCCCGGGACCATCGTCAGGCCTCGATTCATCTCAACTGCACTCATCCGCACTGGAACGACGGAGACCATGCATCGCCCTAGCCTTTCCCGCGCTGTTCACGGTCCCAGTACCAATGCCGGGGACGCCGGCACGAGCGCGAATCGCGCCGCCAAGGCGCCCAGGCGTCGCTCCCGGGGCCAGGCCCTGGTCGAGTTCGCCATCGTCCTGCCGGTCTTCCTGCTGGTCCTGTCCGGGGTCCTCGACTTCGGCTTCCTGCTCTACGGACGGATAACGGCGATCAACGCGGTCAAGGAAATCGCCCAGTGCGGCACCACCGGCCAGTGCACCGTCGACAGCAACGGCAACCCGATCTCCTGGTCGGCGATGCAGATCAAGGCCAACGCGATCGCCACGGCAGATGGGCTGACCGTCACCCCAACCTACACGTGCGAGGCCCAGGTCGGTACGTCGCCGATCACTTGGACCACCTGCAACCCGGCCTCGGGCACCCTGATGACGGCACTCGGCGGCCCGGTCCCCGGGGATGCCCTCCTGGTCACGGCCACCTACCAATACCAGACGTTCTTCCCGCTCCTGTTCGGGACCAAGATCCCGGTGAGCGTGAGCTCGCAGATGGTCATCTTCCCGCCCCCACCCCCGAACTGAGCTGAACGACATGAAGCTTCACCGCCGCCGATCCCAAGCCACACCGCGAACTCGCGGCCAGGCGCTCGTTGAGTTCGCGATCGTCCTGCCGGTCTTCCTGCTCGTCCTGTTCGGGTTGATCGAGTTCGGCTACATGCTCTATTCGCAGATGACCGTCAGCAATGCCGCCCGTGAAGCGGCCCGGGCTGCGGTCGTCGACCCGGATGCCTGCACGATTCCGCAGCTTGCCGATGCGACGGCCAGGGGCGCGGCAACCGGGCTCACCAGCAACTTCATCTCGGTCTCCGTCTCGCCGATCGCGAGCTGCGCCACGGCGCCCCAGGGGACCCCCGTCAACGTCACGGTCAATTACACGTATCACACGTTCTTTCCGCTCTTCTTCGGAGCGACGTTCCATCTGAGCCAATCCATCCAGATGGCCCTGTGGTAGGGCTTCAGCGGCGCACGCCAATTGACCGAAATGCCATTCGTGAGCGGAGAGTGACCCACATGTTGCGTCGTCGAAGTCGGAAGCAAGGCGAGCACGGACAAGTTGTTGTCCTGTTCGCGCTGTCGCTGGTCGTGGTCCTCGCCTTCGCCGCGATCGTGGTCGACATCGGCATGCTCCGCAACGACCGCCAGAACCTGGCCAATGCGATGGATGCCGGCGCCCTCGCGGGCGGCACGCTCCTGCCGGTCAGCGGCCAGGTGCCTACTCCCCCGGCCACTGTCAACATCGACGGCACGCACAACTACCTGCAGGCCATCGCCCTGATCCAGGCGACGGTCAAGACTGACTATCCCGGCCTCACGTTGCCGACGATCGCCAACGGCGGGATCCAGTTCCGGTGCCTGATCGGTGCCCTGACCAACGGCACGCCCGACTACAGCCAGATCACCGACGGAGTGTGCAACCCGTCGAACGCGCTGGGGCACGTACCCAGCGCGAGCTTCCCGAATGACTTCATCGGCGCCGGTCCAACCAGGTCGTCGATCTGCCAGCCGTACAACTTCACCGGACCCAACGGCAACAAGGGTGATACCTGCAACATCGTCCTGGTGTCCGGCGCCGCCAGCCAGGCCTACGGCTTCGCTCGCGTCCTTGGGGTCAACTCGGGTTCCACTGGTACGGTCCAGTCGGCGGCCTGCAACGGGCCGTGCGGCACCAATCCGGTCACTCCGGTCGACCTGGTCATCATCCTCGACCGCACGGGCAGCATGGCCGAGAACAACGGTGATACCACCGGGCCCAAGATCCAGGCCCTGCAGGCCGCGGCCAAGGCGGTCCTCGGCGTCTATAACCCCGCCATCCAGCGCGTGGCGCTGGCCCTGACGGGTCCAGGCAAGGTCGACAGCAACGGCAACCCGACCATCAATAACTGCGGCCTCGGCTTCGGCTCAGGCTCCGCCTATGGTGTCGGCGACGACACCAACTTCACGGCCCGGGCCAGCCTGACGGCAGGAATCACCAGGACCGCGACGACGTTGACCGTCTCAGCTCCGGACAGCGTGGGATTCCCCAAGAGCGGGACGTTCAGGATCTTCATCAACGACGGCAAAGACGAGCAAATGGATGTCACGGCCGGGCAAGGGACCAACACCTGGACCGTGACCCGTGGCGTGAATGGCACCACCGCGTCGACCCACTCCAACAATGCCGAAGTTGACATGGTCACCCCGTGGGTGCCTGACCTGACCGCCGGCCACAACACCGTCGGAATGTGGGTCCCGGTCGGCCTCAGCGGCACCGATACCACGTCGCCTCTGCCGAATCCGAACGGCGCGAACGGCACCTATTCGACCGCTGGCGTCGTCAACAACAACAGCACGATCGTCAAGGCCATCAACTGCATCCAGGCGTATTCGGACGGCACGAACCTCACCACTCCGATCCAGATGGCCCAGAAATACCTCGATACCTACGGTCGCAAGGGCGTGACCCAGGGGATCATCCTCGAGACCGACGGTCACCCCCAGGTCGGCTTCAATGGCGGAAATCAGTTCAATACCAACGACGCCTACACCTGCAAGTCGGCGATCGCGGCAGCCACCGCGGCCAAGGCAGACAAGACCAACAGCCCGCTGGGGATCCAGCTCTTCACCGTCGGCTACGGCGTCGACAACACGTCGAAGTGCCCGATCTTCACGACGAACACGAACAACGACGATGGAACGTACAACATGTACGAAGGCACGGACGCCACCGGCTTCAACTGGTCCGGCGTCTCCGCCACGACGCTGCTCGGCAAGATGGCAACGGACAGCGCCCACTTCTTCAACAATCCGCCCACGTCGCAGCTGGCGGCGGTCTTCACCCAGGCGGCGGTCCTGCTGTCGCACAGCGGCCTCCACCTGATCCAGCCCTACCCGGCTCCGATCGTGACGAGCGTCAATCCGACGTCCGGCGCGGCGGCCAGTCGCCCAACCATCACGGTGACTGGCGAATTCTTCACCGGCGCCACCAAGGTCCAGATCGGCGGAGTCTCGGTCGCCTTCACCGTCGTGAGTGACACGTCGATCACGTTCACGGCGCCAGTCGGGACGAAGGGAACCACCGTCGACATCATCGTCACCACCGGCGGTGGCAGCTCGCCGCAGACGGCCGCCGACCAGTACAAGTACACCTGACTCCAGGCCCGCGGTAGGGCCCCAACTTCGAACCGGATCAGGACCCCGGTAGCGGCCTTTCCAGGGCCCCGCTGCCGGGGTTCCGGCTATCCGGCTAGCCCAGCACCCGGTCGCGGGTGAGGCCGGCGAGGGTCGGCGCACCGAGCAGCTTCATGGCGATCCGCAGCTCGGCTTCGAGGATCTCGACACAGCGCAGGATGCCGGCCTCGCCGGCGGCGGCCATCGCGTACAGGTAGGGCCGGCCGATGAAGACCGCGCGGGCGCCCAGGGCCAGTGCGGTCACGATGTCGGTTCCCCGCCGGACCCCGCCGTCAAGGTAGACCTCGGCCCGCCCGGCGACTGCGTCGACGACCGGCTCGAGCGCGTCGATACTGGCCGGCGCCCGGTCGAGCTGGCGACCTCCGTGGTTCGAGACGACGATGCCGGTCGCGCCGTGCCTGACCGCTCGCGCCGCATCGGCCGGGTCCAGGATGCCCTTGATCACGAGGGGCAGGTCGGACAGGCTCCGGACCCAGTCGACGTCCGGCCAGGTCAGGGTCTGGTCGATCAGGTCCACGATCGAGCCGCGATACGCCTCGGCCGTGCCGATATTGGGCAGCCGGCCGCCGTCCGCGAGTGGCTCGCGGATCTCCCGCTCGCGGTAGCCGGCCGTTGGCAGATCGACGGTCAGGACGATCGCGCCGTAACCGGCCGCGGCGGCTCGCCGGACCATCTCCTCGGACCGGCCCCGGTCCCTCTGGACGTAGAGCTGGAACCAGCGCGTCCCGCGGCCAACCGCCGCAACGTCCTCGAGCGGTCGGTTCGAGAAGGTCGACAGGCAGTACAGCAGCCGGCTGTTGGCCGCGACCCGGGCCGGGATCACCTCGCCTTCGCCGTGGGCGAGCTCCTGGTTCGCCGCCGGGGCAAAGCCGAATGGGAAGGCCACTCGCTGGCCCAGGATCGTGGTCGACGGATCGACCTCCTCGATGTCGACCAGGACCCGCGGCAGGAGCCGGCGCCGGGCGAAGGCTGCCTCGTTGTCACGCAGCGTCTGCTCGTCCCACGAGCCGCCGGCATAGTAGGCGAAGGCTGCCGGGCTCAGCTTCGAGCGGGCCAGTGCCTCGAACTCGCGGAGGTTGGCGATCGTCGTCATGACGACAGAGTACCCAACCCCCGGGCCTCGATCAGCGGGCCGCTCGGGCGGCCTCCATCAGGCGTCCTGCACGGGCCGGGTCCACCGCGTTCCAGGTCACCCCGTCGACCTTCAGGCTGGTGCCCACGATCGCCCCGTCGGCCACCTTGAAGATCTCGGCGATCCGGTCCGCGCGGACACCGGTGTTGGCCACGATGGCCATCTCCGGCGCGGCTTCCTTGGCGGCGTGGAGGTCGCTCATCGCGAAGGGCACGCCGGCCGCCGGACCGCTGATCAGGATCGCGTCCATGCCCAGGAACGCCGCGCCGCGGGCCCGGTCGGCGATCGTCCGGCTGCCCACCGCGCTGCTGAACTCGGGCGAGATGTTGTCGAAGAAGGCCACGTCATCGGCCCCGATCGCGGTGCGATAGCCGGCCAGGTCGCCGATCGCCGGGGCGATCATCCCCAGGTCGCTCTCGTAGACACCGGTCAGGACTTCGCGGATGAACGTCGCCCCGGTTGCCCGGGCGAGGGCCAGGCTGGCCTGCGCGTCCCACAGGATGTTGACCCCGAACGGGACCCGGATATCGGCCCGCAGCTCGCCGATCACGGCGGCCATCGCGGCCGGGATCTCCGGCCCGACCGCCAGTTGGTAGGGGATGTCGTTCTCGTTGCAGAACAGCAGGCCGTCCACGCCCGCCGCCTGGAGGATCGCCAGGTCGCGGCCCACGACGTCGACGAGGTGGGCCCGTCCCAGCGCCCGATCATGGCGCGGCCGCCCGGGCAGGCCCGGAAAGTGGAGCATTGCGATCACCGGCTTGGCGGTGCCGAACCGGTCGGCCAAGGGCGGTGTCATGCGGGCTCCTCTTGCTCTTCTCCGACGGCCAGGCTGCCGCTGGCGAGGGGGGCGGTGGCCAGCACGATCTCGACCCCGAGATCGCGCAGGCGGCTGAGCTGGACCGGGTCGGCGCTGGGATCGGTGACCAGGACGTTGATCGCGCTGGCCGGGGCGACGTTGGCCAGGGCGACGAGGCCCAGCTTCGAGCCATCGGCCAGGACGATCACCCGCCGGGCGAGGTCGATGGCCTGGCGATGGATGTCGGCCTCCTCGTCGACCATGTCGGTGATCCCGGCCTCGACCGACAGGCCGGCTGCGCCGATCACGGCCACGTCGAAGCGGTAGCGGCCGAGCGTTGCCCGGGCCGCAGGACCGACACAGCTCAGCTCGTCGCGCCGGACGGCGCCGCCCAGCACGACCGTATGCATCGAACGTGTTCCGAGCTGGCTCGCAATCGGCAGCGAGCCGGTCACGACGGTCAGCTCCGGCCGGGCCCGGATGTAGCGGCCGAACTGCTCGCAGGTCGTGCCGATGCCGATGAACAGGCTGGAGCTGTCGGCCACCAGCCGGGCGGCAGCCATCCCGATCAGGCGCTTCTCGCGCGCCGACTGGAGCGCCCGAGCGTTGAACGCGAGGTCGAGCGAGCGGGTGAGGTGGGCCGTAGCCCCGCCGTAGGTCCGGCGCAGGAAGCCGTCGCGCTCGAGCCGCTTGATGTCCCGCCGGATGGTCATCTCGGAGACGCGGAAGCGGGCCGCGAGCTCGACGACCTGGATCGTCTGCTCCTCGGCGACGGTCTCGAGGATCTTCAGTCGGCGGTCTACAGCCAGCATCGTCCCACCTTCCCGGCTGACACTATCGCGCACCATGCTGCCCGAGGCTCACAGGTTTGGCAAGCGCTGCTATGTCCGATCATGTGATCCCCCGGGGCGTCGCCGCAGCGCGCGCGTGATCCCGGACGAAGGCCACGATCGCCCCGTTCCAGTCCACCGGGTTCTCCCACATCACCGCGTGGCCGCCGGCGACGGAGGCCCACTGGCCATCCGGCAGGCGCTCGAGCATCCGCCGCGAGAGGTCCGGGCGAATGAAGACGTCGGATTCGGCCACCAGGACCAGGGCCGGCACCCGGATCTGGCCCAGGCGCGCCCAGCAGTCGTGGTCGTGGAGGATCGCCAGCTGGGCCGCGAACGACTCGGCGGCCTGGGGCGTGGCGACCATCTCGGTGATGAAGCCGGCCAGGGTCTGGGCTTGTGCTTCGTGGAAGGCCGGGCTGAAGATCCAGGGCGCCATCTGGCGCATGACCGCGGGCATGCCGCCCGCGGCCAGGATCGCAGACCACGATTCGAGGATGTCGCGGGTGTAGGCGTCCGGCGCTGCGTACGTGTTGGCCAGGACGAGCGAGCGCAGCCGGGCGGGTTCGGCCAGCGCGTATTCGAGCGCGATCAGGCCGCCCATCGAGCAGCCGACAAGGTGGAAGTCGGCCAGTCCCAGCGCCCCGACGACCGCCGCCACGTCCGCGGCGCCCTGCCGGCTGGTGTACGGCCCGGGCGGACGGCCGGACAGGCCCAGGCCGCGGTTGTCGAGGGAGACGACCCGCAGGCCCGCGCTGAGCAGGTCGGGGACCTGGAGCAGCCAGGCCTCGAGGTCGTCGCCGATGCCGTTGACGAGCACGACGGTTTGGATGGCGGTTTCGGCGGCCTCGCCGTCAGCGTTCGCGGGCGGCTCCTCGATCCGGTAATGGATCTCGACCCCGTCCGAAGACCGCACTCGGCCATCGACCCGGCTCATGCGCCGGCCACCGGGTGCGAGCCATGGGCCTCGATCGCGGTCCGCCAGTAGGCGGCCGAGGCAGCCAGGTCGGCCCGCAGCTGGTCGTCGCGCTCCTCGAAGCCCGGGATCATCTCGAGGATCATGGTTACGTCCGCGGCGCCGGCCGCATCGAGCGTGTCCAGCACCCGCCCCGCCTCGATCCGACCCTGCCGGTTGCGCTCCGGGGTGAAGGCCCAGTGGTGGTCGCCCTCGGCATCCGACTGCTGGAGCTGGACCTCGAACAGCTCGGCGCCGAAGCGGCTCAGCCAGGCGTACGGATCGCGTTCGGCTCCGGTCTGCCCGTCGACGCACATGTGGCCGAGATCGACGCACACGCCGATGGGCACATGGCCGGCATCACCGGGCGTCAGCAGGTCGGCGACCTGGGCCATCGTCGAGGGCTCCCGGACGGGGACCAGGTTCTCGACCAGGAAATAGTCGAGACCCGCTCGCCGGGCCCGGGCGCTCAAGGTCTCCAGGCTGGCCTTCAAGCCGGCCCAGCGCTCCGCCCGGGCGGACGAATCCTGCCAGTCGGGCGCGCTCAGCGCCCCGAGATGGCCGCCGGTGCCAGCCAGGCCCAGCGCAGCGGTCAGGTCGATCACGGACTCGTACCAGGCCAGCGCCGCCGCGCGCGCGGCCGGATCCGGGTGGAGGAGCAGGTTGCGCGAGTAACCGATCAGGCCGGTGAACGTTCCGACCGCCTGCAGCCCCGTTTCGTCGAGCGCGGCCCGGTTTTCGGTGGCGACGCGCCCGAGCCCGTCGGGCGTCTCGAACCCCTCCAGCAGGTCGAGCGACAGCTCGACCAGGTCCAGCCCGAGGTCGTCCCGGACGACACGCGCCCAGTCGATGGGCCGCGGCCAGCGCTTGACCGCGAAACAGGTGTTGATCCCGAGGCGGACGTTCATCCGGCGGTCCCTCCGGTGTGGATCGCGCGCGAGGTGATCAGCGCGCGGTAGGCGCGAAACAGCTCGTCGTAGCGGGCGTGGACGGCCAGGTCGGGCTCGATCGGGCGGTCCGGCCGGCTGCCGAGCGCCACGGCTTCGGCCGGATTGCGATAGATCCCCACACCCAGGCCCGCCAGCAGCGCCGCCCCGGCCGAAGTTGCGTCGCCGGGAACCCGGATGACGGGGATGCCCAGGACATCGGCCTTGATCTGGTTCCACGTGCCCAGGCGGCTGTCACCGCCCGACACGCGCAGCTCGGTGGCCGGCGAACCAGCAACGGCCAGGGTCTCGATCCGCGCCCGGATCCCATACGCCACGCCCTCCAGGACGGCGCGGGCGAGCGCCGCCCGGCCGTGACGCAGCGACAGGCCGACCGCGGCGCCGCGCAGGTCCGGATCGTCCCGCTCGCCGTCGCCCAGGACCGGCACGATGAGCAGGCCGTCGGCCCCGGCCGGGATCGCCCCGGCCTCGGCGTCGATCTGCTCGTAGTCCGCGCCGGTCGGGCGTCCCGAGCGACCGGCGTAGGCAAGTGCCGCGAGCCAGTCCACGGCCTCGCCGCTGGTATTGATCCCGACCTCGGTGAAGTAGCCGTCGCCGGGCAGCAGGTTGGGGTAGTTGGTCACGTCGAGATCGGCCAGCGGCTGAGGCACGACCGAGTTCAGGCAGGTCGAGCTGCCGGCCATCTCGCTGATCGGGCCGGGCGCGACGACCCCGGCTCCGAAGGCACAGGCCAGGCTGTCCCCGCCGCCGATGACGATCGGGATCGAGCGGGTCAGGCCCAGCCGGCGGACGAGCGCCGGACGGAGCTCGCCGACCACGGCCCACGAGGGGTGGGCCACCGGGAAGAGGTCAGCCTCGAGGTCTAGGCCGGCGAGGACGACGTCGTCCCAGCGCCGCTCGCGGACGTTGAACAGGGCCGAGGCCGTCGCGATCGTCCAGTCGGTGACGTTCTCGCCGGTCAGGGCGAGGGCCACGAAGTCCGTCGGCTCGACGAAGCGGCGGGTCGCCGCGAACAGCGCCGGCTCGTTGGCCCGCAGCCAGAGGATCTTGGCCGCGACATGGAACGCGGCCGGCAGGTGGCCGGTCCGATCGTGGATCAGGCGGTCGCCGAACTGGCGACGGATCGCCAGGGCCTCGGCCACGGCGCGGTTGTCGCGGTAGATCAGGCCAGGGCGGAGCGGCCGGTCATAGTCGTCGAGGGGCACGACCGACGGGCACTGGCCGGTCAGGCAGATTGCCCGGATCGGGCGGCTCGGGCCCAGCCTGCGGACGAGCCCGGCAAGCGCCGACAGCGATGCCGAGCGCCAGCGATTGGCGTCCTGTTCGGCCCGTCCATCGGGCCCCAGCTCGGTCGGGTAGGGCCGCCGGACCTCATCGGCGGGACGGCCGGCAAAGTCGTAGGCGGCCGCTCGAGCACCCGACGTTCCGACGTCAATCGCCACGAGGACCTCCCCCGCGGTGGTCATCCGCGGACGAGCTGATGGGCGCTGACCTTGTCCTTGTCGAGGGTGATCAGCGCGCCGTTCAGGGCCCCTGTCGAGTAGTCGCTGCCCGGGTTGATCACCACGGTCCGGCCCAGGCGGCGAATGCCCGACGACTCATGGATGTGGCCGTGGAGCCCGAGGAGGGGCTGGTGGCTCAGCTCGAAGTCGCGGACCGCGGTGCTGCCCACTGCCGAGAACTGGACCTGGCCCAGGACGGCCTGCACCCGGCGGTTCTCGTCGAGGGTGGGCGCGTCGTCGAGCTGGGTCCCGTACGGCGGCACGTGGACGTTGAGGACCGCCCGCTCCGGCCGGCTCAGGCCGGCGGCCATCTCCTCCATGGCATTCGCCAGCTGGTCCTCGGTCATCTCCCGATGGCTCTTCCAGGGCGTGATGTTGGAGTAGCCCCACGAGATCATCTCGTGCTCGTCGTCGAGCCACACCACCTTGCCTTCGTCGGGCGTGCCCCAGGGCGCCTTGTTGAGCAGGTCGGCCAGCTCGACCGGATCGTCGTTGCCGAGCATGAAGAAGAGCGGCTTGCCCGTCGGCCGGAGTCGCTCGTCGGCCAGGTTGAGCCAGCCGGTCAGGCGCTCTTTCATCAAGCCCAGGAACAGGCCGTCGAGGGTGCCGTTGGCCTCGTGGGCCTCGAGCTCGCCGGGCTCGGCCCGGTAGGGGTAGTAGCCGTGGTCGGAGATCAGCCGCTCGAGCTCGACCAGCTCGGCGTCCGTGGTGATCGTGTAGGTGGTCCCCACGAACGAGCAGGTCCAGGTGTTGTTCGGGCCGCGGACAATCGACTGGATCGCCTTGCCGGCGATGTCGCCGCCCAGGATCATCACGTCGGCGTTGTAGATCGGGCCGGCGTTGATGAACTTGCGGAAGCACTTGCTCGAGCCGTGGATGTCGGTGACGAAGTAGAGCTTGGTCTTGGCCACCTCAGCCGACCGCCATCGGCTCACGGGTGGCCCGCACGGCATCCATGAAGCGCATCGCCCGGTCGCGATCGACCGGGTTCCAGGTCACCCCGTCGCGCTTGAGGGTCGTCCCGACGAGGGCCCCGTCGGCGACCGCCAGGATCTCGGCCACGGTCTCGGCCCGGACCCCGGTGTTGGCCAGGACGGGCGTCCCGGGCACCGCCTCGGCGGCGGACCGCAGCTCGGCCGGGTCGATCGGCGTGCCCGTGATCTGGCCGCTGATCAGGATCACGTCCGCGCCCAGGAAGGCCGCCCCCTGGGCCCGCTCGGCGATCGTCCGCCGACCCAGGCTGCTGGCGAACTCGGGGGTGATGTTGCAGAACAGGAGGACGTCGTCGGCCCCGATCGCCGTCCGGTAGGCCGCGATTGCGCCGAAATCGGGCTGCATGATCCCGTGGTCGCTCTCGTAGACGCCGGTGAATACCTCGCGCACGAACGTCGCACCCGTCGCCCGAGCGACGGCCAGGCTCGCCCACGGGTCCCAGACGACGTTCACCCCGAACGGCAGCCGGATCTCGGTCCGCAGCTGGCCGATCGCCGCAGCCATCGCCGCCGGGATCTCGGGCCCGACCTTGAGCTGGTAAGGCAGGTCCGCCTCGTTACAGAACAGCAGCCCGTCGACGCCGGCTTCGTGCAGGATCGGCAGGTCGTGGGCCAGGCTGTCGATGATCCGGCCCATGCCCGCCGCCCGATCGTGGCGAGGGCGCCCCGGCAGTGCCGGCAGGTGGCACATGGCGATGATCGGCTTGGCCGAGCCGAAGCGATCGCGGAGGAGGGTTCCGCCCGTCCGAGCCACCACGCGACCGCTCCTGTGCTCCGTGCGTCATGGTTCCCGGCATGTTCGAAGTCAACAACTTTGTCGTTGCCTCGTGACAGAGACCATTGACATCATGTGTTCGATCGTGTCTAACTGTTGCATCCGCGAAACGGGCTGTCAACGCAGTTCCATGTAGCCGACCGGAGGGTGGCAGTGACGGGTGCCAGCAGGCTGTTCGTACGAAACAGCACGGGGTTAGTCCGCGAAGCGTCGGCCTTCGATGCGACGGTCTTCAACGCCGCCATCTCGGCGCCCGTCGGCTCCACGATCGCCTACTCGATCTTCTTCACCCTGGCCGCTTTCCCGGGTGCCGACGTGATCGGCGTCCTGGGCCTCTCGGTCGTCCTGAACATTCCGATCCTGATCATGTTCGCGCTGATGGCCTCGAGCATGCCCCGGGTCGGCGGCGACTACGTCTGGGTCAGCCGGATCCTGCACCCGGCCCTGGGCCTGATCTCGAACGTGGCGATGATCTTCGGCGGCCTGGCCGGCGCGGCATTCTTCGCCAAGTTCTTCTCAGTCCTGGCCCTCGGTCCGGTCCTGTCGTCGCTGGGCATCCTGACCAGCAACACGACCCTCACCGACTGGGGCACCTCATTCCAGTCCGACCAGACCTACATCCTGATCGCCTCGCTGGCGATCGTCGCCCTCCAGACGGTGATCCTCATTCGCGGCTCGAAGTCCACGTTCCGCTGGCAGAACGGGTTCTTCATCATCGCGATGGCCGGCACGTTGCTGGCCTTCCTGGTCCTGCTGGTCGGCAACCAGACTGACTTCTTCAACCACTTCAACACGCTCAACGCGCAGTTCAGCGGGGGCACCGTCCAGGACGTGATCGCCAAGGCGAACGCCCAGGACGCCGCCCCGAACCTGGGCAACTGGAGCGCCACCCTGCCGACCCTCTTCTCGATCGAGGGCTTCATGATGTGGAACTTCTGGTCGGTGTACATGTCGGGCGAGCTGAAGAGCGCCTCAAACCGCGGCCGCCAGATCCAGATCATGTTCGGCGCCCTGTTCTGGGACGGGCTCCTGCTGATCGTCGGCGTGTGGCTGCTGTTCCGGATCGCCGGCTACAACTTCGTGTACGCCCTCAATGCCGGGAGCACCGCCTACGCCATCCCGACCGGGCCGTTCTACCACTTCCTCGCGGCGCTGGTCTTCAACACCCCGATCCTGACCCTGCTGATCGTCGGCTCGTTCATGTTCTGGAGCCTGCCGTCGATGATTGCCAACACGTACATGCCGATCCGCTCGTTCTTCGCCTGGTCATTCGATCGGCTGATCCCGGAGAAGCTGTCCGAGGTCAACGAGCGGTATCACTCGCCGATCCCGGCGATCCTGCTGGCGACGGGGATCATCGTGGCCTTCGTCTTCTGGAGCGTGTACTCGAGCTCGTTCCAGATCATCCTGGGCACGATTGTGCTGGCCGGAATCCTGGCGGTGTGCATCGTGGCGGTCGCGGCGATCGCCTTCCCGACCAGGCGGCCGGACCTCTACAAGGCCTCGCCCGCGAACATCAACTTCCTGGGCGTGCCGGTCCTGTACATCACCGGCGTCTTCTCGATCGTCTTCTTCCTGGGCCTGCTGGTGGTGGGCACCCAGTTCCCGGCGCTGGTGATGTCCGGGGATCCCAAGAACGCCTGGTGGATCCCGGCCTTCTTCGTGGTGATCATCCTGATCGGCCTGGCGCTCTACTACATCCCCCGCCAGATTCGGAAGGGCCAGGGGATCGATATCGACTTCGTCTACAAGGAGCTTCCGCCTGAGTGATCAGTGCGGTCCAGACAGGGACCGATGGGCGGCCGGCGACGAGAATCGCCGGCCGTCTTTCTTTGCTAGGGTTGCGCCGCGATGACTGAAGCTGACGGGCTGCTGGCGGCCGATATCCAGGCCGAGGCTGCCCGCCTGGGCGGCCTGTTGCTGTCGGCCGGGATCCCGGCCCGCCTGATGGGCGGGATGGCCGTCTGGCTGCGCAGCCCGAGCGTCCGCCAGGGCCCGTTCGCGCGCTCGTATGCCGACCTCGACTTCGTGGTGGCGACCAAGGGCGCGATCAAGCTCAAGGCCTTCTTCCTTGAGCAGGGCTACCTGCCCGACCAGTTCTTCAACGCCCTCCACGGCGCGACCCGGCTGTACTTCCAGGCGCCCGGCGCGCGCTGGTCCGTCGACGTGGTCGTCGACGAGCTGGCGATGTCCCACAAGCTCGACTTGCGCGGCCGGCTGGACGGCCCGGCGGTCACGATCGAGCTGGCCGACCTGCTCCTGACCAAGCTCCAGGTCTGGGAGATCAACCGCAAGGACCTCGGCGATGCGCTGTGCCTGCTGGCCGACCATCCCCTGGCCGAAGGCGGTCGCAACGGGCCGGCGGCGGCAGAGGCGATCGACCTGGGCCGGATTGCCGAGGTGCTGGGCGCGGACTGGGGCTTCTGCCACACGGTCGAGCGCAACCTGGGCGGCCTGGCCGAGCTCTGGGCGAAGGAGCCGCTGGCGGCGCCGCCCAACGACGTGGCGGCCCAGGTCGCGGGACTGCGTGCGGCGATCGAGCGGGCCCCCAAGTCGTTCGGCTGGAAGACGCGGGCCCGGGTCGGCGAGCGTGTGCGCTGGTACGAGACGCCCGAAGAGGTCCGCCACTAAGCCGCTCGTCCGACGCGCTGAACCGGGCTCGAACGTGGCCCGCCCGGAGGGATTCGAACCCCCGACCTGCTGATCCGAAGTCAGCTGCTCTGATCCACTGAGCTACGGGCGGACCGGCCGATGATAGTCGACCCGGTCGATCCGCCCGCTCCTGGAACGCTGCTTATGGGGCGGTTGAGCTGCCGGCGGCTCCGCCGTTGGTCGCCGGCCGGGCGGCAACGCCGTGGATCAGGACGGCGGTGTAGGTGCCGCCACTGGTCGTGCCGAAGACGAGGACATTCTGGCCGACGCTCAGGTCGCCGATCGCCTGGAGCTTGCCCTGCGATCGGACCTTGGTGTTGGCCGTGACCACGAACGTGGCGCCCTTGCCGTCGGGGCCACTGATCGTGATCGCCGTGGCGCTCACGGCGCTGATCGTGCCCCGCTCGTAGTGGACCTGGACGAACGTGCCGCCCTTGGCCCGCACGGTCAGGTCGCCGCGAACGACCCGGTTGAGCAGGCGCCCGCCAAGGCGGATCGCCGCTGGCGTGAGGGCTGCCTCGTCGACCTGGCCGGCAGTCGCCGCGCTCGAGGTGTCGGCTGCGGCTGTCAGGGGGGCCGGATTGCCGGCCGGCGCGCCGCTCGATGCAGCGTAGATGACCGGCACGGCGACAACGCCGACCAGCCCGATGGCGAGGGTTGCGGTGAGCAGACGACGAGCTCCGAACCGGCGAAGCCTGGTGATCATGGCGGGTGCGCTCCTGGTGGACGATTGAGATGCGGATGAACGACCTCGAGCATCGACCCGCGCACGATCAGGCTCAAGACATGAGCGGTAACGAGATGTAAGCGGACCGTAAGGGGCCGAGTGGGCGTGCTCAGCCGGGCGCCGCCCCCACGTTCGCGGCAATCTCGGCGATCGTGACCGGACCCACACGGCAGCAGCCGCCCACGATCCGGGCGCCGCTCGCGAGCCAGCCGCCGATCTGGGCCGGGATCCCGTCGGACGCGGCTGCCGGTCCGGCCCAGCGCCGACCGGCCGCGTCCCAGTGCTCGCCGCCATTGGGGTAGGCGATGATCGGCAGGTCGGTCCGATCGGCGGCGCGCCGGATCAGCTCGTCGATGAACTGCGGCTCGGTGCAGTTGACCCCGAGGGCCACGATCCCCGGGACGTCGCGGGCGAGGTCGAACGCCGCCTCGACCGGTTCGCCTCGACGGGTATGGGCGCCGTCGCGGCAGGTGAAGCTGAGCCACGCCGCGGTCTCCGGCCGATCGCCGAGCAGCTCGACCAGGGCCCGACCTTCGTCGACCGACGGCACCGTCTCAAGGGCGAGGAGATCCGCGTCGCTGGCGGCGAGCACATCGAACCGGGGCCGGTGGAAGTCGCGCAGCTGGGCAACGGTCAGGCCGTAGTCGCCGCTGTACTCCGAGCCGTCCGCCAGCATCGCGCCGTATGGCCCAATCGAGGCCGCAACGAGCAAGCCGGCCAGCTCGGTGCGCCGACGCGCTTCGATCGCAAGCTCGACGCTCCGGAGCATCAAGCTGTCGGCTTGGTCGCGGGCGATTCCCCGCGCCGCGAAACCTTCGAACGTGGCCTGGTAGCTCGCGGTCGTGGCGACCTGGGCGCCGGCCTGGAAGTAGGCCAGGTGGGTGGCCACGATCAGCTCTGGATCGTCGGCGAGGAGCCGGGCGGACCACAGCGGATCGCTCAGGTCGGCGCCCCGCCGCTCGAGCTCGGTGCCCAGGCCGCCATCCAGGACGACCGCCGCGCGCTCATGGAACAGCGTCTCGAACTCGCTTGACAGCATCCGCGGAGTTAAGCACAGGCTGGTCGCCACGGGCCTTGCCCGCTTCCGGTATAACGACAGGCGTGCGACGGCATTCCCTTTCGATCGCCCTCGGCGTCCTGATCGCGGCGGCGGCGCTGGCCGTCGCGCCGTCGCTCCTGGGAGCGACCACGCCGGCCGGTGCTGTCGCTAACGCGACCGCCACGCCGCCCGCAGTCTCCGGCCAACCTTCGCCCCTGGACGGAATCGCCGGATCGGCGCCGGGTCTCGCTGGGGGTGGAGCCCAAAGCCCAGCCTCCCTGCCGGTGCACGGGCGGCCGCCCCTGCCAACGGCGCCCAGCCCGTCGACGCTGACTGGCTATGTCTGGCCCCTGCCCCGGGGCCGGGTGACGAACGGCTTCGGCCCGAACTGGTATGGCGACAACTGGGTCGGCGGCGTCCGCTTCCACGACGGCCTCGATATCGCCACGTTCTGTGGCGACCGGATCGGCGCCGCCCACGCCGGGATCGTGCTGGCCGTCGGGCGCAAGGTCGATCCGTGGATGGGCTGGATCGGCTCGCTGCTGCCGTCGGTGACCCGTCGCGACAAGTACAACCTGTGGGGCGAGCTGCCGATCATCATCGTGATCGACGACGGCAACGGCTATCGGAGCATCTACGCCCACTTCAGCCAGACCGTGGTCAAGGTGGGCCAGGTAGTCAAGGCCGGCCAGTTCATCGGCTACGAGGGCCGGACCGGCTTCGCCACCGGCTGTCACCTCCACTACGGCCTGTTCAGCCCGTACGCCACGGATCGCTTCGGCCTGCGCCCCGACGTCGCCAAGCGGACGAAGCTGCCGGCCTTCGAGATCGCCCGGATCAATCCGCTCCTGGTCCTGCCGCCGCGTCCGGCGCCCGGGACGCCGAGTCCCAGCCCGGCTCCCAGCCCATCACCCAGTGCGGCGTTGCCTTCAGGCGCGCCGGGCGACGCGCTCGTAGCGGCGGCCGATCAGGGACCACGCCGGAAGACGGCGTAGCGATTCGCTGACCGGTGCGGCAGGACCCCCGTCGCGACCCTCGATCGCCAGGAGCGAGTCGGTCGCGGTGGCTTCCGCCGGCCGGGCATCGACGATGGCCAGGTCCACGGCGACCCGGCCCGGCTCGCTCGTCCCGAGCCGATCGACGAGCGCCTGCGGAAATGCGTCGCCTTCGTACGACGCGCGCACCTCGCTGACGGCCCGCCACGTTGGCCGGCGCAGGAGGATGCCCTGCCAGGCGGCGGCGATCTCCGGCTCGACCTGGCCGTCCCCGGGCCGGGGACGGGCGGCGACCGACTCGCCCCGGGCCCAGCGGGCGGCCTGGTGGAGGAGCGCGTACTCGTCGAGGTCGGCGTAGGCCGCCAGGCCGTCGACCGGCGAGGCGTCGCCGGCCAGCGCCCGCACCGACGGCCCGAAGGCGTCGGCTAGGTCGAGGTCGATGGCCCGCACCGTCCGGTGGAAGTAGACCTGCTCGTACATGAACAGGCGGGCCGAGAGGAACATCTCGAGTGCGCCGAGGCCCGACTCGTAGAGGGTCAGTCCGCGCTCGCTGATGAACGTGTACCGTCGCAGCCGCTCGACATCGACGGGGCCGACGGCCACCCCGGTCAGGTACGCATCGCGCCGGACATAGTCGAGGTTGTCGACGGTGAAGACCCCTGACAGGAGCGGCTGGAGCCAGCGGATCCAGGCCGGCATCGCGGCGTCCACCAAGGCCGGCTTCGATACCAGGAAGGCCAGCCAGCGCGGCTCGATCTCCTCGCCCGGGGCGAAGCTGTCGCGTTCGGCGACCGCGCCCGGCGCCCGGCGCAGGCCGCGGATCAAGGGCGCCAGCTCGCGCTCGATGATCAACTGGCTGAGGTCCTCGTGGCTGAGCCGTTTCGAGCCCGGGCGGCGGGCGTCGGCCGGGGCGTCGAACGCGTTCAGAACGTGCTCGTCGAAGAAGTGGGCGAACGGTCCGTGGCCGACGTCGTGGAGCAGCCCGGCGATCCGGAGGGTCTCGACGACCAGGCCTTCGGATGGGACGGGCTCGCCCCGCCCGGCCAGGGTCAGGGAAAGGCTGGGATAGAGGCTGCGGGCCCACAGGCCGGCCTCGTGCATCACGCCCAGGCCGTGGGTGAACCGGCTGTGCTCGGCGGTCGGGAAGACCCAGCGGGCGCTCTGGAGCTGGCTGATCCGGCGCAGCCGCTGGAGCCAGGTCGTATCGAGGAGGTCGTCTTCGGCGCTCGCCTCGTGCGGCAGCCCGAGCGCCGTCGACTCAGCCGGCTCGAGGCGCTTGGTCAGCTCGATGTAGCCGTGGATCGGGTCGCTGATGAGGTTCGTGGCCGAGAACGGATGGCCGCCCATGGCGAGCGGTCAGCGGACGACGAGCGTGACGGAATTGAGCCACGCGGACACGTTGCCGGCGTGGTCTCGTGCTCGAATGCGCACCTTGTAGGTCCCCCGACGTTCGGGCGGCGTCGCGATCACGACGGCCGTCGAAGCAGACCGCATCTTGCGCCACGCGGCGCCGTTGACGCTGATCTCGACATCGTAGTTCTTGAAGCCCGAGGTGTGCGACTGGAGGATCGGATCCGCGGCGCTCCAGGTCCAGTGGAGCCGGCCGGCGCTGACGTACTGGCTCCCGTAGCGGGGTACCGGAGCCGTTCGGTCGGGACCCTCCAGGAAGAGAATCGAGGCGTAGGTGGTGTGGGTCGAGACGCGATAGCTGACCCCGATCCCGATGTAGTTGTAGCTGGCGCTCATGATCAGCGCCTCGTGATCGGGGCTGCTCTTCCAGAGTGCGTACAGGAAGCTCGCCGCACTCGATCCAAACGCCGCCGTCGTGTCCCCGATCGCCTCACCGCAGCCATACCAGGTGATCCGCTCGTTCTGGTACAGGGAGCACGGCGCCCCGCCCCAGCTGCTGTGGGTCAGTGAGGCATGGGTCGCCATCCAGCCGCTCCGGTCGGCCGACCAGGTCACCAGGCGTGAGTCACGGCGCAGGCCGACCAGGCCGGCCGCAGCCCGATCGGCGTTGATCAAGGTGAGGATCTGGCTATCCATCGAGGCCGCTGTGGTTGCAGTGGACGCTGCAATCGGATCCGGCACGGAGAGCCACGATCCACCGAGGATGAGGGCGGCCGCGACCAGGAGGCCGAGGCGTGTCGCGCGGGTCCGTCGGGTATTCGGGCTGGCGGGCACTGGACGGCTAGGGTACCCGACCTAGCCGATTTGGTAGTGCGCCGCCGCCTGTGCCGTGATTGCTCCGATCTCGGCGCGAAGTTCCGCCGGCTCGAGGACCTCAACATCCGCGCCCCAGCCGAGGATCCACGACCGGATCTCGACCGTGCCCGAGACGGTCGCCGTCCAGATCAATGTGCCGTCGTCCGACGGCTGGACGGCCTGGGTCGGGTGCCAGCGGGTCTCCTGAACACGACCGGCGACGGCCGCCGAGAAGCGCAGCCGGACGGCCGTGGCCGGCTGGTCCGAGATGATGTCCCAGGCGGCCGCCAGGTCGCCCTCCATCGAGCCCTCGGGCGGCGGCTCGAACCGCTCGGCGGTCGGGGCGACGGACTCGATCCGCCCGATCTTGAACGTCCGCACGGCGCCGATCGTTTCGTCGAATCCGATGAGGTACAGCGCCCGGGTGGTAAGCGACGGCTCGATCAGGTACGGCCTGACGCGGGCCCGCCGGGTGGTCTTCGAGGCGTCGTAGGTGCCCGAGCGGTAGCGCAGCTCGACCACCCGCCGTTCGGCCCAGGCGCCGGTCAGGCTGCGGATGATCGAGCGCCGATTGGGGTCGGCCGGCCGGAGCCGCGACAGGAGGTCGACCGAGTCGACGATGTGCCGGGCGAGGACCGGCGGCAGGCCCTCGGCCAACTTCTGGAATGCGGCGCCCAGGTCGGGGTCGTACTCGTCCGCGTAGCGGGCCATCAGGCGGGCCGACAGGAAGACGGCCATCGCCTCTTCGCGGGTCAGGCTGAGGGCCGGCAGCAGGCCGCCGTCGGCCAGGCCGAAGCGGCCCTCCTCGGACCAGATCGGCAGGAGTAGCTCCTCCTCGATCGCCTTGAGGTCGCGATAGACCGTCCGCTTCGACATGCCCACCGCCGCGGCGATCTCCTCGGGAGCGGCCCCGCGATCGCCGCGACCCTCGAGGAATCGGACAACCCGGTAGAAGCGCGCGGTGCGGTCGCGCTTGGCGCTCAGCCGATCGCGGTCGTCGCTATTCATTCCCCGTCGATCCCCTTCATCAGCCGGCTGGGGCGCTGATCGCCCGGAACTGGTCGCGCTCGGTCGCGTCGAGCGTGACTGCGATCGTACCCACGATGCCGGTCCGACCGAGTGGCTCGGCCTCACCGCTGACGGAGCCCTGGACCTGGCCGACCTCGCCGTCCGAGAAGACCCAGAAGTCGAGCTCACCCCGCCAATGGTTCAGGAGGTCGGCGCCCACGAACCAGTCGACCTGGGGAAAGGCCGCGGCAAACGTCGGGCCATCCACCTCGAGCCGGCAGTGGCGGGCCCGGGCGCCCTCGATGAACTCCAGGCCGCGGTTCTCGGCTGTCGCGCGGAGAGAGGCTGTGAGTGCCGTCGCCAACACCTGGCTGTCGAGCCCGTCGTTCGTGATGTCCACCGTCGGAACGGAGGTCCACGGTCCGCCCGGCGACTGGAGCCAGGCGCGCGAGCCAACCCGGGCCACCCCGAACCGGCCCAGCGATCGATCCGTCGCGACGTCGGCCGTCCAGCGCAGGTCAAGGCCGCTGCGCTCGCCCGAGATCTGGATCTGGCCGATCGGCCGGCTGTCGACCGTGGCCGTCAGCTGGGCGGCGAGGAGGGCCGTGGTCCCGGCATCGATCGCCTCGGAGCAATCCGGCGGCTGCCGATTCGGGTCGGTCGGCCCGAATGGCGAGGACGCCGCCGGCCGATCGCGCAGGGCGAGGTCGTTGGCCACCGCCACGCCGGTGAAGGTCGAGCCCACGACCAGCGTCGTGGCGACCCCCAGGGCGATCCCCCGGGCCAGGCGCATGCGCCGGCTGGCCCGGCTGCCGAGCGTCCGGCGGGCGATGCCCAGGCCGCTGAAGATGCTGGTCGCGAGGAGGGCCAGCAGCCACGGATAGGCCACCTCGGCGGACGGCAGGAGCGTCTGCGCGCCGCCGCTGATGACCTGGTTCAGGACACTGCCGGTGGACGGGATCAGGAGCAGGATCGCGCCGATGCCGAGGGCCATCACCCCGGTGAACGAGCGCTCGCCCCGAACCAGCGGCGGCCAGGCGATCCCGGCCGCCCCGACCGCCGTCGGGCTGACCGCAACGAGGCCGACCACGATATCGATCGGACCGCCCGGCCGGTAGCCCAGCAGGATGTACAGGGCGCCCAGGCCCCACAGGGCGGTGAGCAGGATCGCGGTGATCCGGAGCTCGATCGTTCGGGTGCGCACCGGCCGAGTCTAGATGGATGTTCGCAGGGCGAGCACGCGGGAATTCCGCCCGCCGCGTCACGCCGGGCCGGGCTCGCCCGTCAGGGGTGCCAGACGGCCGATGGTCGTGGCCAATTCGAGGGTTCGGGAGTGCTTTGGTGTCCTGCGCTTCGGTCCGCCCTGCCGCCTCGCTTGACGCAAGTACCAGGCCGACCAGTACCGAGGGACTATCGAACCGGCGCGCTTGGATGACGACAGTACCGGCATCAGGAGCCGGTTCTCGAGCTCGTTCAATCGTCGATCCAGGAGCAACAGGCGGAACGTGGACCATGGTCGATCGTCTTCGCAGCGGGGCGCGCGCAACCGGGGCTCGATCCCGGGCCGCGGACTCGTCGCGGGCGGACGGGGCGGCCTCCGCGGACGGGTCTGGCTCCAGCACCTCCACGGCCCGGAAGCCGGCGAAGACGTACCGGACGCAGGGTCCGGCAATGCACGATCCGGCGACCCGGGCGACCTACCGCCTGCTCCTCCTGCGGGGCCTGGCAGCTGACGAAGCGGCCAACCTGACGGCCTACCTGTGCGGCTTGCCGGTCGGCGAAGCGCACTGGACGCTGAGCGAAGTCAACCGGCTGCTCTTCCTGCGGGACCTGGGCCGGAGCGGCCTCTGGGGCCTTGACGACGGCAAGGGCCGGCGTCCGAACTGAAGACCGGGCGGTCCTCCGCCCCCACTAGATCAAGGTCGAGACGGCGTTCTCTCCTCCTCCCGCCATCTCGATCGAGTCCGAAGCGGCGTCGAGCCTCCTCCCGACGCCGCTTCGGCGATTCCCGGGACCTCGATCCGTCTTGCGGAACCTATGTCGGGCGAGCATCGTCTGATTGTTGATGAGGCGGACGATTCTCGTCGCGTTGCTCGGCATGGCAGTCCTGCTGCTCGGGGCACTGGCGTGGCTCAAGCCGGGCAGCCTTGAGCCATCCCAAGTCGACGCGGGTCGAGCAGGAACCCTGGCACTCGACTTCTACAGCCAGCACCACGCTCCATCCGACAGCCTGTCCAACGTTCGAGTGGTGTCCGAGAAGCAGACCACCGGATCGTCTGGTCAAACCGTTTGGGAGGTCCAGGTCGCGGGTGGGGTGACCCAGCCTGGATCAAGCTTCACCTACGAGTCGGCGATGGTCCTCGATGTCGATGCCAGCACGGGGACCGTCACGCTCGTGGCCGCGGGGTAAGCCCGTGCCCGCACGACGCGGTCCGATGAGAGCCGGGAAATGACGCACATTCTTAGCTGACGCCCTACGCAGCCTTAGCTGACGCCCAACGCAGCTCGAGACGGGCGGTCCTTCGACCTCATGACGTAACTATTGGCCGACGTATCCGTGGCATTCATATTTCGGGCGTTTGCGAGGTTGAGGCGGCATGCGGGCGGTCGTGACCGATGGTCAACTCCGTCAGCTAAGAATGGGCGTCATATTCCGCCGCTCGTCGCATCGACGCCTGGACGGCCTCGTCGGCCCAACGACTTCCCGGGCCGACGTCACCGCGGTCCCCGAGCCGAACGCGTTCGGGATCGAGGGCCGAGTCCGAGCGGGACGACGGCCAGCCTCGTCGTTTACACTCCGCCGCGTTCAGTTCTTTCAGCTGGGAGCCCGCTATGCGTAGAGCCTTGTTCAGCCTTGCAACCCTCGCGGCTGTGCTGCTGGCGGCCTGTACGGGTTCCGCGACCAGCGCCCCGACCGTCGCGCCGACAGCGCCTCCGACCACCGCGCCGAGCGCGGCCGCGCCGTCGACCGCCCCCGTGTCCGCCGCGCCGGCCACGCCCAGCCCGTCGGTCGCCGCCTGCGCCGGCATTCCCACGATCAGCAGCGGCAAGCTGACGGTCGGTGCGGACAATCCCGCCTACCCGCCCTACTTCCAGCCGGACCCGAGCACGCCGGCCGGCGCCAAGTGGCAGCTCGGCGACCCGCTCAATGGCCAGGGCTTCGAGGCGGCGGTTGCCTACGCCGTGGCCAAGGCGATGGGCTACACCCAGGACCAGGTCACCTGGGTCCCGGTCGCGTTCAACAGCGCGATCGCCCCGGGCGCCAAGTCCTTCGACATCTACCTGACCGAGGTCTCGTACAGCGCCGACCGGACCAAGGCGGTCGACCTGAGCGATGGCTACTTCGACCTGAACCAGGCCGTCGTGGCCCTCAAGGCCAACCCGATCTCGCAGGTCACGACCGTGGCTGGCCTGGCGGCCTTCAAGCTCGGTGCCCCGGTCGGCACGACGAGCTACACCTACATCACCGACAACATCAAGCCGACCAAGGGGCCGAGCGTCTACAACGACCTCGACGGCGCGGTCAAGGCGCTCAACGCCAAGCAGATCGACGGCATCGTCGTCGACCTGCCCGACGCGTTCTACATGCGTGACGACCAGATCAAGGATTCGGTGATCGTGGGCTCGCTGCCGACGGTCGGCGCCGTCGAGCATTACAGCATCCTGCTCAGCAAGGGCAGTGCCCTGACGGCCTGCACCAACCAGGCGCTGGCCTCGATCAAGGCCGATGGCACGCTTGCTGCGATCACCCAGAAGTGGATCTACGACCAGGGCGCGCCGGCCCTCCAGTAGGCAGCGGCGCTCCTCTGCGAGCCCGTCCATGACGAATTCCCGCGGCCGCCGTCGACGAGACGGCGGCCGTTCGGTGCTGATCGCGATCGTCAGCTGGTCACGAGCTCGCCGAGCTGGCCGCTTGTCCAGCAGGACTTCTTCGACGGCGGCGTCTTCTGGAGCTACCTGCCGGTCATCATCGGGGCGTTCTTCACGAACATCGCCCTGTTCCTGATCGTCGAGGCCCTCGTCCTGGTCCTGGGCCTGCTGATTGCCGTCCTGCGCAGCCTGCCCGGGCCGGTCTTCTTCCCGGTCCGGATCCTGGCGATCGCCTTTGCCGACATTTTCCGGGCGGTGCCCAGCCTGCTGGTCATCTACCTCCTCGGATTCGGGCTCGCCGGCCTGGCGCTGCCGGGGGTCCCGTCCGACCCATTCTTCTGGGCCGCGGTCGCGCTCACCCTGGTCTATTCAGCCTATGTCTCGGAGGTCTACCGGGCCGGGATCGAGTCGATCCATCCCAGCCAGGCCGCCGCCGCCCGATCACTCGGGCTGACCCAGTTCCAGGCGCTCCGCTTCGTGGTGATCCCGCAGGCGATCCGGAGGGTGATCCCGCCGCTCCTGAACGACTTCATCGGCCTCCAGAAGGACACCGTCCTGGTCTCCTACATCGGCGTCGTCGAAGCGTTCCGGATCGCCAACATCGAGGAGGCCTCGCTGTTCAACTTCACGCCCTACCTCGCACTGTCGGTGATCTACCTGGTGATCACCCTGCCCCTCACCCGGCTGACCGACTATCTCGTCGCCCGGGACCGGCGGCGGTTCCTGGCCAGTGCCCGATGAGCGCCGACGTCGTCCGGATCGAAGGGCTGCACAAGCGCTTCGACGAGCTCGAGGTGCTGCGCGGGATCGACCTGGCGGTGGGCGAGCACGAGGTGGTCTGCCTGATCGGCGCGTCGGGCAGCGGCAAGTCGACACTGCTGCGCTGCATCAACCTGCTCGAGCCGATCGACGCCGGCCGGATCCTGATCGAAGGCACCGATATCACCCTGCCCGACACGGACGAGAACACGGTCCGGCGCGGGATCGGAATCGTCTTCCAGGCGTTCAACCTGTTCCCGCACATGAGCGTCCTGGGCAACGTGACCCTCGGCCCGCGCCGCGTCCTGGGCACGCCCCGGGCCCGGGCGGAGCAGGAGGCGACCGAGCTGCTCGCCCGCTTCGGGCTGGCCGACAAGCGCGACGAGTATCCGGACCGGTTGTCGGGTGGCCAGCAGCAGCGGGTCGCGATCGTCCGGGCGCTGGCCATGAGCCCCCGGCTGCTGCTCCTCGACGAGATCACCAGCGCCCTCGACCCAGAGCTCGTGGCCGAGGTCCTCAACGTGGTCCGCGAGCTGGCCGCCGGCGGGATGACGATGATCATCGCGACCCACGAGATGGGCTTTGCCCGGGACATCGCCAGCCGGGTCTGCTTCCTCGATGGCGGGCGGATCCTCGAGGAAGGTCCGCCGGCCGAGATCTTCGCCACGCCCAGCGAGGCGCGCACCCGCCAGTTCCTCGACCGGGTGATCGCCGCCGGCCGGATGTAGGTCCTAGCGGGCCGCGACCGGGCGGGCCGTGATCGGGCCCCGGCAGGCGTCGACGAAGAAGCGCCACAGGCGCTCGAACGAGTCGGGCGTCGACTCGGTCCGCTCGGGATGGCACTGGACGCCGAGCAGGAAGCGGCCGTCGGCCGCCTCGAATCCTTCGACGAGGTCGCCGGCCGGGCTCGACGCCCAGGCGCTGGCCACCAGGCCGGGGGCCAGGTCGGAGGCCCGGATCGCCTGGTGGTGGTACGTGTTGACCGTCATGGCCCCGGCCCGGGCGTTCGTCGGTGACAGGATCCGGGCGAGGCGCAGGCCGGCGACGAGGCGCAGTGGATGTTCCTTCGCCGGGCCGTGACCCCAGCTCGCGCCGACGTGGCCGTCGACATGCTGGATCAGGGTCCCGCCGTTGAATACGTTGATCGCCTGGAACCCGCGGCAGATCCCGAGGATCGGGACGCCGTTCGAGCTCGCCGCTGCATACGCCGCGGCTTCGAGGGCGTCACGTTCGGGCTCGATCGCGACCGAGCCCTGGTTCGGCTTGCCGTAGCGGGCCGGGTCGATGTCTGCGCCGCCGGTCAGCAGCAGGCCGGCCATCGCCGCGAACGCCGCCTGGCGCTCGGCCTCGCTGCTCCGGGCGTCGAGCACGATCGGCTGGCCGCCATGACGGGTGATCGCGTCCACGTACAGGTCGTTCTTGCGCTGGGCGATGTCGGGCTCGGCCTGGGCCAGGGGATCGGCCACGGTAACGACGATCGCAGGCGTGACGGGCATGGCCCCGAGGATAGCGTTTCGAGGTGTGGAGTTGTGCCGGCAGCGGGTGCCGGCCGGTTCTCGGCGCTGAGCGAGGGCTGTCGCCCGGGGCGAACAAAACCGTGGAATCGGCCTGCTCCGGGAGGTCGTGCCGGAACGAATCCGCCGCGACGTTCGCCGCCGGCGACCAAATGGCCCAAGTGAGCCTTCGACAGAACGCCCCGGACCGTCGATTCGGTCGATCTGTTCTCCGCTGGCGACATCCGGCCTCCGGAGCGCGGGGTCAGCCGCCGAACATCTCCGCGAGGGTGACCGTGGCGAAGCCGGCCTGGGTCAGGCCGTCGACGATGCCGGGCAGGGCCTCGAGGGTATGGGCCCCGCCCAGGTGGAGGTGGATGACCGAGCCGCCGCCGACCCGGGAGAGCACCCGGCTGACGATGTCCTGGGCGGTCGGGCCGCCCTGGGCGGACGGCGTCGCGTCGTTCGTGTCGACGTCCCACAGGACGGTGTAGCCGAAGCCGGCCGAGGCGGCCGCCGCCCGGATCACCGGGGTCTGCTTGCCGAACGGCGGCCGGAAGAACGGCTTCGAGCTCAGCCCGCTGGCGCCCTGGATCGCGGCCTCGCCGCTGGCCAGCTCGGCCACGACCTGGCTGGTGCTCATCGTGCTCATGGCCACGTTGTCGTTGGCCTCATTGCCGATCGTGAACAGGTCGGGGTGGCTGCCCAGGGCCTGGAGCACCTGGAGGCTGACCGGGTCCGATCCCGCCAGCTGGCCGGTGACGAAGACCGTCGCGTGGACGTTGTGGTCGATCAGCCAGGTGACGATGTCGAGGCCCGTACCGGTCGTGTCGAGGTCGAAGGTCAGGGCCACGTCGTTGCCGCCCGCCGGACCGCGGGTGACGAGCAGCCCGCTGCCATCGGCCGGCGGGCTCGGGGCGGGCGGGATGGACGCCGCCACGGGCGGCAGGATCGAGGCCGTCGGGGTCGCATCGGAGACCCCGTTGCCGTCGTTGTCGATCACGCCCGGGTAGATCGTCAGCTTCCAGCCGATCTCGAGGTGGTTCGGGTTGTAGGTGGACTTGTCGGGATCCAGGCTCGGGTAGGCCTTCCGGTTCCAGTAGGCGATGCTCCGGCCGGTGGTCTTGAAGCGGTGGCCGAGGGTCACCAGCGAGTCGCCCGGCTTGACCACGTAGACCAGCGGCGTCGGTGCCGGTGTGGGCGTGGGCGCGAGCGTCGGGCCCGGGCTGCTGCTCGGGACCACGCTCGGGGCGACCGACGCAGCGACCGACACGACGGGCCCCTGGCTGCCGTCGACCGACCTGGCGGGCAGGTCACCCAGGCCGCAGCCGGCCAGCAGGATCGCAACTGCCGATCCGGCAACCAATCGGGTAAGGGCTCGCTCCGTCCGTCGGGGCACGCCCCTCTGACTGGGCATCACCGGCCCAGTGTGACGCGGCCGTCTAGTCGAGGCCCAGCGATGGGCTGTCGACAGGCGTCGGCTCCTGGAGCGAGAACTCGGCGGCCAGCGCGAGTCCTTCGGCCGCGGTCGCGATCCGGGCCCGGCCGGTCCGCTTGGCGACGAAACAGGCGCGGTCGGCTGCAAGCAGGATCGACTCGGCGGTCTCGCCATCGGCCGGGAAGGTGGCCACCCCGATCGAGGCGCTGATCATCGCCCCGCTGTCCGCCCAGCGGGCGTCCTTGCCGACCTCGGCGACGGCCGTCCGGACCCGGTTGGCAACGAGCAGCGCGCCCGACCCGTCGGTGCCTGGCAGGAGGTAGGCGAACTCGTCGCCGCCGTAACGGAAGACCTGGTCGCCGGCCCGGCCGGCCTTCTCGAGGGACTCAGCGATCGCCTTCAGGAGCCGGTCGCCGGCCTGGTGGCCGAGGGTGTTGTTGACCGTCCGGAAGTCGTCCAGGTCGAGCATGATCAGGCTGCAAGCCTCGTGGTCGCGGACCTTCTGGGCCAGGATCTCCTGGAACGTGCCGTGGTTGAGCAGCCCGGTCAGGGCATCCGACCGGGCCCGGATCTCGACCTTCTTGTAGACCTCGGCATTCTGCAGGGCGATCGAGACCTGGGCGGCGAACAGCTTGACCAGCTCGAACTCGTCGGCGGTGTAGATGTCGCCCCGGCCGAGGCGCTCGAGGGTCAGCACGCCGTGAGCACCGCTCCGGTCGCGCAGGGGGACCACGATCAGGCTGCCGTCCAGCGGTCCGGTCTCACGGAAGTGGTTGACCCGCGGGTCGTTGCGCTCGTCCTCGATCAGGACCGGCTCGCCGTGCTCGATCACCCACGTCCCGATGCCGGTCTCGCCCTCGGTCCACGGCTCCATGAAGCTCGCGGCGTGAACGCCCTTGGCCACGAACGGCGTGAGCAGGTTGGTCAGCGGGTCGACCAGCTCGACCGAGATGTTGTCGTAGCGGACGAGGTCGGCCAGCCGGTTGGTGACCTGGTCGAGGACGGCCGCCGGGTCGAGGGTGGTCAGGATCGACTCGGTGATCAGCAGGAGCGCCCGCTGGCTGCTCAGCTGGCGTTCCAGGGCCACCGTCTGGGAGCGCAGCCGGCTGGTCGTGTCGGCGTTGGCCATCGCCTGGGCAGCGAGGCTGGCGTAGATCACGAGCAGGCGCAGGTCGTCGTCGTCGAACTGGTGCAGGCCCAGCTTCGAGAGCACGACCACGCCGAGGACCTCGTCGTCGAAGGTCATCGGCGCGAGGAGCATCGATTCGTCGAGGTCCTCGTCGGTGCCCGGGATCGTCGTCGCCCGGGGATCGTTCGAGGCGTCGGGCAGCATCTGGGCGATGCCGTGGACGGCGACCCAGCCGGTGATCCCGGTCCCGACCGGCACCCGGAGCATGTCGCCGGTCTCGATGCTGTATTCGCCGACCTGGCCGTGGAAGGCGACCGGGATCAGCTCGCCGTCGCGGATCCGGTAGACCCGGACGTTGTGGTAGTCGATCAGGTCGCGCAGCTCGATCGCGATCGCCGAGCCGATCTCCTCGGCGGTGCCCAGCCGGTTGAGCCGGGTACCGAGGGCCTGGATCGACTGGAGCTGGGCCGCCCAGGTCGCCATCTGGGCGTAGTTCTGGGCGGTCTTGATCGCCACGCTGCTCTGGGCCGCGAAGGCGCCGATCGTCTCGAGCTCGTCGGGCGTCCACTGGTGGGGCCGGTCGTGATAGACGCACAGCAGGCCGACCAGGCCGTCGCCGTCGAAGAATGGCGCGGCACACATCGTGTCGAAGCCTTCCTGGATCACGGCCGGGCGCATCGCCGCGCCGAGCGGATCGTCGGCGTAGTGGACCGCGAACATCGGCGCCCGGGCGGCGACCGCGGCGGCCGGCAGCGACGGCGTCGGGAAGTCCCGGACCGAGGCGACGTAGGCCGCCGACAGGCCCCGGGCAACCTCGGCCCCGATCGTGCCGTCCGGGCGGCGCAGGAAGACGGCCGAGCGCTCGGCTGCGAAGAGGACCATCGCGTGGTCGACGATCCCGGCCAGGATCTGGTCCAGGTCGAGCTTGCTGCCAATGTCCCCGGCGACCCGATGGAGGGCCTCCAGGCGATGGACCTGCTGGCTCGTCTCCTCGAGCAGCCGGGCCCGGGCGACGAGACCACCCAGGACCCCGGCCAGCGAGGCCGCGGTGGGCAGGTCGACGTCGGCCAGGCCCTCGCTCATCTCCGAGCCGATGACGAGCAGTCCCCACGCCCGCCGATCGCCGGGGATCGGGGCCACGATCTCGACCCGGGACTCGGGCAGGATCGGTCCGTCGGGCCGGGCCAGGCTTCGGCCGCGTTCGATCAGGACCGAGCGGTTTTCGTCGAGCGCCCGCCCGGCGGCGCCGATCGCAGCCGGCCGGTTGGTGCCGTGGGCCAGGGCCGAGCCCTCGACGGCCCGGACCTCGAGGGTCGTCTCCTGCCACTCGAGGACGGCGACGGCGGCGTGGCTGTAGGACGTCCGGATCAGGTGCACGGCGCGACCGAGGGTCAGGTCCAGGTCGCGGCCGGGCGAGCCCAGCTGGCTGAGCTCGGCGATGACGGCCATATCGAGCGTGTGGCGGCGGCGATCATCCGAGGTCTCGGCCGGGCCGAGGGTCGCGGCCAGCGCCGAGCGACCCGCGGGGCCCCGCCGGACGGGCCACTCGCGGTTTGCCCTGCCGGGACCCAGCAGGGTCAGCGCTGGCGGCTGGTTGGGGGAGCCGCCGCGGCGTGGCCGGCCGCCACGAACGGCGCCCGGGGCCGGGCTGCCGGCCGCCGCCGCACTCAGGAATCGCTGAAGATCGCCGAGCCGGTAGCGCCGGTCACCGCGGGGATTGATCCGGTAGTAGCGCAGGCGACCCTGGTCGCTCCACGCGCGGATGGTGTTGGGGTGGACGCCCAGCAGACGGGCCGCTTTCGTCACCGAAAGCGTCGCATCCGTCGGACGGGCCGAGGGAGCAGTAGGCACGATCAACAATCTGGAGGAATTGGTAAGTCGCTCGGAGGGTAGGCAAACTACCAGTTCTTGCCAATAGGACGAACGTACTCCGAGCCCCGGCGGGCTTCGCGACGATCAGCGGCGGCGGGGATCGACCGCCAGCAGCGATGGCCTGGGGTCGAACGAATCCACCCGGCGGACGACGCCCTTGACCACGTAGCGGATCAGGAACGGCGCCCGCAGCTCGAGGTGGAGGTGCGGGATCGTGCCCGCCGCGTCGCCGGTGATCCCGGTCAGGCCGACCACCTGGCCGCGGGTCACGTGGACCCCGATCGGCGCCCCGATCAGCGACAGGTGGACGAGGATCACGGTGTAACCCACCGACGTTGGCTCGTCGCTCTGGATCGCCACGACCTTGCCATAGCGGCTGGGATCCCAGGGCTTCCAATGCAGGCGGGGATCGATGACCGTGCCGCTGAATGGGGCCAGGACCGCGGTACCGACGGGCACCTGGAGGTCGATGCCGTCGTGGCCGCGGAGGAGGGCGCCGGACTTCGAGACGCCCGAGATCATGTTGAACGGCTCGAGCGGGCCGACCCGGTAGACGCCGAAGCCGGGCCCGTACTTGACCTTGACCGACGGCGCGAACGGCCAGCCCATCGGCACGATCGTCTTGCCGGGCACGAACGTGGCGGCCGTGGCCGGGGCCGCCGGCGGACCGCTCAGCGACGCCGAGGGCGCCACGACCGGCGACGGCGTCGACGTGATGACGCTCGGCGAGGCTCCGGCCGAGGCCGTCTGGCCCGGTCCGGCCGACGGGCTGGAGCTGGCCAGGGCGATCGGCAGCGACGGTCGGGCGCCCGTGCCGGCGGGCGTCGACGACAGCTCGGCCAGGCCCGCGCCGGCGGCAACGGCGATGACCGCGGCCACCACGATCAGGGCCTGGGTCGTGCGGCCGGCCATCCTCAGGGTCGCTCCGCCTCGTCGGCCCCGGCGTCCCGGACCCGGGGCGACGTCGCCCGGACGTAGGCCGTGGTCAAGCCGATGCTGATCAGGGCCACCGCCAGGACGCCGCCGATCGCATACAGCGGCGAACCGACCAGGCCCGGGCCCTGGCCCGAGGTCCGCGTGTCGCCGCCGTAGTCCCCACCGGCGCTCGGCGCCGGCGAGGCGGCCAGGGTCGGCGCGATCGACGCACCGAGGAGCCAGGCGACGGCGACCAGCGCAACAAGGAGCCGGCCGCGGCGGCCGCCGCCCAGGACGGAGGGCCGGCTCGTCATCCGGCCACGACCCGGACGGCGCCCCACAGCGCACCGACGGCGAGCAGGGCCAGGCCGCTGACGAGCAGGACCGCGACGACCATCGCCCGGTTGCGGCCACCCGACAGGATCTGCATCGCCTCGGCCGGTTCGAGCGTCGACAGGATCAGGGGCCGGCCCGTGCCGGCAGTCAGAACCGGCTGGCCGCTCCTGTCGAGGGCCGGCGTGCCCACGACCGTCGCGTGCTCGACGGCCGAGATCTGCTCGACCCGCAAGCGGACCCGGGTCCCCGGATCGAGGCCGTCGGGCAGCATCCCGGGCGCCTCGGCGGCGGCACCGACCGCCTCCCGGGGCAGGACCACCAGGCCCACGTCGAGGGCCGCCCCGTCGATCCCGATCGAGGCCAGGCCTTCGTTGACCTGGAACGGCACGACGTCACGCGCCTCGCTGAGCACCTGCCAGCTCCGGCCACGCCAGGCCTCGAGGCGCCGGCGGCGGAAGATCAGGGGCTGGTCCCGCTCGTCGGGGAAGTCCTCGTCGCTGTCGAGCCGGCCGTCGACCCGGACATAGCGCGGGACGGCGTCCGAGGCGAGGACGACGGCCTGTTCGACGCTGATCCGGGGCGTCGAGGCGAGCAGCCGGCCGACGCGCTGGGCCGGCCCGAACGACCGCAGGTAGAGGGCTCCGGCGGCGAACAGGGCGAGGCCGAAGAGGATCAAGGGGAGGGGTTCCACGTCCCGGGATGATACCGCCGGGCATGGAAAGGCCCGAAGGAACCTACCCGGCGCGTGGGTCTTGATGTCATCTCGACCGTTAGCGCTCGCTCGGCCCCTCCGGGCTGAGGCAACCATAGGCGGCGGCCCCGGGCCGGGTCAATCCCGGTTATCCACATTCGGCGGCAATCCGTCAGATCTCGTCCACGGCCCGTCCACGCCTCAGGCGGTCGGTCGCCCCGTCCGTGGATCGAGGGCGCTGAGCTGGCCGGCGAAGCTGGTCAGGACCAGCCGGCCGCCGACCAGGCTGGCTTCGGTCACCACGTCCGAATGGGCGATCCGCCAGGCGACCTCGCCGTCCGCCTCGATCGCGAACGTCTCGATCTCGGCCTGCACGATCACGTGCGGGATCCGCGCCGAGCCGAGGATCGCGACCAGCGGGGTGTGCGAGCGGTGATGCCAGCGCAGCTCGCCGGTCCGGGCGGCGAAGGCGTAGGTCAGGAAGCCGTAGCCCACGACCAGCAGACCGGGCTCGTCCCACAGGAACGCCGACGGCTCGTCGAAGATCGGCGAGGCCAGGCGGACGGCCCACGGACCGCCCGGGGTCTCGATCCGCAGCTCGGCCCGGCACTGGCGCTCGTAGCCGGGCGAGACGAGCGATCCGTGCTCGTCGAGCGACCCGCCGGCCTCCGACAGGGCAAAGACCGCCGGGCCATCGCCACTCCCGCCCCAGGCCGAACGGACCCGGATTCCGCCGGGATAGCTGGCGACCGCGACGTGCGGCTCGCCGGTCATCCGGCCGGTTCGGCCGGGCGGTCCTCGGTGATCGGGGCGACGATCGCATTCGAGATCGAGCGCAGGGTCGCCGGCGGGACCGGGAAGACGGCGGTAGCCGTGCCCGCCGCTGCCCAGACGACCTGGAAGCGACCCAGGTCGGGGTCCATGATCACCCGCATCGGCCGGCTGTGGCCGATCGGGGGGATCCCGCCGATGGTGAAACCCGACAGCTCGTTCGCCTCACGGGCGGTGGCCCGGCGGACATCGCGCGCGCCGCTCACCGCGGCCAGGCGGGCCAGGTCGACCCGGTTCGGGCCGGACACCAGGCAGAGGATCGGTTCGAGCGTGCCGTCCTCGCCCGGATTGACGAAGACGAGCGATTTGACGATCTGGCCAAGCTCCGCACCGACCGCCGCGGCTGCCTCGGCCGCCGTGTGGGTCGACTCGTCGAAGACGTGGATCTCGAGGGTGACACCCTTCCGGCTCGCAGCGTCGAGGACGCGCTGGATGGCGGGTTGGACGACCGGGTCGGGCACGGCCGGAAGTCTAGCATCGGGTGGTCGGGTAGGATCGGCCGATGGTCACCCGCGCGCTGATCCTGGCCGGCGGCACGGCATCGGGCCGCGCCGAGCTGGACGCAGCGTGGCCGGGCTGGGATGGGGCGATCGACCTGGTCATCGCCGCCGACGCGGGTGCGCTGCTGGCCCGGCCGCTCGGCCTGCGGCTCGACTTGATCGTCGGGGACGCCGATTCGCTCGGTGAAGTGCGGCTGGCCGAGTTCGCCGGCGCGGGCATCGCCATCGAACGCGCACCGACCGACAAGGACGCCTCCGACACCGAGCTCGCCCTGCTCGCCGCGGCGACTCGCGGGGCGGCCGAGCTCGCGGTCCTGGGCGCCTTCGGTGGCCGGCTCGATCACGCCCTGGCCAACGTCTGGATCCTGGCTCACCCGGTCCTTGCGAGGAGGACCGCGGCGCTCCTCGACGGCCGAACCCGGCTCCGGCTGCTGACGGCCGGCAGCGGACCACCAACCGGCCTGGACCTGGACGGCCGGTCCGGCAACCTGGTCACCCTGCTGCCGTTCGACGGGCCGGCCCTGGGCGTGACCACCAGCGGGCTGCGCTGGCCGCTGACCGACGCGACGCTGCCCGCCGGCTTCTCGCGCGGCCTCTCGAACGAGGTCGTGGCCCGCTCGGGCGAGGCGCCCAGGGTCGAGCTCGGGGATGGCCGCTTGCTCATCATCGAGACGACCCTGATAGGCTCCTGACCATGAGCATGCCCGCAGCCGGCGACCAGGCCCCAGCGGTCGCACTTCCCGACGAACACGGCGTCGTCCATCGGCTGGCCGACCAGCACGGCCGTTGGACCGTCGTCTATTTCTACCCCGAGGACGACACGTCCGGCTGCACGACCGAGGCCTGCCAGTTCCGGGACATCGATGACGCCATCGGCGTCGAGGGTGCCGACGTGTGGGGGATCAGCCCCGACGGCGCCGACAGCCACCGCCGCTTCCGCGAGAAGTACGGCCTGACGTTCACCCTGCTGTCCGACGTGGACCACGCGGTCGCCACGGCCTACGGCGCCTGGACCCTCAAGCAGAACTACGGCCGCGAGTACATGGGCATCCAGCGCTCGTCGTTCCTGGTCGACCCCGATGGCAACGTGGCCTTCGCCTGGCCCAAGGTGAAGGCGGACGGGCATGCCGCCGAGGTCTACGCGAAGCTGACCAGGGCCAAGGCGGATCGTGCGGCCGGTCAGCCTGCCGGCTGAGCAGCCCGCCGCACGTCCCTCTGCACGTCCTTCCGCGTTTGCCGATTCCGTTCGGGCAGCGAAAGAGGCCTCGCTCGTGGGGGGATACGAGCGAAGCCTCGAGGGCGATAATACCGCAATCGCGCAGGTTTGGGCGTCCGAATCGACCAAGTTGTTGACGAGTTGTCCACATTCATGACGACTGAACCCGACGCCCCACCGGCGACGACCGTCGAGGCCCACGACTGGCGGCCGGCCCGGTTCATGGTCATCGCCGCGCATCCCGATGACGCCGACTTCGGGCCGGCGGCCACGGCCGCCCGCTGGATCGACGCCGGCTCGACCGGCTGGCTGGTGTGCTGCACCAGCGGCGACCAGGGCGGCGAGGACCCCGATGCCGATCCACTCGAGCTTGCCGCCACCCGCGAGCGCGAGCAGCGGGCGGCCGCCGAGATCGTCGGCTACGCCGGCGTGAGCTTCCTCCACCAGCCCGACGGCGGCCTGGTCAACGACTTGGCCCTGCGCGAGCTCCTCGTGCGCGAGATCCGGACCTTCAAGCCGGATGCCGTCCTGGCCCAGGATCCGGAGGTCGTGATCTATCCCGGTGGCGGGATCAACCACACCGATCACCGGGCCGCCGGGCTGGCCGCGATCGATGCGGTCTACCCGGCCGCGCGCAACCCGATGGCGTTCCCGGCCCTGGCCCGGTCCGGCCTCGCCGCCCACCGGGTCCGGCGGCTGTACCTGTTCTGGACCCAGGGCCCGACGGCGTGGGTCGACGTCAGTGCCACGATCGGGCGCAAGTCGGCCGCCCTGCGAGCCCATGCCAGCCAGATCCACGAGCCCGACAAGCTCGATGCCCGGATCGCGGAGTGGGCGGCCGCGGACGGGGCAAGGATCGGCACGGCCGCGGCCGAGGATTTCAAGGTCGTGGTGATCGACGAGGACGAAGAAGAGGCGGCGACGGTCGAGGCCTGAGCTCAGGCCTCCAGCAGCAGCGGCCGGATCCTGCCCCAGTTGTTCCACAGGTCGGCCAGGGGCTCGGCCCGACCGCGCAGGAGGGCGACCATCTCACCCAGGGTGAGGTCGCCGGCAGCCGAGGCGACGTATTCGTCGGCCGCCACTCGGACCTCCTCGAAGAGCTGGGCCATCGTCGCCTCGGTCGGCCAGGTCCGCATCCGCATCGGATCCAGGCCCGCATAGCCGAGGGCCAGCGACAGGTCGCGCTGGCTGGGGACCCGGCCGTCGGCGAAGCCGCCCAGCCCGTCGAAGCGATAGCCGAGCGAGGCCAGGGCGGTTGCGATGTCCCGGCATTGGGCCTGGCCGAACGGCTGCCAGAAGCCGTGATCCGTGGGGAACTCGAGCGACCCGGCCTCGATCGCCCGAGCGACGCAGGCGTCGACGAGGTTGCTCAGCAGGAGCTGCCAGTGGCGCTGCTCCTCCTGGTCGTCGCCCGCCAGCTCGGCCACGACCGAGCGCAACGCCTCGCCGTCGCCGCGCAGCATCCGCAAGATTCGCGGCTGGCCGCCGGCAAACGTCCGTTCCGACGGCGGCGTGATCTCGTCGACCTGGGCGTCGAGCTCCGGGCCACCGATCAGCTTGGGTCGGACGGCCTCGGCCGGAGCGGCGGCCGGGTCGACCGGCACGCGGCCCGCCCGACGGTCGACCTGGGCCTCCTCACAGGCGGCCAGGACCTCGCGGGCCAGGTGGCAGGCCTCGGCCGCCGACTCGGCGTTGATCCGGGCGACGTCGGCGTCGAGGCTGAGCTGCTCGATCGTCAGGGCGAGCTTGGCCGACGCGTCACGCAGCCGCTGCCCGTCGGCGGCCGCGTCGCGGGCGGCCTGGTTGACCCGGTTGATCTCGGTCAGCCAGTCACTGGCGGCCGCCTCGACCTCTTCCCGGCTGTGCGCACCGGAGTGGGCATGGCGGAACGCGAGCCGGGCTGCCTCCTTGGCCGATTGGATCTCGCGCGGGTCGGCCAGCAGGGCGGCCAGGGCCGAGCGGGCGGCCAGGGCATCGTAGGCCCGCTGCTGCTCGCGCAGGAGGTGGTTCGCGGCGGCGGCCTGCTCGCCGAGACGGTCGGCGAGGTCGCACCGTTCGGCGGCAATCCGCCGCTCGTCGGCGCACGGCCCAGTCGCCTGGGTCGCCGGGCCGGCGTGGCTGGAGGGTTTCGCCCGGCCCGTCGATTCAGGCGGAACGGCGGGTGCCGGCTCGACGCCGTCGTCGCCCGCCGACTGCTGGGCCCGCGGCTCGTCCGCGGACCAGTCGGCAAAGCGCTCGGCAGGGCCATCGGCAGGACGCTCCGCGGACGCGACTGCGACCGGGGCGCTGCTCATGCCGCTCGCTCGCAGCGCGTCGAGTCCGGTGTCGCGCTGGCGGGCAATCGGGAACGCGACCAGGCCGCCGCGGCCGCCCGTCTCGAGAACGTCCGTTCGGATCGAGGTGCCCCCCAACCAGGCCGGATTGGCTGCCGCGGGGCTGACCCGCAGGGTGATCGGATCGGCCGGGCCACCCCGTCCGATCGGCACGGTGCTGAGCCGGTTGTGGTCGACGGCGAGGGTCGATGCCCGGGCACGGGGGAGCGCGTTGGGCGTGATCGTGACCCGGATCTCTCGTGGCGGACGGGGCCGGACCTGGAAGAGCGAGACGAGGAGCGCGCCGCCGGCGACGCCGATCAGCAGGCCGAGTGCCAGTGCCAGGATCTCGCTCAGGCCCGGGTCCTCCTCGTCGGTTCGGGCGAGCTGGACGGCAGCCCGGACCTTCGATCGAGGGTAGCTGCCCTACTGGCGGGCGTCAACTTGGAAGGGACCGCTGAGCCGATCCGAACCGGCCCCGGTTCCTGCACGTGGGCAGGCCTCGGTGGTAGATTCGCCTCCGTCGGTGATCTGCCGGCGTTTCCTCCTGCCCGAGCCGATCAAGGGAAAGGTACGACCTCGACTTGGCCATCGACCCGAACCAGGAATTCCTCGTTCAGCCCGTCGACGCGTCATGGCTGCAGTGCAACATCGAGTGCCAGGAAGCCTGCCCGGTCGGGACGAACTGCCGGGGGTACCTGAACCTCGCGGCGGAAGGCCGCTTCGAGGAGGGCTACATCCTCAGCCGCGACCCGAATCCGGTCGCCGCGATGTGCTCCTACGTCTGCTCGGCGCCATGTGAGCGGGCCTGCCGCCGGGGCGACATCGACCGGCCCCTGGCAATCCGGGCGATGAAGCGCTTCCTGGTCGAGTGGCACGAGGCTTCGGGCATCCCCGACGTGATCCCCCTGATCTCGCCCCGCGACGAGCGGGTCGCCGTCGTCGGCGCCGGACCGGCAGGCATCGCGGTTGCTCGCGAGCTGGCCCTCAAGGGCTTCCAGGTCACCGTCTTCGACAGCCTGCCCTACGGCGGCGGGACGATGCTGATCGGGGTGCCCGCCTTCCGCCTGCCGCGCGAGGCGATCGAGATGGACATCCGGCTGGTCGAGCAGCTGGGCGTCAAGTTCGTGTTCAACACGACGATCGGCAAGGACATCCCGTTCGAGCAGCTCCAGCGCGACTTTGATGCGATCTCGATCACCGCCGGGGCAATGGACGCGGTCGCCCTCGACGTGCCCGGCGGCGACCTGGAGGGCGTCCAGTACGGCGTCGACTTCATGAAGATCGCCAACCTCGGCCAGGAGCTCGAGGTCGGCCGCGACGTGGTCGTGATCGGCGGCGGCTATACCGCCATGGACTGCTCCCGGACCAGCCTCCGCCACGGCGCCGAGAACGTGGCCATCGTCTATCGCCGGACGCGCTCCGAGCTGGTCGTCGACGAGGAGGAGCTGGGCGAGACCGAGCGCGAAGGCGTCCGGATGGAGTTCCTGGCCAGCCCGATCGAGGTCGTCGGCGAGAGCGGCCATGTGACCGCGGTCCGCTTCATCCGCAACCGGCTGGGTGAGCCCGACGCCTCCGGCCGGCGCTCGCCGGTGCCGATCCCCGGTTCCGAGTTCGAGATCAAGGCCGACACGGTCATCCCGGCCGTCTCCCAGTCGGCCGACCTCACCTTCCTGCCGGTCGAGGCCAGCTTCGAGATCAATCGCGGCCGGGTGAAGGTTGACCCCGCGACCTACGCCACCAATGTCCGCGGCGTCTTCGCCTGCGGCGACTTCGTGACCGGCCCGACCACCCTGATCGAGGCCGCCGGCCACGGCAAGAAGTGCGCCTACGCCATCGACCGCTACCTGACCGGGCGGACCGACGTGACGGTGGCCGCCAATGTCAAGATCACCAGCTCGTGGCGCCACGACATGCCCGAGTTCTACGACGTCCTGCCCCGCCAGCACATCCCCATGGCGCCGGTCGCGATGCGGATGCCCTCGCCCGATCCGGCGGTCAACTTCACGACCCCGGTCGAGCTCGGCTACAACGCCAACCAGGCGGTCGCCGAGTCGACCCGCTGCCTGATGTGCAACTTCAACATCTGGTTCGACCCGTTCCGCTGCGTCCTGTGCGGCGCCTGTGCTGACGTCTGCCCCGAGGGCGTCATCCACATGGTCGACGTCAACCAGCTCAAGAGCGAGGGCCTCCTGCCCGAGATCGAGGAGGCCTACGGCTGGAACCAGGGCGCCGCGATGATCCTCGACGAGGAGCGCTGCATCCGCTGCGCACTGTGCGTCAAGCGATGCCCGTTCGACGCCATTACGATGGAGCGGTTCGAGCTCCAGGAGGTGTCGAGCGACGGCCGGCTCTACAAGGAGTCGTACCGTGATGCGCAACTCGCCGGTACGCCCGGCGTGGCAGGAGGATCCCGGTGAGCTTCCTCGAGCGGGTGGACCAGAGCATCCGCCGAAGCGTGGTCTGGCGGTCGCTGTTCCGCCAGCCGTACCCCAACGACGAACGCTCGCGGGCGTACGCCGTGATGAACAACGTCTTCCTGCACATCCACCCGGTCCGGGTCCGGCAGCACGCGGTGAAGTTCGCCTACACGTTCTGCCTCGGCGGCCTGAGCTTCTTCCTGTTCCTGGTCCTGACGGTGACCGGCGTCTACCTGATGTTCTTCTACGTGCCGTCGGCGACCCAGGCCTACTCGAACATCCTGTCGATCCAGAGCGAAGTCGCGTTCGGGCTGCTGACCCGCAACATCCATCGCTGGGCCGCCCACCTGATGGTCTTCTTCGTCTTCCTGCACATGATGCGGGTCTTCTATCACGGGGCCTACAAGCCGCCCCGCGAGTTCAACTGGGTGGTCGGCGTCGTCCTGCTGTTCGTCACCCTGATGCTGTCGTTCACCGGCTACCTGCTGCCCTGGGACCAGATCGCCTACTGGGCGATCACGATCGGCACGAACATGGGCGGCTATGCGCCGCTGTTCAACACGCCGGCCAAGCTCATCCTGCTGGGTGGATTGGAGGTGGGACAGAACACGCTGCTGCGGTTCTATGTCCTGCACATCATGGTCTTCCCGTTAGTGGCGGCGATCTTCCTGGCCGTCCACTTCTGGAGAATCCGTAAGGATGGAGGCATCTCGGGGCCGCTATGACCGACGTCAAGACGCCGCCCGAGCCGCGCACCGTCGTCCCGGTCGATCCTGCCCGCCGGACGGAGATCGACAAGCAGCGCGTGCCGATGTCGGCCCGCCCCTACCGGCTGCTGGCGCTGGTCAAGCAGGATGCCGTCGTCCGGGTCCAGAAGGAACCCGACGACACGGTCATGACCTGGCCCCACCTGCTCTCGATCGAGTTCCTGGCCGGGGCCCTGATGAGCATCTTCCTGCTGATGATGGGTCTCTTCGTGAACGCCCCACTCGAGGCCTTGGCCAACTCCAACGTGACCCCCGCGGTGGCCAAGGCGCCCTGGTATTTCCTGGGCCTCCAGGAGCTCCTGTCGTACTTCCATCCGACGGTCGCCGGCGTGCTGGTGCCGACGTTCGTCCTCGTCGGGGCAGCCCTCATCCCGTACGTCGACCGGGGCAACCTGACCGCCACCCGGCCGTCGCAGCGCAAGACGGCCGTCGTCCTGTTCAGCATGTTCTGCGCCTTGGGCCTGATCGTGACCTTCGTCGGGATCTTCTTCCGCGGCCCGGGCTACGCGTTCGTCATCCCCTATCTCAACACCGACGGGCTGCACTTCAGCCTGTGAGCACCCATCCCGAGGCACTTCGATGAGCAACTACCAGGTCGAACCGGCCGCGCGGCCGCAGGCGCTGTCCAAGGAGGCGATCAAGGCCCTCCGCAAGGAGCAGGTCCAGGGCGTCTCGCGCCGCCAGGTCCTGCGCACCGCGCTGGGCGTGGGCTTGACCCTGTTCATCGCCGAGCTCACGGCGGGCACCCTCGGCTTCATCTGGCCGGCGATCGCGACCGGCAACAAGAGCAAGGTCCTGATCGGGACGTTCTCGGACGTGAAGGCCCAGAACTCGAGCCTGCCGATCAACAAGGGCTTCCCGGCGTACTACAGCGCGGCCAAGGCCTACGTGATGCTGATCGACCCGTCGCGCCAGGAGTTCGTGGCCGGGGCCGATGCGACCGGTGACGGCACGGACGTCAACGTCCGGGCGCTGTACCAGCGCTGTCCGCACCTGGGCTGCAAGCCGAACCCCTGCCTGAAGAACTTCTGGTTCGAGTGTCCCTGCCACGGCTCGCGCTACGACCGCCTGGGGATCAAGGCCCTCGGCGCCCAGTACGGTCCGGCGCCGCGGAGCATGGACCGCTTCTCGGTCATCGTCGACGGCAGCGGCGCGTTGTCGGTCGACACCCTCAAGATCACCCTCGGCCCGTTGCCGATCGCGCTCGGCCAGCCGGGCCTGATCCCGCCTCTCTCCCCGACGGGCTGTCTGTGATCCAGCTCGATCCCCAACCGCGAGCCGGCGCATGAGCGAGCCCAAGGATCCCGGGACACCCGGCCAGGAGCGCCTGCCCGCCACCCGGCCCGACAGCCTGCCGGCGCCGGTCGAGCGCTTCTCGGCGCCGGCCTCGGCCCATCAGCTGGCGCTCACCCCGGAACGGGCGGCTTCGATCGTCCGCCAGAGCTCGAGCGCCCGCTGGGTCGGCTTCCTGGCCGTCCTGTTCGTGGTCGTCTTCGTGATCGTCTACTACTTCTACGACCTGGGCTTCCCGGGAATCGCGAACTCGTCGCGCGAGGCCAAGGAGGTCGCCGCCCAGCAGGTAACCTCGGTCGAGGCCGGCTACAACCTGTTCGAGGCGAACTGCGCCCGCTGCCACGGCGCGGCCGGTCAGGGCGGCATCGGTCCGGTCCTCAACGACCAGGCCAAGCTGTACGTTCACCTCAACCCGCAATACATCATGAGCGTGCTGACCGTCGGCGGCCGTTACGTGTGCGGCAACCCGACCAGCCTCATGCCAGTCTGGGCGGACACCAACGGCGGGCCGCTGAACTACGTCCAGATCCAGAACCTCATCGACTTCATCCGGGCGCCCAACACCCTGACCTACACGATCCGGGATAACAGCACGAACGAGCCGATCCTCGATTCGAGCGGCAAGCCCGAGACCGCCGTGGGCTGGCGCGACCCGAACTACACGCCCGCACCCGGCGCGACGCCGGTGCCCGACTGCTGGAGCTCGGCCCTCAGCGCCTCACCGGCAGCCAGCGGCGGCGCGGCCGCCACCCCGGCCCCAGGCGAGACGGTGGTCAAGCTCGAGGCCCAGAACATCGCCTTCACCGAGACGACCCTGTCCGCGCCGGCCAACACGGCCTTCGACCTGCAGTTCAACAACCAGGATTCGTCGGTGCCCCACAACGTGGTGATCGCCGACTCGACC